>ERZ773264.5-NODE-5-length-366406-cov-14.985293_pt1 | contig 366406 bp, 370 predicted proteins | sample MGYA00511910_ERZ773264 | MGnify/ENA primary metagenome ERZ773264 (study PRJEB29015, sample SAMEA2737739) | human gut metagenome | biome: human gut; feature: human-associated habitat; material: faeces | place: China | collected 2012 ...
CGGGCCCCCGTCAATTCCTTTGAGTTTCAACCTTGCGGCCGTACTCCCCAGGCGGGGTACTTATTGCGTTAACTCCGGCACAGAAGGGGTCGATACCTCCTACACCTAGTACCCATCGTTTACGGCCAGGACTACCGGGGTATCTAATCCCGTTCGCTACCCTGGCTTTCGCATCTCAGCGTCAGACACAGTCCAGAAAGGCGCCTTCGCCACTGGTGTTCCTCCCAATATCTACGCATTTCACCGCTACACTGGGAATTCCCCTTTCCTCTCCTGCACTCAAGCCTAACAGTTTCCAGCGCCATACGGGGTTGAGCCCCGCATTTTCACGCTCGACTTATTAAGCCGCCTACATGCTCTTTACGCCCAATAATTCCGGACAACGCTCGCCACCTACGTATTACCGCGGCTGCTGGCACGTAGTTAGCCGTGGCTTCCTCGTTTACTACCGTCATTGCAATGCATTGTTCACACACTGCACGTTCGTCATAAACAACAGAGCTTTACAGACCGAAATCCTTCATCACTCACGCGGCGTTGCTCCGTCAGACTTTCGTCCATTGCGGAAGATTCCCCACTGCTGCCTCCCGTAGGAGTTTGGGCCGTGTCTCAGTCCCAATGTGGCCGTTCATCCTCTCAGACCGGCTACTGATCATCGCCTTGGTAGTCCGTTACACTACCAACTAGCTAATCAGACGCAGGCCCATCCTTTAGCGATAGCTTACTTGTAGAGGCCATCTTTCTTCATCCTGCCATGCGGCAAGATGATCACATCCGGTATTAGCACTCCTTTCGGAATGTTGTCCCCGTCTAAAGGGCAGGTTGCCTACGCGTTACTCACCCGTTCGCCACTAAGAATTCTACCGAAATAAAATTCTCCGTTCGACTTGCATGTGTTAGGCACGCCGCCAGCGTTCGTCCTGAGCCAGGATCAAACTCTCCAATAAAGTTTTATTGAGAAAGCCGATTGGCTCTTTCGATTTGTTGTTAAGAAATTATTTTTTGACTTGGCAAACGCTCCTCTTTCAAGAAACGCTCGCCCGCACATTCGTTTTTGGTTATTGTTCAGTTTTCAAGGTTCTGCCTGCCGCCGCATTTCGGCGACTTGTATATAATAGCATTCCCCGTTACTTCTGTCAACACCTTTTTTGTAACATTTTTTATATTTTTGCATGATACACCAGGCAGCGTTGGCAACGTCTCCCGCTTGACTACAAGCCATTCCCCAGTTATTTTTTTGAAAAAATAACTGTTTATTGCATTGTCCGCCGTCCAAAAACGCTTCTATAATAGTTTACCTTTTACTGAATTTACAAATCCTGCCACACTAAAAATAAAAATCCGGTTTTGCCTTCTACAGCAAAACCGGATTCGAACAACTTAATCCAAACTATTATTCCCGATGTGCCTCCATCGAACGGCTGGCAATAATATCTACTCCCAATCCCAGAATATTTTCTACAATAATCTGGCCTTCAGTCACCGGAGCCTTTACGGCTATTTGGCGCAATGCCGCAGCACAATCCAAAATACGTTCTTTAGGCAGTGTAGTTTTAGATACGACTGGCAATAATGGTAAAAGTCCTCCTTTTACCTGTACGGTACTTGTCAGCATCCGCCTGGGGGCAACTACTTCATCATGGGCATATTTAGGACCACGGGGGCAGGTATTACCGGTAACACTTGTTACCGCACCGTCTTCTATAGTAACAGTCATCTCACAACCCAAAGGGCACATGATACAGTTCATTATACGAGTTTCTACAGCCATTTTTATGCCTCCTTGTTCAATGCCACAGTCAAAGTTTCTCCGATAAGCGCTGTCTTTTCTGCTGGAATATCGACAGCAATCATTTCACTTGGCTTGGCAACAGGCAGCATTTTTGTCAAAATGACATTTTCGCCGCTCTTTACTTCTAATTTTACTTTACGTTCCGGATTGGCAACACGCATAAATAAACGTGCTTTTTCACCATTTTCTGGCAGAGACAGTCTTTGCGGTACACATGTACGTACTCCGTTCGAGGCAATCACATTTACTGTACGCAAGTCGCCATCCAATTTTTCCTGCGCATCTAACGCTGCAAATTTACCTGCTATTTCCGCTTCTTCCGAAACAAAATCTACCAGGTCGTGTACATGTACAACATTGCCGGCAGCATAAAAACCAGGAAGACTGGTACGGCGGCGTTGGTCTACGATAGGGCCGCTGGTCAGAGGATGCATCTCTAAATCCAAACTGCGCGATAGTTCATTTTCCGGAATCAAGCCGACAGAAAGCAGTAAAGTATCACATTCAATATCAAATTCAGTCCCGGCAATCGGCTGCATTTTTTCGTTGACCTTTGCTACAGTTACACCGGTAACGCGATCACGTCCGTGGATCTTTGTGATAGTATGGGAAAGATACAAAGGAATATCATAATCATCAAGACACTGCACTATATTACGGGTCAAACCATTGGAAAACGGGCAGATTTCCAAAACGGCCTGCACTTTACAGCCTTCCAGGCTCATTCTCCTCGCCATGATTAATCCAATATCACCGCTGCCTAAAATTACTATTTTATGTCCAGGCAGATAACCTTCCATATTGACCATCCGCTGCGCCGCTCCGGCAGTAAAAACACCGGCCGGCCGTTCACCCGGAATTCTGATCGCACCGCGTGTACGTTCGCGGCAGCCCATAGTCAGAATAACGGTTCTGCCTGCAATTTTCAGCAGTCCATGTTCAGGGCTGACTGCAATTACCGTTTTGTCCTGCAAAACTTCCAAAACCATCGTATCAACCAAGGTTTCTATTTCCGGTTTATCTTTGATCATTTCAATGCAACGATAAGCATATCCGGGTCCAGTCAGCTCTTCTTTAAAATGATGCAAGCCAAAACCATTATGAATGCACTGCTGCAGAATGCCGCCTAATTCCCGGTCACGCTCAATAACCAAAATACTTTCAGCACCATTCTGCCAAGCGCTATAAGCAGCAGAAAGTCCAGCCGGACCACCGCCGACAATAATTACGTCATATAAATTTTTCATTTTTATGCTTCCCCCTCATCTGCAGAGTTTTTTTCATAAAACAAATGAGAATCAGCACGTTCTTTCAAAACTTCCGGTACGGGTATACCCAGTTCCCGTGCCAGGATCTGGGTAACGCGCGGACCGCAGAAACCGCCCTGACAGCGTCCCATACCGGCACGCGTACGGCGTTTAACACCGTCAACTGTTTTAGCTCCGCAGGGCGCTTTGATAGCAGCGATAATCTCCGCTTCCGTGACCGTTTCACAACGACAGATAACACGGCCATACAATCTATTTTTTTCAATAAGCTTTGCCTGCTCCTCATGTGACAATCTATGAAAAAGAGGATTTTGCGGTAAAGCAGCTTTAAAATCAGCTTTTACAGCGGCCGGACAATATGCCAACACAGCTTCAACAATCATTTCGGCTACTGCCGGAGCAGCTGTCAGTCCAGGCGATTGCATCCCTGCAGCATTAAACAAACCTGCTACAGGTGAAGCGCCGATGACAAAATCTCCGCTGCCGGAAACTGCACGCAGCCCTGCAAATTCAGTAATCGAAGCACCCATCGGCAAATTTGGAATCAGTTTTCTGGCAGAATTCATAATTTCGTCCATCCCTGTCAGAGTAACGGCAGTATCTTCCTTATTCTCCATATCCTGTGCATTAGGACCGATAAATGTATTGCCATGCGTAGTCGTACAGATCAGTATACCTTTAGACTTTTTATTAGGTGTTGGGAAAACAACGCCTTTAACCAAACTGGCTGCAGCAGTTTTATCAAAAAGAATATATTCGCCGCGGCGCGGATGAATAGTGAAGCTTTCATCGCCAGCCAAACGAGCGATACCATCTGCATAAACACCACCGGCATTTATGACACAAGCAGCCTTGATCAAACCTTTTGAAGTTTCTACAGCCGTAATTCTGCCAGCTTCCTTAATAAATCCAGTTACACGGCAGTCCGTAACTACTTCAGCGCCATTCTGCACTGCACATTGCGCAAAAGCCACAGCCATGGCAAAAGGCCAGCAAACGCCTGCCGACGGCGCCCATAAAGCGCCAACAACTGTTGTCAGATTTTTTTCTTTGGCTAAAACTTCTTCTCTATTTAAAATACGCAGGCCTTCAACGCCGTTTTTCTGACCGCGTTCCAATAATTCCTGTAAAGTCTGCATTTCTTCTTCACTGGTAGCAGCAACAAGAGAACCTGTCCATTCAATATCCAGACCTAATTCTTTTTGCAGCTCATGATATAATTTATTGCCGCGTACATTAGTAACTGCTTTTAAACTGCCTGTCGGCGCGTCAAAACCAGCATGTAAAATAGCACTGTTAGCTTTCGTAGTACCTGCAGCAAGGTCCGGTTCTTTTTCAACAAGCACGCATTTTAAATCATACTTCGACAACTCACGCAGAATTGCAGTACCAACAATACCGCCGCCGATAACAACGACATCCGCTGTTTTGAAAAATTCCATCATTTCACATCCTAAACAAAAATTCTAAGTTATACTTAGTAATTTTATCACATTCTTTACAAAAAAAGAACTTACTTTATAGTTTTTACAAGAAAAATTTCATTTTTTGTCACCCACGGGACTTTTAAAGTCCCTATTGCTTAAAAAAATATCCTGTCAAATTTGACAGGATATTTTAAAAATTATTTTACAGCTTTATCCGGAAAAATTTTATTTAAAAAATCTATACATTTATCACTCACCGGCGTCAGTAAAACCCAACTCAAACCAACCAAAGAAATACTTAAAGAACCTACAACAATATCTGTAAACCAGTGCGCTCCGGCCATAATACGCGGCAGCATAAAAATTATTAAAATAATGCAGCTGACGGCAAAAGCTTTTTTGCCAAAATATCTCAGCATGAAACCGGCATAAATCATCAGCATCAGACCATGATCGCCTGGAAAACTGTCGCCAGAATAATCCTTAGTTTTAAAAACCAGCATTTTACTGACACGATGAATATTTTCAAAAAATCCTGTCGGACTGCATCGCTGTACAGGAATCAAATGCCCCAGCTGATTTAATATTACCGCAAAAAACAGCATCGTGACACCGATAAACCACATTTTTCGTTTACCTAAATGATCCTGTTTAGAATAATAATAACCATATAATGCCAACATAGCCATTAAAGAAATTATATCGAAATGACGTACATTAGTCAGACCGACAAAATAAGTAAAAGAGCTTTCAGGTTGAAGCTGTTCATTAAAGTAATAGAAAATGCTTTTATCCAATGTAAACCAAAAACCATGTTCAGCAGGTAAATACCAGCTAAAAAATATTGTTAAACCTACAGCATTTAAAAATATAATTTTTCCTAAGTTTTTTCCCACTTCCGACTCCTTTTACTGCGCCTCTTTCTGCAAGTCCTTCAACAATTCCTGTTGTTTGCCTGCATCTAATAACTTAATCATTTTATTTTCCACTATTCTTACAGCTGCTGCATCAATAGCGGCTGTTGTCAATTTATTTGTTTTTACAGCTTCCAGTACACCCTGATAAACCTGCTGCTGATGTTCATAATTATGACAAACCAGCAAAACATCAACTCCGGCCTGAACTGCTGCAACCCCCATTTCACGAAAACCATACATACTTGTTAAAGCTCCCATTTCCATATCATCTGTAATGACGATACCCTGAAAACCAAGCTCATTACGCAGAAAATTATTGATTACCTGAGGTGAAACACTGGCCGGCAATGTATCCAGTCCTGTATAAATCAAATGCCCTACCATAACCATAAAATCCTGGTTGTCAAAATTTTGGATAATATTTTTAAATGGTATTGTGTCTTCCTGCAATAAAATCTCTTTAGAAGCTGTAATCCGATATTGTTCTGTATGCGGATCGACCTCACTTTTTCCCATACCGGGGAAATGTTTCAAGCTGTAAATAATTCCTGCCTGATCATAACCACGGCAGGCCGCTTCGGTAAACTTGCTCACGGACGCAGCATCGTGCCCATAAGATCTTCCATAAGGAATACCAATATCCAAAACAGGAGCAAAATTTACATTGAAACCAATCGTCTCCAATTCCATAGCCGTCTGGTAAGCCCAGCGACGTGCATCTTCAGGAGTGCCCTGTTCAGCTATTCTGGCTGCTGCAGGAGCAACGGTCAACCCCTGCTTCATTCTGGCAACCATCCCGCCTTCCTGGTCAACACATAAATAAAGCGGTAATTTATTATATTCTTTATTCAGTCGCTGCAGGTTAGCATTCAGTCCTGTAACCTGATATTTATTATTCATATTGCGGTCAAATAAAATCACGCCGCCAACATGATAATCTCGCAGCATGCTCAACGCACCCTCGTCTATTTCCGTACCATCAATACCGATCAGCAGCATTTGTCCGATTTTTTCTTCTAAACTCATATCGGCAACCATTTTTACAGCCGCATCATGCAATGTCGGATTTTTTACTTCCGATTTAGGTTCAGCACTCTGCCCACAGCCAGTAAACAAAAAAACCGTCATAAAAACTATAAAAGCCAGTCCTCTGCCGGCAGAAAATATTCTTTTCATAGTTACCTCATTTCTAAAATTTAGCTATATGTATATTTTAACATATTTTCTTTAATTTTTACAAATAGTTTTCAATCGTCTCTCTTGAAAAATTGACAGCTTCATTCGATTAAATTAGAATAAAATTAAAAAGAAAAGCAGGTGATAACTAATGAAACGTATTCTTTATCTGACCTTAACTATCATGCTTTGTCTGACATTTTTTACTGCTGTAACCTGGGCTGAGGAAAAAGCTTCTGCCGCCTCAGATAAAATTCTGAGCCAACAGCAAGTCGATGAGCTTTTGCAGGCTGATGATAATCCGGCTGCTTATGTTAAGATAGACGAAGATGCTTACAAGGTCTATCCCGATTTTAAAGATAAAAAAGCAGTCCGTAAAGAACTGTTAAAAAATCTTCCTACTAACAAAGTGCTTTATTTACTGACAGCCAGTGAGCAGACTTTCACTCTGGCTTTTGATGTAGTAAAGGATCTGGAAAAATCAGGCCGTCTTTATGATAACAGCCGTTATATGGGTGGTAAAGATGATTCTGATGCCGGCGCTGAAAACATAAAGGCAAATATTCATAAGTTCTGGTTTATGAAAATCCCCCGCGGCAGCACTGTTTATGATGACGGTGTAAATGTTGGTATCGGCCGGCGACATCGCGGCGGTATCGGTATCGGCTGGTAAAATTTATACAAAAAAGAAAAAGCCCTGCTCAGCAGGGCTTTTTTATTTTATTCTTCTGTAGCCTGGGATGTTTCTATGATCTCATCAGAAACATCGACTGTTTCCGTCTGCACATCATCTGTTATTACTTCTTCTGTAACGTCATCTTCAGCCTGCTGAACGGCAGCCAAAGAAACTACTTTATCATCATCATTCAATGTCATCAGTTTAACGCCCTGAGCATTACGTCCAAATTGGGAAATGCCTTCGACGTCAATACGGATAATGATGCCGGCAGCAGTTATCATCATAATCTCCTGCCCCGGAGTAATAACCTTCATTCCAATCACAATGCCGGTCTTTTCATTTACTTTGATATTTATTACGCCCTTACCACCACGAGTCTGTTTGCGATACTCGCTGACAGAGGTGCGTTTACCAAGTCCCTGCTCAGTCGCAGTCAATACTTCACTGTTTTCACTGGTCACGCTGTCCATAGCAACAACTTCATCACCATAATTCAGCTGAATACCGCGTACACCGTGAGCAGTACGTCCCATAGGACGCACATCCTGTTCATCAAAACGGATCGCAATACCGTTTCTGGTAGCCAGAATGATTTCTGAATTGCCATCAGTCAATTCTACACCAATAAGCTGTTCATTTTCATCCAGAGTAATAGCAATCAATCCAACCTTACGTGCACTGTTAAAATCTTCCAGATTGGTCTTTTTGACTGTCCCTTTATCTGTAGCCATAAACATATACTGCTCTGTCTTAAACTCTTTCACCGGGATAACTGCTGTAATCTTTTCTCCCTGCTCAATAGGCAACAGATTGATAATCGCCGTTCCCTTAGCTGTACGTCCAGCTTCGGGAATTTCATAGCCTTTTTGCCGATAAACACGACCTTTATTGGTAAAGAAAAGAATATTATGATGAGTTGTCGACAGGAACAAATGCTCTGCACAATCGTCATTTTTCTTACCGCTGCCACCGGTTTTGCCGACACCGCCGCGTTTTTGATTACGGAAATTATCAAGAGTCTGACGTTTGATATAACCCTGATGGCTGATCGTTATGACAATATCTTCTTCAGCGATCAGATCTTCCATATCCATGGAAGAAGTATCATGTGAAAGAATCGTACGACGTGCGTCGCCGAATTTCTTTTTCATTTCCAACAGATCTTCTTTAATAATATTGAGGACTTTTTGCTCATCTGCCAAAACGCTCTCCAACCAATCAATCGTTTCCATAACGTCGATATATTCATCGTCGATTTTTTTACGTTCCAAACCTGTTAAACGCTGCAGACGCATATCCAAAATAGCCTGAGCCTGACGCAGGCTTAAAGTAAATTTTTCTACTAACGCAGTTTTAGCAATATCTGCATTAGCACTGCTGCGGATAGTATTGATAACTGCATCCAGATTATCCAGGGCAATTTTCAAACCTTCCAAGATATGAGCGCGGTCTTTGGCTTTACCTAATTCATATCTTGTACGACGGGTGATAACTTCTTTTTGATGGTTAAGATAGTGGACAAGGATTTCTTTCAGATTTAAAACCCGAGGATGCCCGTCAACCAAAGCCAGCATGATAATACCGAAAGAATCCTGTAATTTGGTATGTTTATATAATTGATTTAAAATAACATCAGGAACAACGTCATTTCTTAATTCGACAACGATACGCATACCACGGCGGTCAGATTCATCACGCAAATCAGTAATGCCTTCGATCACACCGTCTTTAACTAATTGAGCAATACTTTCGATCAGACGGGCTTTATTGACCTGATAAGGAATTTCCGTAACAACGATGCGGTGCTTGCCCTTCTGCATGGGTTCTATTTCTGCCTGTGCGCGGATTTTTACTATACCACGGCCGGTAGTATAAGCGCTGCGGATGCCTTCGGTTCCAAGGATCGTAGCTCCGGTAGGAAAATCAGGACCCTTGATTGCTGTCATCAATTCCGGTATTTCTATATCAGAATTGTCGATCAGCATAATCAATCCGTCAACTACTTCACTCAGATTATGCGGTGGGATATTGGTGGCCATGCCTACAGCAATGCCGGCACTGCCATTAATGAGAAGAGCAGGTACCTTCGCCGGTAAAACGCTTGGTTCTTTCAGCGATTCATCATAGTTAGGCACAAAATCAACAGTTTCTTTTTCAATATCTTCCAGCATAACTTCAGCAACCTTGGCCATACGCACTTCCGTATAACGCATAGCAGCAGCCGAGTCACCGTCGACACTGCCGAAGTTGCCATGACCGTCTACCATCAGATAGCGTGTCGAAAAATTCTGTGCCAAACGTACTATGGCATAATAAACGGAAGTATCACCGTGAGGATGATATTTACCGAGAACTTCACCAACGATACGGGAAGATTTTTTATAAGGCTTGTTGGATGCCATACCGGCTTCCTGCATTGCATATAAAATTCTGCGGTGTACCGGTTTTAAACCGTCACGTACATCAGGCAAAGCACGCTGCACGATAACGCTCATTGCGTAATCGATATAGGATTTTTGCATTTCTTCTTCAATGTAGACCGGTAAAACTTTACCAGTACCTGTCTCTAAATCCACAATATCACCTCAACATCTCATAATTACTTAAACAACAATTCATAAACCTGCTTGCCTATTAAAAGCGTGGTTACGATCAAATAAAGCGGTTTAACATAAGAAGCACCATGCCTGATAGCCATACGGGAACCAAAATAAGCACCTATCACCATGGCAAAGCCCATCAAAAGACCATAAGTCCACAAAACTGAACCACTTAAAGTAAAAGACAACAGCGCTCCGATACCACTGGCAAAATTCAGGGCCTTAGCATTACCGGCTGCCGTTACAAAATCATAACCCAAAAATAAAAATCCAAAAATCAGGAACGAACCTGTTCCCGGACCAAAAAAACCATCATAAAAGCCAATACCAAAGGCCATTACTACAGACCCAAGCAAGGCTGCCAATCCCAATTGTTTAACTGCCGATACATCGCCCCAGTCTTTACGACGGTAGGTGTAAACAGCAACTGCGACTAAAAGGACAACGATCACATTTTTCATCAGCTGTTCCGGCAGAAGATAAACTACATAAGCACCTAAAGCCGATCCGAGAAAAGAAAGCGGCATCAGACTTATGGCAACCTTTTGATTGATCTTTCCTGCACGCCAAAAAGAAAAAACACTCATCAAACCGCCCATAGAAGCAGCCAGCTTATTAGTTCCCAAAGCAAAATTTACAGGCAACCCTAGGGCCAGTAATGCCGGCGTAGAAATTAAACCGCCTCCGCCAACAGTTGAATCGATAAATGCGGCTATAAATCCTGCTAACAATAAAAAAGCAATCGTACTTGGATCTAAAATTTCCAAAATTTTCCCCTCGCCCATCACCAAGCTTAAAGTTTATATTTAAGATAAAAACCTACGCGACCCTGATTACAGGTAAAAACCACTTTTTCCTGTTCAACCATATTACTGATAGCATAAGGATGAGCTGAAAGCAGTGGCGCATACTCCAAATTCCATTGAACGCCCTGCAAAGTAACTTCATTGCAATCTGTTAATGGCAGCAACGACAAAGCTTCTATATTTTCAGGACTGAAAGGTTTGAAAATCAAACTTTCATCCTTTTGGAGCAGTAATAAAATTTCCTGTTCATCAGCCATAACAACCTGCACATCACGTTGAATTTTATAATTCAGCAAAGAAAAAACATTACTGTACAAATGATCAAATCTGCCGCCCCAAATACCGCTGGCAACAATATTTACAGCTTCCGGCATAGCTGCCAGTAAAAGCTGTAAGTCTGTATCATCTTTCAGAGGATCATGCAGAAGTATTTTTACTCCTGAAAGCTGTGCTTTTTCCCAGCAGTCTTTTGCCGCACTATCAGCATCGCCGCATAACCAAACAGGTTTTAAATTATTTTCACAGCAGCATTCGATCCCTTTATCAGCACAGTAAATATCTTTAGATGCAGCTATTTGCACCAGCCATTCGGACGCAGGCTTTCTACCTCCGGCCAATAATAAAGCTGTAGAAGAACCCTGCCTGGAAGTTTTTATTTCCAGCTCTCCCTGAGGCAAAAGTAGCTTCCAATTCTCCATTACCTTAAATCCTTCTTTTTAGCAGGTGCAGGTTTAATTATGATTTGTCCCTGTTCCTTATAAATTTTCCAGACAACGTCACCATTACCATTTTTAAACCAATCCATGCTTATTTCCAGCAAATACTGATTTAATTTTTCTTGAGCTTCAGCAGGTAATAATAATTCTTTCGCTGCTGCAGCTTTATTTTTCATTTTAGAAGAAACTATTTTTTCATCAGCATCAAAAGCATTTTCAAAGCTTTCTTTTTCTACATAGCCTTTAAACATTTCTTCATCAGAAAGATTTTTTTTGATTTTCATAATGACCTCCGTAATTACAGGTCCAGATTTCTTACTTTACCGGCATTAGCCTCAATAAATTGACGCCGTGGTTCTACTTTATCACCCATCAATATGGAGAAAATTGCGTCTGCTTCAGCAGCATCCTCCAAATGTACCTGCAAAATTGTTCTTCCGTCAGGATTCATAGTTGTTTCCCATAACTGCTCCGGATTCATTTCACCTAAACCTTTATAACGCTGGATATAGGGATTGCTGTCACGACCAACTTCATCCAAAACAGTCTGCAGTTCATCATCGCTGTAAGCATATAAATGCTTCTGACCTTTACGGACCAGATATAAAGGCGGCTGAGCGATAAATACATGTCCTTCTTTGATCAAAGGCTGCATATAACGATAAAAGAAAGTCAACAGCAGAGTTCTGATATGAGCTCCGTCGACATCGGCATCTGTCATGATAATAATTTTACCGTAACGTGCTTTTTCCAGATCAAAATCTTCGCCAATACCACAGCCAAAGGCAGTAATCATATTTCTGATTTCGTCACTGCTTAAAATTTTATCCAATCTTGCTTTTTCAACATTCAAAATCTTGCCGCGCAAAGGCAGGATAGCCTGAAAACGACGATCACGTCCCTGTTTGGCACTGCCGCCTGCAGAATCACCTTCGACAAGATAAATCTCTGTTTCTGAAGCATCCTTACTCTGACAATCGGCTAATTTACCAGGCAGACTGCTGATTTCCAAAGCGCTTTTACGCCTTGTTAATTCACGTGCTTTACGTGCTGCCATACGTGCCCTGGCGGAAAGAATTGATTTTTCTACAATCCTCTTGGCAATAACAGGATTTTCTTCAAAAAATTCTCCTAAACCTTCGCTGACTAGATTATCAACGATCGGACGAATTTCACTGTTTCCAAGCTTAGTTTTAGTCTGACCTTCAAACTGAGGCTCCTGAATCTTAATACTGATAACTGCAGTCATACCTTCACGGACATCATCACCGCTGAGGTTTTCTTCTCCGTCTTTCAAAGCACCTATTTTACGGGCATAATCATTGATAGTACGCGTCATTGCCTGTTTAAAACCGCTTAAATGTGTGCCGCCTTCTTCAGTATTGATATTATTGACAAAAGTAAATAAATTTTCAGTATAAGTATCGCAGTACTGCAGAGCTACTTCAACAATATTAGTATCTTTGATACCTTCGATGTAGATAGGATCATCATGGAGCTTATCCTTATTTTCATTTACATACTTTACAAATTCAATGATACCGCCTTCGTAATGAAAGCTTTCCTGTTTTCCAGTACGTTCATCATTGAGATTAATACGGATACCTTTATTTAAAAAAGCCAGTTCACGTATTCTTAAACGCAGGGTTTCATAACTGTAGATAAGTTCCGTAAAAATCGTCGGATCAGGTTTAAAATGTACAGTAGTACCTGTTTCTTCAGTAGTACCCTTTTCATAAAGCGGCACAACTGTTTTACCACGGGAAAACTCAATTCCATAAATTTTACCGCTACGACGTACCTCAACCTCCATATGCTCGCTGAGCGCATTAACACAGGATACACCTACGCCATGCAGACCTCCGGAAACCTTGTAGCCTCCGTCACCAAACTTGCCGCCGGCATGCAGGATAGTCATAACTACTTCTACAGCAGGCTTGCCAACTTTATGCATTTCTACAGGAATACCACGACCATTATCACGTACAGTAATGCTATTATCGCTATGAATAGTCACATCGATAGCATCGCAATAACCTGCTAAGGCTTCGTCTATACTATTATCAACTGTTTCATACACCAAATGATGCAAACCACGGGCAGAAATACTGCCAATATACATACTTGGTCTTTTACGTACAGCTTCCAGACCTTCCAGGACCTGAATCTGTCCGGCACCATATTGTCCCTTAACCTCAGTTGCTTCTTCCAAATTAGACATAGTAACCTCCACATTCCTATAATTCAAGTATATTTAATACTTTCCTTCAACGATCAAAAACTTTTATAAATGGCATCACTGCCAAAATCTTCTTCAGCCCTTCGTTTTAAAGTCAGAGCGGAAATTCCCGATAAATACAAAGTATCAGTTGTTAAAATACAGCTTGAACACTCACCATTTTCCGATAAATCAATAATTTTATATTTATCCTTATTCACAGAAATATAATTATCATAAATTTCCGACTGTTGATCACGAATATTAAAAATAGCTATAATATCCGTATTTTTTATCATACAGTCGGCACCAAGATGCAGATACATATTAATATTTCCTCCGCAATCCTTTAATAATATTTTGTGCAAGCTGTTCACTGATTTTATCAGGCTGCATCCCTGTTTTTAACATCACAGCCGTCATTTCTTCTCTGATATCAGACTGATTATTATAAACCTTGGCATAATAATACTGTTTCAAAGAATTTTTTACACTATCGAATAACATTTTATCACATTTGACATATTTTTGACAGTCATTGTAATTCAGCCAAGGTTCAGATGTCAAAATAGATACTATTTCTGTTCTCAATTTCTCTTTTTCATAACGCTGGCAGACGCGGCAAAGATCATTTTTTTCAATTAACGCAGCACCACAATATTTACATTTCATATCATTGTTTTCGATAAGTAATGCTTTTTTTCTTTGCAGACAAACTTTCCTGAAATGAGCAAGCTTTTTCTGCAATTCCTGATTATTAATATTTACCAGTGCCTGTCTAATAAAAATTTTCTCTGATTCCGTCAAAGGTTTAAAATTTAATTTCACTTCCTGTTCCTCTTTCGGAAGCTGCAAAAAATTTTCAATAGAGCCTGTGAAAAATTTTATATCCTTGACAGGGTTATTAGTCATAACACGATTGATATTATTAATAAACTGCTGTTTCATCATCAAAAGATGATTAGCCCAAACAGAGCTATCCGTATTTATATATAAAACTTTGTGTTCCAAACGTACTGGTTTTGAATGCTTAGCTACGTTAGCACCACAGATCTGTTCCCATTTACTCTGCATAGAAAAAATAAAATATTTATTACGACCTTCCTGATTAGGAAGCATTTTTAAAAGGACTCTTTCTATACCTTCCATTTTTATCCCTCTGCGATTCTGCCTTCAATAATCCTGAAATACGCATTTCCACTCAAATCCGGAATCAAAGCTTTATCGTTTACCGTAATAAAAGTTTGAACTTTACCATCAATAAATTTTAATAGCTGACAACGTCTTTGATCATCAAGTTCACTCATTACATCATCCAACAGTAATACAGGAAACTCATCTATTTCCTGGCGGACATATTCAAGCTGTGCCAGTTTTAAGGCTAAAGCAGCACTGCGCTGCTGCCCCTGTGAACCAAAAGCTTTCAAAATTCTGTCATTTACTTTAAATAACAGATCATCACGATGGGGTCCTATGCCAGTACTGCCTCTTAAAATATCTACCTGCCGCCGTTCAAACAGCTTACTGCGATAGAAATCTTCCCAACAGATAGCTTCATCAGGATAAAGAAGCTCGCCATTATTAGCTTTAAGTTCATAAAAAACAGTTAATGTTTCCAATTCACCAGTTAAAGCAGCATAAATATCTTTAGCTATATTTTTTAATTTCTGCAAAGCGGCCAGCCTTTTTACAGCTATTCTGGCCGCAGTCAGCACAAATTCCTGATCCCAGGTCAATAAAAGCTCAATACTGGCATTATTATCACGGATATCTTTAAGAAGCCTGTTGCGCTGCTGTAAAATACGATTATATTTTATCAACAGATCATAATAAGCTTTATCAGTCTGTGAGATCTGCATATCAAAAAAACGTCTGCGTAAAGCGGGCTCACCTTTGATAAGCTGCAGATCCTCAGGTGAAAACATCACCATATTTAAAGTTCCGTAATGTTCCTTGGGCCGAACCTTTACATCGTTCAAAAACAATTCTTTTTTATTCTTACCATCGAGCTGCTGTCTTTTTATTTTAACATCATTTACCCCATGTAAATCTTCAAAATTAATACCAACAGCTAACTGATTTGTATCCAGACGCTGCATATCATCTTCCTGGGCAGTACGATGTGACATTCCAAAGGCAGCATAAAACATCGCTTCTAAAAGATTTGTTTTTCCCTGAGCATTTTGCCCATAAAAGATATTGACCATTGAAGTAATTTCCAAACAGCATTCTTTATAATTTCTAAAGTTAACTGCATAGATTCTTTTTACTTTCATAAATTATTCCGTTATAACTTTTATTTCTACTTGCTGATCTAAAACAACAGTATCCTGCGGAAAAACTTTCTTGCGTTTTTCCGTAACTATAACACCATTCAACGTAACTACTCCCGCTTCAATAGCCTCATGCGCCTGTCCTCCGGTCTCTAAAACTCCTGCATATTTCAAAAGATTAGAGATCGTAATAAATTCAGTAGTGATACCGACAGTTATTTTTTCCATTTTTTACCTTCTCGCTTAAAATACGACTCTGACAGGAGTAACGATATAAATATAATTACTTTCAGCAATCGGTTTAATGCAAACAGGACTCAGAGAAGTATTTAACTCCATCGTAGCCTGTTCATCAGTAAGATTTTTTAAAATATCAATGATATATTTAGAATTAAAAGCTACATTGATCGTTTCGCCCTGAGTTTGACATTCGATTACTTCACGTCCCTTACCAACGTCTGGACTGCTTGAGCTTACAACGATTTCATTATTTCCGACACTTACTTTGATAATACTGTAATCACCATCACTGGAAAATAAAGCAACGCGTTCTACAGCTCCGGCCAGTTCTTTAACATTGAATAGAGTTTTAATGTTAAAAGCAGGAGGAATAACTCTACGATAATCAGGGAATTTTCCTTCGATTAAGCGGGAAACAATTACCACTTTATCGATCTGTACCATGATTTGATTATTTAATAAAGAAAGTTTTACTTCCTGAGGTAACTCACTTGTTAAATTACGAGCAATTTCACTTAAAACTCTGGAAGGAATAATCATTGACATAGCTTCGCTGCTTTCCTGTTCCATAGTTTTGATTGATAAACGGTGAGTATTAGTACCTACAAAAGTTATCTTACCATCCTGGAGTTCCACTAAAATACCTGTGAACAAAGGTCTTGCTTCGTCTGTAGAGCAGGCAAAAATAGTTTTTTTAATAAGTTCCTTGATTTTTTCATCTTCTAAAACTATTTGTTTATCAGCATTAAATTCTGGAAATTTTGGATAATCATCTTCATTCATCAGTAAGAGCTGAAAATCAGATTTATCGGATTGAACATTGATAGTTTTTTCTTCTTTATTTTTTACGATGGTAACATTTTCGCCAGGAAGCTTACGCATCAATTCTGAAAAATGCTTTGCTGAAACAACTATTTCTCCTTTTTCCTGTATTTCCGCTTCTATACTGCAAGCTATAGCCATATTCAGATCCATTGCCTGGATCTCTAAAATGTTATTATCTGCAATTAAATGGATTCCGGAAAAGATAGGAGTACTAGGTTTGGAAGAAATAGCTCTTTGAACTGTTTGGATTGCTTTGTTAAGGTTAGTTGTTTTACAGGTAAAAATCATGTTATACAGACCTCCATCTTTTTTATTATTGCTATATTAATTTAAAATCTTAGTAGACGTCGTAGTAGGGAGTGTGAATATGTGGAAACAGCCTAAAAACACTGATAAAAGCTTTTATGAAACTTGTTGATATAAGTGTGGATAATTTGGGAAAATTTATTAACATTATCAACAGTTTTTTGTGTGATGCTTTTTATTAACTGTTTATCCACAGAAATAACGCAACTTATCCACAGAAACTGTAGATAAGTATTATATAATGGTAGAATTTTGAAAGTTATTGTTTTAATTTATCTACAAGGTAAGTAATAGTTTTTTCACAATTAGGATCTTCTTTGATCTTTTTTACGATTTTTTCATATGCATGGATAACAGTAGTGTGATCGCGGCCTCCAAAAAACTCACCAATTCGGGGATAAGAAAAATCAGCCATTTCACGACACAGATACATTGCTATCTGTCTTGGATAAGCAATATTTTGAGTACGTTTTTTTGTAAAAAATTCTTCTTTTTTGATTTTGAAATAATCAGATGTAACCTGAATGATATCGTCAAAAGTAATTTGTTTGTTTTTAGTGCTGGTTCCCATAGCGTCAAGTATTTTTTTTGCCAGATCTATAGTTATCGGACTTCCCATCAATGAAGCATAGGCTACTATTTTTGTATAAGCGCCTTCTATTTCACGTATATTGGTGTCAATGCTGGATGCAACAAGAGAAATAACATCATGAGGAATAGAGATGTTTTCTGATTCTGCTTTTTTTCTCAAAATAGCGATTCTTGTTTCCAGATCTGGAGATTGAATATCTGCGAGAAGTCCTGATTCAAAACGTGAACGCAATCGGTCTTCCAGCGTTTCGATTTCACGCGGAAGACGGTCGCTGGATATGATAATCTGTTTGTTAGCTTCGTATAAGGTGTTGAAAGTATGAAAGAATTCTTCCTGTGTCATTTCTTTATTTTTTAAAAATTGAATATCGTCGATAATTAAGCAATCGATATTACGATATTTTTTTCTGAAAGCATCTGTATTTTTATTTTGAATAGAATTAATTATTTCATTGGTAAATTTTTCACTTGAGATGTATAAGATTTTCATTTTGGAATCATTTATTTTTATCTGATTGCCAATCGCATGCATCAAGTGTGTTTTACCTAGACCGACACCGCCATAAATAAAAAGTGGATTATAGGCTTTAGCAGGATTTGAAGCTACAGCTTGAGCTGCTGCATAAGCAAACCTGTTGGAATTGCCGATAACGAAAGTTTCAAAGATATATTTTGGGTTAAGGTTGCTTTGGATATCATCTTCAAAAAGATCTTGCTGGGTAAAACTGTTTTTTACAGGCGGCAGAACTGCCTCAGGAAGCAGAGACCTGTTTTCAGTTTGTACTGGAGTAGTTTCTGCTGAATTTATAGGGAGTTCTTCAGTTTTCAAATCAAGGTTTTCAATTTTAAACTGCAGGTTTGTGCCGGTAATACTGGCAAGCATACCTTCAATGACTGTAGTATACGTTTCTTCAAGCCATTTTTTTGTAAAATTATTTTTGGCGCCTACTTTTAAGTAGGTATCTGTTATTTCTAAGGGAATCAAAGGTTTGATCCAGGCATTATAAACATTTTCACTGGTAGATTCATGGAATTTTTCCAGGAATTTTACCCAAACCTCTGCTAAATCGTACGAGCTCATAAAATACATCCTTCCTGTGGCTACTCATAAACGGCTTGTAAGGCGTTGAAATAATAATTTGAGACAAAAAATAATAGCAAGGCTTATAAAAAATCCTACAGTCGGTTTTCTGTCGCTGTAAAATATAAAAAATGACATAGTAAGACTATTATTACTATCACTATATTCTATCAAAATTAAGAGTTATTAGCAATTTTTAATTGAGAAGAAAATTTTGAAGGATAGAAAATAATAAAAATTTCTTTAACTAACTGCTTTATTCTTGACACTTTAAGTCGTTTCTAATATAATTTATGTAGCTATCAATTCAAATCAATATAGAATTTGATAAAACTAGTGAGTGGTAAGGAGGTAAGATTTCATGAAACGTACTTTTCAACCTAACAACCTTAGAAGAAAAAGAACCCATGGTTTTAGAGAAAGAATGAAAACTTTGGGCGGTCGTCAAGTTCTCAAAAGAAGACGTGCTAGAGGCAGAAAGAAATTGTCTGCATAATATCATAAAAATAGGCCGCGAGAGTGGCCTATTTTTTCCATGCGGGCAGGTGCAAGAATTTGGAACCAAGAAAAAAGTTCACTTTTCCTAAAAAAAATCGAATCAAGTCTAAAGCCGGTTTTCAATTGGTTTATACTACCGGACGTTCTGTCGTTGACAGTTTATCTGTACTTTATGTTTTACCTTTAGACGCAGAAGGTCCTAAGATTGGTTTTGCTGTCGGTAAAAAAATTGGTAACGCCGTAGTACGTAATCGTGTCAAAAGAATGATGAGAGAAGTATTTCGTCATCATAAATCGGAATTGTTGACGAATATACAGCTTATTTGGGTAGCTCGTAAAAAACTGGCTGCTGCAGATTTAAAAACTTATGATCGAGTATTTATGCGTTTAGCTAAAAGAGCCGTTTTATTGAAGTAAGGTGAATTTCTGTGAAAACATTGATGATTGTTTGTATCCGTTTTTATCAGTTATTTATTTCACCGTTATTTCCGCCTACATGCAGGTTTTATCCTACATGCTCTCAGTACGCCATTGAAGCTATCCGAAAAAAAGGCGCTTTAAAGGGCGGCTGGCTGGCAGTTAAAAGGATAGCAAAATGTCATCCTTTTCATCCGGGCGGTTATGACCCTGTTAGTTAACAACTTGATAATGCAAATTAAAGTAGTAAATATATACACTAACCTCTAAGGAGTGATATCTTGGACTTTCTCAGTAATATTGTTCAGCAGGTTATTACGGTACTTTATAATATGACTGCTACTGTAGGTTTACCTAATTATGGCCTGGCAATTATCATTATGACGATTATTGTTAAAATACTGTTGTATCCTTTAACAAAAAAACAAATCGAATCAACAAAAGCAATGATGGCTATGCAGCCTAAAATGAAAGCTATCCAGGAAAAATACAAGAACGATAAACAACGTTTGAATATGGAACTGGCAAACCTTTATAAACAGGAAAATGTCAATCCTTTAGCTGGCTGTCTGCCGTTATTAGTACAAATGCCGATTATGATTGGTATTTTCTATGGTATTCGTGATTTTCATTATGTTGGACCGGCTAATTTTTTATGGATTCAAAGTATCTCTAATCCGGATCCGATGTATATACTGCCGGTTTTATCAGCTTTGACTACTTTTGTGCAGTCAAAACAGACTATGCCGGATACTTCTTCAGCACAAAATAAGATGATGCTGTATTTTATGCCGCTTTTTATTGGCTATATCAGTTTTAGCTTCCCTGCTGGTCTGGTACTTTACTGGGTTGTTATGAACCTGATGCAGATCGGTCAGCAGGCACTGATGAATAAGGCTACTGTAAAATAATTGCTACAGGAGGCGAAAAAGATGGGTTTCCTAGAAAAAACAGGAAAAAATGTTGATGAAGCTTTAGAACAGGCTTTGAATGAGTTAAAAACTACTCGGGATAAAGTAAATATCGAAGTTATTGAAGAAGCGAAAAACGGTTTATTTGGTTTATTTTCTAAAAAAGCTAAAATTCGTGTTACTTTAAAAGATGCTGCTGCTAAAATCGGCGATGTTGTTGAAGAAGCTTTAGATAATATTAAAGCTGACGTTCAGGCCGGTAAAGAAGAATATAAAAATACTGCTGTAGACACAGATACAGAAGCAGCAGTAAAAAAAGAATTTGTAGTTGATGAAGAAGCAGTCCAGGCCGGTAAGGAATTTTTACAGAAAATATTCCATTCCATGAAAATTGAAGTGGTTATGGAAAAATTCGTTAATAAAGCTGATAGTACTGTTACTTTAAAATTACATGGTCCAGATATGGGGATACTGATCGGCAAACACGGACAGACTTTGGATGCTCTGCAATATCTGACTAATCTCGTGGCTAATAAAAATTCCAGTGAAAGAATTCGTATTATTATCGATGTTGAAGATTACCGTGAGCGGAGAATAGAAACATTGAGCCGTTTGGCTGTACGTCTTGCTGATAAAGTTAAACGTAACGGTGAAAGAGTAGTTCTTGAACCGATGAACCCTCATGAAAGAAAGATTATTCATATGGCGTTGCAGAATGATCGCCGCATTACCACTTTAAGCGAAGGTGAAGAACCTTATCGTAAGGTAGTAATCGAATTAAAAAAATAATTTGTGTCTGAGACCCAGTAATTTATTTTACTGGGTTTCTCTATTGGAGAATAATTATGGCAAAGAAACATACAGTTTCTGAAACTAACGAAACAATCAGCGCCGTTATTACGGCTTTAGGTGAAGGTGCGGTAGGAATAATACGCATCAGTGGTACTGAGGCTGCTGCGATAGGTGATAAGCTGTTTCGATCAGCTTCGGGTAAAAGATTGACCGAACATACACCGCATCTGCTTGTTTATGGTCATGTAGTTGATGAAGAAAATAGTAAAATAGACGAGGTTCTTGCTGTTTATATGCAGGGACCACATTCCTATACTGCAGAAGATGTAGTGGAAATACAAAGTCATGGCGGTTTACAATCGTTAAAAACTATCCTGGGTCTAACCTATAAAATGGGCGCTCGTCCGGCTGAACCGGGCGAGTTTACAAAGAGAGCTTTTTTAAACGGACGTATAGATTTGATCCAGGCGGAAGCAGTTATGGATATTATTAAATCACGCAGTGAAGCTTCTTTAAAAATGGCAGTACGTCAACAGGATGGCCAACTGTCTAAAAAAATCAAAGGTCTGCGCCGTAATTTATTAGATATTGTAGTAAATCTGGAAGCAGTTATTGATTATCCGGAAGAAGATATTGAGGAAATAACTTTTAATACTGTCAGTGAAGGTATGGAAAAGGTCAAACAGGAACTGGAATATCTGCTTAAACATGCTCATACCGGTAAAATATTACGCGAAGGTCTGCAGACAGTAATTGTCGGTCGTCCTAACGTAGGCAAATCAAGTCTTTTAAATGCTCTGCTCAGTGAGGAAAGGGCTATTGTTTCAGAATATGCCGGAACTACGCGCGATGTAATTGAAGAACAGTTATTGCTTGGCAGTGTGCCATTGGTATTAGTTGATACTGCCGGCATCAGGCAGACAGAAGATTATGTTGAGAAGATAGGGGTTGCCAGGAGTAAGGAACGTCTTGACAAAGCAGAATTGGCTGTAGTAGTTTTGGATGGATCTCAGCCTTTAAATGAAGAAGATGAAGAAATTTTAAATGCAGTTGCAGGTAAGCCCTGTGTTATAATAGTAAATAAAGGTGATCGACCGCAGGTAAATGATTTAACAGCTTTACAGAAACGCTTTGGTAAAGATAGAGTACTGCTTTTATCTGCAAAAACCGGCGGTGGGCTGGAACAGTTTACTGCCTGGCTGCAAAGTTATGTTTATGGTTCAGAGCATGCTATATCTGGTGGTGCTTATGTACAAAATACACGTCACGAGAATCTGCTGCGTGAAGCTTTGTTAAGTGTAGAAGAAGCAATCAGAGCAGCGGCATCGATGCTGCCATATGATTGTCTGGTCATTGATCTGCATAAAGCGATTGATGCTATGGGTTTGATTACAGGTGATACTCTTCAGGATGAAATCATCAATGAGATTTTTTCAAAATTCTGTGTTGGGAAATAAGAGTTTAGGTTGTAGGTGACAAAATGTATATTACTGATAATTATGATGTCGTCGTTATCGGTGCAGGTCATGCCGGAGTAGAAGCGGCCCTGGCGGCTGCACGCCTTGGCGGCAGGACTCTTCTTGCTACTTTGTCTTTGGATAATATTGCTTTGATGCCCTGTAACCCTTCTGTCGGCGGACCGGCTAAGGGTCATTTAGTGCGTGAGATTGATGCTTTAGGCGGTCAGATGGGTCTAACTGCTGATGAAGCCTGTATTCAGATGCGGCTTTTAAATACAGGTAAAGGTTATGCTGTCCATGCGTTAAGAGCTCAGGCTGATAAGCCTTTTTATCATACTTTGATGAAGCAGGTTGTGGAAAACCAGGAAAATCTGGATGTTAAACAATTGATGATCGACAGATTATTAGTTGAAAATGGAGCTGTAGTTGGTGTAGAGGCTGAAACGGGCGAAGTTTTTGAAGCGAAGTGCGTCATTTTAGCTACCGGCACTTATCTGCGCGGGCGTATTGTTTATGGTCAGGTAAATTATGAATCAGGACCTAACGGATTGCGCTCAGCCAATAAACTGTCGTCTTCTTTATTAGAGAATGGAGTAGAGCTGATGCGTTTTAAAACGGGTACGCCGGCGAGAATCGATGCCCGCAGCCTGGATTACAGCAGAATGGAAGCTCAATATGGCGATGAACAGGTACGTAATTTTTCTTTTATGAGTACGATTACGGAGAGAAAGCAGATTCCCTGCTGGCTGACTTATACCAATGCTGATACTCATAAGATAATTCGTGATAATCTGCATTTGTCAGGTATGTTCAATGGTATGATCGAAGGCGTCGGTCCACGCTATTGTCCTTCTATTGAAGCTAAAATCGTACGTTTTGCCGATAAGGAACGGCATCAGTTATTTGTGGAACCGGAAGGGTTACGTACAAATGAAATGTATGTGCAGGGAATGTCATCGTCTTTGCCAGCACATGTTCAGCTGCAGTTTATGCAGACTATACCCGGTTTGGAAAATTGCCGGATGATGCGCGCCGGTTATGCTATTGATTATGATTGTCTTGATCCGCTGCAATTGCAGCGGACGTTAGAACATAAAGCTATCAGCGGACTTTTTTCTGCCGGTCAGGCGAACGGTACCAGTGGGTATGAAGAAGCAGCCGCGCAGGGGCTTCTTGCCGGCGTTAATGCCATGCAGAAAATAAGGAGTAAAGAGCCGCTTATTTTAAGCCGCAGCGAAGGCTATTTAGGTGTTTTGATTGATGATCTGGTTACAAAAGGAACGAATGAGCCTTACCGCATGATGACTTCGCGTGCTGAATACCGGCTGCTGCTGCGTCAGGATAATGCTGACCTTCGGTTAACGGAAAAAGGCAGAGCTGTTGGTCTGGTAAACGATGTTCGTTACGAAGCTTTTACTGCAAAACGCAGTTTGCTGGAACGGACATTGCAGAATTTGAGCAGTACACATTTACCTCCTAATGCGGAAGTGCTTGCCAAATTGGCAGAGCTGGGAACAGCGCCGATTCGTTCGGGGATGTCACTGCTGGATCTGCTGCGCCGCAGTGAAATGACTTATGAAAAATTACAGCAGGCTTTTGAAGTGTCGGAGCTGCCGGAAGTAGTTGCCGAGCAGGTAGAGATTTTTGCCAAGTATGAAGGTTACATCAATAAGCAAAAACAGGAAGTGGAAAAAGCATTGAAGCTGGAAAATAAAAAAATACCGGCTGATATCGATTATTTGAGTATCAAAGAGCTGTCTTCCGAAGCAGCAGAGAAGCTGGCGAAAGTGAAGCCTGCTTCAATCGGTCAGGCTTCACGCATTTCCGGCGTTTCTCCGGCTGACGTCAGCGTGTTGATGATAGCGTTGGAAGTAATGCGCAGGAAGGAATATGAATCATGACGTTTGCTGAAATAATGCAGTTGAAAGGGAAAGAAGCGGGACTGAGCTTTACGGCACAGCAGCTGGAACAATTCAGTGCTTATTATGAACTGCTTGTGGAGACGAATAAAGTGATGAATCTGACGGCGATAACCGAGCCTGAAGAAGTAGCCGTTAAACATATGATTGATTCTCTGCTGGCATTTGATGAGAAGCTGTTTGGTGAAAAAACTTTAGCTGATGTTGGTACAGGGGCAGGATTTCCTGGTATCCCCCTGAAAATATACTGCCCTTCTTTAAAAGTAACTTTGATTGATTCCCTGGCTAAACGGCTGAAATTTTTGGAAACGGTTATTATTGAATTAGGACTAAAAGGTATTCGCTGTGTGCATTTACGGGCCGAGGATGCCGGCAGAGATCCCAGGCATCGTGAAAAGTATGATCTGGTGACGGCAAGAGCAGTTGCCAGACTGAGTGTTTTGGCAGAATATTGCCTGCCGTTAGTAAAAACAGACGGCAGCTTTATTGCACTAAAAGGCAGCAAATATCAGGAAGAGATAGCTGCTGCTGATAAAGCGCTGCAAATTTTGGGCGGGCGCCTGGTAAGTGCCGACGCCGTAAAGCTTCCTGGGTTGAATGATGGTCGTGCTATTGTGAAAATAGCCAAAATAAAAACTACTCCCAAGGCATATCCGCGTAAAGCTGGTTTGCCGGACAAACAACCCCTGGAATAAATAGTGGAGGTTAAGTTTATGACAGTTGATGATGGATTTTCTGTTTTAGAAGCAGGACGTGCGGAAATGGGTACCAAGCATAGCAGTAAAGCAATCGAGGTAGTACGGGTGCCTTTAGCTAAGGTTATACCGAATCCTTACCAGCCACGTAAAACATTTGATGAAGATGGTTTACAGGATCTGGCGGCATCTATTGCCCAATATGGTGTTTTGCAGCCGCTTTTGGTAGCACCCATGGAAGATGGCAGCGGTAATTATCTGCTTATCGCCGGCGAGAGGCGTCTGCGTGCTTCCAAAATGGCAGCTTTGAGTGAAATTCCTGTTATTATCAGTGATTATACTCAACAGCAGATTGCGGAGATAGCTTTGATCGAAAATCTGCAGCGGGAGGATCTGCATTATTTGGAAGAAGCCGAAGGCTACGAAATGCTGATGAACGAATTCCATCTGACGCAGGATTCTATGGCGGCCCGGGTTGGTAAAAAACAATCGACTATTGCCAATAAGCTGCGTTTATTGCGTTTGCCGCAGCCTGTACGCGAGTCTCTGCGCAAAAATGCCTTAACAGAAAGGCATGCCAGAGTTTTGCTTAAGCTGCCGACAGAGGCAGAGCAGCTGCAGATTGTAGAAACGATTGTAAAGAATAATTTCAGTGTGCGTCAGACAGAAGAATATGTAAAAAAATATTTGGATACAGATGAAGGCGAAGTTACTCCGAAGAAAAAGCGTCTGGTGATTGTTAATGATGTGCGTATCTATCTTAACAGCATCAAGCAAATAGTTTCTACGATAAAAGATGTTGGCATTCCCGTATCAATGGAGCAGGATGTTGACGGCGGTGACGTGCTGGTGACTTTAAGAATCCGTAATACTAAAAAACCAAAAGAGCCGCGTTTGTTTTAAGCCTACTGAAGCAGTGGTCTGTAAAGATCACTGCTTTTCTTTATGTATTTTTAAGAATAGTTCTGTACAAATCCAGCTAATGTAGTAAAATAGAAACAAGGTGACAGGAGAATAAGGGAGGGTCAATTCCATGGATTATAATGAGGTTTTAGAAACGGCGCGGACAAAAATCGGTACTAAATGTAAGGCTTGTCCCATATGCAATGGTGTAGCCTGCAGAAATACGATGCCAGGACCAGGGGCGAAAGGTATAGGAGATACTGCTATCCGCAATTATCAGAAATGGCAGGAGATCCGTGTCAATATGGATACTATTTGTGAGAAAAAACAGATAGATACAGGTTTGGAGCTGTTTGGCAAGCACTTCAGCTATCCTTTTTTTGCCGGTCCTGTAGGAGCAATAGCAATGCATTACAGTAACGCTTATAGTGACGTTACTTATAATGAAGTCCTGGTTTCAGCCTGTGCGGAAAGTGGTATTGCCGCTTTTACAGGAGACGGTCTGGACAGCAGTGTCATGGCAGCGGCGACGCAGGCTATCAAAGCTGTTGACGGGCAGGGTGTACCTACTGTCAAACCATGGAATCTGGAAACGATTAAAGAAAAGCTGGCCCTGGTAAAGGAGTCTGGCGCTTTTGCCGTAGCTATGGATATTGATGCTGCTGGATTACCGTTTTTACAGAATATGATGCCGCCGGCCGGCAGCAAATCCGTTTCTGAACTGGCAGAAATTGCGCAGCAGGCAGGTGTACCATTTATTGTAAAAGGTATTATGACGGCGAAAGCAGCGTTAAAAGCGCAGCAGGCGGGAGCGCAGGCGATCATTGTTTCTAACCACGGCGGACGTGTCCTGGATCAGTGTGCCGCAACGGCAGAAGTATTGCCGGAGATAGCGGCGGCAGTAGGCGGGAAGATGCGTATTATTGTTGACGGCGGCGTTCGCAGTGGTGTTGATATTTTTAAAGCGCTGGCCTTGGGAGCTGATGCTGTTGTTATTGCCCGTCCTTTTGTTACTGCTGTTTTTGGCGGAGGGAAAGAGGGTGTCAAAGTATATATCGAAAAACTGGCTGCTGAACTGAAAGATACTATGGCGATGTGCGGTGCGTTTACATTGAAGGAAATAACCTCTGAGATGGTGCGCCGCAGTTAAATGTTTATAAGTGCAGAAGCATTATGAAGAGGATGTTTCATGTGAAACATCCTCTTTTTACTCATATTTGGAAATAGTGAAGGAAAGAAAGATGGAAATAATAAAAATTGTAAGACGAGAACGAAATTTGCTGGAAATATTAATGATTATTTGGGAAGATTCGGTGCGTCATACACATGATTTTTTGAGGGAGAGCGATATTAAAGCGCTGCGTCCGTTGGTATACAAGAATTTGGAATCTATTCCTGAATTATGGGCTATTAAGGCTGAAGATAGCTGTTATAAGGGTTTCATGGGCATTGACGGAATAAAGCTGGAAATGTTATTTGTCGCAAGCAGTGAACGTGGGCAGGGATTTGGTTCGAAGCTGCTGCGCCATGCTGTCAGCGGGCTTGGAGTGACGGAAGTCGACGTTAATGAACAAAATCCGCAGGCCTATTGTTTTTATCAGAAACAAGGTTTTAAAAAATATTCGCGGTCTGAGTTGGATGGACAAGGCAACCCGTTTCCTGTTTTGCATCTCAGGTATATATCTGCGAAAGATGGTTAAAAATATAAAGAAGGCAGGTAGATCATAATGAAATTTCAGGCAGCACTTCTGATTGTAAAAAATATGGAAAGGTCAGTCAAATTTTATAAAAAAGTTTTAGGGCTGAGAGTTACTATGGATCTGGGTGCGAATGTTACTTTAACAGGCGGAGTAGCGTTACAGACTCAAGAAAGCTGGTGTGAATTTATCAGTAAGGATCTTCAAAGTATCAGTTTTGGCGGCAATGCTGCTGAACTTTATTTTGAAGAAGATAAATTCGATGATTTTTTAAAAAAGCTGGCAGCAATAAAAGGGATCTTTTATGTACATCCAGTTCAGCAATATAGCTGGGGGCAAAGAGTAATTCGCTTTTATGACCCGGATTTTCATATCTTGGAGGTGGGTGAAAATATGAAGTCTGTCTGCAGAAGGTTTCTTGATAGCGGCATGACTATAGAAGCTGCTGCTGTAAGAATGAATGTGCCGGAAAAATTTGTTCGTGCCTGTGTGAGATAAAGCTGGAAGGTGGATAGATGATGTTAAAAATAGAAATGCTGACGGTGGAAACAGTTGGTGCGTTGAAACCTTTACTATTGGAGCTGGCAGATTACCATAATCAGACAGCTTTAAATTTCCGGGGGCTGTATCCGCTGGTTTGTGCAGATGAAAAGATCAGGACTCTGCAGCGGGGAATCAGCGCAGGCAAAACTGTCGCAGCAGTTCTGGCTGTTGATCATGGGTGGAAAGGTTTCTGTGTTTTTTCGCATACTGATGTCTGCGGCAGTATTGACTATCTTTATATCAGGCAGGAGCTGCGTGGGCAGGGGGCGGGAAAGATGCTGATGCAATGGATGCTTGAACGACTTGAGCGTCTGCCTTTGAAGCTGTTGGAACTGAAAGTTGTTTGTGGAAATACTGAAGCGGAGCGGTTTTATGAACATTATGGTTTTGCTGCCAGAACAATAACTATGGCCAAAGAATTAAAATAAAGGCTGCTGTTTATGGAAGAGAATTTATGCTGGAAAAGGCATTGACGCAGAAAGAGTTAAGCGCTTTATTAGGGATGACGACATTTGAAATTTATAAGAAACTTTGTTGGCAGATTGAAGCCGATTATGATATGGAACACATCTGGAATAAAGGCGGCAGTTGCTGGCGTTATGAATATAAATACCGTCGCGGCGGCAGAACTTTATGTGGATTATATTTGCGTGAAAGCTGTTTATGGTTTATGGTTATTTTGGGAAAAGCTGAAAGGGAAAAATTTGAACAAGACAGAGCAAATTTTTCTGATTCAATAGTACAGGCGTATGATGCTGCAACTACGTATCATGATGGTAAATGGCTGATGATAGAATGCCTATTTACTGATCTGAAAAAGTTATTATATCTTAAACGCAAGCCAAATAAATAATAAGTACGAACATAAAAACTGAAAGATGAAGGTGGAAAATGTTTAAATTACGTCCTTGTCGAATTTTTAGGAGAACAATGGGAAATAATAGAAATGGAGTGGTTGGCAGGTGAGAGATAAATGTATACTGCCGTTTTTAATAACTGAACGGCTGGAATTTTTTCAATTGACACAGGCTGATTTGCCAGAGCTGGAAATATTGCTTGGTGATCCTGAGATCATGTATGCCTGGGAACATGGCTTTACTAAAATAGAATCACAGGCCTGGTTGAATGAAAATCTTCGCCGTTATAGCAGTGATGGTTACAGCTACTGGGCAGTTCGTAAAAAAAATGATGGCAGTCTTATTGGGGTGATGGGGATACTGAAAGAAGTGGCAGAAGGTAAGCAATATATTGGAATAGGATATATTCTGAAAAAAAAATATTGGGGACAAGGCTATGCAGGAGAAGGAACTGCGGCTTTGTGTCAATATGCTTTTCGTAAACTGCAGCTGCAAACGCTTACGGCGCAGGTCAGGACGAATAATTTTGCTTCGCAGCACATTGCAGAAGGACTTGGTATGAAGGCAATGTGTAATTTTGTGAAAATTTACCGAGGTCAGGAAATGCCGCATTTTCTTTATACGCTGGATCGTGATAAATGGCTGAAGACAGCATCGAACGGAACTGTAATAATGCTGGAACTGGAAGCAAAAAAAGATTTTTTACAATTATTACTGCTGGGGGACGAAGACGAGAAAATGCTGGATCGTTATCTGAAGAGAGGAGATCTGTTTGCTTTATATAAGGGAGATCTGAAGGCGACAGTGGTCGTGACCCAGGAAAAAGAGGATGTGTTTGAAGTCAAAAACCTGGCGGTATGGCCGCAGGAACAACGTAGTGGTTATGGACGTTTTTTAATGACAGAAATGTGCCGCTTGTATAGTCGCTTGGGAACAAGAATGCTGGTCGGAACAGGTGATGTTTTTGAAACGCTGAATTTTTATCAAGCCTGTGGTTTTAGAAGAAGCCATGTGATAAAAAATTTTTTTACAGATAATTATCCTCAGCCGATTTTTGAAAATGGCATACAGCTTAAAGATATGGTGTATTTAGAACGTTTTTTGAAGAACGATCGTAGGCTTAAAAAGTAAGCTGTGTTATGAGATCTATAGTTGTAATGATAAGCTGTACATATAATAAAAAGCGATGTTTCATTTGAAACATCGCTTTTTGCTTTTATGCTGTTATCTGATAGCCGTTGGTTCTTAATGCAGCAGCAGCCTTCTGCAGATGGGATTCTTTGATAAGGATATAGTCAGTATTATAGGTTGAAACGGCAAAAATACTGATACCGGCATTTGCCAGCAGACTGGAAATTTTAGCGAGGATACCGACTAAAGCAAAATCAAGTACGCCGCAGATCTTTAAAGCCCGCCAGCCTCGTTCGCATTGCAGAACTGCTGCAGGAAGGTCGGTTTCAGGGCAGACCAGGGACAATTCTTCAGCAGTTTTACTAAAAAAAAACAGCGGCATCTGCCAGTTTATTTGAGAAGTATCCTGAATCTGGCACACAGCAAAGGTTTGTGGTAGAATCTGTAATTGCATATAATTGCTCCTTAAAATATTAATGATACTTTAAGTATAAGCAGTACAGTCGATTACTGCAAATTTATTTGCCAGAGAATATCTGTCCGGCTACGGCAACAGCATTGAGGACTTTAGGGAAACCCGTATAAGGTATGCAGTGCAGAAATGCTTCGATAATTTTGTCTTCTTTTATGCCAACATGTAATGCTGCGTTGATATGTACCTGCAGCTGGGCTTCGCGGCCGCCTGCAGTCAAAAGGCTGGACAGCGTCAGCAGTTCTCGTTCCTGCAGACTGAGCCCGGGACGTTCGTAAATCTGGCCAAAAGCAAATTCAATGATATAGCGGGCCAAATCAGGAGCAATATCACTGAGATTTTCGATGACGTTACTGCCTGCAGTCCCATCGATTTTCTTTAAATTTTCTAAACCTGTTTTAAAATAATTATCAGACATTTACATTCACCTCCAAAATGATTACAATGAAAGTATAAATTTTAGACTATACTCTAAGTCAAGGATTAAGGATAAAAAATGAAAATCGGTGCATTTGCGGAATTAACTGGGATCAGTGCTTATACTTTGAGATATTATGAAAAAAAGGGCCTGTTGTTTGTTAAACGTGGTCAAAATGGCTGTCGCAATTATCTGGCCGAAGATAGGGAATGGGTACAGTTTTTGTGTAAATTAAAAGCGACAGGGATGCTGCTGCGTGATATAAAGAGATATGCACAGCTGCGTTATAATGGGGACGGTACTATTGCCGAGCGGTTGGAGCTTTTGCTGAAACATCAGGTTTATGTAGCTGAAGAAGTACATAAATGGCAACAGTACAGTGAAAATCTGCAGGCTAAAATAGCTGTTTATCAAGAACAATTATTACAGCAGCGACAGAATGCAGGTCTGAAATAGCAGTATACTCAGGTTATATTACGGCAATTATAAATACAGGATGTAAATTCTTTATCAGCGGATGAAGAAAATGATTGGGTGTTCTAAGTCACGCCTTGTTTTTGAAAGGTGTAGATTTGGACACTTTTTTTGAAGGGAGCAGACAAATGGTAAAAATTTATAATTTTTTGTGTACAGAAGCAAAAACTATCAGAGAAAAAGTTTTTATGGAAGAACAAGGTTTTAAAAATGAATTTGATGAATATGACGAAATGGTTCCGCATGCAGTACTATTTATGGAAGGGTGTGCTGTGGCGACAGGAAGGTTACTTCCGGGAGAGCGGTCGGGGGATTTTATTATTGGTAGGGTGGCTGTTTTGCCGGAGTTCCGTGGCAGAAATTTAGGGGCACAGATCATGCTGGCACTGGAACAGGAAGCACGCAGAGTTGGCGGTAAGCGGATCAGTTTGTCCGCTCAATGTCGTGCCAGCGGCTTTTACCAGACTTTAGGCTACCGGGAAATTGGTGAGGCATATTTGGATGAATTTTGTCCTCATATTTTAATGGAAAAAAGCCTGTAAAATAAAAAACAGATTTTGATGAAGTTTTAGTAAAAGCAAATTTCATTAAATATGTGGATAAAACTGTGGGTTATGTTGATAAAAACTCAAAGCAATGGTAATAGAAGCAAAGCTGGAGGAAGTTTTGGCTGCAAAGAATGTTGCAGCAATGTTTCACGTGAAACATTGCCTTGAAGAAGCTGCGTAAAAGACGATGATTTGAAAGAAAGTAAGTGAATTTTAGTTTTTGCTATAGGTGAAACACTTAATTTGTGATAAAATGGGAAACAGATGAAATTCAAATAATTTATTTTGAAGATATTAAGGGTGAGGTGAAGATTTTGGTTAAGGTTATCGCTATTGCCAATCAGAAAGGCGGCGTCGGTAAAACTACGACTACTGTCAATTTGGCGGCGTGTCTGGCACAGAAGGGACGCAAAGTATTATTGATAGATTCTGATCCGCAGGGGAATTCTACCAGCGGGTTGGGGTTTGATAAGCGCGATATCAAAAAGTGTATTTATGATACGTTGATCGATGATGTGCCGATGAAAGAATTGATCATCCATAGTTCCTATGATAATTTGGACGTACTGCCGGCGACGATCCAGCTGGCAGGAGCCGAGATCGAACTGGTAAGTCTGATGAACAGAGAAGGCCGCCTGAAAAGCTCATTGGAACGTGTTAAGCACGACTATGATTATGTGCTGATCGACTGCCCTCCGTCTTTAGGACTGCTGACTATCAACGCACTGACGGCTGCCAGTTCGGTGCTGATCCCTATTCAGTGCGAATTTTACGCCCTGGAGGGTGTCAGTCAGCTGATGAATACGATAAAATTAGTGCAGAGAAATCTTAATCCGGCTTTAAAGCTGGAGGGCGTAGTGATGACGATGTATGACGCGCGGACCAATTTATCGGCCGACGTTGTCGATGAAGTAAAAAAATATTTTGAAACGAAAATGTACAATACTATTATCCCGCGCAACGTACGCTTGAGTGAAGCTCCCAGCCATGGACAGCCGGTCATTGTCTACGACCCAAAATCCAAGGGTGCGATGGTTTACCAGGAACTGGCACGGGAGGTAATCGGTGATGAATAAAAAAGGTTTAGGCAAAGGTTTGGGTGCAATTTTTGGTGATGCAGCCGATCCGGTCAATACAGCGGTAGAACCGGTACGTAGTGACGAAGAAAAGAAGGAGCTGCTTCTGAAAGATATTGTTCCTAATCCACATCAGCCGCGGCAGGTTTTTGATGCAGCGAAACTGGCAGAATTAGTTGAATCTATCAAGCTGCATGGAGTAATTCAGCCGTTGGTAGTACGTAAACACGGACGTAAATATGAGATCGTTGCCGGAGAGCGTCGCTGGCGTGCTTCCAAGGAAGCCAAGCTGAAAACTGTTCCGGTTATTATTCGTGATTATGATGATGCAACGATGATGGAAATTGCTTTGGTAGAAAATATTCAGCGTCATGATCTTAATCCGCTGGAAGAAGCAGAAGGCATCAAACGGCTGATGACCGAATGCAAGCTGACACAGGAAGATGCTGCGAAAAAAGTTGGCCGCAGCCGTACTGCTGTTGCTAATCTGCTGCGGCTGTTAAATTTACCGCAGCAGATCAGAGAATATGTTTCACGTGAAACATTGACGATGGGGCAGGTAAAACCGCTGCTTTCTTTGGATAATGAAAAGCAGCAGCTTGAAGTTGCTGCGGCCATTATTGAAAAAGGCTGGAGTTCACGGACAGTGGAAGACGTTGTCAAAGAGCTGAAAACTGGGCGCAGATTCAAAGTTACTGAAGAAGCGGTAATTGTTGCTGAGGAAAAAGCAAACAATAAAAAAGTAAAGGCAGCCGCGGCAGGAGATGTTTTTACCAGCGATTTTCAAAACAGGTTGGTAGAATTATTAGGAACAAAGGTCAAAGTTGTGCCCAAGGATGAAAAAAAAGGCAAAATAGAAATAGAATATTATTCACCTGAGGATCTGGAGCGGATATATGATTTGCTGAACAGACCGGCGCAGCAGACATTAAAAAGGAAGAAGCCCTGGCTGTCTGTTTAAAATAAAGTGTTGCTGCATTGGTGAAAGAATGAAGTAAGTGCAAAGGATCTGGCACGAGCAGCGCTTACCGGGAGGGGAATTATGGTCGGTTTGGGAACGCTGGTTAACTCCGGAGCGATTTTAGCCGGAGCGGGCGCAGGATTATTGCTGCGCCGCGGACTGCCGGAAAAATGGCAGGAAAGCATCATGCAGGGTGTGGCACTGTGTATCATTGTTATAGGTGTACAGATGGCTTTTAAAAGTGAAAATATCATGGTTGTTATTTTCAGTATTGTTTTAGGTGCTATCGTTGGCGAAGGTATCGATATCGATACGAAGCTGCAAAGATTTGGAGATTGGATCGGCAGTAAGCTGATTGGCGGACATGATGCCGGAGCGGCCAAAGCTATTGGAGAAGGTTTTGTTGCTGCCAGCCTGATTTATTGTGTAGGCGCAATGGCGATTATCGGCAGTTTGCAGGATGGATTAAAAGGTGATACAACGATCTTATTCGCTAAATCGACTTTGGATGGTATCATTGCGATTATACTGACGGCCAATCTTGGTATCGGCGTCGCTTTGTCAGCAGTAAGCGTACTGTTATATCAGGGTACTTTGACTTTGCTGGCCGGGGTACTGGAACCGGTCTTAACTACCAGTATTTTAAATGAAGTAACTGCTACGGGCGGTATGCTGATTATGGCGATCGGTGTCAATATGCTGAAAGTGGTGCAGATTCGTATTTCTAATCTGTTGCCGGCAGTGCTTTGGGCCGGGATCATCGTTGCAGTTTCAGGTCTTTTATAAAGGGAGAAGGAAGAACAATGGAACAGATCAATCAAATTTTGGGCAATAATCTGCTGTTTATAATAGCGGTACTACTGGTCTTGATAGTATTTTTGCTGGTGATGCTGGTAAATATGAATAGTAAGCTGAGAAAATTACAGTGGAAGTATGATTATTTTACTAAAGGCACAACTATGGATTTGGACGAAGTACTTACTCAGACGCTGGAAGATGTGCGCAGTGCGGAAGCCAAAATAACAGCTTTGGAAAAGAGCCGTGATGATCTGCGGCTGCGGTTAAAAAGTTGTGTGCAGAATTTACGCGTGTTAAGATATAATGCTTTTGATAATACAGGAAGTGATTTAAGTTATTCTGTAGCTCTGGTTGATGAAGAAAATAATGGTGTGGTGCTTTCAAGCATTTATGGCAGAGAAGAAAATCGCTGTTATGCCAAACCGGTTATAGCTGGAAAATCCCAGTATGTACTTTCCAAAGAAGAACAGGAAGTATTGCAGCAAAAGTGATAAAACAGACAAAAAAAGCATCGTTTTAAACGGCCTGTAAGGCTGGCGAAATCAAAAACGAATAGAATGGACTGCATCATAAAGGAAAAACGCTCACAAGCGATTTGTGGGCGTTTTTTCTGTGTTGACCTTAATCAGCAAATGGATCTTCACTAAGAATTTTTTTGCCATATAAAGTTTTTAAATTTGTGCTTGTGTTTTTATAATTTTTATCTGCCAGCGAGTTTGTTTCTTCCAAAACAGGAAAAGGAATCTGCATGATATTGATAAGCGTATCAAAAATAAGGTCATTAGTAAAATAGGCTGACGTATGCTTCTTTAAAATAGCCATAGTATGCGGGTATTTTTGAATATAGTTATCAGAGAAATACATATACAATGGAATGCGTGCCATATCGAAAGTAAATCTGGAAGCGTCGTGACCAAGACCTGCATCAACATCATCGGCATGATCTGAAAAATAAATCATCCCCTGAAAGTTTGGCAGATCTTTTACCGTACTAAAAAGCTGCTTCATGACAAAATCGTTGTAAAGAATACTGTTATCATACTTATCAATATGAGATTTTCCCGTCCAGCGATTAAACGCATGCGGATAACGTTCTTCGTAAGAACCATGATTACCCATCAGATGCACAACTATCAGGGCTTTGTCGAATACCGGCAGTTTTTTTAAAACATCTACCAGACTCAAGTCGAAATGAGTAGTTTGAGTAGTTTCTCCCAGATGTCCGTTTAACCAGTATTGTGTTTGTGACTGATCAGCAATTACGGAAACCGGAGTATCCCAAGCGCCGTATTTTACCTGATTGCTTATCCATACAGTATGAAAGTCTGCTGCCTGAGCAATTTCTATAATAGATGCTGCCTGTTCCAGAGGCAGAGTATTATACTGATTTTTAGCTGTTAGAGCATAAGTCAGAACGGGAACAGTATGACTGTGACAGGAATAGGCGTTATCAAAAAGCAGAAAGCCATGCTGGTTTTTGATTGATTGAAGCCATGGTGTCGTAGGCCGGTGATAACCGTAAGCAGACATGTGGCCTTTATTTTGCGATTCGCCTATAACCAGAACGTAGACACCTGCAGCGTTTTTGGGAAGGGATTTTAAAGACCCAAGTATTTTTTGACGGGCGTTTTTTTGGGCAGAAAAATTATCATATTGAGCCAAAGCATTTCTTGTCTCCCGTAATGTATTGGTAAAAAAATTATCAGGGGTTATAGAACTTTTATATACTGTCAGCAGGTTAAGAAGCACAAATACAGCAATCGCTACTGGAGGCATATTATTTATGCGGCAGCTTTTAAGACGCAAGTGTAAAAGCAGAGAAAACACCAGATAAACAAGAACAAGAAAAAGAAATAATAATAAAGTCTGCCCAGTAAAGTTTGTTTGCAGATATTCGTAACTTTCAGAAACATTGGTTTGTAATAGTGCAAGAATTGTTGTGGCAGTGGGGAAACTTTGGCTGGAAGTATAATAACCCCAAACTGCTGTTGAAAGAAGAAACGTACAGATTTGGAGTAACAGTACTACTGGAGAAAGAAGTCGTAGAGTTTTATATGCGGTACTGTAATAATACAGAAAAAAAATGATATTGGTAAATGAAAGTGAAAATATAGAATAATAAGCTATATTGACGGAAGTTATAACTTCGCCGGCTGCGGTTTTACAAAATAGCAGTGATAAAAGCGGCAGCAGAGCTAATAAATAATTGTAAAAATAAATTCTGGAATAGGAGAATATTGATGTAAGGCAGCTCGTAATAAATACGGTGAATAACAGCTGCTTTGTTTTGGTAATAATAAAAGTTCCGCTGCCAAGCAGCTGTAGGATTAGCAGGACTGCAAATAAAATAAGAAAAAAGTGCCTAAATTGTTTGGTGAAAATATTTTTCATAAGTAATAATTTGTTTTTTATCATTATATGCAATAAAATCGCCTCCGAACAAATATTTTAGCACATTTGCCCCCCCCCACAAGACCGCAAAACTAAAAAGAGGTTATAATAGCTGTTATTTATTTGGAGGAAATAAAAAAGCGATTCCTAATAATTTAGAAATCGCTTTTATAATGTTTATATATATATTGGTAATTCTTATTTTTGTAGAAAAAGATGAGCAGTTCTACGCACTACATATTTCCGTGGAACAGCTGCAGAAGGATGAACATTATTTGCGCGCTCATCAGGTACTTAAACCAGATTTTAGCATAAATAAATCCCTGTGGACTTACTTCATAGGCACCGGCAATACGTCCCTGGACACCATAAGACTCCAAAGCAGAAAGAAATAACAGCATACATCCGGGTTCCCAGCTGTCACCGGTAATGAGCCAGATACAGTAGAATAAGAAAAGAATATCAATGAGAAAATAAATCAGAAAAAAAATAGTGGTTTTATCAATAAAAACAACATGTACCTTTTTGGTACTTCTGCGCGCTTCGACTATGGCCCGGAAGTTATGCAGGAATAAAGCCAGCTCCCGGTGATATATGAAGGAAAAAACTTTCGCACATAAAAAAAGTAAGGGTATATAATGCATAGGAGCTCCTATCTGTAATCGATTAACATACAAGGATATTATACATCATATCAAGAAAAGCTGCCAAGCCATTTCCATGAATTTTGTATACAGTCTATGCTGAATGGAAAAAAGTATCTTGGATACGGATTAAAATAAAAAAAGTCCAAAAAATACAAAATCGTAAGGTAAATTATTTGTTTTTTGTATGGATTTACAAAAAAAGAGTTGACAAAAGTGTGAAAAATTATTTATAATTGTGAGCAGATAGTTACAAACGTAGCTTTGCCAGGAAAATACTGTTAAGAGGGGAACAGCGTCGGCTGCTGCATAGAAGTAACCAATTTATACTATTATAGGAAAAGGGGAAAGAACAAATGAAAACCTGGAAAAAAGTTGCCAGTGCTGCTTTGGCAGCGATGGTATTTGCTTCGCTGACAGCAGGCTGCGGCGGCGGAGACAAAAAGAAAGAGGCTGCAAACAGCAACGAAATCGTAGTAGGTGCAAGCTTTGAGCTGACCGGTAATGTCGCCAATTACGGCAAGTCTACTCTTTCAGGCTTAAAAATGGCTTTTGATGAAGTAAATAAAGCCGGCGGTATTGATGGTAAAAAATTGCGTATCGTGGAAAGCGATAACAAGTCGGAACCTTCTGAAGCAGGTAACTCGGTTACCAAACTCGTCACTCAGGATAAGGTAATAGCTGTTGTCGGACCGGCAACCAGCGGTTGTGTAGCTGCTTCCACACCTATCACTACTGCTAATAAAGTGCCTTTGATTGCACCTTGTGCAACTGCGCCGAACATTACTGTCGAAAATGGCAAAGTAAAAGAATTTGTGTTCCGTTCCTGCTTTATCGATCCCTTCCAGGGACGTGTTATGGCAGAATTTGCTGATAAAAACCTGAAAGTAAAAAATGTAGCGATTTTGTATGATGCTTCCAGTGATTATTCCAAAGGCTTAGCTGAAGTATTTACTAAAACTATGGAAGAAAAAGGCGGCAAGATCGTCGCTAAAGAAGCTTTTCTTGCTAAAGACCTTGATTTTAAATCTGCCCTGACGAAAATCAAATCCACTAATCCGGAAGCAATCTATATTCCCGGGTATTATGAAGAAGTTGCTAAAATCATTAAACAAACACGTGAATTGGGGTTGAATGTTCCGCTTTTGGGATGCGATGGCTGGGATAGTCCGAAGCTTGTTGAAATCGGCGGTCCCGAAGCTTTGAACAATACCTATTTCTCCAGCGCTTATTCCGCACAGGATAAAGAGCCTTCCGTACAAAAATTCATCGCCGGTTATAAAGCTATGTATAATAAAGAGCCTGATGTTTTCTGTATGCAGGGTTATAATGCCGGTCTGATTTTAGCTGACGCTATTAAACGTGCAGGAACTGCTGACGGTACTAAATTGGCTGCGGCTATTGCTGCGACTAAAGACTTGTCTGTTGCCAGTGGTAAATTGACTTATGACGCAGATCATAACCCGATCACCAGCGCCATTATTATTGAATTAAAAGACGGCGTTCAGACCTTCAAAGAAAAAATCACGCTGTAATTCAGATAAAAAAACTGTTTGCAAAAGAATATATAATATAGAACCCAGGTAGACCCATTGTTTTTTAGATGTTTTTTAGTCCGGCGTGTTTTAAACGCACCAGATTAAATATATTTTGCAGTTTTCATCAGAGGGGGAAAAACAATGAAAAAAGTTACCAAGGTATTCTCAGTAATGGTAGCAAGCGTAGCTTTAGCAGCTATGCTCAGCGGCTGCGGCGGCGATAAAAAACCGGCCGGCGGCGATACCATCAAGGTCGGCGGTAATCTTGAGATGACCGGCGGCAGTGCCAGTTTTGGTATTTCTTCGAAAAATGCTATTGAGCTGGCTTTCAAAAACATTAATGACAAAGGTGGCATTAATGGCAAAAAACTGGAGCTTGTTGTGGCGGATAACAAGTCCGAAGCAGCAGAAGCTACCAATGCCATGCAGAAGCTGGTCTCTCAGGACAAGGTTGTTGCCGTTATCGGCCCAAACCTTTCCTCGGCTACGATAGCCGCAGGCGCGATCAATAACGGCAGTAAAGTGCTGGATATTGCTCCTATGGCTACCAACCCTAACGTTACAGTTGATCCGGCGACAGGAAAAACAAAAGAATATAATTTCCGCGCCTGCTTTATTGATCCGTTCCAGGGTACTGTTATGGCAAACTTTGCTAAAAATGATTTACAGGCAACAAAAGCAGCGATCCTTATCGATAATTCTTCTGACTATGCCAAAGGTCTGGCGGCGTTCTTTAAAGAGAACTTTATCAAGAACGGCGGCACTGTTGTGGCTGAAGAATCCTATCTGCAAAAGGATACCGATTTTAAAGCTACTTTGACTAAAATCAAAGCTGCGGCTCCGGATATTCTGTATGTTCCCGGCTATTATCAGGAAGTTGGTATGATCGTTAAGCAGGGCCGTGAGATGGGTATCGAGATCCCCATGGCCGGCGGCGATGGCTGGGACAGCGCTAAACTGCCTGAAATAGCAGGTAAGGCGGCACTCAATAATACTTATTTCTCAAGCCTTTATTCTCCTGATGACGATTCTGCTTTGAATAAAGCGTTTGTCAGCGAGTATGAAAAGGCTTATAAAGTAAAACCAGACGTTTTTGCAGCGCTTGCTTATGACTCTGCTTTGCTGGTTGCCGAGGCAATCAAAAATGCAGGCGATACCGATCCGGTGAAAATCGCTCAGTCTATGGCCAAGATCAACGGTTTCCAGGGCGTATCAGGTACCGTAACCTTTGACGCGCAGCATAATCCGGTTAAAAGTGCTGTAATTATCGAACATAAAGACGGCGCTCAAACCTTCAGGACAAAAATCAATCCTTGATAAAAATCCACAATTAATTTTTGCAATGGTGCGGGCTGTGGTATTACCACAGCCTCATTGCGTTTAATCCACGAGATCAGGAGGACGGGAATTATGGACATGGGTTCCTTTATGCAGCAATTTGTCCAACAGCTTATTAACGGCATTTCGTTGGGCAGTATTTATGCGCTGGTAGCATTGGGATACACGATGATCTATGGTATCATCAAGCTTATCAACTTCGCTCATGGCGATATTTACATGTTGGGTGCGTATTTCGGCTTTATAGCAACTACAATGTTTGGCTTTTCTTTTATTCCGGCTATACTCTTTTCTATGGCCTGTGCCGCATTAGCCGGTATTATTATTGAACGCGTGGCTTATAGGCCGATGCGTAATGCTCCAAGAATCGCAATCTTAATTACGGCAATCGGTGTATCTTTCTTTCTGGAATACAGTATGATCCTTATTGCAACGCCGCAGCCGCGTACGTTCCCGGCTGTGTTTGAAGCGACTATTTATCATTTTGGACCGTTGGTAGTAAACAGCCAGCAGATCGTTATCCTGATCAGTGCGCTGATTTTGATGGCCGTACTGACTTACATTGTACAAAACACCAAAGCGGGCAAAGCGATGCGTGCAGTATCTTTTGATGCTGATGCCGCCCGTTTGATGGGTATTAATATTGACCGTGTTATTTCCATGACTTTTGCTTTAGGTTCTGCTTTGGCAGCAGCCGGCGGTGTTTTGGTAGGTATCTATTATAACTCTATCGATCCTCTGATGGGCATGGTGCCTGGCATCAAGGCTTTCGTTGCCGCAGTTCTCGGCGGTATTGGCATTATTCCCGGCGCTATGCTGGGAGGGATTATCCTGGGCGTTGTTGAGGCGATGGTCAGCGGTTTCTTTTCTTCAACCTTCCGCGATGCTGCGGCATTTGCTATCCTGATCCTTATTTTGCTCTATAAACCTGCCGGTATATTGGGCAAAAATGTACGTGAGAAAGTGTAGGTGAGAGCTATGAATGCATTGAGAAAAAAAGATTTGCTGACATTGGTAGCCTGCGCTGTACTTTTTGCTGTTATGCAGGGATTGATGATGGCAGAGATCATCGGACCTTTCTGGGAACTGAATATCGTTCTGATTTGTATTAATATTATTCTTTCAGTCAGCTTGAACCTGATCAATGGTTACACAGGCCAGTTTTCTATCGGACATGCGGGCTTTTTGGCGGTTGGTGCTTATACCGGCGCTATCGTTACGGTCAAGCTTGGTTTTTCATATGAGCTGGCATTGATAGCGGGCACAGTTGCTGCCGGCTTTTTGGGATTTTTGATCGGTCTGCCGACATTACGTCTGAATGGCGATTATCTGGCGATCGCGACACTTGGTTTAGGTGAGATCATTCGTATCTGTATCCTGAATATCGATTATGTGGGCGGTGCTTCCGGACTGATGGGCATACCCCGTTTGACCAATTTCCCCTGGGTTTTCTGGATTATGATCTTCATCATTTTCTTTATTAAAAATTTCAAGAATTCAGCGCCAGGACGCTGTTGTCTGGCAATTCGCGAGAATGAGATCGCTGCTGATACTATGGGTATCGACACTACGAAATACAAAGTTATGGCGTTTACGCTGGGGGCTGCTTTTGCCGGCACTGCAGGCGTATTGTTCTCGCATTACTTTTATATTGCACATCCGGCATCCTTTACTTTCATGCGTTCTTTCGATATTCTGACCATGGTCGTTTTAGGCGGCCTGGGCTCGATGACAGGCGCTATTACCGGCGCTGTGCTGCTGACTTTTATTTCTGCTTATCTGGCAGAATATCCTGAATGGCGGATGATAATTTACTCGATTACTCTGATCGTACTGATGCTGCGCCGTCCGCAGGGACTGTTCGGTAATAAGGAGCTCAGCTTGAAAATGTTTCATTTAGGAGGTGGCAAAGATGGAAGCACTGCTGAAAGTAAATGATATTTCGATGGTTTTCGGCGGCTTGCGTGCTGTCTCCAACTTTTCCATGGAAATCAAAGCAGGTGAGCTGATTGGGCTGATCGGTCCCAACGGAGCCGGAAAAACTACGGCTTTTAATATGATTACCGGTGTTTATACACCTACTGAAGGCGAGATAATGTTCAACGGTACGCGAACCAGTGGTAAAAAATCGTATCAGGTAACGCAGCTGGGAATGGCGCGTACTTTCCAGAATATCAGACTATTTTCCGAGCTTTCGGTTATTGACAATGTCAAAATTGCTTATAATATGCATGTCAAATATACTTTAGGCGAGGCGATTGCCCGGGTTGGCCGTTATTTCAGCGAAGAGGATGAAATTACCAAAAAAGCCCTGGAGCTTTTAAAAATCTTTAAGCTGGAAGATAAAGCTTATGAAACAGCAAAAAATCTTCCCTATGGTGAACAGAGACGGCTGGAGATTGCCCGCGCACTGGCCACGGAACCGAAGCTGCTGCTTTTGGACGAACCGGCTGCAGGTATGAATCCACAGGAAACTAAAGAGCTGATGGAAATGATCCGCTGGATCAGAGATAAATTCAGCTTGTCGATTTTGCTGATCGAACATGATATGGGTTTGGTTATGGGGGTCTGCGAGCGGATATATGTTCTGGAATATGGTTTTTGTATTGCCAGCGGCACGCCTGATGAAATCAAAAATAATAAACGCGTTATCGAAGCATACTTGGGCGAGGAGGTGTCCTGATGTTAAAGGTAGACAATATCGATGTATATTATGGTGCTATCCACGCTATCAAGGGCATCAGTATCGAGGTACCGAAAGGTGAGATCGTAACTCTGGTAGGGTCTAACGGCGCCGGCAAAAGCACAACGCTGCGGACTATTTCCGGGCTGATGAAACCGAAAAACGGCACGATCTTGTTTGAAGATAAAAATATCGTCGGCGTACCGGCACATAAAATTGTGGGTATGGGCCTATGTCAGGTTCCGGAAGGAAGGCATGTTTTTGCAAATATGTCGGTCATGGAAAACCTGGAACTGGGTGCATACCTGCGTAATGATAAGGATGGTATTGCCCGCGATCTGGAAGACGTTTTTAAAAAATTCCCTAGACTGCTGGAACGTAAGGACCAGATTTCAGGAACGCTTTCCGGCGGTGAGCAGCAAATGCTGGCTATGGGACGGGCTTTGATGAGCAGGCCGAGACTTTTGCTGCTGGATGAACCCTCAATGGGTCTGGCACCATTGCTTGTTAAAGAAATTTTTAATATAATAAAAGAAATAAACGAGAGCGGTACAACGGTGCTTTTGGTAGAACAAAATGCCAATATGGCTTTATCAATTGCCGATAAAGCTTATGTATTGGAAACCGGCCGCATCGCTTTGGCAGGTACAGCACAGGAATTAGCCAGCAGTGAAGCTGTGCGTAAGGCTTATTTGGGCGGCTGATGCCGGAAAAGGAGCGTGTTTACAATGCTAGTTAAAGACTTTATGACACCTAACGTATTAACGATTTCAGAAGACAAAAGCATGCTGGAAGCCCGGGAACTGATGAAGAGCAGTGCTTTTCGCCGTATTCCGGTTGTAGATGATATCAAAAGAGTGATGGGCATTATCACTGATGGCGACGTTGGGCGCACTTCACCTTCTGATGCCAGTACTTTATCACGTTACGAAGCTAATTATCTGCTGTCACGTCTGAAGGTACGCGACGTAATGACCCGCGATGTGATTACTGTGCGTGATAACAGTGCAATTGAGGATGTCGCCTATATATTGTATAAACATAAGATCAACGCTCTGCCTGTTGTGAATGAAGATAACAGGCTGTGCGGCATTATTACGGACAGCGATATTTTCCGCGCTTTCGTTACCATCATGGGCATTGCTAAAAGCTGCACTCGTATCACGATCGATGTTACTGATAAGGTCGGCGTTATTGCCGATATCGGAGGTATGTTCCGCGATCAGGGCATCAATATCATTTCTGTTGTAACCAAGCGTAATGATGCCGATACTACGGAACTTACTATTCGCGCTGACCTTTCGCAGCATGGTATGGATATTATTGAGCAGATCCGTGAAGCCGGTTACGATGTAACGGATATCAGTACGGTGAAGGGTGTAGAATAAGCTATGTTGGACGCTAAGTTCAATGTCGGCGATGTAGTGCGGATGAAAAAAGCTCATCCCTGCGGGTCCTTTGAATGGGAAATTACCCGTACAGGAATGGATTTTGGTTTAAAATGCAGGGGCTGCGGTCATTTTGTAATGATTGCCAGGCCTAAGTTCATTAAAGCTGTAAAAGCTGTGGTTTCTGCGGCCGATCAGTAAAATAGCAAAAAGCTCTGCTGTAAGGCAGAGCTTTTTAATTAAAAATATTGAAAGAGAGCGGCGCAAAATGCAGATTACAGCTTTAGATCATTTGGTTTTGACAACGAGTAATTTTGAACTCTGCGTCTGGTTCTATCGTGATGTCCTGGGGATGGAACTGTTGTGCCAGGACGACCATTATGCATTTCGCTTCGGTATGCAGAAGATCAATGTTCATCGTTGTCCTGCGGAATTTTTGCCGGCGGCCGGAAATGTGGCTTACGGCAGTCTGGATATTTGTCTGCTGACAGTAACGGAACTGCCCATTGTTTATCAGGAGATGGCAAAGCACGGTATCGCGGTTGAAGTTGGCATCGTCGAGCGTAATGGTGCTTTAGGGAAAATGCAGAGCCTTTATGTGCGTGACCCTGATAACAATCTGGTCGAAATCAGCAGATATGAATGAAAACGGTTGAAAAACAAGCCCCCTGTTTCTGATGAAACGGAGGGCTTGTTTTTTTATAAAGATTGAAGTGACGTTGCAGGGCAAAGAGTACAAGGCTCTGTTCCGGTGTGATAGTAACAGTTTCCGGAATTTGATGATTTTATTCCAGTTTACTTTTAAAGGTCCAGCCGGCAATACTTAGTGTTAAAACAGCTATTAAAGCCAGCGGTATCAAATTTATCAGCACATGATACATATCCATATTTTTCAGCAGTACGCCTTTGGCAATGACCAGAAAGAAACGCAGCGGATTAAGGTAAGTGAGGTATTGCAGTATGACCGGCATATTATCAATAGGCGAGATAAATCCTGATAACAATACGGCAGGCATCTGAAAGGTAAAGACACCTAAAATAGCCTGCTGCTGCGTTCTGCATAAGGATGAAATAAACAGACCGACACCGACTAAAGCTAAAAGAGCGACAAAGTCAGCTGCTAAAAAAACTGCAAGCGAACCAACCAAAGGAAAATCAAAAAAGTGTACTGAAATAGCAAGCATCACCATTGTCAGAAGCCAGGCTAAGAGCTGGGCCGGTACGGCTTTGCCGATAAGGATCTCGGTAGAAGACAGAGGGCTGACAATGAGCTGGTCAAAAGTACCGACTTCTTTTTCCCGGGCAATAGACAGCGATGTCAGTAAAAGCACGATGACCATCGAGAGCATAGCCATCAGGGAAACGAGTGAGTAATACTTATAATCAAGGTTGACATTGAACCAGTTTCTGGTGACTATTTCCAAGCGTGGCTCGCTGCCGGATAATTCTTTGGCATAGCTTTGGATGATCTGTGTAGCATAGCTGCCGATGATCGAAGCGGAATTTGTCTGCCTGCCGTCTGTTATCAGCTGCACGCTGGCGCCGGTCTTGTTTTTTATAGATACGGCAAAATCAGGAGGTATTTCCAGAGCCAGGCTTGCTTTTTGGATATCAATGCTTTGTTTGAGCTGTTCAGGCGTGTCAACAACCGCTACAGAGTTGAACCAGGGCGAATTTGCAAAATGGCTGATCAGTTCGCGGGAATAGTAGCTGCGGCTGTTATCCAGCACTAACATATCAATATTTTTTACTTCCATTGTTACAGCGTTGGCGAAAACAATAAGCTGAATAATAGGCATGATGGTAACGATCATTCTGCTGCGGGGATCTTTCCAGATTGCTTTAAATTCTTTAATGATCAGCGTCAATAATCGTGTTGTCATTTTTCCAACCTCACTAACGTATTTTTATAAACTAAAAATAACAACACAAGGCACAGACAGCTTAAATAAACGGTGTTGATCAGAACTATATCACTGATAGTTCCTGCTAAAAACTCACTTTCAATAAACGACACAAAATAACGCTGCGGCAAAACAGCTGTTAAATATCTGAAAAAAGCAGGCATGGATGAAATCGGAAACATCAGCCCGGAAAGGAGCAGTGCCGGTAAAAAACCCATGACTAAAGAGATCTGGCAGGCCAGAAATTGATTTTTAAAAATCGTGGATACCAGTAAGCCGATGCCCATACAGGTCAGCAAAAACAGGCTGCCCACCAAAAATAGTATGATATAAGAACCGCGGAAGGGCAGATCAAAAACAGCGATGCATAAAAACACGTTAAACAAAAGCGAGCAGATGCCCAAAATATAGTAGGAAAAATATTTTCCGGCTACAAAATGCAATCTGCTGAGCCTGGTGCTTAACAAAGCTTCCATTGTACCCCGTTCCCATTCCCTGGCTACGACAAGCGCTGTTAAAAGGATACCGACCAGACTTAGGGTTACGGCCAGAGAACCCGGCAAAATAAAATAATGGCTGTCAAGCTTCTCGTTATACCAGATCCGCAGCTGTGGATCTATCAGACTTACCTGTTGCTTACTGTAGCCGGTCGTTTCCAGCCACTGATAAATAACGCCGCTGGCATAGCTTTGGACATAGTTGGCAGTGTTGGTTTCGCTGCCGTCGGTAATGACCAGGATCTGTGCGGTGCGGCCATTGTTAAGAGTGACAGTAAAATCGTTAGGAACGATCACGGCTCCCTGAAGTTTGGAATTGACGATATCGCTGTACATGGCGTCCTTGTCATCGTAGACCTTCGTTCTGATATACTGATTATTACTGAAAGACCTGGCCAGAGAAACTACTCTGGGGTTGGCGTCATCCAGCTTAAGACCCAGATTGATATTGACGGAGTCGACATTGATGCCATACATATAAATCAAAGACAGCAGCGTCGGCAAGATAAAAGCAATCAAAATACTGCTGGGATCGCGAAAGATCTGCAGGAATTCTTTTTTGATAAAAGCCCATAAAATTCTCATAGCCGTCCGCTTTCTGCATCTTTGCGGTTAATAAGCGTAATAAAGGCTTCTTCCATCGTCGCAGCAGTAGCCTGCGATTTTAAAGCTGCCGGAGTGCCGACGGCTATAGTTTCGCCCTGATAAAATAAACTGATGTTATCACAATATTCCGCTTCATCCATAAAATGAGTAGTAATCAAAATCGTGACGCTTTTTTTTGCCAGGGCGCGCAGATGACACCAAAATTCTTTGCGGGTGACCACGTCTACGCCGGAGGTGGCTTCGTCCAGAAATAAGATCGGCGGATTATGGATGAGCGCGCAGGCTAAAGATAAGCGCTGTTTGATGCCCAAAGGCAGTTTTTCTGACAGCTGGTCAAAATAGACAGTCAAACCAAAATAAGACGCGATGCTGTCGACACGTTCTTTGATTTTTGCCAGGGGAATACCGTAAATACCGGCGAAGAATTCCAGATTTTCGCGGACTGACATATTGCCGTATAATGAAAATTTCTGCGCCATATAGCCTAGATAGGAGCGGGCTAAAGTAGGATTTTTCCTGATATCTACCCCCATGATTTTTGCAGTACCGTCTGTTGGCCGGGCCAGGCCGCACATCATTTTAAAGGAGGTAGATTTGCCGGCACCATTAGGGCCTAGCAAACCAAAAATTTCACCTTTTCTGATGTGAAAGGTGTTATTTTTTACAGCGGCAAAGTTACCGTACATTTTTAAGAGGTTTAAAGCTTCCACGGGATATTCTACAGTGCTTTCCCGATAAATATAATGGGCTGCGATCTGTGATTCTTTTTCTTCATAGCCGCCCATCATGCGGATAACTTCGCGTTCAAAATCAGCAGAAGTGGCAGCCAGTGTTTCTGGCGGACCATGAAAGATGACTTTTCCCTTATCGATAACTACGGTATTGTCAAAACTGTTAGCTTCGTCCAGATAAGCCGTAGACCAGATTACGGTAGTATCTTCTTTGATCGTCGCCCGTACCAGACGCATTAAATCGCGGCGTGAGATGGGATCTACACCAACAGAAGGCTCATCTAAGACCAGAAATTTAGGGTCTCCTAAAAGCGCGCAGGCTAAACCAAGCTTCTGCTTCATACCGCCGGATAAATTACCGGCCAGTCGTTTTTGAAAGGGCCGAAGACCGGTAAAGTCCAAAAGTTCGTCAAAATTTTTATCGACTGATTTCAAATCTGCATAGAATTCCAGGTTTTCACGTACGCTCAGGTCTTCGTACAGTCCAAATTTTTGCGGCATATAACCTATTTGAGCGATAAGTTCTTTTTTTTGCCGTGCCGGATCATAGCCAAGGGTCGTAACGGTTCCCGAATCGGCACACAAAAGCCCGATTATGATACGCAGAAGCGTGGTTTTACCCGCGGCATCGGCACCTACGATGCCTGTCATTTGTCCTGTAGGTATGGTAAGCGTCAAATCGTCTATAGCAGTCGTATGTTCAAATTTTTTAGTGATATTATTTATTACTACCGTATCCATTTTACTTACCCCGGGTATCCTTCAAATCGATCAAAACAGTCGTGGGCATTCCCTGACGCAGAAATTTATCCGGGTTATCGGCATAAACACGGATCATGTAGACTAGATCTGTACGCAGATCGGTTGTCTGTACGCTTTTGGGCGTAAATTCGCTGACAGGGGAAATATAACCGATATGACCCTGATACGTTTTCCTGGCGCCTGTCTGCGGATCAGTACTGTCGGTAATAATCTGTGCCGGCATACCATCGTAAATATTGCCCAGATCTGTTTCATTGATATAGGCTCTGACCCAGATCGGGCGCGGCTTGGATAAAGTATAGACGGCCGTTCCTTTTTGAATGATCGTACCAGGCTCAACTAAACGTGCGGTAACGATGCCTTCTTCCAGTGCATAAAGTTTGGAGTAATCACTTTGCCTGGCTAAAAGATCTTTTGCGGTTACGGATGCATTATAAGCTGAGCGCGCTTCCTTCAAGGTGTTTTCCACAGTTTCAAAATCCAGCTTGGAAATAGCGCCTGTGCCATATAAAACAGTATATTTATCATAGACTGACTGCGCCTGGACCATTGCTGCATAGGCCTTGGCTACTTCACTTTCCGACTTGGCCTCCTGCAGCTTGTAATCTGCCGCGTCGATCTCTGCGACTAGGCTGCCTTCCCGTATTGTATCTCCTTCTTCAAAATACATTTTGGTGATTTGTCCCGGAACCTGAAAGCCAATATCAAATTGGCGGATATCTACATTCCCATATAGTGTTACCAGCGTAGGATCTTTTGCAGCAGGTTTCAAGAAAAACCACAGGCAGCTTATTACCGCTGTTATTACTGCTATCATGATTAAAAATTTTTTCTTCATCATACGGCTCCTTTGAGTGCTTTCTTAATTTAATAATAGAAGAAGAGCAGCCTCTTGGCAATCAACAAATCAGGGGCTTTTGTCGGATTTTGCAGTCATTGCAGCCAGCAGGGCGGGCTGGTCGATAAAGCTGCGTAGTTTGAGCCAAAAATCGAGCGGTGAAAGCGGACTGTCATGCTCGTAGCAATAGACCAATACCTGCAGATGACCATTGATTATAAATTCTATCAACAGCTGCAGCTGCGGTGTTATCTGCTGAGTAGTCAGCTGCAGGTTTTGGATCAGTACTTTCCGAATATGGTTTTTCATTTTATGGACAAAACGCGGATCGCCGTTCTGGCCTAGGAGCATTGCCAAAATACGGGCATTGCTTTTAAAAAATCTTTGTGACAACAGGCGTTCTTCTGCTGTAGGCATACCTGTGCGAAAAATACGAAGGCCATGCGGCAGAAAAGTGTCGACAAGCTGAAATAATTCATTTTCTAATTGTTTCAGCAGATCATCTGTATTATTGAAATAGGCGTAAAAAGTACTGCGGTTGTAACCGGCTTTTTTTGTAAGCTGTGAAACTGTTATTTTGTCGCAGGGCAGGGTCTGGCACAGCTGCAGAAAAGCTTCTACAATGCAGGTACGTGCTGTTGTCGGCTTAGTCATGGCAAAATCCCCTTTGCTTTTATTAATTTAATTATACTATAATCTGTCAGACTGCAAAAGAGAAGGCCGGTAAGCCGAGGGTAATTGATCGGAAACAGATCATTTATTGCCCGGGTAATATTTACAGCTTTTTTATGCTGGTCAGGGCTATTTTTACGGTTCCTGACATTTACCTGCCGCTGGGGCAGCGGTATTATATGGTTATGAAAGAGAGAGGTGAAGATAAATGACAGCCGCAACCTTTAATGCTTGTTTGAGTTTAGCAGTATTGGGTGTATTAACCTTTGCCTGCTGGCGTAAATACAGAATCTGTCTGCATACTAACGTACATAAATAAAGCGGTATCCGTGATAGGAAGTGAACCTGATGGTTGATTTGCTGGTGGTGCTGTTTTTTCCGGCAGTACTGACGGTATTGCTGAGCATAGCAGAGCTGCGCATTAAATATGCAGAAAAAGAACTCCTGAATAAAATAAAAGAGCACTTCTAAACAGAAGTGCTCTTTTATTTTCTATTTATCTTCCTGCATATAGATATTCATACCGGGAACAGCGCCTTTGACGCCATTAGCGGCATAAGCTTTGCTGATGTTTTCCAACAGGTCAAAATATACATTCCAGTAATCGGAGCCCTGGGCCCAAACACGGATCGTATATTCGACGGCATATTCTTTATAACCGGAAAGCCTGATAAAAGGCGCGGGATCATTCAGAGTATTGTCCGTAGCTGCAACTGCCTCGGTCAGAGCTTTTTTTACAGTGGCAATGTCGTTATTATAGCCGGCGCGGATCACAATAACGACGCGGCGTACCGGTTCCGAGGAAAAGTTAGTGATTTTCCCGCCGGCGATCTCACTATTCGGTACGAAAATATCTTTGTTGTCGACAGTGATGATTTTGGTGCAGAGCATGGAAATATCTTTAACTGTACCTTCGATACCAGCTGCGGCAATATAATCGCCTGCTTTGAATGGTTTGGTGATCAGCAGCATGATACCATTGGAAAGATTGGATAAAGCGCCCTGTACAGAAAGTGAAACAGCTAAACCCAACATACCTAAAACGGCCAGCAGTGAAGCAATAGGAATACCGATACTTTCAGCAACGATGCATACAGCGACAAAATTGAGCACTACTCTGATAACAGTGCGTAAAAAACCGCGCAGCGTCAAATCTACGTTCAGTTTATCCAGCAGTCTTTCTATTGGACCCATCAATGCTTTGATTACTGCGTGGCAGACAAGAAAAATGACAAGTGCGGAAATAATGTTGCCAACAGTCAGTTTACCGACTGAAAAATTAAGGATTTCCTGAATCGTTTCCATCATATAAACAGCTCCTTTTCATACTTGTTTATACAAACAAGCTAAAATATATTATTATTATAACATAAAATAATGTAATTAAATATCTTTAAATGAGATTTTAATAATTTACTGCAAAAATATATACTGTAGAAATATAAATAAATATGGGCTGAAAACAACTAATAAAAGCAATGGCATAATCTCCGCCGCAGTAATGATATTGCATAAAAACGGTCTTTGAGGTAAAATAAAGTATTACTAATAGATGAGGAGCGATCAGAGTGAGTACCAATTTAGAAGTAGGGATAGTCGGTTTGCCTAATGTCGGCAAAAGCACCCTGTTCAATGCTATTACCAAAGCGGGAGCAGAGGCTGCCAACTATCCTTTTTGTACTATAGAACCTAATGTAGGTGTTGTTGATGTGCCTGATAAACGCTTGTCTGTTTTGGGAGAAATGGTCAAAGCAAAAAAAATCGTACCTGCGGCAATGCGCTTTGTAGATATAGCCGGGCTTGTTAAAGGCGCGTCTAAGGGTGAAGGCCTGGGTAACAAATTTTTGGCGCATATCCGTGAGGTTGATGCCGTTGCACAGGTCGTACGTTGCTTTGAAGATGGAAATATCACTCATGTCGAGGGCAGTATCGATCCTCTGCGTGACATTGAGATCATCAATACAGAGCTGTGCCTGGCAGATATGGAATCGGTTGAAAAACGCCAGGAAAGACTGGTGAAGCTTTTAAAGACTGGTGATAAAAAGGTGCCAATCGAAAAGGCTGTTCTGGATAAAGTCTTGGCAGGACTCAGCGAGGCAGTGCCGGCACGCCGTCTGGGGCTGACTGAAGATGAGCTGGAATTTTTGAAAGAACTGCATCTTTTGACTATGAAGCCTGTTTTATATGTGGCCAATGTCAGTGAAGAGGAAGTTGCCGACGCATCTGCCAATCCGCATGTGCAGGCTGTTGTAAAGTATGCGGCCGGTGAGGGTGCAGAAGTGATTACCGTATCGGCGAAGATGGAATCGGAGATCGCCGAACTGCCGGATGAAGAAGCGCAGGAATTTTTGGCGATGGCCGGATTAGAAGAAGCAGGGCTTGACCGCCTGATCAAAGCCGGATTTAAACTTTTAGGGCTGATGACTTATATTACTGCCGGCGAAATAGAAGTACGTGCCTGGACGATCGTACGTGGAACTAAAGCGCCGCAGGCAGCAGGCAAGATCCATACAGATTTCGAACGCGGCTTTATCCGTGCGGAAATCGTTTCCTATAATGATCTGGTTGAGTGCGGGAGTAAAGCGGCTGCCCGCGATAAAGGGCTGGTTCGGCTTGAAGGTAAGGAATACGTGATGCAGGATGGCGACGTAGTCGAATTTCGTTTTAACGTTTGATTTGCAGACTCTTTTGGACGGTTTTAATAAGCGGTCCAAAAGAGTTTTATTTATATCACGTTATAAATTTTCACAAATGTTTATGAACCGGAAATATTTTTGAAGTGCAGATAAAAGTATGCTATAATAATTGCAAATTATCCATCTGATGATATTTACAAATGATTGAGAAACTTTAACAGTTATTTGTAAATATTCAGACGAACTCGGTTAAAGGAGCGATTCTAATGAAAAAATTATTGTTAGTTATTTCCATGTTGATTTTTGCAATGCTCATGACTGCCTGTGGTGGCAGCAGTAAAAGTGTTTTCACTGAGCCCGGCGCTATCGGGAAAATTATGGGCGAGCTGCAGAATAAAGATGGTTTAAAAGGACAGGAGCTTAAGGTATTTCAGGATATTACGATTGTTTCAGGAAAAGATTACGGCGGTAATTTTATTTCTATCAATATCCTTAAACCAGGAACCAAAGAAGATGTCGATCATTATGAATACCGCAACGGAAGCTGGAGCGGCCCATCTGCTGTAAAGATTACCGGCAGCGGTAATATGGAAGATAATCTGATCGCTTTGCAAGCATTAAATATGGACAAAATTCCTGAGATGTATAAAGCTTTCCAGGAAAAAGTAAGTGATAAAAAAGATGTAAAAGTCAAAGAATCGTTAGTGTATCGTTTTTGGAAAGGCGATTGGACCGTCATGATGGATGCAGAGAGCGACAGAGAAGCATACAGCGCAGAATTTGATTTAAATGGTAAAATGATTGATTTTAAAAAACGTTGATAAAAAACTCCTTAACAGAATTTTTTCTGTTAAGGAGTTTTTTAATACCGGTTAAATATTGTGAAAAATAGTTTTAAATAGTTTTTCTAGTTGCTTTTTCAAGCCTATTTGATACAATATAAACTACGAAAGGATGGCCAGAATATGATTTTTGACACACATATGCATTGTGATTATTCCTGCGATAGTCATATGAAAATTGCCGAGGCCGTCGCTGCGGCAAAGCAGCAGAATATTGGCATCGTTATCACTGAGCACTGGGACGATGATTATCCGACGAATCCGAGTGCATTTATGTTTGATGTAGACGAATATTTTGAACGGTTTGGCCCTTATCGCAGTGACAAAGTGCTTTTGGGAATCGAGATCGGAATGCAGAAGCAGACAACAGCTGCAGATGAAGCTTTGGCTGGGAAATATCCCTTTGACTATGTGCTGGCATCCATGCATTGCATTAATGGCCGCGATCTGTATGAAGAACGCTGTTATGAAGGGCTGGCAAAAGTTGAAGCTGTACGTGAATTTCTGATAGATACACTGGCTAATTTGGAGCGGCATAATAATTTTGACGCTTTTGCCCATATTGATTATATGTGCCGGTATATGCCTTACGCAGATAAAGAACTGATTCTGGGAGAAGCGCCGGAACTTTTTGATCAGGTTTTTAAGCTGCTGATAGCAAAAGAAAAACCACTGGAGATCAATACCCGCCGGTTGGATGATGCTGGAGCTATGGCTTCATTACTGGCGGTGTACAGACGTTATGCACAGCTGGGAGGTAAATATGCGGTGATCGGCAGCGATGCCCATTATAAAGAGCATGTAGGGCGCCGCATGAGAGAAGCGCTTAGTTTAGCAGATGAGGCAGGCCTGGAGCCTGTATATTTTAGAGAACGCAAGATGCGGAAGATGAGGAGTTAAAATTTATGAGATGCGTACGTTTTGAAGAACAGGGCCGTGCCAGGATTGGTTTTATCGACGGTGATGTTATCCGCGCTGTCTATGGCAGTATTGATACTTATTGGCGGATGACAGATGAGGTTTTTCCTTTGGCTGGCGCTAAACTTTTGGCTCCATGTGTGCCGAAGCAGATTATTTGTGTCGGTTTCAATTATCGTGACCATGCAAGAGAATTTCATGTGGACGTACCTAAGGAGCCTGCGCTTTTTACTAAAGCTGCGCATACTGTTATCGGTAACGACGGCAAAATCATTTATCCGCGTCAGAGCCATGAGGTAGTTTATGAGGCTGAGTTAGGCGTTGTTATCAAAAAGCGGATGAAAGACGTAGCTCCGGAAGATGTGCCGGATTATATTTTAGGGTATACCTGCGCTAATGATGTTACAGCACGGGATCTGCAGTTGTCGGACGTACAGTGGCTGCGCAGTAAATCTTTTGATACTTTTTGCCCATTGGGGCCCTGGCTGGAAACTGATCTTGATCCTACAGATCTGTCGATCAAATTGTATTTGAACGGACAGCTTAAGCAGAATGGGCGCACCAGCGACATGGTATATAATCCCTATGAGATATTAAGCTATATTTCGCAAAGTATGACACTGGATGCCGGCGATCTGATTCTGACCGGTACGCCTATGGGTTGCGGTCCAATGCTGCCTGGAGATGAAGTTGTCGTAGAGATCGAGGGTATCGGCAAGCTGCGTAATGAAGTGGTAAAAGGATACTGAAATAAATAAAAAGGACGCTGCGGCGTCCTTTTTTATTGTTTGAAGAGGCAGTGAATTGACAGAAAAAAATTTGTCTTGTTAAGATATTTGAAGCAGTAAAAAAAGAGATTTGATTTATTTGTAAATTCATCCTGAAGATGAATTGCAAATATTTGAAATAAATGTTAAAATTAAGTTCTGACTGATCAGTCAGGAAATGGTTGGGTGGTGTTTTTATGGTAAGGAATATGACAGAGGGAGATCCGCTGAAGCTGATCCTTCCTTTTATGGTACCGCTTTTGATCGGTAATGTCTTTCAGCAATTATATAATATAGCAGATATCATTATTGTAGGACGGACGATAGGGGTCAACGCACTGGCGGCAGTTGGGGCTACAGCGCCTCTGTTCATGATGCTGGTTGTGCTGACGATGGGTTTGTCTAATGGGTTCACGGTGGTTACGGGCCAGCGGTACGGCGCCGGTGATCTTGACGGTGTGCGCCGCAGTGTGGCGATGAGCACGATGCTGAGTTTGTTTTTTGTTTTGATAATGATGCTTATAGCAACATTTGCCCTTGATCCGGCTTTAGCGGCGATGAACGTTCCTGAGGAGCTGTTTGAAGATGCTAAAAGTTATGTTTTGATCATCAGTCATGGTATTATCGCCATGATGGGATATAATCTTCTGGCAGGCATTTTGCGTTCTCTGGGCGACAGTAAAACACCGTTATATTTTTTGATTATCGCAACGATCCTGAATATTTTTCTGGCGCTGCTGTTTATTATTCAGTTCGGCTGGGGCGTGCCTGGTTCAGCAGTAGCGTTGGTTATTGCGCAGGGCTTTTCCGCGCTGCTGTGTATTGTTTATATTGTCAAAAAATTCCCGATCCTGCGTCTGCAAAAGCAGGACTGGCACTTTGACTGGAAGTTTGCCTGGGAGCATCTGCGTATGGGCCTGCCAATGGCGGTGCAGTTTTCAGTGTTGGGGCTTGGTATGATTTTCATTCAGGCTGTTTGTAATAAGTTCGGCCCGACTACGATCGCAGCTTTCACTTCCGCAATGCGGATCGAACAGCTGGCCCTGCAGCCGATGATTTCTTTTGGCTTGTCGATGGCGGTTTTCAGCGCGCAGAATTTTGGCGCTCATCGGTTTGACAGGATCCGCGAGGGTGTAAAAAAATGTTCGTTGCTGGCGCTGTGTTTTAGTTTATTTGCCGCTGTTATTATGTATTTCTTCGGCCGCGAAATGATCAGTATTTTTATCAGCGAAGCTAATGAACAGGTTTTATCGCAGGCGCAGCAGTATCTGCATCTCAGCGTGCCGTTTTATTTTTTCCTCAGTCAGATTTTTATCTATCGTAATGCCGTACAGGGTATGGGTATTGCGATGATACCTATGTTCAGCGGTATCGTAGAGCTGATACTGCGTACTTCTGCCGCAGTATATCTGACCGAATATTTTGGTTACAGCGGCATTTGTTACGCCAGTCCGATTGCCTGGCTGGGTTCGTCGTTATTTCTCTTTGCGAGTTATCATTATTTCATCAGGCTGCTGGAGGATTCATATAAACAGCATGCTGGTATAAACGGCTAAAAAGAAAAACTCCCGGAAAACCGGGAGTTTTTCTTTTTAGAATAGATACTCCAAAGACAGCATGCCTTGGAAAGAACTGTAAGAATTACTGCCAAAACGTCCGCTGAGATCAGCAGAGATGAACCAGTCTTTATTGAATTCTTTTTCATAACCGAGACGAAGTTCGCCAAGATTTTTGTTACCGTCTTGAGAAATACTGTCACCAAGAGAAGAAATAGTGTAATTATTAGAATTGTGGAGCCAGTTTACCTCGGCAAAGAAAGAATCTTTTTTTGTCGAAGCTGTATTCTGTTCACTTAACCAACGCAGTCCCAAACGTGTTTGAAGATTGGCTTCATTGCCAAAAGCGATAGTACTGCCATTATTTTCAGTATACGTATCATTATTAAGCTTGGTATAGGTAAGCTGAAGCTTAGGCTGCCAAGAATAAGTACGCCGATCTGTTTCTTTGTAATTTATGGATTTACCGATTTCTGCCGAAAGTCCCCAGCCGTTGGTATCATAGCTTTCTTTGCTTAGTCCGGCACCATTGACTTCGTTATCAAACCAGCCATATTGGAACCAGGTATCAGCATACCAGCCGCTTCTGTCATGTGCGTTTTCAAACCAGCTGCCATAGACACCTAATAAAAATCCATCGACAGAACCTTTGGAATCACGGTTGGCGAAACTGGCTGAAGTCGTCTGGCTGCCATTGCCATAAGCTGCCATTATGCCGAACAGCTGCTGTTCACCTTTATCACTGACTTCATTATAAAGATCAGTGCCCACGCGCAGTTTGTATAGATTGGCATTACCGTGGATCTGATCGTTGCTGAAATCCTGTTTCGTACGGGTATAGCTGTTTATGATCCAGATATTAGGGCCATCTTCCTGATTGTTTTGATGCTGCAGATGCGTTTCACGATCATAAAGGCGGAGATCGAACATAGAACCGGCTAAGGCCATGTTTCCCAGATATGAACCTGTTTCAGGACGATAGACAGGGGCAGTAGTAGGCGCATAGGATGTTAAGTACCAATCACTTTCAGTACCTTGATTGCCGCCTTTGACGAGTGAATATTCATATAAGCCACCGACCAGGGGATTAGACTTGATGAAATTACCATCAGAATTCCCGAGAACTTCAATGACCTTGATACCCTGAGCGGTCTGTGCGCCACTACCACCGATATTTTTAAAATTGATATAGGTTGTGCCTGAAGTGTCACCGCCGACGATCATTTTATCAGTTGCAGAATCGTCTTTGCCCAAGACGACATTCATATGCAGCTGGCCATTGTCGCCGCTGTAGTTTCCCGCCACATATAAATTTTTGAAATTTTCAGCCTTTTGAGCTTCGAGAAGCTCATTATCGTTGTTCCAGTCCAGATGACCAAATTTAATAACTGAATTATTCAGGGACAGATCAGTAACAAAGTTGCCTTCTGCTTCAGATCCCTGCCATAAATTTTTTGCAGAAGCGTTTTGGGTCATATTCCAGGTACTGTTATCCGTCAGAGCAAGATCAAGCCTGCTGCTTTTACCGGTACTGTCTATTGTATAATCTGTAAAAATAGCACCGTTCAGAACAGTGTTTTTAGAAGTATTGACAGTAATATTACTGGCAACAAGATCCGGATTAGTTGTCGTTTGACCGCCATAGGTAATATGGATCAAGTCTTTATTACTGGAATCATGAGCGGTTGCTGTACTGTTTACCAAGTTTAAAGTAGCGTCCTTGACTGCATCCGCGACATTGATAATGTCACTGTAATTAGTACCGCCAGGATTGCTGGCACGTTGATGCCCGTCAGTGGTTATTTCCTGGCCATGTGAACCTATCTGTATCAGGTGGCCGGTATAGACACCGTCACTGTCACTGGTGCTGGCAACTCCGTCATTAGTGATATCAGTATTTTCCAAATGGATGATTTGCTTACCGGCAGTCATATTATTACCGGTCTTATCAGTGGAGTTGCCCAGAGCTGAAGAATATTTTACGGCTGTGGAGCTGGCGTGGATCTTACTGCGTTCAAGCTGTCCATCGACAGCAAACATATTGAATCCAGCCCCATCTCCTGCTATTTTGATGCCATAAGCTTTTTCATGATCTACTTTTATATCTGCAGTACCATAGAGGTTGACCTCCGATGATCCGTATTTACTTCCCAGATGTTTTTCTGCAGCTTGATTTGTTGCAGCCAGAGTACCGATAACAATACCATGTTGATGATTGCGTCCGCTGGTTTCGATAGTAGTTTTGAAATTACTGCTTTGAGTACTGTTGATATCTATTCTGCCGCCGCCAATGGCGATAATACCGGATTCGTGATTGCCTCCTGTACGGATATCAAGCTCACCGCCCTCATAGCCAAGTACTTCTATCTGCCCGAAATTTCCTGTTTCCAGTGCCGTAGCTCCTGGTCTGCCGGCACCGTCATTTCTATTGAAGCTGCCTCCAAGAAAAGTTATTTTAGCCTGTTCGTTAATGTCTTTAGCAGGATCGCCGTTGGCTAAGAACATTCTGCCATTGCTGTAGCCGGTTCCGTCTATTTCCACTCGGTCAAAATTGATTCTCCCTGTCCCGTTGGCAACTACCATCCAGCGCTGACTGCTGCTTGCTGCTTTAAATAAGGCTGACTGGTCATCGCTTTTACCATTGGAAAAAGTTATAGAAGCTCCATCCTGAGCGGCTACAATGCGGCTCTGACTTACTTTGACAGTTGTCGTGTCACCGGTTACATGTATTTCACCATTGTTGTAAGCAAAAAATGCTGATTCAGAATTTTTATAGTTTGTGGATTTGGAGGTAATAGAATTATCGGTACCGCTGAGGATTATTTTACTGCCGCTGCCGTTAGCAACAATTCCAGAATAACCTACTCCTGTAGAATAGGTATCGCCTAAACCGACCGTGGTATTTAAACTGCCATTAACAGTAAGCTGACCGCCGCTGCTGGCGGTGAGGGATTCGCTGCTGTTTACACCGTTGACGGTTGTTGCACCGGCGGTGACAGAAACCTGAGCGCCATTAGAAACTTTGATACTGTTGATAGTATCGGTATGTGTGATAGGATCATAAGTGTCTGTGCCATCTGCAGTGTATTTGCCGTCTGTAACAGGTACCGGCGCAGCCATTACGTTAGTTCCGTAAAAGGTGCAGTGCGCTGCAAGGAGCGCCAAAAGTATTGCTTGACGTTTCTTGTTGCTGTACATAATTGGGTCCTCCTTAAGAATAAAACAATGGAAGATAAAAATAATAAAATAATTATTGTAATAAAGCATTTTAAATCCTATAAGTTAAAATAATTATATTTTGCGAAAATGTACCGTGTCAAGCATTTATAGATTATATATCCATATAGTTTAATCTTGGAAAAGGAAATAATACTGTGTTTTTAGAAGAAAGCGCAGGGTATTACTCCGGGTAATTTGAAATTACAATAGCTGATAAAAAGTCGGCTATATTTAAAATATTAAGAATAAAACTGAAAAATTAGAAATTAAAATGCAGACTAATATTAGTCTGCAAATGAATAAAATAAAGAAATATAAAAAACGCCGTTATCTAAATGATAACGGCGTTAAAATAGTGCTTTTAGTTGTTTCTTTTCCGGATCTCGGTAACAGAAATGCCTCCGATGCCCCAATTATCAGTATCGACTTCATCGATAACGACAACAGTAGTTTTTTTGTTTTTACCGAGCACGTCGTGCAGCAGATTGGTAGCACCTTCTATCAGGGCTTGTTTTTTCTCTGGTGTCACGTTGCCTTCACGGGTGATTTTAATATTTACGTAGGGCATAACAAAGACCTCCTTTTTTCTTTCAGTATAGCATGAAAGAATGAAAAACAACAGGAATTTTAAAGTGGGTGATATCATGAGTACGCTGTGTTTCCACGGTGCTTTTTACAAAATATACAGGCAGGGACCTAAAGAAAGGTTTTTTTGTAAAGTAAGGTAAAAAACGCTTGTCAAGGCCGGAGTGCTTGTGCTATTATAGCGGTGACCGTAAATGGCCGGGCAGTATCTTTGTGAGCTGTACCATAAGCCGCAGGTCTTAATTTAAAATCAGTCATTAATCGCTTGGATCAGTAATGACCGGGACGAGACGCAATAACAAGGCCTTTTTATAAGTATTTTTGCGCGCTCCCGGCGGGAGTGCGTTTTTTATTTTACTGCCTTGGTTATGCTCTCAAGCGAAGAAAGGGAGGGAACCATGAAAATAGGCATCATTGGGCTGGGTAAGGTTGGCAGTGCTTTTTTGAAAGCCTGTGCAGTAACTGCTGCTTTACAGGTAGTCAGCGTCAAAGCGGGTCGATCGCCGAAAAGTTGTGCGAGGCTGGCGGGCATGGGTGACTTTCAGATTACTTCAGTCGGGGCAGAGGTGCTGGCGGCTGCTGATGTAGTTTTGCTGGCAGTTCCGGACGGGCAGATCGCGGCAGCAGCTGAAACACTGGCTGCGGAAGTCGGTACTGCCGGGCGGAGGGATATTCTGTCAAAGAAGGTGTGCCTGCATTGCAGCGGTTCTTTGGGGTTGGACCCTTTGGCGGCGCTTTCTGCCTTGGGGATCCACTGCGGCAGTCTGCATCCATTGCAGAGCTTTGCCGGAGGCAGCGCCAGATTTAAAGATATCGGCATGGCTGTTGATGGTGATAATGAAGCACAGCAAGCTGCCTGTTATCTGGCCGAAGCGCTTCAGGCATATCCATTCAGAGTTCCTGAAGCGGAGCGCAGTGCCTATCATGCGGCTGCTTGTTTTTGTTCTAATTATCTTGTGACAATAACTGCGATAGCACAGCAACTGTTTGAACGCTGGACACCTGACAAGGCAAGGGCTTTGCAGTTTTTGCTGCCGCTGCTGGATGGGACTGTCAGTAATCTGCATCAGACTTCGTTGGCCCGCAAGGCATTGACCGGGCCGATTGCCCGCGGTGATGCAGGCACTGTAGCAGGACATCTGAAAATTCTGCCGGAGGAACTGCAGCTGGTTTATCGGGAACTGGCACTTCAGACTGTGCGTCTGGCGAGTGAAAACGGCAGTATCGATGAAGCGAAAGCAAAAAGTTTACAAGAACTATTGAAAGCTTGACAGTAAAGGAGTAAAACCATGAATAAAAAAGCAATAACCACATCGACTATCAAAGCAATGAAACAGCAGGGTGAACCGATAACGATGGTTACAGCATACGACGTTGCGATGGCCCGTAATGTTAATGAAGCCGGTGTTGAGATGATTCTGGTAGGTGATTCTGTTGGTAATGTGATGTTGGGTTACGGTTCTACTGTGCCCGTAACGATGGAAGAGATGCTTCATCACACCAAAGCAGTGATGCGCGCCTGCGGGACGGCACTGGTTGTCGCTGACATGCCTTTTATGAGTTATCAGGCCAGCATTGCTGACGGCCTTTATAATGCGGCCCGCTTTTTAAAGGAAACTGGCTGCACGGCAGTAAAACTGGAAGGCGGCAGTGAAATCTGTGAACTGGTACAAAAAATGGTTGCCGCAGGCATTCCCGTGGTCGGACACATTGGTCTGACGCCGCAGTCTGTCAATCAAATGGGCGGCTTTAAAGTGCAGGGTAAGGATGTAGCCGCAGCGCAGAAATTGCTGGATGATGCTAAAGCGTTAGAGGCAGCAGGAGCTTTTGCTATTGTGCTGGAATGTGTGCCGGCTGCTTTGGCTGCAAAGGTGACTGCTGAACTGAAAACAGCGGCAACTATTGGTATCGGCGCCGGAAATTCCTGTGATGGGCAGGTACTGGTTTGTAATGATCTGCTGGGATTTTCGGACGGGTTCTGTCCGAAATTTGCCAAAAAATACAGCGATCTGCATGGAAGTATTGTCAGCGCAGTGCAGCAATACATCAGGGAAGTTAAGGAGCGCAGTTTTCCTGCGCCGGAGCATACGTTTAAAATAGATGATGAAGTTTTAGAGAAATTATATTGAGAGGAAGCCTTAAAATGAAACTTTGCCAAACGACAGCAGATTTACAGGAAGAGGTAGCTTTAGCAAAGGCAGCGGGTAAAAGCATCGGTCTGGTACCGACTATGGGGGCTCTGCATGAAGGGCATGGTTCACTCATTACTGCCGCACGTAAAGAGAATGAGCTGGTGATAGTCAGTGTTTTTGTCAATCCGACACAGTTTGGGCCGGGGGAGGATCTGGAAGCCTATCCGCGCACTTTGGAAGCAGATTGTATATTGGCAGGGAAAATGGGGGCCGATATCGTTTTTGCCCCTGCGGCTAAAGAAATGTATCCCAGTGCCGATATGACCTGGGTAGAGGTAACAGGTGATATTACAAAGGTTTTATGCGGCCGCAGCCGTCCCATACATTTTCGTGGCGTGACTACTGTTGTCAGCAAGCTGTTCAATCTGGCACAGCCTGACAGGGCGTATTTTGGGCAGAAGGACGCGCAGCAGGTACAGGTTATCAAACGAATGGTCAAAGATCTGTTTTTTAACGTTCAGCTGCGGATTATGCCGATCGTACGTGAGGCTGACGGCTTGGCTAAAAGTTCGCGTAATACTTATTTGAGCCAGGAAGAACGCACAGCCGGTTTGATTTTATCAAAAAGCCTGCGTTATGCGGAAGAACTTTTTAAGCAGGGTGAGCGTGACAGCAGTAGAATTGCAGCTGAAACTGCCAAGCTGATCGGTTCAGAGCCGTTGAGTGAGATTGACTATGTAGAAATTTATGAGCTGCCCGATCTGAAACCTGTTGCAGGTGATATTACCGGTTCGTGCCTATTGGCAGTAGCAGTGCGTTTTGGGACTACGCGGCTGATCGATAATGTGATTTTGGAGGTTGAATAAATGCTTTTGAATATGTTTCATGGAAAAATCCACCGTGCTACGGTGACAGAAGCCTGTCTAGAATATATGGGCAGTATTACCATTGATTCCGAGCTGTTGGAACTTTCCGGCATCATGCCGGGCGAGCGGGTACAGATCGTTGATAATAATAATGGCAGCCGCCTGGAAACCTATGTTATTGCAGGGGAACGCGGCAGCGGTGTGATTTGCCTTAATGGCGCTGCGGCACGCAAGGTCGTAGTGGGTGATACAGTGATCATTATCGCTTATGCGCTGATGACGCCTGAAGAGGCGGCAGGTTTTGAACCAAAGGTAGTTATGGTAGATGAAAATAACCGCCCTGTTAATGTGCGCGGAACAGAAAAAGAACGCGAAATAGGTTAATAAAAAACCTCCGTAAGCATTTGCCTGCGGAGGTTTTTGTTATGTTAGACGTGAAAAACAGCAGTACTGCCACGTTGGCCGGGGATTACTTCCAATCGGGCTGAAATGCGTTCGCGCAGCTCGCTGACGTGGGAAATGATTCCTACCAGACGCCCGCCTTTCTGCAGATCGGTAAGCGTGCGGATAGCCATATCCAGGGCTTCGGAGTCAAGCGTGCCAAAACCTTCATCGACCAGAATGGTATCAAGGCGGATACCTCCCGCATAGGCCTGTACTACATCGGAAAGCCCTAAGGCCAGCGAGAGTGAAGCCAGAAACAGTTCTCCGCCGCTAAGTGTTTTGACAGGACGGGCAACGCCTGTAAAGCTGTCGGTAACTTCAATGTTCAAACCGTTTTCCCTTCTGGCATCCAGAACATCACCGGTACGTGATAAACTGTAACGGCCACGGCTCATAGAGGTTAAACGCAGATTGGCGGCCTGCAGTACGTCGTCTAAAATAGCCTGCAAAACAAATGCGGAAAAGGTAAGTCTTGAGGGATTATTGCCTCTTGCGGTTTCTGCCAAAGAGGCTGCTGTTTGATAGGCATCCTGTAAAGTGCCCATCTTTTTTTCCAATTCCTGCAGCTGGAGCTGTGCTTTTTGCAGATCAGAAAGCTCTTTGGCGGTTACTGCCGTTTGAGCTGTCAGCTGACGGTAGAGAGCGTCTGCCTGCTGTTCCGCTGCTTTGCAGGCACTGAGTTCTGGCTCGGTCTTACCGTTGACGGCATTTTGAGCGCGTTGCAGACGGTCTGTTGCTGCGGCCAGATTTTGTTCATAGGCGGCGATGGTCTGCTGCAGTTGTTTTCGCGTACTTTCAGTACGCAAAGCGGCAAGAAAGGCTGCCTGTGATTCAAAGTCTGAAGCGTCCAGGCGTTCTTTAAAATGTTCGCGCAGAGCGCTGAATTCTTTGGCAGCATTTACAGAAGCCGCCTGGTTTGCTTTCAGAGTAGCTTCGCAGCCTGCCAGATGCAGCTGAGCCTGCTGATAGCTTTGCTGCAGCAGCTGTAAGCTCTGGACCTGTCTGGTAATCGTCTGTGTTTTCAACTGCAGCTCAGATTTCTGGGCCGCAGTTATTGTAGCCGGGTGCGGATGCTGCAAAGCTCCGCAGACAGGACACGGTTCATTGTCAACGAGAGCCGCGGCCAGACGTTCTAATTCAGAAGTGACACCGGATAATTTAGCGGCTTCGCTGTGGAGCTGCAGGATCCGCTGGTTCAAAAGCTCCAGCGCTTTATCCAGGTTCGCAGTATTCTTGAGACTTTGACCGTCAAGCTGTTGTAATTGTTCTGAAAGCTTTTGCTGCAGTTCCTGCAGCTTTGCTTGCGCCGCTGCTGTTGCCTGCTGAGCGCTTTGTTCGGCTGACAGACATTCCTGGTTGTGTTTATGTGCGCGCAGGGTAGAGTTGTAAATTTCTTCCAGCAGTGCGGCTTTATCAGCCTGTGCTGCTTCAGTTTTTGCAGTTTCAACAGCGCTGCGCTGTTCTGTCAAAGTTAAGAAAGCCGTTCGTGCAGCCGTTTCTTCCGCAAAAGCATTATGCAGCTCCTGAGCCTGCTGCAATTGCAGTTTTGCTGCTGCAAGCTGTGCGGAAGCAGTCTGCAGTGCAGCCGTTTCTTCCTTTTGCCGCTGCAGAAATATTTGTATGTCAGCAAGAAGCTGGTCGTTGTTTTCACATTCGGTGCTGTTCAAAATAAACTGTTGTTGTTGTTTAAGTGCTTTATAATCGTTGTCGATAGCAGTGCTGTGTTCTGCCAGCAGTGCTTCGATACGCCGGTACAGCTCGGTTTTGAAGATCGTTTCCAGAATCGCCTTGCGGTCTTTCGATTCAGCGATCAGAAACCGTCGGAATTCTCCCTGGGGCAACAAAACTATTTGACGGAACTGTTCCGCTTTAAACCCGATAAGTTCTGTAATTTTTTTCGTCACTTCGTCACTTTTTGCGGCCAGCGGTTCCTTGCTGCCGTCAGTAAGGATTTTAAAAAGGGCGGCTGCTGCCGGTACCTTTCGAGTGCCCTCGCCGCGTTGCTTTTTTAATTCCTGCTCGGGAGCTCTCAGTACCTGATAGATATATTCCCCGCTTTTAAAGGTAAATTCTACTTCGGTTTTTTGTTCGGCGGGAGCGTAGTCGCTGCGCAGGTTTTTACTTTCGCGCAGATCGCCGCTGGCGCTGCCGTATAAAGCGAAGCTGATCGCATCTAAAATAGTAGTTTTACCGGAACCGGTCGGTCCGTGGATCAGGAAAAAGTTTTTATCTCCTAAAAGAGTGAAGTCAATAATTTGCTCACCGGCGTAAGCACCAAAGGCCCGCATGGTAAGTTGTAATGGTTTCATGGTCAGGCCTGCCTTTCTGTCTGCACTTCGCTGTTAATAATGTCCGATAAAAGGGATTTTTCACTGTCAGTGAGCTGACGATTGTTGACTTGTGTAAAAAAAGCTTCAAAAAGCTCGGCAGTACCAAGCTTTTTATGATTTACTGCGGCAGTGTCCGCATCGTTGCCACTGTGCAGCCGTGCGTATTCTAAATGCAGGATATTGGGGTAGACCTGTTCCAGCCGGTATTTGGCGTCCAGTATCGGCTGTTCGTCAGTCAGGGTTACCTGCAGATAACAATCATACAATTCCGGCTGCGGCTTGCTGACTAATTCAGAAAAACTGCCGCGCAGACAGGCCAGTTCCCGGCGAGGCTTGAGCTGTACTGTTTCGACAGTAATACTGCCGTCTGCGGCCATATCTACAATATGTACGCCCTTGGACTGCTGGACTTCATTAAAAGAATATTTGAGCAGGGAACCGCTGTAACGTACCTTGCTGCTGCCGTTCTGGCAGGCGTGCAGATGTCCTAAAGCCGCATAATTAAACGGGGCAAAGCAGTCGATGCCTACGGTGGTTGCTCCGCCGATAGCCAAAGGGCGTTCGCTGTCCGGAGATTCCTGCGCTCCTGTCAGAAAGACATGCGCCAGCGCAACCTTACGCGCTGTATCAGGGCTCTGCCTTAACTGGTTGCTTATCTGCCAGCGAACAACATCTTCGTGTGTTTTTAAAGGCTGCCGGAGCAGTTCGGACGCTGCCAGGGGCTCGCCATAAGTCAGCGGTGCAAAATAAACTGGCCCGTAGGTATCATATAATACAACGGGCTGGGTAGAAGGGCTGACTGGCCCGGTGATATAAAGCTTGTTCTGAGATAACAGGCTTTGACCGAAGCCGAGACGGTCGGCATTATCGTGATTGCCGGCGATCATAATGACATTTTTGCCGGCCTCCCGGACTAAACGGCGCAGAACCTCGTCCAGCAGGGTCACTGCCTGTGTCGGCGGTACGGCGCGGTCATAAATGTCGCCGGCGATCAGGACGGCGTCAACATTACTTTCTTTGACCAGGGCGATTAATTCTTCCAGTACTATAGCCTGATCGTCGGTCATATGTAAGCCGTGAAAAATACGGCCCAGGTGCCAGTCGGAAGTATGTAAAAAACGCATGGTTCCTCCTTTATTACTTACGATAAAGCTGCATGATTTCGTGAAATTTTGCTAATCCGCATTCGATACCGTGATCGTGCAGCTTTAAAAGCTGCTGCGGTTTCTGGTCCAGTCTGCCGATCTTTAAAGGTACGGTTGGACGGATGATAACGGCCTTGCCGTCCTGTTCCAGTTGTTCGGCAAAAGCAAGCTGGTCATTATATAGGTCAGGACGTCTGGCCATGGTTTCCCATAATTTAGGATAGTGTTTATAGACGAGGCGCAGCAGATATTGCGGTACCGGGTGTTTTTTACGGTAACCGGCATTACGGGTAAGTACGATAACGAATTTCTGATAACCGTCAGCAATGGATTTGCTGATAGGTATGGGCTCTACTATAGCTCCGTCTAATAATTTATGGCCGCCGATGGTGACGACAGGAGCAAAAAAGGGCAATGAAGCGGATGCGCGCAGCGGCAGAAAATCTTTATCCATATCGCCCTGGGTATACCAGACAGGCTTGCCTGTGATAACATCGGTCGTGCCGACATAAAGCTGTCCGGGATATTTACGAAAAGCTTCATAGTCAAAAGGCAGCAGATTCTGCGGCAGTTCTTTGAGAATGAAGTCAAAACCAAAAAGTGAACGGGTCCTGAGCCAGTTGCTCAGGCTGCAGTAACGTTTATCACCAACATAATTTTGAATGACACGTCTGGTACGCAGCGGCTGCTGTGACATATAGGAAACAATATTGCAGGCACCTGCAGAAACGCCGACAATATGCGGGAAAATAAGTTCTTTCTGCATGAATGCTTCAAAAACTCCGGCGGAAAACATGCCCCGCATACCGCCGCCTTCCAAAACCAGGCTGATACCGCTTACTATCATACATGACACCTCGTAATCAATGATATAAATATTATACACCATTTGTAATGCCAGCGGGAATTTGGGTGGCAGGAAATTGTCTGCCGGCGGCTGATATGTTATGATGAAGTAAATAATGATGCAAGGAAGGTGCGAGCATGAAAAAAGTTGTTGTAATGACTACAGGCGGTACTATTGCCATGAAATATGATCCTGTGACGCAGGGCCTGATCCCGGCTGTCAGTGGTGATGATTTGATCGAAGCCGTCCCGGCACTGCGGGAGATTGCCGAAGTGGAGGTAGTTGAATTTTCCAATGTGCCCAGCGGTCACATAACACCGCAGATGATGTTTGATTTGGCAAAAATGGCTGATCGGTATGCAGAGCGGGAAGACGTCAGCGGCATTGTTGTGACCCACGGGACAGATACACTGGAAGAAACAGCTTATATGTTAGGTTTGGCAGTAAAAACGAACAAGCCTGTCTGTCTTACAGGAGCCATGCGCGGCGCTTCAGAAACAGGACCGGACGGACCGGCAAATATCCTGGCGGCAGTAATGGTCGCTGCCAGCGATGAAGCCTTGGGCAAAGGCGCATTACTTATTTTTAACGATGAGATACATGCTGCTGCAGAAGTTACCAAAACGCATACTACGTCCTGTGCTACATTTCATTCGCCGGGCTGGGGTCCTATAGGGCATATTTATTTTGACAGAGTGGTTTTTCGACGTCAGCCGCTGAATCTTGAAAAAATCTGTCCGGCAGTGCTGGCAGAAGAGGTCTGTTTGCTGAAAACCTATGCGGGGATGGATGCGTATTTATTTAAAATGCTGGCGGAAAAGCCGGTACAGGGATTGATAGTTGAAGCTTTAGGCTGCGGGAATGTGCCGCCGGCAGTTAAGGAAGGTATCGAATATGTGCGGAGCAGGGATATTCCTGTAGTTTTGGCTTCACGTGTTCATACGGGGCGTGTAGTTCCGGCGTACAGTTATTTTGGCAGCGCCAGGTCAATGGAAGCAAGTAAGATCATTCTGGGCGGGGAACTAACAGGACAGAAAGCCAGAATAAAGCTGATGCTGGCTTTGGGACTGACGAAGGATAATGAGGAACTGCGCAGATTTTTTGATAACTGAGCGGAATTTGCAGTTAAATGGAAAACGATAACTAATAATTAAAAAACTTTGCGTTTATGCTTAAAATTGGTGTAAACGCAAAGTTCTTTGTTTTTTTGGAACAGAAATTTGTGATGTGGGGGGGTACATGTTATAATAATCGTACTTGAAAAGTAGAAAGAGAGAGTGCAGAGATGAAGGAGCAACATGATATTTTGACGGGTATGCTGAATTGTACCGAGGCTGCATCAATTTTGTTAGCAATGACGACATCACTGGCCGATGAAAATGCTTTAAAAGAGCTGTTACAGAAACAAGGTTACAAATTTGCTGTTACGGAACTTGGCGGCGATGCATCTAAAAGCGAATTTAGAGAAAAAATGACACGGTCAATTATTGGAGCCTGTCTCAACTGTAGTGTTATTTCAAAAACTGCGCAGGAGATACATGCGGTATTACATGCAGCAGCTGATGCAAAATCTGGTTATTCCCAGAACCTGCTTCAGGCCAATATTTCGTGTAAGGTTGCGATTGTAAGAGGAAATGGATGGATTGCCGTAACTTTTTATGGAGATTCAGCGGCGCATTATATCACTAATCATAAACGCATGGGTTTTGGCATTATGCATATATAGAAAAGTTTGAAAATATTTAACAAATAATTGACAAATCGATTTTTTGTGTTATTATAAAAGCGTAGAGAATATGAGAGCTTTACCAAGAGAGTATTTGAGAGTTTTCAAAATAGTTTATTACAACTGCATAGTGGTGACGGAGTGATAGTGATTCTATTACTTCGTCTTTTTTTTTTTAAGCATGTTTCAATGACGGACAAGGCACCGGTAAAAACCGGTTAGGATAAAGTCTTGTGAGTGTGCGAGTGTTTGGCATTAATTTTCCTGATTGGCAATTGCAAAGTGGTGAAAGAGAGATGGAGATGATTCTGTTTCTCTATTTTTTTTACCATAATTTGGTTATCCGGAAACCGACAGTTGATACGCCAGGAAAGAAAAGTTTGAAAGGGGTTTGAAGCAATGAATGTTTATGCGTATGCAGGATTTTCTTACTTGTTCACTGCGGCTATTTCGCTGTTTATGATTGGCGTAGTGGTATTGCTCAATAAATTGATGGGCAATAATAATTCTAATGGAGAAGGGATGGAATAACGATGGAAATGAGTCTAGTCGCAACATTGTTTCCTGGTATTGCCAGTTTATTTGTGCAAGATCCTGTAATCGCCTGTGCGCGTATTTTTATGATAATTTTCGGTTTTATTCTGGCTTATCTGGGCTTTAAGAGAACCTTAGAGCCTTTGATCATGGTACCGATGGGTGTTGGTATGATTTGTATCAACTGCGGCGTACTTTTTTTAGACGGCGGTAAGCTTGGCACTTTGTTTTTGGATCCGCTCGTTTCAGAACCGGGCGCATTGATGAATATCATGCAGATCAATTTTTTGCAGCCGATCTATAATTTGACCTTCAGCAACAGTCTGGTAGCCTGTCTGGTTTTTATGGGCATTGGGGCTATGTGTGAAATTGGTTTTATTTTGGCTAATCCGTGGACTTCCATCATTATTGCTATTTTTGCCGAAGCAGGTACCTTTGTTACGCTTATTCTGGGTGTGAATCTTGGATTGACTCCACCGGAAGCTGCTGCTGTAGCTTCGATCGGCGGTGCTGATGGGCCGATGGTTCTGTTTACTTCCTTGATGCTGGCTCCGGAACTGTTCGTCCCGATTTCCGTTATTGCTTATCTTTATTTAAGCCTGACTTATGCAGGCTATCCGACATTAGAAAAAATGCTGGTGCCTAAAAAATATCGTGGTATCGATATCATTTTTGATGCTCCTGAAATTCCGAAAACCAAAAAATTTATTTTTATTTTAGTATGCTGTGCTTTGTTATGTATTTTATTGCCGATGGCGGCGCCGTTGATCATGTCCTTCTTCCTGGGTATGACGATCAAAGAAGCTGAAATCGTTCCGTATCAGGATCTGCTGGAAAACGTTATCCTTTATGCTGCTACTTTGATGCTGGGTCTTTTGCTTGGCACTTTATGCGAAGCCTCTACCCTGCTTAATCCCAAAGTTGCACCGCTGATCATTCTTGGTGTGGTAGCTTTGGCAGTATCAGGTGCTGTTGGTGTTTTAGGCGGCTGGATAGTTTACAAATTCAAAAAAGGAAATTTCAATCCTGTTGTTGGTATTGCCGGTATTTCCTGTGTGCCGACTACTGCTAAAATCGCTCAGCATATAGCTGAAGATGAAGATCCGTTCGCCGTAATAATGCCGGTGGCAATGGGGGCTAATATCGGCGGCGTTATCGTCTCGGCAATTGCCTGCGGCGTCTTCATTTCGACGATCCACCTGGTTAAGTAAAATTTGAGACGGGGCAATAAAGATGGTAGAAATAAAGAAGATACTGCACAATAAAATATATTATTATGAGCAGTTGGATTCTACTAATCTGAAAGCGCTGGAGCTTGCAAAGCAGGGGGCAGCAGAAGGTACAATTGTTATTGCCGCAAGGCAGACTGCCGGACGAGGACGAATGCGGCGGAAATGGGAATCACCGGAGGGGAAGGGATTGTGGTTTTCCATGATCCTCAGACCAACGATAGCTGCCGAATACTGCGCCCAAATAACGCTGCTGACAGCCGTTGCTGCGGTGAAAGCTTTGCAGGTGCTAACTGATAAAAAATTTTCTATAAAATGGCCCAACGATATCATGCTGGACGGTAAAAAAGTCTGTGGTATTTTAGCAGAAATGGCACTGACTGCTGATGGCAGTATCGAGTACGCCGTTGTTGGCATTGGTATCAACATAAATATGTCTTCTGAAGATTTCGGAGCCCAGCTAGAAGCTACAGCCACTTCTCTTTATCTGGCAACGGGCATCGAATACGAGCATGAACAGGTCCTCAAGGCGTTTCTGGATGAATTCGATCTGCTTTACTCTCACTGGCACTGCTGCGGTTTTGCTTTGATCAGGCAGGACTGGCTGGACTACAGCTGTACACTGGGTCATAAGGTTACAGTAAGGGATAATGATACAGAGATTTATTCCGGAGTGGCGGAAGACATGGATGATTATGGGAGTTTGCTTGTACGAAATGCTGCGGGAAAAATCGAAAGCTTCGATTTTGGTGAAATAAGCATCCGTAGCTGCTGAGGTTGCAGTAAAGGGAGGGACTGAGAGATGGAAGCGTTTTTACAGGGTGAAAGTGTTAAAAGCGTAGGCGTAGCGGCAATGCTGCTGGCGCTAACACGTACGCTGAAGGACGAGGAAACGGCTAAAAGAGCGCTGACTGAAGTTGGTCATAAATTTGTAGTGACAGAGGTCGGCGGCAAAACTTCTTATGATGATTTTCACGAAAAGGTGAACAGGGCCGTAATTGGGGCCAGTCTCAATTCTGGAATCATTGAAAAGACGGCTAATGATATTCACGCTTTGATTCACGCTACGGAGGAAGCTAAAAAAGGTATTTTAGTCAGCGTTTCTTCCAGAGCCAGTCTGGCGCTGAAAATAGCGGTTGTACGTGATGATGGCTGGCTGGCGGTGGCATTGTTCGGTAAATCGGCACTGCATTATATGACTAATCATGAACGGGCCGGTTTGGGAGTTATGCATATATAGATCCGGGTGAAAGTAAATAGTGGTGAATGAGAGAATGAAGGCGCAGTTTGCAGCTGTGCTTTGTTCTCTCTTTTTTTATCCGGGTTCGGTATATATGAAGCAGTTTTGTAATAAGAAAGGAGAGAATGTAATGGAGCTTAAAGGTATTACGCGTGAGTGGGACTCTTTAAAGAAAGATGCTGCGGCAAGAGCTGCCTCAGCTGCCCCTTACGTCAAAGAAGGAAAAATCGTTGATGCCAAAGATGCAGTCGCTTTACTGGAGGCTGTTATCAAACCCGGTGATAAGGTCAACATCGAGGGCAACAACCAGAAACAGGCCGATTTTCTGGCGAAAACACTCTGCCAGGTAGATCCTGGTAAGGTGCATGATCTGCACATGGTACAGTCTGTTTTGACCTTGCCTGAACATCTGGATGTTTTTGAAAAAGGTATCGCTAAAAAGCTGGATATGTCCTTTTCCGGCCCGCAGGCAGGCCGAATTGCCGAATTTTTAAAAGAAGGCAAATTGGAGCTGGGAGCTATCCATACTTATTTGGAACTGTATGGACGTTATTTTGTTGATTTGACTCCGCGTGTCGCATTGATTGCGGCAACGAAGGCTGATCGCCATGGCAATCTGTTTACAGGTTTCAGCACTGAGGATACTCCGGCGATCGTAGAAGCGACTAAATTCCGTCAGGGTATCGTTATTGCGCAGGTCAACGAGATCGTAGACGAGCTGCCGCGCGTTGATATCCCCGGTGATTGGGTCGATTATGTTATTCAATCTCCGAAACCGTTTTACATCGAACCGCTCTTTACACGTGATCCGGCACTGATTACTGATGCTCAGGTTTTAAAGGGCATGATGGCGATCAAAGGTATCTATGGCGAGTATGGTATTAAAAGCCTGAACCATGGTATCGGTTTTGATACGGCTGCAATCGAGCTGCTGTTACCGACTTATGGTGAGGAGCTGGGATTGAAAGGCAAGATCTGCACCAATTTTATTTTGAATCCGCATCCTTCGATGATCCCGGCTATTGAAAGCGGTTGGGTCGAATCGATCCACTGCTTCGGCGGTGAATTGGGAATGGATGAGTATGTAGCTGCCCGCAGTGATATTTTCTTTGTCGGGCCGGATGGTTCGATGCGTTCAAACCGTGCTTTTTCTCAGACGGCAGGACATTATGCTATTGATATGTTTATCGGCGGCACACTGCAGATCGATCCTTATGGCAACAGTTCTACAGCTACGGCTAACCGTGTGGCAGGCTTCGGCGGCGCTCCGAATATGGGCTGCGACCCGAAAGGGCGTCGTCATTCTTCCGAAGCATGGCTTAAATGCGGTGAAGAATATGGCGTTAAAGAAGCAATGTGGGGACCTGTACACCGCGGCAAACGCCTGGTCGTACAATTGGCCGAAACCTTCCGTGAAAAACTGGCGCCTGGCTTCGTAGAGGAACTGGATGCTTTTGCTTTGGCTAAAAACGCTAATCTGCCGATTGAACCGGTTATGATCTACGGCGATGACCTGACTCATATCATTACCGAGGAAGGTATCGCATACCTGCATAAATGCAGAAATATGGAAGAACGTACTGCCGCTATCCGCGGTATCGCAGGCTTTACCGAAGTCGGTATGAAGGCTGATCCGAAAGAGACCCTGCGTCTGCGTGATCTTGGCGTGATCAAGACTGCCGATGATCTTGGTATTGATATGAGCAGAGCTAACCGTTCCATGCTGGCGGCTAAAAACGTACATGACCTGGTCGTTTGGTCTAAAGGTCTGTATAATCCGCCTGCTAAATTCAGAAACTGGTAAGAGGAGGAGATTAACGTGGCATTACAGGTTTTGGAATTTGAATTTAAATCTGCTGCAACACAGGAAATCGCTAAGGAATGGTCGCATCTTGGTGTAACCGGTTCCGGCGATTTGGAAGTACTTATGGAAAAGAAAGCTTTGAACGGCGGCGTTAAAGCCAAAGTAGTTACTCCTGTTAAAGGCTTTGATGCGGTTTGGGAAAAAATGCTCGGAAAATTTGTAACTGATACAGGTGTTGGCAATGTAAGTATCGAGATCAACGATGATAACGCCACCCCGATCGTTGTTTATATGAGATTACGCCAGGCACTGGCAGAAGCTACTGCAAAGGAGGCTGAATAATTATGAAAAACTGGACTGAACTTGAAAACAGCAGCTTCTTTGACGCTAATGCCCGTGAACGTGCTTTGGGCATGGTCGACAAAGGGACCTTTACGGAGTTTTTAAATCCGCTGGATCGTTATTGCAGCCCGCATCTGCCGGTACTTGGGACTGCTGTGGAATTTGATGACGGTACTGTCTGCGGCGTTGGTTTGCTGGGCAAGCATCCTGTTTTTGTAGTATCAATGGAAGGGAAATTTATTGGCGGCGCTATTGGCGAGGTCAATGGCGGTAAAATGGTCGCAACTATTCGCCTGGCATTGAAGGCGGCTGCTGACATTAAAGCTAAATATCCTGAAGAATATGCTGCAAGACGTCCGCTGGTCGCGGTTTCTTTTGAAACCGGCGGCGTACGTCTGCACGAAGCCAATGCCGGACTTCTGGCCCATGCCGAAGTAATGGATGCCTTCCAGGACTGCCGCGGTATCGTTCCGGTAGTAGCGGTAGTTGGCAGTAAAGTCGGCTGCTTTGGCGGTATGGGCTTTGTAGCTGCAGCTACCGACGTCATTGTGATGAATGAAGAAGGGCGTATCGGCCTGACTGGTCCGGAAGTAATCGAACAGGAAATGGGCAAAGACGAATTTGACGCTTCCAACAAGGCTTTGGTTTACCGGACAACCGGCGCTAAACATAAATATATCATTCAGGATTGTAACTATCTTGTTGAAGATAAAATCGGTGAGTTCCATAAAACTCTGGCTGAAGTGGCTGAGATACCAATGGCTGAGATCGAAAAAATGCGCCGTATCGGTTCTCTGAAGCTGGTACAGGAACAGCAGGAGCTGGTGAAGCTTGTTGGAGATATGCAGCCGAAGGATTCGATGGATCTGTGGAAATATTTCGGTAATGAAGATCCGGCAGCTTTGCCTGAGATGACGACAGCGGAATTCCTTAAAGTAGTAAAACGCAGAGTACGCAGTTAAGGAAAAGGAGGAATATGAACATGGAAGAATTGGACAACACTATGATAGGTCGCGGACGCGATGCTATTGATATGATCATCGATAAAGATTCCTTCCAGGAAAATATCATTGACGGTTACAGCTTCGATCCTGATTATGGCCCCGGGTCTGTTGTCGGTACTGCTAAGCTGAACGGCAAACCGACTACGATCATCGCTAATGATGCGATGGCGTTTAACGACAGATTTCCTGTTGTTTTCGGCGGTGTCATCGGACTTGAGGAAGGTTATAAGATGGCAACGGCAGTTTATCGGACTATGGAAGCCGATAAGGATAAACCGCTGCCTGAGAAACGCGCTATCGTTTTGATAGTTGATACTCCTGGTAACGGTCCCGGCAAAATGGAAGAAATCGCCGGTATGAATAAATCCACAGGCGGTTATCAGCTGGCTTTAGCCGAAGCACGCAAAGCAGGACATCCAATCGTGGCCATGGTCATTGGCCGCGCAATTTCCGGAGCTTTCCTGTGCCATGGTTTGCAGGCCGACCATATTCTGGCCCTTTCCAAAGATTTCGGCACCATGATCCATGTTATGCCGCTGACCTCCATTGCCAGGATCACGAAAATGGATATCGAACGGTTGGAAGAGCTTTCTACCAGCAATCCTGTTTTTGCAGCCGGTGTAGATTTCTTCTACAAACTGGGCGGCGTACAGGAAATTGTCAATCAGGTAGAAGATATGCGGGAAGTAATTATCCGGCATATCGATGAGGTTGCTAAATTAAAGGCTGAAGGGAAAGGCGAACTGCTCGGTCCCTGGGGCAGAGGTATTCTGGGCAATGAGCGGGGCGGACGGACACATAGAATGGAAGCTATTGCCAAGGTCAATGCAGAATTTGCTGCAGTTGCCGATAAATATATCAACGCGTAAGGAGATTGCAGATGAACAGCTTGCTTCAGGAAATAAGCCTGCTGGTCGAAGATTTCGGTTCTGCTCCCAAACTGGAGGAGATGCCGAAGCGTACTTTGGCGGATAAAGGCATTGCCGGGCCGACGGCGGCTCATGTGATTGAAGATGTTCATACGCCTTTGAATCTTGCTTATCTTACCTTTACAACGGGAACATCGGCTTTTCAAAATATCGTCGGAGTTACCTATGCTGAATTGCCGGCACGCATCAGAGCTTCGGTCAGGATCTTAGAGCGCGCTGGACTAAAGCGCGGCGATAAGCTGCTTGTTACTTATCCGCCGCTGGTAAATGTTTTTTCAGGGCAGGCTTTAAAAGATTTTGGTTTGAAATGGTCGTTTTTAGTGCGCTCCAGCCGTGATGCCTTTCTGGCAGCGCTGTATAAAGAGAGGCCTGCAGCTGTGGTGGGTGAGTCTGCGTTTTTACGGGCGGCACTGACAGATGCTAAAAATATGGGCGTTGCTGAAGATCTGCCTAAAGGAGTAAAGCTGTTGACTGCCGGTACGCCTCTGGATCTGGAGTTGCTGCCGGTGGCGCAGGAACTTCTGCAGGCGGAAGTACATGATTTATACGGCTGCCAGGAAATAGGCTGGCTGGCTATGGACGGTATCCCTGTCAGGGACGATATCGAACTGACACCGGCGGCCATCAGGGGCGGACAGCAATATTATGAGCTGATAGCAGGCGGCCTGCCGATGGGTGACAGTTTTCCGTGTTCAGAGTCGGGACATGTCTGTAATAAGGCCGGTAAGATTATTACTTACCGCCGGGAACGGACTTATCCGGAGTATGAAGTGATCGTAAAAGCTACTACTCTGGCCTCAGCCGTTACCTTAAACAGGGTGGCCCGCAGTATTTTGAGGATTAAAGGCCGGATCGTCAAGGTCAGTCCTGAAGTACAGGTCAATGCCGAACAAACAATATTGGAACTGCGGGGCGATCCTATATCAGGAATTGAAATACCTTCTGTTACAATCACCGGGCCTGTACAGACGGAATTTTTCGACACTATGGTACAGGCGCAGCTTGATTATCAGCAGAACAGTAAGGCGGATCCCGTATGGACAAAACGCAGTTAAAAAGGCATGACCTGGTTTATCCGAGCAGTATCGGCAGGGCAAGGCTGAAACAAGTGTTTTTAAACGAGCTGACTGGGGAAAAGGCATTTTTAGCGGCGGATATTTTCCGCGCTGACAGCGTTATTCCCGGAATAGTCAGACGTGCGGAAGTACTTTCGGCAGACGTGATACCGTTGGGCTTTGTGCATCCGCAGCTATGTGAGGGACGGCGTTTACGCCTGACAGCAGAGCTGGAGGTAGGCGAAGCAGTTAAATTGAAACGGCCTTATGAGCTTGCGGCAGCTGAATTTAAAGTATCTACGAATTGTCTGGCAGCGGCGCAGGCGGCATGCAGCTATGCGGCAGAGAGGCGGCTGAAACTGGGAATTTTAGGTTCGGCCGGGTTGGAAATAGCTACCGGTTTACCTTTTACCAACAGCGAATCTGATCTTGATCTGTTGATAACGGGATTGTCTTTGCAGCAGCTGCAGGAGGTATATGCAGAACTGCAGGCCATTGGAAAGAAGTTTCAGGTAGACATTGATCTGGAAACGGAGCTTATTAATGGCTATGGTATTAAGGCGGCTGAATTATTTCAGCCGACACAGACAGTTTTAGGCAAGAGTTTACAGGATGTACAAATATTAAAGAAAAAGACAGTTGTGGAAATACTGTCACAGGAGGCATAAATCATGGAAATTAAATCTCGCGTACCCGGTAAAATCGTTCGCTTTGAAAAACAAATAGGCGACAGCGTTGAAGTAAAAGACGTACTGATAGTAATGGAAGCAATGAAAATGAAACAGCTGGTACCTTCCCCGGTAGCCGGAGTAGTCAAAGAATATAAAGTGCAGCCCGGCGACCGCGTAAGTGCCGGTCAGGTTATTGCCGTAGTTGAATAAGTAAATTTTTACCGTTGCCTTTAGTTGTTTCGCTCCCCTTGAGTGGGGAGCGATAATAAAAAATTGTACTAAGGTGGTGTAATCTCATGATTATTTATGGTGTTGCGTTATTAGCATTTTGTTTTTTAACAGGTAATTACATTGGCGATATTTTAGGCGCGCTTCTGGGTGTTAAAGCTAATGTCGGCGGGGTTGGTTTTGCTATGCTGCTGCTGATTATTCTTACCAATAAAGGTATAGATGCAGGCTGGCTTGATAAAAAGGGTCAGGAGGGTATCGCGTTCTGGAGTGCCATGTATATTCCCATCGTTGTGGCTATGAGTTCCATTCAGGACGTTGTCGCCGCTTTATCCGGCGGAACGATCGCTGTATTGGGCGGAGTACTGGGCGTAGCCCTCGGCTTTGTCTTTATTCCTATTTTAAGAAAATTTGGTGCATAGTCATAAAAAGAATGGGAGGCGTTTTATATGGATTTCGCAGCAATGTTCATTAAACTTATTACTAAAAACGGATTAGTTGCGGCTTTTATTATCATCGGTATCACTACCTGGATTGCCTATAAAATCGGCGGTTTGACCAAGGGACGTATCCATGGCTCCGCAATTGCGATCTTCTTCGGTCTGATTCTGGCATATATCGGCGGTGTAGTCGGCGGCGGTCATAAAGGTTTGGCGAGCATTCCGATGTTTGCCGGCGTTGGTGTTATGGGCGGAGCTATGTTCCGTGATTTTGCCATCGTTTCCACTGCTTTTGGCGCTGACCTGCGTGAAATCAAAAAAGTTGGTCTTGTAGGTGTACTTTCGCTTATTTTTGGCTTATTGACTTCCTGGGTAGCAGGTGTGGGTGTGGCTTATGCCATGGGCTATACTGATTCTGTAAGTCTGGTAACCATCGGCGCCGGTGTGGCAACCTTTGTTGTAGGACCTGTAACAGGGGCTTCACTGGGCGCGTCTTCTGAGGTTATAGCCATCAGCATCGCAGCCGGCGTTGTTAAATCTGTTCTGGTTATGATTCTGACTCCATTTGTTGCTAAATTTGTCGGACTTGATAATCCTCAGTCCGCCATGATCTATGGCGGCTTGATGGGTACTACTTCCGGTACGGCTGCCGGTATGGCCGCAGTCGATCCCAAACTGGTTCCGTATGCGGCAATGACAGCTACATTCTATACCGGTTCCGGTTGTCTGGTATTTCCGTCAATTCTGTATTTTGCAACAAAAGCTATTTTTGGTTAAGTAATGATCCCGGCAGAAAGCAGGTGCAGCGATGTATGATCACCAAGCTAAAAAATTAAATGAGCAAGGTACGTTTAAAGAAATAGTAGTCGAGATATCAGCCCGCCAGCTTTCTGCTAAATCTGAAACTTTACGGCAAATGAGTATGTTTTTGACGCAGGCGGTTTTTATGGAGGTTTGCGTCCATCCAAAACCAGGCTTAGTCACCCGTCATGGCGGCGGTGCTCATACAGATATGAGTATTTTGACTTTTGCTGCCGGTTCTGCGGTTTTGGCAAAAGCTTTCAGTGATTTACAGATTTTAGGGATGAAGCATAATGGAAATTATCAGGAGTTATTTGGAAAGGTAAGACGTTACGGCGTCAGTGCGGAGCAGGAGCTGCTGCGCGTGACGAAAGGAGTCAATACCCAAAGAGGCATTTTATTTGCCGGTGGGCTATTGGCTGCTGCCGCAGGGGCTGCCATGAATAAAGGTCTGGACAGTAAAGCACTGTGCTCTATCGTGGCAGAAATGACGCAGGGGCTGACAGAGAATGAGCTGGCTGGACTGCAGGCAGACCGGCCTTTGACGGCAGGAGAAAGATTATATCAGGCTTATGGTATCACGGGTATCCGCGGCGAAGTGGAAGCAGGATTTCCCAGTGTACGACAGAACGGGTTGCCCGGCTTAAAGGAAGCGTTTGCCAAAGGCGCTGGACTGAACGATGCTTTGGTTCATGCTTTGGTTCATTTAATGACGGTTGTGCAGGATTCTAATGTCATCTGGCGCGGCGGTTATGCGAAGCTGCCGTTTGTACAGCAGCGTGCCAGAGATATTTTGGCGCAGGGAAGTATTTTTACTGATTCTGGACGCCGGCTGCTGGCAGAAAGTGAAGAACTTTTCAGGAATGAACGGATCAGTCCCGGCGGCAGTGCCGATCTGTTGTCTGTTACGGCTGCGTTATATTTAGTTGAAAACAAGGAATTCCCCGTTGCGATTATTTAGGACAGGTCGCAGGGGAAAGATTAGATAGATGTTTACTGCTTCCGGCATAGAAGGTGTGATTATGCCATTCCTCCATCAAGCAAAATAAGGCCCGCTAAAAGGGCCTTATTTTGCTGTTACAACCAGAAAAGAGGTGCGGTATGGAATTTGTTTTGAAAGCACTGGAAGGTCTTTTCAGTATAGTTTTTATCATTGGTATCGGTTTTGTGTTAAGCAGACGCGGCTGGTTTGACGAGTACAGCAGCGCATTGATCGCCAGGCTGGTGACTGCTGTGTCATTGCCTCTTTATATGATCGTCAGTATCAGTAAAAATTTTGATCATAATAAACTGGTTGCCATGGCGCCTGATCTGCTGCTGCCGATATGTTCCATGCTGCTGGCTTTTGGTGTCGGTACAATAGCTGCTCACGTTTTTAAAATAAAAAAAGAACGGCGCGGCATTTTCTGTACTAATTTTTTTTTTGCTAATACCATGTTTATTGGTCTGCCGGTCAACCTGGCTCTGTTTGGTGAAAAAAGTATCCCGGCAGTAATGCTTTATTATATGGTCAATACAACCTTTTTCTGGACACTTGGTGTACATAATATTGTGCAGGATACTCTGAGTGATACAAAGAATAAACCAGCGTTTTTTTCTCCGGCAGCACTGAAGAAAATTTTTTCTCCGCCACTGGTCGGCTTCATTGTCGGTATCATTTTAGTCTTGCTGGACTGCAGGCTGCCGTCTTTTTTGATGAACAGCTTCCAATATATAGGTAATTTGACGACGCCTTTATCGTTGGTTTTTATTGGCATCGAGATGAGCAAGATCCCGTTGGGAGAAATCGGTTTCGATAAAGATCTGCTGCTAGGCGTTGCCGGACGTTTTCTGGTTTGTCCAGTATGTGTTTTGGTTCTGATACCGTTTCTGCCTGTAACGACGCTGTCAGCACAGGTTTTTACTATGCAGGCGACCATGCCGGCGATGACACAGATGGCGATCGTAGCTAAAACTTATGGCGCGGATTCTGCTTATGCGGCGACTTTAAGCTTTTTAACGGTGCTTTTAGGTATTGTTGTCGTACCGTTGTATATGATGCTGGTTAATATGTATATATAAGTAAGAGGTGATTGAATGAACACAGTAACAGATGTAGCTGCCCATATCAAACAGATCTGGAGCAGCAGCGCGTTTATGAATTTGCTGAAGATAGAGATCGATGAGATCCACTGCGGCGGTGCGACGGTAAAGATGCCGATAGATTTTGACATCCATACCAATCACTGGCTGGGTGTGCACGGTGGTGCTTTGGCGGCATTAGCCGATACAGTTATGGGCATTACCGGAGCCAGTGTCGGCGAGGTTGTGCAGACATTGAGCTTCAATATCAATTTTATCAGCAATCTGCCAGGGACGGGGACGGCGATCGTTAAAAGCCAGGTCAAACACCATGGGCAGACAACTATGGTCATTATGGCTGAAATGACAGACGAACAGAATAATCTACTGGCTGCTATCACGACGACTATGTTTATCGCCGGACATTTTAATGAAATACCCAGAGAATGGTAATGAGGGTATGAAATATTAGATAACAAATAAAACCGTAGCTGTGATCCAAAACAGTACGGTTTTATTTTATGCAGACACAAGATGAATTTAGTTAAGTTTTCTACAATAATTTACTGCGAAGCGGGCGTTAAATATGTTACAATTAATATATCTAAGCTGATGTAAAATTTTATTGCAGATAGGAGAATGGATATGCAGCAGGATATGATCGTAATTTTAGATTTGGGGAGCCACGAAAACACAATGGTGGCTCGCGCCGTAAGGGAACTGGGTGTTTACAGCGAGATCAAACCCCATGATATCACAGCAGCAGAACTGAAAGCGCTGCCTAATGTTAAAGGTATCATCATCAACGGGGGAGAAAACAATATTATCGACGGTCAGCCGATCGACGTGGAAGCAGCTGTTTATCAGTTTGGCGTGCCGGTAATGTCTGTAGGCCATACTTTGGCTAAAGTAGAAAATCTGCCTGCCTGGCCGGAACATACAGCCATGCTGGAAGTGCTCAAAAAATTTGTTTTTGATGAGTGCCATGCTACAGCTAACTGGAATATGAAAAATTTCATCAATGACCAGATCGAACTGATCAAAAAACAGGTCGGCGATAAAAAAGTTCTGCTGGCTTTGTCCGGCGGTGTCGATTCTTCTGTTGTAGCAGCGCTTTTGATCAAAGCTATCGGCTCGCAGCTGACCTGCGTGCATGTTAACCATGGTCTGATGCGTAAAGATGAGTCTGAAAGCGTCGTCAGAGTTTTCAGAGATGAACTGAAAGCTAATCTTGTCTATGTTGATGCCAGCGAACGTTTCCTCTCTAAACTGGCAGGTGTAGCTGATCCGGAAGCCAAAAGAAAAATTATCGGCGCCGAATTTATCCGTGTTTTTGAAGAAGAAGCACGTAAACTGGACGGTATCGAATTCCTGGGACAGGGCACTATTTATCCTGACGTAGTAGAATCCGGCACTAAAACAGCCAAGAGCGTTAAAAGCCATCATAATGTCGGCGGACTGCCTGAAGATCTGCAGTTCAAGCTGGTTGAACCTTTGTATCAGCTTTTTAAAGACGAGGTACGTGCCTGCGGTATCGAACTGGGTTTGCCGCACAGTATGGTTTACCGTCAGCCGTTCCCCGGACCGGGACTTGGCGTAAGATGCCTGGGCGCTATAACTAAAGAGCGTCTGGAAGCAGTGCGTGAAGCTGACGCTATTTTGCGTGAAGAATTCGCCAATGCCGGATTAGATAAAAAAGTATGGCAGTATTTTACCGTTGTACCCGATTTTAAATCCGTCGGTGTACGCGATAACGCCAGAACCTTCGAGTATCCTGTGATCATCCGTGCGATCAATACCGTTGACGCCATGACGGCAACTATCGAAGAACTGGACTGGCCGATCCTGCACAAAATCACCAACAGGATTCTGGCTGAAGTCAAAAACGTCAACCGCGTCTGCTATGATTTGTCGCCCAAACCGAACGCCACTATCGAGTGGGAATAAATTAAAATAGGCTTTTGAGTCCCGAAAAACCTTGATAATACTTGAAAAAATAATTTGTATAGCACAAGATAAGCCATTTATATGTGTAGTGACAAAATCCATAAGAAAAGGTCTTATTGAACCAACAGTGTTCAATAAGACCTTTTCTTATGGATTTTCTATCTTGAATGACGTCTTTGAAGATAGTATAATGAAAACAATGTTAACAATGCCATAACTGAGCAAGAAGGAGGCAGAAAATATAGCTGTCTGTTACGACAAACTTTGGAAATTAATGATTGATAAAAGATTAACAAAACACAGCTTTGCGAAAAGACGAAGATTACAACTAACGCAATGGCGAAACTCGAGAGAAATGAAGATGTGCGAGTGGAGACACTTGTGAAGATTTGCAATGTGCTGAATTGCGATTTTATAATTTGGATATGATAATTTCTCTTGGATATAGAATTAAATCATCCGTAGCTACAAAATTTAGAAAAGAGGCTACATAGCGATTTAAAAAGTATAAGATTAAGGGCTTTACCAATGTAATAGCACATGGGTTGCTCTATTGCATACAAAGACAAAGGAAAAGAGGACGTGGAGTATGTCAAAACTCAATATAGACCAACAGACAATAAGACAGTTGTTTTCTGATAAGAAAGCCGATTTTTTGATTCCGGATTATCAAAGACCGTATGCATGGGGCGAGAATGAGTGTCAGACATTATGGGATGACATCTTTACATTTGCTTTTCCAGATAACGACTATTCAAAGTTTGACAGCGATAGTGACGAATATTTCTTGGGGCCTATCGTAACTTTCAAAAATGAGAATGCAAAGCTTGAAGTAATTGATGGACAGCAGAGGCTTACCACATTAATGTTGTTGATCCGTGCGTTTTACTCTAAGTTTGAGAATATGAAAGATGAAAATTCAAGAAGTACAAGAGAAATCATCGAGAAATGTATTTGGAAGACTGATGAATTTGGTAAGCCTAATATGAATCGTTTAAAAATTGATTCTGAGGTATCTACTGACGATGATAAAGATGAGTTTATAAATATTTTAAAAAGTGGAAGAGTTGATTCTTCAATGAAGAGTAGATATGCAGATACATATCGTTTCTTCGAGATAAAAATTCATGATTTCTTGAGTGATTATCCTTCCTATTTTGCCTATTTGCCAACGAGAATTTTGAACAACTGTATTTTGTTACCGATCGAAGCAGAATCACAGGATACTGCACTGCGTATCTTTTCAACATTGAATGATAGAGGAAAGCCGTTGGCTGATACTGACATTTTCAAAGCACAGTTATATAAGTATTACTCCACAAAGGGAGAAAAAGATAATTTCATTTCCAGATGGAAAGCATTGGAACTGATATGTGATTCTATTTTTAGTACGACTACTGGTTCTCCTATGGATGAATTATTTACAAGGTATATGTATTTCCTTCGTGCTAAGAACGGTATAAGATCGACGACTACTGAAGCCTTAAGAAAATTCTATGAGCGAAATAACTATTTGATTTTGAAGAGTGATGTCGCACTGTCGGATTTGGAGTCACTTGCAGCATTCTGGGATTCCATTGTAAAACAGTCTACTGCGTTCTCAGAAAGAAACTTAAAGTTATTATTTGTGCTGAATTATGCACCTAACGGTATGTGGACATATTTCTTGTCAGTATATTTTATGACAAATAGGGATGCTGATGGTAATCTGGAAGAAACAAAACTTTATGATTTCTTAAATAAAATGATTGCCTTTATATGGGCGTATGCAATTATCAGACCAGGCGTAAATGCTCTGAGAACACCAGTGTATCCGGAAATGATAAATATTGTAAATGGTAAAGATATTGCATTTACAGATTATCTGTTGGATGAGAAGGAAGTAACCGCAGCGATCGAAAACTACGTGTTTACGAATGGTCGACCTATCACTCGTTCGATGCTTGCGTGGTGGATGTACCAAGATGAAGACCAAGTATTGATAGACGGTGCGCAGAAACTTGAAATAGAGCATATATTTGCTCGCAAACGTCAAGAGAACGAGAAGACGCTTAAGGATAAAAATAACCTCGAAAAGCTTGGGAATAAAGTGCTTCTGGAAGAAGGAATTAACATTCGTGCTTCTGATTACCGTTTTTCGGACAAGATTAAATATTACAAAGGATTCACTACAGATAGCGGCAAAAAGAAGGTTGCCACAAAGGATAATGAGCTTCTTACTATGGCAAATACGATGACGGATTATACAGAGCAGGATATTGTGGATAGAACAGCAAATATCTATCAGAGTTTTATTATGTTTGTAAAAAAGAATAACCTGTTTAAGTGATGTAGCAGGGAAAGAAAATGTTTATATTTTGATTACTAATAGGAAGACTATTGAAAGGATTGTATTTGCCCACTGATTTAGGGGATTTCTAAGGATATCAGAAGTACTTATTTATTTTAATGCTGTTATAAGATATCAAGAATAGTAAAGAAGGTGTTTTATGGAAAATTTGCAAAGAATCGCGCTTTTAATTGATGCAGATAACACTCAGTTGGCAAAGTTGGAGGATGTTATACAGGAAATATCTACACATGGCCGTATCGTTGTAAAAAGAGCGTATGGTAATTGGAGAAAAGATACATTAAAAAACTGGGAAAATGAGCTGAAACGTTTAGCGATAAAAGCGGAGCAGCAGTTTGACTATGTTTCTGGTAAAAATACAACTGATATGGCGTTGGTAATCGATACAATGAATTTGCTGCATAAAGGTATTTATGATGCATTTGTTATCGTTGCCAGCGACAGTGATTATACCCCGTTGGCAATAAATTTGCATGAATCCGGAGTATATGTGATGGGTGTTGGTGAAAAGAAAACACCGGAAGCTTTTAGAAACAGTTGTGATGAATTTATTTTTCTGGAGAACCTTGGCGAAAATATAAAAGCAGCAAAGTCTAAAACTGAAAGCAGTGAAAAAGCAATAGAGATAGAAGAGGAATGCTTGGAAACTGCTACAGTCGATTCTACGAAAGAAGATATAAGTGTAATACATAATTTATTAAAAATAGCATCTGACAAGTACCAGGATGATGAAGGCTATGTAAATGTTAGTTCAGCCGGACAATTTATAAAAAGAGTAAAACCGGATTTTGATGTGCGAACTTTCGGGTTTATTAAATTGCCGAAGCTAATAGAAGCATTCCCCAGAAAATATGAAATAAAAAAGTATCCCGGAAAAGGTAAAGTTACCATTATTGCCTATAGATGCAAGTAATAAATACAGAGGTATTTGTGTTAGACCTTGTAATATACTGAAGTCACCATAAAGAGTGTGCGAGGGACAGCCCTGCTGACAACACAGCAACCTGCCGAAGGTAAGATGCTAAAGCCTGAATGATGGGCTTACAGGAAACTTTAAGACCCATCATATCATCGATGGGCCTTTTTTATGAGTAAAATTGAGGGGGACATAGTCATGAAAAAGAAAGGAAAAGTTGAACAGGAAGGATCTGACATATCTTTAAGACGCGAGAAAGTTTTTGGTGAAGATGTATCGCGGCTTTTTAATGGCTACGATCGAAGAAGTATTAACATTATTATTGTATAAAGTATTATCCAAACCACTATTTTGTGTTCTGTAATAACACAGGCAAATAATGTAATTATGAACGATCCTATGTTTGTATTTTGTTTTGTGATAGTAAAAATAATAATGCCAGAAATAAAAGAGATGTACAAAATTAATAAGCGATGTGAAAGCAATGAATTTATGGCGTTTTATAAAGAAAAATTTAATTGTAGTTTAGGTAATTATAAGTTGAATGGTATTTGAATATATTATATTCAAAATAATTGGCATATAAATCATTTATAGACTATAATGATTACAATACAGCTAAAAGAATATAAATAAAATATATTATAAAATATATTATAAAATAAGTTGCGCACTTGCTTACAATAAGAATTTAGGAGATGTTATTACTGTGTCAAACATTACGTTGGATTTGTCAAATGAAGAGAGATTTGAAACCAATACTTTCACAATAGATAAAAATATAACTTTTATATTTGGTAAAAATGGTACTGGCAAGACGACGCTTACTAATTTATTGAAGGATAATGCTACTGATTATGAAGTAAGTGTATTTCAAGGTTTTGAAACAGTTGTTAGTGAATCCAATATGTTAGATGCTGTGATTTTAGGAAAGGACAATGTTGAAATTGATAAAAAAATCGCTGAAAAAAATGCTGAGATAGAGAAAATAAAATCAGATGTTGAAAGAATAGAGAAAAATATCAGTGAGCAACCAGATGATCCAAATAATTTATGGGCAAGATATGAAGAAAAGAAAACCGAATATAACAACCAAAAAGACAAACTAGATAAATTTTTTAGAACAGCAGCATCTAAGATAAAGAAAGAAAATGATCCAACGATAGCAGACACAAATTATGATAAAAACTGTTTTGAGAAAGAAATATCAATAGCAACAGAACAGTCTGAAGATACTATAAATATTCTTAAAAAAACATTAAATGTTGAAGAGAAACATGCAAAAAAATTGCCGCTTTGGGATTTAAATTTAGCAATCTGCTTGAGCGAGTTAAATAAACTTTTATGCAGAAAAGTTATAGCAAAAGATGTTTTTGAAGAGTTTTCTGGCAATAAAAGAAAAGAAGAATTTGCTAAAATGGGCGTAGGTATTCATGAAGCAGGAGAATTGTGTGCGTTTTGTGGGAATGAATTATCGCGAGAAAGATTAGAGAAACTAAGGATATATTTTTCAGCTGATGAAGTGGAAGGATTTCGAAAAGATATTCAAGAATTTATTGATGGAATTGATGAAGTTCTGAAGAAATTGCGTATTTTTGATGTTGAAGTCACTTCTTTTTATCCAGATAAAATTGGTGAAGCTAAAGATATTAGTAGGTGTCTATCGGAACAAAGAAATGAAATAGAAATTTTTCTTAATGAATTAAGAACAAATGCAGATAATAAATTAAAATATTTATATGAAACCTTAGATTCATTAAAAGTACAGATTCCTCCTTCATTAGAGGCTATTATTAACAAACACAATGGATTAGTGGAAAAAAATAATAGTAGCGTTCTTTCTGAAAAAAAAGAAGAAGCGAGAAACAAACTCAGATTGCATAAAGTTAAATTATACCTTGAAGAATTTAACTTTGCTACCGAAAATACTAAATGTGAAGTATTTAAAAAAATTTTTTCTGAAATAGGCTGTGACTTACAACGAGAACGTGAAAGAATCAATGTGCGTCAAAGTGACATAAAAGTGTTAGAAGATGAGATAAAAGAGCTTGTAAGATCTACAAAAAATGAAAAAATATTAGCCGATGAAATCAATCGAAAACTAAAATTATATGTTAATTTTGAGTTAGTTCATATGCAAGATAAAGATGAGAAAGGATTTTATCAAATAAAGTGCAAAAGAACTGGTGATATTAGAAATGTGGACGAGCTTTCTACAGGTGAAAAAAATATCATTGCGTTTTTGTATTTTCTTGAGAAATTAAAAGAAGTAAAAGCAGGAAATAGTAAACCTAAGTTGATAATATTTGATGATCCGATGAATTCTAACGATGACACCATGCAGTATATAATTATTGAAGAATTGAAAAAATTAATGGCCAGTGTAAAAGAAGACAATAAGTTTGTCTTGTTGACACATAATATTCATTTTTATTTAAATGTAAAATATGGTGTAGGTTATAAAAAAAATAGTTTTGTACGATTGACTTTTAGTGGTAAAAATATAGTTTTGAAATTTATTGGGTGTGAGGAAGATGATTTTAAAACAAGTTATGAAGCACTTTGGAAAGATTTAGAAATTATGTATGGATGTCCAGTGCTATCAGATAGCATGCTCTTAAATCAAATTAGAAGAATAATTGATACATTTACTCAATTTAATTGTATAGACCCAAAGGATATGTTAGCTAATGTAAGTGGTGCAAAAAAAATGTTTGATGTAAATTCTCATTCTATAGATGACTTGGAAGCTGATTTGAGTGGTATGGAGAAGATAGATATTATAAAGATGTTACAAGAGTGTTTTAAAGGTGTAAATGCAGAAGAACATTTTGAAAATCATTGTAAAATAGAAATTGTTTAAATAAAAGCTGCTAGATATTTTTGTCTAGTAGCTTTTATTCGCCTTACAACGTTGTTTATATTTAGCATACACGATATAATATAGTAAATTAGCATAAGCAAGCATTAAAAAAATAAATGACATAGCTAAAAGGGTAACACAAAAAGAAACTATACAAAAACACTTAAGGGGTACACGCATGATTACTGGCGAATTAAAGAATAAAGTTGATAAAATTTGGGAAATATTCTGGACGGGCGGCTTGGCCAATCCATTAGATGTTATTGAACAACTCACCTATTTGATGTTTGTCCGTGATCTTGACCAAATAGACCAGACCCGGCAAAGAGAAAGTCTGATGCTGAGTATTCCTCATAAAAGTGTATTTCAGGGTAAAGAACAGCTTAAATGGTCAATATTTATTCATAAATCCGCTGAAGACATGTACAAAATCATGCAGGCAGAAGTGTTTCCTTTTATCAAGCAATTAAATGGCAACAGCGGTACTTATGCCAAGTATATGGCGGACGCTATTTTTAAAGTGCCAACACCGCAGCTATTAGAAAGACTAGTAACAGAACTGGACGAGCTCTATACTCAAATAGATAAAATGCCGGATAAGCAAGATGCCCGCGGCGACCTGTACGAGTATATGCTTTCTAAACTGGCACAGGCCGGTACTAATGGGCAGTTCCGCACGCCGAGGCATATTATCCGTATGATGGTAGAGCTAATGGATTTACAGCCAGGCGACACTATTTGCGACCCTGCCTGCGGTACAAGTGGCTTTTTGGTAGCGGCAGGTCAGTATTTAAAAGAGAAATATTTAGAAGATATTTTTTACAATAAAGAGCAAAAAACGCATTATGATAGCACCATGTTTACCGGTTATGATATGGATAGAACTATGCTGCGTATTGGTGCCATGAACATGATGACTCACGGTATCGCCAATCCTAATATTGCATATAAAGACAGTTTGTCCGAGCAAAATACTGACAGTGGTAAATATACTAAAATTTTAGCAAATCCACCATTTAAAGGCAGTTTGAACTATGAAGGTGTATCAACAGACTTACTAAAAGTTGCTAAAACCAAAAAAACAGAACTGCTCTTTTTAATTTTGTTTTTACGGATGTTAAAAACTGGCGGACGTTGCGCTTCTATTGTTCCTGACGGTGTTTTATTTGGTTCGTCCAATGCTCATAAAGCTATTCGCAAAGAGATTGTAGAAAACAATCGTCTGGAAGCAATTATATCCATGCCTTCCGGTGTGTTTAAACCTTATGCCGGAGTAAGTACGGCGGTAATCATTTTTACGAAAACAGGTGCCGGTGGCACGGATGATGTTTGGTTCTATGACATGCAAAATGACGGTTACAGCCTGGACGATAAACGTACTGCCATAGTAGGCAGTGATATACCTGACATTGTGGCTCGCTTTAAATCCCTGGGAGAGGAAGCAAAGCGTGAACGCACGGAACAGAGCTTTTTAGTACCCAAAGCAGAAATCGTAGCTAATGGTTATGACCTTTCGATAAATAAATACAAAAAAACAGTGTATGTTGAAGAAACATATCCGCATCCGCTCGAGATCATGACAGAAATCAGACAATTAGAAAGTGAGATCACCTCTGGCTTAGCAGAACTGGAGGCGATGTTGCGTGAGTAAGTGGGAAAGCTTACAATTAAATAAAATTGCAGGATTAGTGATGGGACAGTCTCCATCATCTGATTCATATAATACTGAGGGCGAGGGGATGCCTTTTTTTCAAGGAAAAAGTGATTTTGGAAAAGTGAATCCGAAAATAAGGATGTATTGCAAGAGTCCTAAAAAATTAGCACATAAGAATGATATTTTATTGTCTGTACGTGCACCAGTTGGTGACGTGAATATTGCGGAAGGAACATGTTGCATTGGACGTGGACTGGCGGCGATATCAGGTCAAAAAGAGAAAAGTTATTCGAAATATATATATTATTATTTACTTTGGAAAAAGAAAGAGTTAGAAAACATTGGTGTCGGTAGTACATTTAAGGCAATTGGGAAAAAAGATATTGAAAAAATTCTAATCCCGCTTCCACCTCTAGATATTCAAAAGAAAATAGCTACTGCTCTGGATACTGCCAATGCGCTCATCGAAAAACGCAAAGAGCAAATAGAAAAATTGGATTTGTTAATTAAATCACAGTTTATCGAAATGTTTGGTGATCCAGTGACTAATCCTAAAGGGTGGGAAAGCTTGTTGTGGAAGTGTGTTTTTAACACAACTACAGGAAAACTTGATTCAAATGCAATGGTAACATATGGACAATATCCTTTTTTTACATGCGCAAAGGAATCATTTTTAATTGATGTATATGCCTTTGATTGTGAAGCTTTAATTCTTGCGGGTAATAATGCTGCAGGTATATATGATGTAAAATATTATTCAGGTAAATTTAATGCCTATCAGAGAACCTATATTTTAACATTAAAAAACGCACATAATAAATATTGTATTTTTAAAATGCAATTAGAATTAAGGTTAAAACAGTTGCGATATAATTCAAAGGGAACAAATACAAAATATTTAACAATGGAAATATTAAATAAGTTAGATTTTATTATTCCACCTACCGATCTTCAAAATCAATTTGCTGAATTCGTACAAAAAGTTGAAGCGCAAAAAGCTTTACTGCAAAAGTCACTAGCCGATATGGAACAAAATTATCAATCTTTGTTGCAAAAATGTTTTAAGGGTGAGATATTTTAGTCGTAAAATGATGAGGTGTATTTGATGAAAACCAACTTTGATTTTTTATTAAAAGAACCACAGTTTGAACCATTTGCCGAGGCTGCCATCTCGGCTGAACGTGTTTTGCATATTTCGCCTGCGCTGTGCGCTACGGCGTGCCGCACAGCGTTAGAGTTTGCTGTAAAATGGTTGTATAGCATAGACAGTTCTTTAACAAAGCCCTATGCAGATAAGTTGGTTACACTCATCAGCACCGAAGATTTTCAGGATTTAATACCGTCGGGGATGGCGGCGAAGATAAATTACCTGCGTAAAATTGGTAACAATGCTACTCATAATCCTAAGAGCGTCAATAAAGACCAGGCTGTTTTGGCTTTGGAAAACTTACATAGCTTTTTGGACTTTTTAGCTTGCTGTTATGCGGACAGCTATGCAGAAACGTCCTTTGATAAGGGGATTATTAATAAAGTTGTTGAGCCGGCAGAGGTGCCTTTGGCTCAACCGGAAGTAGAAGAAGTGGACTTCCAAACTTTGCTTGATGAAAACTTCCCCAAACGCCCGGGCATGACGGCGAAGCGTTTAGAACGTCTCAAACGTGGCTATGAAGTTAAGCCGATGGATATGACGGAAGCCCAAACACGTAAGGCGTATATCGACGTAATGCTTCAGGATGCCGGTTGGGAGCGCGGCGTTAACTGGTACGATGAGTATCCTGTCGATAATATGCCCAATAAATCGGGCTATGGCGCGGCGGATTATGTGCTTTTTGCTGATGACGGTATGCCGCTGGCTGTTATTGAAGCTAAACGTACTAGTGTGAATGTTGAAAAAGGCCGTCAGCAGGCAGTTTTATATGCTAATTTTTTAGAACAAAAATTTGGTAAACGGCCAATTATTTTTTTAACCAATGGTTACGAAACAAGATTATGGGATGATCGGCACTACCCGGAGCGTTTAGTATCTGGTTTTTACTCCAAGCGTGATTTGGAGCAGTATTTTGGTATTTTAAAAGACCGCAAAGGTTTAAAAGGCGTACAGATAAACGATGCTATTTCAGGCCGTTATTATCAAAAAGAAGCGATTCAAGCGGTATGTGATGCAATAGGTGAGCGTAACCGCCGCAAAGCGCTGCTGGTTATGGCGACCGGTAGCGGTAAAACACGTACAGTTATTTCATTAGCCGATGTTTTGATTCGCCACGGCTGGGTCAAAAATTTGTTGTTTTTGGCAGATCGCAATGCTTTAGTTACTCAGGCTAAGCGTGCTTTTCATAACGAACTGCCTAACCTTTCGCTGTGCGATTTAACAAATAGTAAAGAAGATGCCAATGCCAGAGCGGTATTTTCGACATATCAAACTATGATGAATTGTATTGATGCCATGCGGAATGAGGAAGGCGGGCGCCTGTTTACTCCGGGGCATTTTGATTTAATTGTAGTGGATGAAGCGCATCGCAGTATTTATAATAAATATAAGGATATCTTTACTTATTTTGATGCCCTGTTAGTGGGTCTAACTGCTACGCCAAAAGATGAAATGGATAAAAACACCTACGAGATTTTTGAGCTGGAAGTAGGAGTGCCAACTTATGGCTATGAGCTTGACCAGGCAGTAAAAGACGGATTTTTGATTGATTTTAAATCGGTCGAAACATCATTAAAATTTTTGACTAAAGGGATTACTTATGACGAATTATCGCCAGAGGAAAAAGAAGAGTACGAAAAGACTTTTGCTGACCAGGACGGTAATATTCCCGAGTCCATAGATTCCAGTGCTTTGAACCAGTGGATTTTTAATGAGGATACCATTAAAAAAACACTGCATATTTTAATGGAGCATGGGCAAAAAGTAGATTTTGGTTCCAAGATTGGAAAAACTATTATTTTCGCTAAAAATCACTTGCATGCGGAAAAGATTTTAAAAGTGTGGAATAAAGAATACCCTGACTATCCGCAGCACTATGCACGTGTGATTGATAACTATACTAATTATGCACAAAGTCTGATTGATGATTTTGCGGATAAAAAGAAATTGCCGCAGATCGCGATTTCGGTAGATATGCTGGATACAGGTATCGATGTTCCGGAGATACTTAACCTGGTATTTTTTAAAAGGGTTATGAGCAGAGCTAAATTTTGGCAGATGATTGGCCGTGGAACCAGAACCTGTGAAGGCTTGATTGATGGCCAAAATAAAGAAATTTTTTATATCTTTGACTTGTGCGGCAACTTTGAATTCTTCCGTTTGCATTCTAAGGGGTGTGAAGCAAGTACAGTGCCAACTTTGCAGGAGCGCACTTTTAACACCAAGGTGGAGATGGTTTATAAGCTGCAGGAACTGAGCCTGCAAACAGCAGAGCTGCAAGAATATCGCAAAGAACTTGTGGCATCTTTAGTTGCACAGATCAAAGCTTTGCCCCGGGATAATTTTGCGGTGAAGCAGCATTTGCGTGTGATTGATAAGTACCAGTCTGAAGCGGATTTTACGGTGTTAGAATTTAAACAAACGCAGGAAATTGCTGAACATGTTGCGCCATTAGTGTTGCCTTTGGGTGATGATCCAACAGCGTCTCGTTTTGACCAGCTGGTTTACCAGATTGAGCTGGCGATGTTAACTGGAAAAAACTTTAAACGTGCGCAGAATGATATTAGGGGCAAAGCTGAAGAGCTGGCGAAGCTGGGAACAATACCTGATGTTGCTGCACAAAAAGACTTGATCGAAGAAATTCTGGAAAGCAACTATTTGGATCGTATTGGAGTGACAGGATACGAAGAGTTGCGCATTAAATTACGCGATTTGATCAAGTTTATTCCTGATGGGCTCAAAGTACATTATGATACTAACTTTATGGACGATCTTTTGGCAATGGAATGGCGTGAATCAGAACTGGATAATGACGATCTGGTTCAGTATAAAAAGAAGGTCAATTACTATATTCTGCAAAATCAAAAGCTGCCTGTGATTGCAAAACTCAAGAGTAATATGCCGCTTACTGAAAGTGACGTTAAGGAGCTTGAAACTATCCTGTGGCACGACCTGGGCACCAAAGAACAATATAGCTCGCAATATGGAGCAACACCTCTAGGAGAGCTTGTACGCTCTATTGTAGGGTTAGACCATAGGGCTGCTAACGAAGCTTTTTCGGGCTTTTTAAATAATGCCGGATTGGATAGCAGGCAAATGTATTTTGTGCGTCAAATTGTAAACTATATTGTTAAAAATGGTTTAATGAAAGATTTATCGGTATTGCAGGAAAGCCCATTTACTGACCAGGGCAGTATCAGTGAATTGTTTGATGATGTTACCGTATTCATGAATTTGCGGACAGTTATTGATGGTATTAATCAAAATGCCATGGTAGCTTAGACGATTATAATAAGTGCGAGTTTAGTTAAAAATGTGAGCATCATTATTTAATACCAATTATTCAAAAAATGCTAAACTTATTGAGCGAAAAGGATAATAAGCTATTGCAGATTCATGAATAACTTTAGTATTCTCACACTTTATTGATTTACCACTATTCTTTTGTTATACTGAAACTACCATAAAGAGTGTGCTAGGGACAGCCCCGTTGACCACACAGCAACCTGCCAAAGGTAAGGTGCTAAAGGCTGAATGATGGGCTTATAAGACTACTTTTTAAGACCCATCAGGTGATGGGTCTTTTCTTTATGAGTAAATTTTGGGAGGAATTTCTCATGGAAGAGGAAAAGTGGATCAACAAGGGGCATGTAAGAGCATTTTTGGTTTGCGACAAATCATTTTTGGAATTTGATGCGCCGTTTGTGCAGTGGTTACGCGAAGAAGGATTTAAGATTGGCTGGTGCAAAGGACACTACTCAAACTGCCCGTGGATGTATATCAATATCACACGTAAATTGTACGCACATGGTATGCCGGGGGTAGACATTGTACCTTCGATTGGCGAGCATGCGATTACCTTAGATGAGTTTAAAACGATCTATGCGATCTATAAAAAGTACGAGGGTAAAGAAATTTTTACTTTTCATAAAGAACGGTTTGATTGTTATGAATAAAGGAAACAGCTCAAATCACCTTGAATCGGTGATTTGTAGTTAAAGTATTGGCAAAAGGTTTTTGATTAAAATATTGGACATTTTTCGCCGCTAAGCAGGCTGGAAGCCGGAAACAGGTAAATTCAAGCTGAGCTTGAGTTTATCTGTTTTTTTCAAGGTAAACGTGTTGGAAACACGGCTGAATAAATGTTATGATTATGATGCAGAAGGGGTGGGGAGGATGATGGATACCAAAACTGGTTTGAAAATCGCATATCGCCGTAAAATGCCGGAAACTCTGCGTACGCTTTCCTTTGCTAAAGAAAAACATGCGGGGCAGTATCGCAAGGGGGATGGAAGCGTTCCGTATATAGTTCAACCTCTCAATATGGCCTGTCATGCTCTGGAAATGGGTATATATGACGACGCTGTCATTGTGGCTGCGCTGCTTCACGACGTCTGCGAAGATTGTGATATAGCGCCGGATAAACTGCCAGTAAGTGAAACTGTTCGCCGGGCAGTAAGCCTGCTGACGTTTGCTGTGAAAGATGGATAAACAAAGGCCCAGTCCAGGAGCCGTTACTTTTGCGCGATCATTGAAAATCGTGAGGCTGTTATTGTGAAATTGCTGGATCGCTGTAATAATGTTTCTTTTATGGCGCACGGCTTTTCGCCGTCTAAACTGGGTGAGTATATCGAAGAGACCAAAAAGTTTATTTTACCGTTACTTACAGAAACAAGAAGGCGGTATCCGGAGTTTTACGATGCCTGTTTTCTATTAAAGTATCAGATCTGCTGTGTCATAAATTCTCTTGAAGCTGTTCTGTCGATGACAAAAAACAGGACGGAAATTTAATAAGCTGGGAGGCAGATAAGCTATGAACGCAGAATATTACGGCTGGTTAGGCGCTAAAGGTTATGATACTGTTATCAAAATCGAAGATTACGACGCGTATGTGTACAGGACAGTTGAACAGAAATTCGTTAAAAACAACGACTTTCTGAAAGCGAAATGGGACCCTGGCAGTGAGTTTGAAGCTATTACTAAAAAAGAAGCAGATAAGATTATCGATAGGATTAAAAGAGGCTTAAAAAATAACTATAGTATAAACATCCAGGAGGCAGTAAATTATGGATAAATATGAAGACCTTATAGAACAATATGTGGAAAAATTTGATGAAGGTTTTCCTACTTTCATGGCACCAGGTGGGGAAGAGGAGCATATGGAAATTATTAAAAATTGTTTAAAGACTGGTAAGTCATACGATCCGTACACAGATCCTGATTTTGATCCTTATGCTGACTATTAATAAAAATTACCGAAAAGAAAGTGAAACTTTATGAGAAAATTAACAGCATTGTTTAGTGTAATTGTTTTGATGGTGGGCATTCTGGCCTTACCAATTACAAGTTATGCTTATTGGAATCATGGTAAAGTGCGTATAGTATCTCGGGGAGAGGATTTAAAAGTTAGGATTGTTGAGCGTGGCGAGGATTTTACTATTAGATGGGTAGATCGTAATCCTGGCGTTGGTGAGTGGGAGGAAGTTCCTAGACTTGAAGATTTTACCATTCGTTTTGTTGAGAGTGGCGAAGATGTAAAGGTAAGATTTGTTTACCATTGAGGAGCAGATTTGCATATGGATGGAGGAAAGCTATCGCCTTGTGTTAAAGTGAATTAGCAGCTAAAAAATGCTATAATATTAGGGCCAAAATCAAAAAGAGCTTCTGCTAAAAACAGAAGCTCTTTTTGATTATAAAACCTTACTCAACAAGTTCAACACGTTTTTGTGGGTGATTTTTTCGATGGTGCTGTCGCTGTAGTTTTTGCTTTGCAGGTATTCAATCAGCGGTTTGTAATCCTGTACGCCATGGATATTATAAGGCGGGTGACTGATACCGTCGAAGTCGCTGCCGAAACCGACGTGGTCGTCATTGCCCAAAAGGTTCAGCATATAATCGATATGGCGGTACACACTGTCGATGCAGGCATTGTTATAATCTTCTTCCAGGAACTGTCCGGCAAAGGTGATACCGATCAGACCGTCATTGGCATTGATGGCTTTGATCTGGTCGTCATTGAGATTACGGGGATGACTGCAAAGTGTTTTGGCATTGGAATGGGTAGCAATGATTGGCTTGGTAGAAGTTTCGATAACATCCCAGAAGCCCGCTGTAGCAATATGGGAAACGTCTACCAGCATGCCCAGACGGTTCATTTCTGCAACTACCTGACGGCCAAAGGTGGTCAGACCGCCGCCGCTGCATTCTTCGTTGACGCCGTCGGCAATGTCGTTGCGGTTGCTCCAGGTAAGGGTGATAGCGCGCACGCCAAGCTCATAGAGCATGCGCAGGGCTTCCAGACTGCCATCGATAGCGCCGCCTTCTTCGATAGCCAGCAGAGTTGCTGCTTTGTGGTTGAGCACGTCGGCAGCATCGGCTTTAGTTAAAACGGGAAGTACGTCGATGCCTTTCTCCTGCAGTGCTTTAAGCTCCTGCTTATATTTGTCGAGGAGGCAAAGCGTATAACGCAGTCCTCCGTAGTAACGGAATTCGTGGGTCGGGACAAAAATAGCGCAAAACTGCAGACCGCCGCCCAGTTCTATCTGACGTTTAATGTCGAAGTGCTGATCGTTGTCATACAGGGAAGTGCCTTTTTTGTAAAGCTCGGTAAGTGTGTCGCAGTGACAGTCGCAGATGAACATGATTTACACATCCTTTCTAAAATAAGAATAGCCGCCCGCAGGCAGCTATTCTGTTTTATCAAAATTTCAATTACCCTCTGTAGTAGTAGAAGAAGGTCATACCGATATTAACAAGCATTGCGCCGGCCATCGGGATAGCGGTACGTTTTACCAGGTCAAACGGAGAAACGCCGCCCATGCCGGAGGATACAACGATAACTGCTGTGATCGGTGAACAGTTACGGGCAATAGAAGCCGCAAAATGCATCGGCAGAAGCATCAGTACCGGATGCAGTCCTGTATGGGCTGCAACAGCAGGTGTCAGAGCCGCAAAGGCAAAGAACGGAGCGTTGCCGCTGCCCATAACGATAGCCGAGAAGGTGATGATAGCGACCATAACGAGCATCATAGCCATCGGGCCAAAGCCAAAGCCCTGACTGCCGGAGATCAGCGCATTGATAGTACCCATGGACAGAAGGCCCTGAGCAAAAGTCTGACCGGCTACGATCAAGGTGATAACGTTAGCCATCTGCATTCCTAAACCGTCAAAGAAGGTCTGGATGTCGCCGAGAACTTTTTTGCCGTCATGCCAGCGCATGTATTCGCAGCAGGCGCCAATAAAAAGTCCAATGAACATAGCCATAACGATGTTCATTTTGATTGAGGTGATCCACAGCGGGCTGAAGGAGAGGATCAAAGCCAGCGGGATAACCGGCAGGACCGCATACCAGAGCGGCGCGCTGTCAGCCGGATCATCTTCAGCAGGTTTTTCAACTTCCATCGGCTGGACGACATGTCCGTCGCGTTTATCCATATATTTTTGAGTGAAATAGTGCAGTGTGCCGACAACAACGAAAGCAACCAAAACGATCGGTACCTGGTAGTCAGTCCAGTAAACTACCGGGTTCAAGCCGGCGGTTTCAGCAGAAAGGATGGTGCCGGTATCACTGGGGCTCCAGTCGAAGCAGAGCGTAGTAGCAACAGCAGCCGTAGCAGACAGACGGCTGACACCAAGTCCGATCAGGATCGGGAACATGGTGACCATCAGCAGCATGGCCAGACCAGATGCACTGTTGATGCACAGACCGATCAGCATACCGACAACCCAGGTGCCGGATAAAACGATATAAGGTGATTTTAAAGCCAGTAAAGGACGGATAGTCAGACGAACTAAAGAACGGGAAGCTCCGATTTTGTCCATATAGCGGGCAAAAGCGCCAACTGCCATAATGTTCATACCGAGCTTGCCGGCATTAGAACTCATGGTAGCGCGAATAAATTCAAAAGCATCAAAGAAAGTAGAGCCTGTAGCGGCTTTGGCCGGTAAGATAGTACCGTAACCGAAAATTGCGGCAATATACATTAAGATCATACCGCCTAAGAATAAGACCGGTTGAGGTTTGTACTTTTTGTAGATCAGAAAGCCGACCCAAAAAGTAACAAGAGCAGAGATTACTAAACCCATTGGTGCAACACCCTTTCTTCATATATAATGTCTTTCAATGACTAAAGTATAGCATTCTAATATCTCATAAAGCAAGAGCAGCAGCAACAAAGGGTAACAAATTTACAGAAAATTTTATTAAAATAAAAACGCTGTAATATTTTTGTACTGATTTCCAGAACATAAAAGGACGTTCTTCCTTAGAAGAACGTCCTTTGGACTAACAGTAATTATTTATCTTTGGACACCGGCTTCAGCAGCAACTGCATGCTGTACATAAATAGCCTGTACTGCGGCATTGCGGCCGATACCCTGCAGGTGACCTACAGTTTTAACGCCCATTTTTTCGATCATGGATTTCCAGGAATCTTCTTCATCGCCGTACATATCGTTGTTGGCATGGTCGCCTGCAACGATCATCAGCGGGAACATATGCACAGTTTTGTAACCGCGTGCTTTGATTTGTTCCAGAACTTCGTCCACGTTAGGAGTATCCACTTCTTCAACAGTGCCAACTACTACCGGTAAACCCATTTTATCAAAGGTTTCCTGCAGCATTTTGTAGGTGTTGCCAAAGGATTGGTTGTTATCACGGGGAGAACCGTGACCCATCAAGACAACGCCTTCACCTTTGCCAAGAGTCGGGAATTGAGTCGCAACAGCGGAAGCAGCGATAGCGAAATCGTTTTTACCTACCATCAGAGGATCGCTGACAACGATGCGGTCAAAATCACCTTTGAATTTATCAACGGTGGTCAGGACTTTATGCTCATATTCTTCGCCGTGCAGCAAATGAGTCGGTTGTACGAGAATGTCTTTATAACCGGCTTTTTTCAGTTCTTTTAAGGTTGCAGGCAAATCGTTGACTTTGATGCCTTTATTTTTTTCCAATCGTTCCATGATGATGTAGGAAGTAAAAGCACGTTTAAAATCACGGTTCGGGAAAGCTTTGGCAACAGCTTCTTCGATACCGCCGATATCTTTCGTACGGGTGTCGTCGAAGGTCGAACCGAAGCTGACTACTACGACAGCCTTGTCGTTTTTCGGTGCTTTAGCAGCGGCAGAAGCGCCCATAGTTCCCAGTGCAAAAACCATCATTGAAGCCATAACTAACATTGAAAGCAGTTTTTTCATAAATTATTCCTCTTTCCTCTGATTATTTTCTGAATAGGTAATAAAAAAACCATCCATAAATATTAGGGATGGTGATAAAACATGGTTAGACCCATGATCTTTCCCCGTCCTTCGCAGGTCACTAAGATCGCGATGCAGGTAGTTCTTCTGGCTTGACTTCATGGCTCGGCCTTCCTTCCCGGAATATTCCAGTGGTTCTATAGGCGTTGCTCCATCTTACAGCGGCGGGACCGCGCCGGCTTTTAACCGGTCTTCTCTGTTATTCCTGACGGAACCTGCATTACCGTATTCAGTTTGATATACTAAATTATAACATCTTTGAATAGAGTGTCAAGCAAATTAGGAAAAAATATCATTAAGATACAGAGGTATACAAGAATAAACACCCTTTAATTATTTAAAGGGTGTTTAGAAATTTGCAGAGTTATTTTTTTGCAGCTTTATCAAGATCCTGAACGAAAGCATTGGCCATGCGCTGCCACATATTTGTTGTATCACTGTCTGCTGTACGGCTGCGTGTATCGCGCAGACTGAAAATTATTTTTCCTGTAGCAGGGTCAAAAAGATGAAAAGCTACATCAACGTAGCCGTCATATACAGTGCTGGCCGGAACATATTCATAAACAGTTCGTTCTGCATCCCGTTCGATCCAGTTTCCTTTATTGTCTTTGACCTTTTCTTTGTAATATCTGGTACGCGGTTCTTCGTGAGCGGGGATGACCCGTCTGTTGTAACCAAATTTATGGGCGATTATTTTCAGATCAGCAGTTGGAGCAGGCGCTATTTTGGTCGATATATCTGTATAAGTGCCGCTTAAAGCATCTTTGGTCAGTTGGGAAGCATCTTCTTTGGTAATTGAAAGATTTGATTCGATGCTTGTATCAAAAACATAATCTTTTTTAGTTAAAGCTTTTTGTAAAGCACTTATTATTTTTTCGGTCGCCATATCGTCAACAGTAAAATTGCTGCCGACAGGATCGACTACACTTATGGAAACCAAATTGATGCGGTGAAGTTTATTAAAATCGTAATTGGGATTCGTCCATTTCGTTTTGTCTGCATGAGCGGCCAGCGGCAATGCCAGCATTGCGATGGCAACAGTAAGCAAAAGAAGTAATTTTTTCATCATTGTTAAAACAGCTCCTTTGAATTGTTAAGAGTTTTTGATGAGTTTTTTTATCCCGGTAAAGGTTTCGGGGCTGATAACATGTTCGATTCGGCAGGCATCTTTTTCAGCTGTTTCTTCGGATACGCCAAGATTTTCGCGTAAAAAGCGAGTTAACAGCAGATGTCTTTCCAAAACAGCGTTTGCTTTAGCGAGCCCTGTTTCAGTCAGAATGATGTTGCCGTCCGCTTCCATCAGAATGTAATTTTCGCGTTTTAAAATACTCATAGCCCTGCTGACGCTGGCTTTGGTAAAATTCATATGCGTTGCAATGTCGATAGAACGGACACTGCCGTTTTGCTGCTGCAGCATCAGAATGGTTTCCAAATAGTTTTCTCCAGATTCTTGCAAAATCATAACAAGTCCTCCGTTGGCAATAGTGCCGTTTGATTGATCGTGTAATAAAACACAGCCGGTGAAAATTAGTGAGCAGTAAGAATATTCCGGCAAATATTATTAGTACTATTTTAACATTATAAAAAGGTCTGGGCAAGTATAGTTAGAGCAGGATAAAAAACGCCTGAAGTTTTGACTTCAGGCATAGAAAAAGTAGCGGTCAAGAACGTTCGTAAACGCGTTTTGTCAGGGTTAATGTTTTCTCTAAAACAGAAGCAAATAACCCGGATGTTAATGCTGTGAAAATCATTCCAGGAAGAGCTGCTGCCAACAGAGGGTAGACTGCCTTACCAATAAAAAGACTGAGTGCAAGACGTGCTGCGGAGGAAGCGACAGGTCCTGATAACAGGTAGAAGATTTTGGTTTTTCCTAAAACTGCATATAATAAGGCAACGACTATTCGAAAAAGCATTGCAATAAGGACGTTGAAAATAGTTTGCGTACCCAGGAGTAAACCGCCGGCAGAGGCCAGAATACCTGCAAGCAGATATTTTTTGATGCCAAAAACACCGCAGATCGCTACAGCAATAGGAGCGGAGAGTTGAAATTCACTTCCTGGAATAAAGCTGGGAAGCTTAAAAGCCCCGCTGACGGCGATAAATGCTGCCAATAAGGCAATTTCACTGATTTCACGAATTTTAAAAGTAGACATAAAGATCACCTTAATTATGGTTAACTATAAACTGAAATTAAGTTTACGATAATAGTATATAAAACTTGATGGTGGTATGTCAACCATAAGAATGGTAAAAGTTAACGCAATAAAAGTATGACGGCAGGTAAAGTTTCGTGTACAATAAAGTTGTAGAGAAGGGAGCGGCGTAAATGTTGGATTTTATTAAGGAAAAACAGGACGTTTGGCAGATTTTGCAGCTGACTGACAAGCCTGTTGTTTTATATGGAATGGGTAACGGTGCCGACCAGATTATTGACTTGTGTGACAGGATGCAAATAAAGGTCGCCGGTATTTTTGCCAGTGATGAATTTGTTCGCGGGCAGGTTTTTCGTGGTCATATGGTCGAGACTTATACCGCAGTTAAAGATCGGCTGGGTGATTTTCTGATTGTTATTGCCTTTGCCTCAGAGTCGCCTGCAGTTTTAAACCGCTTTCAGGAGCTGAGCACAATGCATGAAACAGTAGCGCCGCATTTGCCGCTGTTTCCCGGAGATGAAACAGTTTCGTTTGACTGGCTGCAGCAGCATCAGCAGGAATTGCAGCAGGTATATGACAATTTGGCTGATGATTGGTCCCGAGACGTGTTTGCAGCATCACTGAATTATAAGCTGAGCGGTAAACTGCATTATTTATGGCAAAGTGAGACGGAGCGGCTAAAAGATCTGCAGAGTATTTTCAGTTGGAGCGAAGAAGAAACGTATGCTGATCTAGGTGCCTATAATGGTGATACGATCAGGGAATTTTTACAGCTGACTAATAATAAATATAATCGGATTTTTGCGGCAGAGCCGGATAGGCGTAATTATAAAAAATTATCTGCTTATTTAGATGCAAGTGGTTTGTCCGATATCAAAATTTTTGAAAGAGCCATTTGGAAAGAAACGGCAGAACTGTCTTTTTCTGACAGCGGCGGCCGTCAGTCAACGTTGCTGACAGGCCAGCGTCACATAGTGCAGGCTGTCGATATTGATACACTGCTTGAAGATGAGCGTGTAACTTACATCAAAATGGATGTGGAAGGCGCTGAGATGGAGGCTTTGAAAGGGGGAAAGGAGCAGATAAAACGTAATAAACCTAAATTATTTATTGCCGCTTATCATCACGATGCGGATATTTTCCTGCTGCCATTGTTTATGTGGCAGTTAGTGCCTGAATATAAGGTTTATCTGCGTAAACATCCGTATGTGCCGGCGTGGGAATTAAATTTTTTTGCAGTCGTATAATCGCGGGACACAAAAAATCCCATAGGGTCAAAAGTGTCGTATTGTCGATTGACAATGGAATGTTTTTTAAATAAGGCGTAAATGTGACATAAATTTTAATTTTTTGTAAAACTTTTTTTCTAATGTAAGCAGGAATTTTACAAAGCCGGGCGAACTTTAAGGGTAGTATGACAACACAAAGGAGTGGATGTTTAATGAAAAAAGCAAAATGGTTGTGCACTGCAGCAGCAGTTCTGGCATTATCAGTAGCAGTTGCCGGCTGCGGCGGCAGCGACGATAAGAAAGCTGCAGATTCTAAAGGCGGTCCTAAAGGCGACGTTATGGTTTATACCTCTATTTATCCTGATATCATCGATAAAATGTGTAAACCTAATGTAGCTAAAGCATTCCCTGATATGAAAGTTACCTGGTTCCAGGGCGGTACTGAAAAAGTAATCACTAAAATTACCGGCGAGATCAAAGCCAACAAAATCGGTACTGACGTTCTGATGGTTGCTGATCCTTCCTACTACCTGACTTTGCAGGATCAAGGTTTGCTGCTTGATTATGTTTCCCCGAACCTGAAAGATGTCATCACTGATAAAGACAAGAACGGTGCTTGGTCCTCTGTTCGTGTCTGCAACATGATCATTGCTTATAACTCTGATAAACTGAAACCCGAAGATGCTCCGAAATCCTGGAAAGATCTGACCGATCCGAAATGGAAAGGCAAAATCGCTATGCCGAACCCAATGCTTTCCGGTACTGCTTATGTAGCGGTTGGCGCTTTGGCCGATAAATATGGCTGGGAATATTTCGACCAATTGAAAGCTAATGATATTCGCGTTGAAGAAGGCAACTCTGCTATTCAGAACAAATTGCTGACCGGCGAATATGCTGCTGCAATGATTTTGGAAGAAAACGTCCTCAAATTGGCTAATACTAAAAATGAGCCTTTGAAAGTTTCCTATCCTGAAGACGGCGTTATCATCATCCCGTCTCCGATCGCTATTTTTAAAGCAACCAAAAACCCCGAAGGTGCTAAAGCTCTGGTTGACTGGTGGTTGTCTAAAGATGGTCAGCAGGCAGTTGTTCAAGGCTGGATGCACTCTGTACGCGGTGACGTAGAGCCGCCTAAAGGCGCTCCTGCTCTGAAAACTTTCTCTGATAAAGCTATTAAAGTAAACTGGGAAAAACTTTCCAAAGAAAATGCTCAAATCAAAGAGGCTTTCCGCGTAAGAGTTATGGAATAGTTCTTATTAAAATTTGTTGAGTAACAATTTTTAAGGGATCAGGGGTCGTTTTTGACGATCCCTGTTTTCCAATTTCTTTGCAGGAAAATCCTGTAAATGATTTTTCACCGGTCTCAAAGCCGGGGAAAGGAGCCATAGTGGGGTCTTTACCTAGATTTAATAGTAAATTCATAGTTATTGCTGTTTCCGTTATTTTATTATTATATTTTGTGGTTTTCCCGATGGGAATACTGCTTTATGACAGTATTATGGTTAATGGAGCCATCAATTTCGGCAATTATGCTGATGTTTACAGTCAGGATGTTAACTGGCGTGCTTTGTCCAATACTGTGCAGCTATCGCTTTTAGTTATGGTAGCCAGTGTTATTATTACGTTCCCGCTGGCCTGGCTTGTTGGCCGCACCGATATGCCCGGTAAAAAAACATACCGGACTTTACTGGTTGCCAGCTATATGATCCCTCCTTATGTTGGTGCGATTGCCTGGGTACAGCTTTTAAATCCCAGCGTCGGTTATTTGAATTCGATTTTTAAGTGGATTCTGCAACTGCAGCAATCTCCATTTGATATTTATACTATGGGCGGTCTGGCTTGGGTATTGACCCTGTTTTATTCGCCTTTTGCTTTTATTACCATTTCCCGGGCAATGGAAAAAATGGATCCGACGCTCGAAGAAGCGGCACGTGTTTCCGGAGCTTCCCCTCTGCGTACCCTGGTCGATGTTACTTTGCCTTTGATGGCACCAAGTATTTTAGCAGGCGGTCTGTTGGTTTTCATTGCTGCCGGTTCCTGCTTCGGTATTCCTGCCATTGTTGGTATGCCTGGTAATATCGAGGTTATGACTACCCGTATCGTCACCTATATTTACATGGGTAATGATGAGGGTATCCGTGATGCCACGGCTTTAGCAGCATCTTTGATGTTCCTTGCCAACTTCTTACTGTTCTTTATGACCTGGATGCTGGGCCGCAAGGATTATACAACGATCAGCGGTAAGAGTACCCGTCCTAATATCGTAGAGCTTGGCAAATGGAAATGGCCTGCTTTCTGTGGTGTAGGTCTATATGCGTTTATTGCAGTAATTTTACCATTAGGTTCTATATTGCTGACATCACTTTTAAAGAGTATGTCGCGCGGAGTTACCTGGTCGAATATCGGCTTTGATGCATGGGAGCCTGTTATTACCAGCAGTCAGTATATGGAGAGTATCTGGAATTCGGTCGTGTATGGCGTAATCGCCGCCACTATTGGTACGATACTTTCAGTGTTCATTGCTTATCTGGCCGTTAAAACAAAAGTCAAAGGACGTAGCTTCCCGGATCTGCTGACCGTTATCGGCGGTTCTACTCCGAGTATCGTTATCGCCCTTGCTCTGGTTATCACCTTCTCCGGTAATTTCGGTCTCAATCTTTATTCGTCGATGTGGATTCTGGTCGTCAGCTATCTGGTCAAATATATGACCATGTCTGTGCGGACAATAGCGGCTTCCCTGAGTCAGGTGCACGTTTCTCTTGAAGAAGCAGCATTAAATTCAGGTGCCAGCTGGATCAGAACCTGTAAAGATATTATTATGCCGTTGATCGCTCCGTCCATCATCGCCGGTTGGTTCCTGATCTTTATGCCGTCTTTCTACGAGCTGACGATGTCGCTCCTTCTGTACGGTGCAGAAACTAAAACTATCGGTGTTTTGCTGTACGAGCTGCAAACTTATGCAGATACACAAAATGCTTCTGTATTATCAGTAATCATTTTGACTATCGTTTTGGTTGGTAACCTGATCCTTAACAAACTGACCAAAGGCAATGTGGGAATTTAAAGAAGGAGTGGAATAAATTGGCACAAGTACGTATTGAACATGTATTTAAACGTTTCGGGCCTGTAACGGCTGTTAATGATTTTAACCTGACGGTTGAAGACGGCGAATTCGTTTCTATCCTCGGTCCTTCCGGCTGTGGTAAAACAACTTCCCTGAGAATGATCGCAGGCTTTGAAAAAGCTACAGAAGGCGAGATCTATATCGGTGACCACTGCGTCAGTTCTTCGTCGCAGAATAAATTTGTTCCTCCGGAAAATCGCGATATCGGTATGGTATTCCAGTCATATGCAGTTTGGCCGCATATGACGGTTGTTGAAAATGTGGCTTACCCGCTGAAGATCCAAAAGGTTCCCAAAGAGGAACGTTTGAAAAGAGTAAATGAAATGCTGGAGCTCGTGCATTTAGGCGAATATGGCCACCGTTATCCGCATCAGCTGTCCGGCGGTCAGCAGCAGCGTGTCGCTTTGGCTCGTGCTTTGGTTGCGCAGCCAGGTTTGCTGCTGTTAGACGAACCGTTATCCAATCTGGATGCTAAACTGCGTGAAAGCATGCGTTTTGAGATCCTGTCGATTCAAAAAGCACTTGGTATTACCGTTGTTTATGTAACCCATGATCAGGGTGAAGCCATGGCAATGAGCGACCGCGTAGTTGTTATGAGTAAAGGCGTAGTGCAGCAGATCGGTGCTCCGCATGAAATTTATACCAATCCTGCCAACAAAATGGTTGCTGATTTTATCGGGTTGGTCAATTTTATGCAGGGTGAAGTATCGGATGACAGAGTATACCTGCAAGGTACTACAGCTTCTTTCCCCAATACTTCGGGTGTTTCCGGCAGTGCTACCATCGCTGTACGTCCTGAGAATATTACGATGAGCCGCGGCGGTGGTATGCTTGAAGGGACATTGACGCATCGCTTCTATTTAGGTGATGCTGTTGATTACCGTGTTACCGTCGGTGATCATGATGTACGCGTTATCGTCAAAGGGGCAGACTTGAAAGAATTTGCCGACGGAGAAAAGGTATATCTTGATTTTGAAAAAGTAATGATCTTTGACCGCGAATAATTAAAAAGCTGTTTATATGAAAAAGGAAACCCTCGGATGTTTTCATCCGAGGGTTTTATTTTTAATTTAGCGGGCTTTTACTGAACTGTGCCATATAAAGCTTGTAATATTCTCCCTGCAAAGCCATCAGATCGTCATGAGAACCATGTTCGCTGATACCGTTGGGGGTGAGGACAACGATACGGTCGGCATGACGGATCGTTGCCAGGCGATGGGCTACGATCAGGGTCGTGCGGTTGCGTGACAGCTGCATCAGTGATTCCTGGATAAGGTTTTCCGTTTCATTATCCAGGGAAGAAGTCGCTTCGTCTAAAATCAGGATGGGCGGATTTTTGAGAAAAACACGGGCAATGGCAATCCTCTGTTTTTGGCCTCCGGACAATTTAACACCGCGTTCACCAAGCTGGCTGTCATAACCATCCGGCAGCTGATTGATAAAAGCATCAGCTTCGGCCAATCTGGCAGCGGTGATGATTTCTTCCATACTGGCATGAGGGTTGCCGTAAGCGATATTTTCACGTACAGAGTCAGAGAAAAGGAAGATATCCTGCTGAACTATGCCGATATTACGGCGCAGTGATTTTAAGGTCACATTGCGGATATCCATTCCGTCAATGGTTATAACGCCCTGCTGCAGTTCATAGAAACGCGGCAGCAGATTGCAGATCGTGCTTTTACCAACACCTGTAGTGCCGACAAAAGCGATAACTTCACCGGCAGCGATATCAAGATCAAAATTTTGAATAACAGGTTTGCCGGGATCGTAGCCAAAGCTGACATTTTTAAAGGAAATAGAGCCTTTTAAAGTACCACAGTCGACTGCGCCGGGCAGATCTGTATTTTCAGAAGGGGTATCCATCAGCTGGCAAAAGCGCTGGTAACCGGCCATACCTTTCTGATAGGATTCTGCTAATGCGGTCAGGCGCAGGATGGGGCGGATAAAGATTGATACATACAGTAAAAAGGCGACCAGATCGCTGATCTGCATTTTACCATATGCGATCATGGCGCCGCCTACGACAATGATAACAAGATTAGTGACATTGGAAAACAATACAGCGTTGCTGTTCAGGCGTGATAAAAGGTCGAACGATGTTTTACGTGCCTGTAAAAGAGCTTGTCCGTTTTTATCAAGGCGTTTTTCTTCCCATTCTTCATTGTTGAAGGATTTAACTAGGCGTATGGCATTCAGACTTTCATTTGTCTGTGCTGTAAGATTACCGACCTGTTCGCGGATCATACGCCCTGATTGTTTCAGTGCATGATTGGTAGCAACTGATTCATAAGCTTTTCCTAACAGCAGCAGATTGACCAGTAACGCTAAAGGCCAGTTAAGATAAATAAGTATTCCCAGAGTACCAAGCATGGTTATAGTACAGACCAGCAGGTAATTAGGACCAAGAAAAACAAGCTCACGGATCTCGGCAATATCGCTGACAATACGGGAAATCAGCTGGCCGATACGGATGTTGTCAAAATAACGGAAAGACATTGATTGGACATGCTGAAAAAGGTCACTGCGCATATCCTGTTCTATTTTTGCACCCATTAGGCGGCCGTGTCTTGAGACTTGATAACTGATTATAAAATTAAGCAGGTATAAAAAAAGCAAGATGATCGTAGCCTGCCCTAAGAGGAAAAGATTGCCTTCGGGCAGTACATCGCCCAGTATATAGCGCATAAAGAGCGGAAAACATAAATCAAGGGCGGATGTGATAACGGATCCGAGCAAAGCAAAAAACAATGTTTTCCGGTAAGGGCGGTAGTATTTTAATAAACGTTCTGGCATATGGCAGACCTCGCAGATAAATGTACCTACTGCTGCTGCAGCCGGTAGAAATATAAAAATGACGAATAAAAATCAACTATAATCAATTATAACACATTGAACTATAACAGCAGAGGCTATTTTGAGTATTTGTAAAGTAATTTGTTAATGTGATTTGAAGTGTATTGGAAAAGTTAGCTTAAGCTAACTCGAGAAAATAAAAAAACTGTGCGTGAGAGCTGTTAAGCACAGTATCGAGTGAGCGTTAAGTTGATAAGTGTAAAAGTTTGGAAGCGGGCAACCCCAAACAGTTAGCTTAAGCTAACGTATAAATTATACTTAAAAAAAGCACTGATGTCAATAATTAAGTTCAAATTAGCAGCTGTACGGGAATTTTGATCAATGATAGTGATTTTTCGCGGTAATGCGTACCCTTGTGGTATAATTAATTTATTACCATAAAAGGCGGTCGAACTATGAAAGTAATTCTGGTAACAGTGCTGTCAATTGTGTTTCTCTGCAGCGGTTGTAGCAGTAACATCAAAGAAGAACAGAAAAGTATCAAGATCTGCAGCAGCCTGAATGAAACAATGACAGATATTTTAGCGGAAGATTTTGCCAAACAGCAGAATGTGAAAGTTGAAGTCAGACATTTGCCGGCAGGGAATTTGGATGAACGGCTTAATTTTCTGAGAGAGGGAAAATTCGATGTCTGGCTTGGCGGTACGCCTGAAGAATATTATCTGGCAGGAGAGCAGAAAATGCTGCGCAGCTACAGGCCGAGGGAGGCCTATAAAGTACCTGCTGAAATGCGTGAGAATCAGTGGCGCTGGACAGGTCTTTATGTCGATTATATAGGATTTTTGACTAATCGTGACCGACTGCGCGAGTTGGGGCTTTATGCTCCTGAGACATGGGATGAATTGCTGAAACCGGAGCTTTGGGAAGAAACAGCGCTGGCTGATTTTAAAAACGGCGGTCGGAGTTATGGCATGATAACTTCTATCTGGCAGCTGCGCGGCGAAGCTAAAGCTATGGAGTATGCGGCTTCTTTTAACAGCCAGCTGCCTTTATATACGGCCAGTGAATGGGAGGCTATTGAAGCGGTTCGCAGCGGCAGAAAAACGATCGCGGTAGTTTCACTTTCCACAGCATTGCAGCTGGAAAGGCAAAATCGCGATCTATTCGCAACTTTAGTCAAAGACGGTAATAAAAACTGTATTACCGGTGCTGCTATTCTCCAAGGGGCAAATTTAGCAGAAGCACAGTCTTTTATGGACTATTTGCTGTCAGAACATTCAAAAGATTTACTGGCCTCTAAGGGTTATCCGCTTTTGTGGCGTGTCAGTGATTATGCCCATGATGACGGGCGGAAAATGATGATCGGTGATTTAGAACTGGCGGTTGATGACCTTAGCTGGACTGCGGGTCAGAAAAGCGTTATTATCCAGCAATGGCTGAATGCTCAGTAAGATAAAAACATTGACGATAACATTGAATCGGTTATAATTAAGATATAGTAAGCAGGCAATTTTTGATAAAGACCTGCAGTGATGAGAGGATGACTTATATGAAAAAATTAGTAATGCTGGTAACTGTAGTTTTAACAGTGGCAATGGCCGCGGTTTGTTTTGCTGCCGGAGACGGTAATGATTTAAATAAACAGCAGAAAATAGTTGATAAGTTTGTAGCGGCATTGACTGTTGCGGACGACAGCGGTTATGCAGGTGCTGCAGCGGGTTTTAGCCCCGAACTGAAGCAAAAAATGGATGTAAAAGCTTTTGCTGCTTTGCAAAAGCAGGTCAAAGATACTTTAGGGACAATGAAGGAAATGAAATTTGTTGCTTATGAGCGTTTTGATCAGGGTGACCGGTTGACTTATCTGGGAAGCTACAGTAAACAGCAGCTGGTACGTGTGATTTATGGCTTTAATAAAGAGGGCAAGCTGACGGAGTTTATTTTTGCTCCGGTAGAAGTTCAAAAACAAGAACAAAAATAATCAAAAATAAAACGTCATAACCTTTAGGTTATGACGTTTTTGTTTTTCACTTTATTTTTTCGCAGCAGCAACTGTGCTAAAAGCTATTTCAGCTGCCTGTAATGTTTTTTCGATATCTTCAGGCGTATGGGCCAGAGATAAGAAATTGGTCTCAAATTGAGATGGAGGAAGATAAATGCCCTGTTCCAGCATGCTATGGAAATAAATGCGGAACGCATCTAAATCGCTTGTGCAGGCGCTGTCATAGTCATAAACTTCCTGATCAGTAAAGAAAACAGTAAACATAGAACCAAGACGGTGCACCTGTACAGGCACTCCTGCCTTGGCAGCGGCTTTAGCAAGGCCTCCGGTCAGGATGGCCGTCATGCTTTCCAGCTGGCTGCAGACATTGTGTCCGTGCATGTAGGTAAGGTTGGCGATACCGGCTGCCATAGCCAGAGGGTTGCCGCTCAAAGTGCCGGCCTGATACATGGGGCCAACAGGAGCAACCTGTTCCATGATCTGGCGTTTACCTCCGTAAGCGGCTACCGGCAGCCCGCCGCCGATAACTTTGCCCAGACAGGTGATATCAGGATCAATGCCGTAGAGGCCCTGAGAAGATTTTTCACTGCTGCGGAAGCCAGACATGACTTCATCACAGATAAGCAGTGTTCCATATTTTTTTGTGATGGAGCGAATGAATTCCAGATAGCCGTCCTGCGGTAATACCAGTCCCATGTTGCCGGGAGTTGGCTCCATGATAACGGCGGCAATATCGCTGCCTTTAGCAGCAAAAGCAGCTTCCAGGGCAGCCCGGTCGTTAAAAGGAACAGTGATGGTATTGGCGGCAACGCCTTTAGGAACACCGGGGCTGTCAGGAACGCCTAAAGTAGCTGCGCCGCTGCCGGCTTTGACCAGCAGGCTGTCGTGATGGCCATGATAACAGCCTATAAATTTAACGATGCTTTCACGTCCTGTATAAGCGCGTGCTAAACGCAGAGCACTCATGGTAGCTTCTGTTCCGCTGTTGACCATACGTACCATTTCCATAGAAGGGACAAGTGTGCAGAGAAGTTTGGCAAGCTCTGTTTCAGCCAGGGTCGGCGCGCCATAGGATGAGCCTTTGGCGGCTGCAGTTTGGATGGCTTCGGTGACCTGCGGGTGTGCATGCCCTAAAAGTAAAGGACCGTAAGAAAGTACATAATCGATATATTCGTTGCCGTCGATGTCGGTGAGTTTGCTGCCGCTGCCTTTGGCAATGACAGGCGGAACACCGCCAACACTGCGGAAGGAACGAACGGGGCTGTTGACGCCGCCGGGAATGTATTGTTTGGCTTCGGTAAAAGCTGCCTGAGATTTGCTGTGATCCATATGCGGCCTCCTTATTTGCCCAGCAGCCATTTGGCTACGTCGAGAGCATGATAGGTGATGATCATTTTGGCGCCGGCACGTTTAAAACCGAGCATCGTTTCCATAACGATACGCTGTTCATCGATCCAGCCTTTTGCTGCTGCTGCTTTGACCATAGCGTATTCACCGCTGACATTATAAACGCATAAAGGGCGGTTAAATGTTTCTTTGACACGGCTGATGATATCCATAAAAGCCAAAGCGGGTTTTACCATAACGATATCTGCGCCTTCCTCGATATCAAGAGCCACTTCACGCAGAGCTTCGTTACTGTTGCCGGGATCCATCTGATAGCCTTTGCGGTCGCCTGCAGAGGGAGTGGAATCGGCTGCAGCGCGGAAAGGACCATAATAGGCTGAAGCGTATTTAGCTGAATAAGCCATCAGGGACACATTGTTGAAACCTGCTTCGTCTAAGGCTTCACGCATAACTTTGACATAACCGTCCATCATATTGGATGGCGCAATGACATCAGCGCCGGCTTGAGCGTGGGAAACTGCGATTTTAGCTAAAAGCGGCAGCGTTTCATCATTGTTGACAGTACAGCCGTTTTCCAGAACGCCGCAATGGCCATGTTCTGTATATTCACACAGGCAGGCATCGGTGACGACTACCAGTTCGGGATAAGTGTTTTTGATCAGGCGGCAGGCCTGCTGTACAGGTTCTTCTGCATCCCAGGCGCTGCTGCCGACAGCATTTTTATAAGAGGGGATACCAAACAGTATAACGGCAGGAATTCCAAGTTCGCTGATTTCCTGTAAAACTTCCGGTAAACGGTCTAAGGACCAATGGTAATTGCCCGGCAGCGATTCAATTTCATTTTTTACACCGGTGCCCGGGACGACGAATAACGGATAAATGAGGTCTTTAACGGAAAGTTCAGTCTCGCGGATCATGCTGCGCAGGTTTTCTGTAGCGCGCAGGCGGCGGGGACGGTAAATAGGAAAGCCCATACTGATCACTCCTTATAATATCTTTGAATAGCGTCTGTCAAACCTGCAATAGTAAATGTTTCAGCTATGATGTCAGGTTCAAGATTATTTTGGCGGCAGGTTTCGGCGGTAACAGGGCCAATAGCCGCTGCTGGAATATTATTGATAAGTTCTCTTTGATCGCCTAAGGATGCCAAAAGATTAGTAACAGTTGAGGAACTGGTAAAAGTAACAAGATCAACTTCTCCGTTTTGCAGAGCAGTCAGCAATTCTTCTTTGTTATCCAGAGCGGTAACAGTTTCATAGGCAGTTACAACATCAACGCTGGCTCCTAAAGCACGCAGGCTTTCCGGTAATACTTCACGGGCTACTTTAGCGCGTGCCAGCAGGATTTTATCACCAACTTGCACTTCTGCTGACAGGGTTTCGGCCAGTTCTTCAGCCTTGAAGGCTGGGGGCACTAAATCGGCGGAGATGCCATAGTTTTTTAAAGCTTTCGCCGTTTCACTGCCGATAGCGGCTATTTTGATGTCAGACAGGGAACGGGAATCTAATCCGGCATTATCAAGGCGATTGAAGAAAGCGGTAACGCCGTTAGCACTGGTCAGGATCAGCCATTTGTAGGTTTTGATGTTTTCGATTGCTTTATCCAGCGGGGTATAATCTTCCGGGGGTATGATTTTGATTGCCGGCGCCTCGATTACACGAGCACCAGCGGCTTCCAGCTGTCTGGTCAAAGCACTGGCCTGCGCGCGGGCTCTGGTTACTACGATTGTTTTGCCAAAGAGAGGTTTGTTATCGAACCACTGCAGCTGCTCGCGCAGTTTGACAACATTACCGACGATAAAAATTGCCGGCGGTTTCAGATTTGCCGCGGCAACGTCGGCAGCAGCAGTACCGACAGTAGTGATCAGAGTGCGCTGTTCCGGTTTGGTGCCCCAGCGAATGACTGCTGCCGGAGTATCGGCGCTGCGCCCGTTGGCGATGAGATTTTTTGTAATATTAGTAAGATTTTCGACACCCATCAGGAAAACTAAAGTATCAACAGCGGTAGCAAGACCGCTCCAGTTAATAGTTGATTCGCCTTTGGTAGGGTCTTCGTGGCCGGTAATGACTGCAAAGGAAGTGGCTACGTGACGATGGGTGACAGGAATGCCTGCGTATTCGGCAACTGCGATGGCAGAAGTTACGCCGGGAACGAATTCAAATGGCAGTCCGGCTTCTAAAAGTTCAATAGCTTCTTCACCGCCGCGTCCGAAAACAAAAGGATCACCGCCTTTGAGGCGGGCAACAGTCTTACCTTCGGCTGCCAGCTTTACCAGCAGTTTATTGATATCTGGCTGACGCATTGTATGGTTGGCAGAAGCTTTACCGACATAGACCATTTCTGCGTCGTCTTTAGCATAAGCTAAAATTCTCGGATCTGCCAAACGGTCGTAAACGACAGCGTCGGCTGTTTGCAAGCATTCCATGGCTTTGATTGAAAGCAGACCGGGATCACCGGGGCCTGCACCGATCAAGTAAACTTTTCCCTGTTTTGTCATTAATTTCTCTCCTTACATGATCTCGGCGAGGATTGCACGGCCGCCCTGATCTAACATTTTATTGCCAAGTTCTTTTCCAAGTTCTGCAGCGTTTACAGCCTGGCCTCTGATCGTATCGCGTAAAACAGTGCTTCCGTCCAGAGATGCGATGATTGCTTCAATAGATACAGAATCTCCTTCAGTGACAGCATGTACACCAATAGGGACCTGGCAGCCGCCCTCAATGAGCCCTAAAAAAGCACGTTCGGCATCAGTAGCCTGTTTGGTAGGCTGGTCATTTAAAAAATTAAGCATAGCTCTTACTTCTGTATTATCGGTGCGGCATTCGATTGCCAAAGCACCTTGTCCAACTGCAGGTAAGCAGAAATTATGGGGGATTATTTCTCTGATCCGATCGGTATATCCGAGACGAGTCAGTCCTGCCGCAGCAAGGATTATAGCATCCATTTGGCCTTCGTCAAGCTTCCGCAGACGCGTATCGACGTTGCCTCGTAAATCTACGATTTTCAGATCCGGGCGTGCTGCCAAAAGCTGGGCTTTGCGGCGCAGACTGGAAGTACCCATAACTGCTCCCTGCGGCAGTGTTTCGATAGAAGCATATTTATTGCTGACAAAAGCGTCGCCGGCATTAGCCCGCTTGGTAACCGCTGTCAGGCACAGGCCTTCCGGCAGAACAGTAGGCATATCTTTCAGACTGTGGACGGCAAGATCGATCTCACCTTCTAGAAGAGCAGTTTCCAGTTCCTTGGTAAAAAGTCCCTTGCCGCCGATTTTGGCCAGCGGCACATCAAGGATACGGTCTCCCTTGGTAATGATTTTTTTTAAAGTTACAGTACATTCTGGATATTGCCTGCGCAGAAGGTCGGCAATATGATTGCTTTGCCACAGAGCCAGCAGGCTCTGTCTAGTCCCAATAATCAAATTTGTTTTCATCACCTATATAGTCCTCTCCCGAATCGTTGAGTAAAAATAACTCGCAGATCATATCTCTGTAACGTTCTTCATCTGCCGTTCCGGCAGCACTGTTCATAGCTGTCATTGGTTCGCGCAGGAATTTGTGTTCCAGGCGCTGAGTCATGATATCGATGATACGGCGTTCTTTATCAGTAAGATTTGGCAGTTTGGCAAATGCCCGTTTTAAAACCTTCTGCCGCAGAAAATTCATTTTTTCATGCAGCTGAACCATTACAGGCCGCATCGTCAGATAGCGCAGCCGTTCTTTCAGTGCCGTTATTTCTTCGTCAATAATTGCTTCAGCCACCTTGGCTTCAGAAGATCGGAAATTCTTATTCATATCGACAACGCCTTCCAGATCGTCGATATTATACAGGGTAACGCCTTCTATATCTCCAACCAGAGGATCAACGTCACGGGGAACGGCAATATCAACTAAAATAAGCGGTTTGCCGCTGCGTTTAGGAATAATATCGCGTACACCCTGTTCTGTTATCACATAGTGAGGCGCTCCTGTAGAAGTGATAATGATATCAGAGGTTATCGCCTGATGCATAAATTCGTTATACGGGATCGCAGTACCGTTAAATTTTTCTGCCAGTTCCTGAGCGTGAGACAGATTACGGTTACTGACAAAGATAGTTTTAGCGCCTTTATCAATCAAATGGCGGGCGGTCAGTTCACTCATTCTGCCGGCACCCAATACTAAAATATTGGCTTTAGTCAGATCGCCGACAACGTCGATAGCCAGATCTACCGCGGCGGAAGAAACAGAAACAGAACTGTAGGCGATCTTTGTTTCTGTACGTACACGCTTGCCGACGGCGATAGCACGATTAAATAAGGTGTTGAACAAAGTGTCTGTCATACCGCAGCTGCGGGACAGATGATATGCATTTTTAATCTGGCTCAGGATCTGGCCTTCCCCGATGATGAGTGAGTCAAGGCTGGAAGCGACTTTAAACAGATGACGGACGCAATTAATGCCGGTCAGATTATAGAAATAGTCGGGTTTATATTGTTCACCTGCCAGATGGCGCAGCAAAGTACGGATAAAATGTAATCCGGCAGCAGGATCTTCCAGCACCATATAAAGTTCAGTACGGTTGCAGGTTGAAAGTAAAACTGCTTCGTTGAGGTTGTCGTTATTGCGCAGCCGGCGCAGCACACGAACCGTTCTATCCTGTGAAAAATTGAAACGTTCACGGATCTCAACGGGGGCTGTTTTGTGATTCAAGCCTAAAACGATTAGCTGCATCAGTAATGATCTCCTTTGCTTGGTCAAGCTTACCTGCATGAAGCAGGCCGATGACGGATTGGTTTAAAGTCTGACGCCAGAAAGCAGTACGCTTTTCAGGTGTAGTAGCTATTGTTTTCAGTTCTCGTCGAAGCTGTTGTAAGAATTCGTTGAATTCGGCAAAATCAGAGCCATAATATGCCCTAAGGTCCTGTGACAGTACCCGTGTCAAAGCGGGCATACCTCCGGTAGACAGAGTAAATGTCAAAGCCCCGTTTTTTACGGTTGAAGGCACACTGAAGTTACCTAATGACGGTTCTGTAACAACATTACAGAGACAGGGTGCAGCAGCAGCGATTTTTCTGTTGATATGAAAATCGTCGGTTGCTGCAATCGTTACAAAAGCATCAATGAGATCGTTGTCTGCATAAGCGCGCAGTTCCAGCTGCAGCAGTCCGGTCTTTGCTAAAGTCAACAGCTGCGGGTCAGCCGCAGGTGCGATTACAGTCAGGTTCGCACCTGCTTCGATCAATGGCAGCGCTTTACGGACGGCTACTTTACCACCGCCGATAATGACACATTTTTTATTTTTTAAGTCCAGCATGGCCGGATAAGAAAAAGAATTCTGCTGCATGTTTACCTGCTTATAAAAATAGATTTTACGTAAGGATAAATGTTGAAAAATACAACAACTATAATATCATAAATTAGGATTTATTTCCAGTTAAAAGAGTGTTGCAGAGCAGGAAATCAGAGCTGTTGCTTGCTATATTAAAATTAGAAAAAGGATTTGCTGTTTGAGCGGCGAATACTTACAGATAAACATCAGCCTATGATAGGAGGAATGACTTATGAACTGTGCTTTTTGCCCTCATCACAAATGTTATACCAGCGGTCAGAACTGTACTCGTCTGACTCATGAAGAAATCAGCGAGTATTATACCGACGAAGATAAAAAAATGATGCGAGCGTCGTCTGCGACAGAGAGCCGCAATTATTTGAAAATGACACGGTTGGAAGAAAGCGTATTTTTCGCTAAAGAGATGGGTGTAAAAAAAGTCGGGATAGCCTTTTGCATCGGTTTAGCCAATGAAGCTCATTTTTGTGCCCAGTATTTTAAGAATGAAGGGCTGGATGTTCAATCAGTATGCTGCAAAGTTTGTTCCGTCGATAAAGATCTGCTGGAACTGGAAAAAATCAAACCCGGACAGCGTGAGGCTATGTGCAATCCTAAAGTGCAGGCCCGCCTGCTGAATGAAGGCGGTACAGAATTGAATTTTATCGTAGGGCTTTGCGTAGGTCACGATATGCTTTTTACCATGGAATCCAAAGTGCCGGTTTCCAGTATAATTACTAAGGACAGGGTTTTAGCAAATAATCCTGCTGGGGCGGTTTATTCACGTTACTGGCGCCGTAAGCTGGGAATTTTGGAAGAAGGCACTGTATAAGAAAATATTTTTTTATGAAAGTCTGTCGCTCATGCGGCAGACTTTTTTACTGTAAAGCAGCAAACGGAAGGGAAATTCCCTTCCGTTTGCTTGAGAAACTTATGTAGGAGGATGATAATGTTACCCAAGTAGCTGCAGAAGGTTATTGTTTTATGATTGTACCTTCTTTCATGATAATTTTCATATTGTTAACTGCAACAGCGCGTATGTTTTCTAAAGGATTGCCATCTAGGACAAGGATATCAGCAAACTTATCGACTTCTAAAGTACCGGTTATTTTATCGACCTTCAGCATTTCAGCACCTACTTTTGTTGCTGCCACGATAGTATCCATTTCTGAAATGCCGGCTTTTTCTACGAAAGAATACATTTCGCCGATAGCAGTGGTCCCGTAAGGTGTAAGGCTGGAACAGAAGCTATCAGAGCCAATGGTTAACCCTATGCCTTTGGATTTTGCTTTACGCAGATTGGCGTAAACACGGTTCAGTTCTTTTTCTGCAACAGTTGCTCCGGAATACTGATCGTGTACCTCTGGGATGTATGGTGGCGCGTATGTTTTGAACCATTCGTTAAGGAATTGGATTGTTGGGCAGAAGTAAATCCCTTTTTCAGCCATGATATCAAGACATTCATCATTTAAGGTCTGTCCATGGATAATCAGATGAACTCCGGCTTTTGCAGAATCAAGGGCGCCACCGTAACCTTCGGCGTGAGACCAGACTGGGATACCGACCATATTGCATTCGTCAACGACAGCCTTGATTTCTTCAAAGGTATAATGCTGGTCTAATTTTTGATCCCAGCGCCAAATGCCGCCGCCGGTAGACCATATTTTGATAGCGTCAGGATTTTCACGCAGTCTTTTGCGGACAGCTTTACGCAGTTCCCAGGGGCCGTCTACACGTTCAGCCCATGGATGAGATTGTTCATTATACCAAATAGGAAGTTTATGAGAATCTCCGTGGCCGCAGGTACGGCAGAAGCCTAATCCTGTACCGACGACACGTGGTCCCTGCATAACACCTTTTTCTACCATATTTCGGATTGCAAGGCCTGAATAAGAGATTTCTCCGACTGTAGTCAAACCATTTTCCAAACATTCGTGGGCCTGTTGTACAGCTACTACCGTTTTTTGAACGCGATCTTCTAAAACCCACTCGGTATCGTCATCGGTCAAGTTGCCGGAAAAGTGCAAGTGCGTATCAATAAGTCCTGGCATGATAGTTTTGCCATTAATATCGATCTGTTCATATTCAGGAGAGATTTGCTTGGCAGGTCCGGCATAGGTTATTTTTTTGCCTTCGACCAAGACTAATGAGTTTACAAGTGGTTCTCTACCGGTGCCATCAATGAGATAACCTCCAACTAAAGCGATTTTTTTCATGATAAATACCCCCTTGATTATTTTTTGTGAATATGGTTTTTAATTAAAGTTATTTATGAATCTGTGTGTCATCTATGGATATCGAAATTGTTGTAGATCCAGAGGTTTTATTTCGGTGCAAAGTTTTGATAATCAGGCCTATAGCCAGCCATCCCAAAACGATACTCCATTCTACGGCATTTAGTGTAGCGGGGCTTCCGGGAACTATCATCAGAAGTACGATCAGTGATCCTGCAAGACAGGCCAGTGAGATGCCAAATTTTCCGCCTGGTACTTTATAAGGTCTGGGAAGATCAGGTTCTGTAAGGCGCATTTTGTAACAGGAGAAACTGACCATAGTACAGGCGAAAATAAAAGCCAGAGCTGAGACATTAGTCAGTGGTACTAACATCTTTTTTCCTAGAAATGGGCCGATAACAGTTAAAACGGCTAAGAGAATATTAGCTGTTTTGGGAGTTCCTGAAACAGGGTCTACTTCAGCAAAAGATCTGGGCAGTTGGCCTTTACGTCCCATAGCAAGCATAATACGGCTTGTAGCACAATAAAAAGAATTCATGGGACCCATAGGCCCGATTGTGGCAATGCAGAGCATTGCGATATACAAAAAAATATTTATTGTTTTCAAACAAGCTAAAGCAGGAACAGAACTTTTTACAAAATCAGTCCAGGGTATGATACTGCCAAAGGAATAGATGCAGACCATATAAAAACCTCCGGAGGCTAGCAGTGCTAGACTGATAACACGCCCAAATTTGTTCCAGTCGAGACCTTCAGCGGCTTCTTCTGCCTGTTGAGGAATAGTGTCGAAACCTGCGTAAAAGAATGGTGTCATAACAAGAACCGAGATGATACCGGCAAACATAGTTGAAGCTGAAGTTGATGAAGCCGCACCTTCAACACTGGCAAAAATTGGTTGGATGTTCTCAGGGCCGCCTTTAACAAGTGAGATACCCATAGCAAGAATCATTCCACAGAGCAGGGCTTTAGTAAGAAATGCCTGTAGGCTTGCCGCTGCGGAAGCACCACGAAAATTTTGGATGATTACATAAACAGCAAAACTCAGAGCAATAACAGTGGGAAGCAGGTAGACATCAGCGCCCATAATTGAATAGAGTTTAATTGAACGGAGGATTGGAAATAAATCTCCGAACATATCTGAAACGAGCGTTGAAATAGCAATTGCTTCCCATGGACAGAGGATTGCATTGCCTAAAGCCAAGAACCAGCCGGTAATATAGGACATGGTATTTCCATAAGTACGGTCTACATATTCAACGATGCCGCCGGAAATAGGGATTGCTGCAGTAAGTTCTCCGAATACAGCTCCGATAGGCAGTAGAAATACAGCTCCAATAATAAAGGCGATCATAGCTGCTACAGGACCTCCGCCAATGATCATCCAGTCGCCTACCATCAAAACCCAGCCGGTTCCGATAATAGCTCCGAAACCGATTGTAAAAAAATTCCAGAGTGACAGTGTTTTTTGCATACTGCCTTTTTGGTTTGATGCTGACATGTAAAAGCCCTCCTTTGAGTGAAGATAATGAGAAACATGAAACGATGTCTAAATATTCGAATAATTTAGAGAAGGGTAGTAACTTTGTACAGCTTTACTATAGCTTAAAGTAAATCGTGTTACGACAAAAATTTCATAATTGATATATTCGATGTAATATCAGGTACGGGTTAAATTTTATAGCAGCAAAATCGGCACTTCCAGTGTCATAATCGTAGCGATTAGTTCAAGATACAGATGTTATAATAAAAATATAATTACCAGTTAGGAACGGAGGTGAGAAGATGTTTTATATTGCTTTGTGCGATGATGAATGGCAGGCTGTAGAAATATTGACCGGTTATTTATCAGAGATCAAAAGATCGGGATTACAGCTGGAAAGTGTGCCTTTTTTGAACGGACGGGAACTGGTACACCAGTATGAACGGGGGCGTAAATTTGATATCATCATATTGGACATGCTGATGAAGCCATTAAATGGTATTGAAACAGCAAGGCTGATCAGGAAATATGACAGCGAAGTGCCGATTTTAATCGTAACGGGAACTGTTGAATATGCGATGGACGGTTATCAGGTAAATGCCTATCGTTATATTTTGAAGCCAGTAGATAAAGCTTATTTTTTACAGGAAGTACGGACTATTTTGACATCAATAGCCAGGTTACAGAATAAATATTTCAGTTTTACCAATGAAAAAGGATTGTTTAAAATAAAAACTACTGATATTTATTATTTCGAATCTAATATGCGCACTTTATCGGTTTGCCATCTGGGGGGAAAAACAACTTTTACGGGGAAAATCAGTGAAGTGGAGGAGTCACTGAGTGAACAGAGTTTTTTCAGGATTCATAAAAGTTATGTTGTTAATCTAAAACATATACGTAATATTTTTAAAGATACTGTTACTTTAGAAAATGGAGAGGAATTGCCGCTTAGCAGGCATCGCAGCAAAGAATTGCGGCAGCAGTTCCTATCCTATATGAAGGAAAATATTTGATATGGATATTATGCTGAAATGGATCGCTTATGTGATTTTATCTGCGGCTGAGACGTGGATCGGATATCGTCTTTTCAATACTTATTTGACTCGTAATTCAGTAAGACAGAGGTATTATTGGCTGGGGGTGATATTTTATTTTACTTTCCAGATGTTTTCTTATGTAAATGAAAGTCCCATGTTTTCGACGGCTGCTTATTATTTTTTCTTTGCTACAATTATTGCTGTTGTTTTCTTTTCTGATTCTTTACAGAATAAGATTACGATTGCCTTACTGTTTGTTATTATGAATTATGCATGTAAAACGGCTATGACAGGTATTGCCTTGGCCTGGGGTGAACAGACTTTGCCGCGGGAGCTGATTAATTATCGCATTGTTATGGATCCCTGGTCGCAGATGATGGCATGTATACTGTTTGTTTTGAGTTTATGGGGTACGATTTGTATTCGCGAGTTGAGGCTGAATAAGCAAAATTTACTTTATGCTGTAATTTCATATCTGTTTCCACTGACTGTGATGATTTCAGTAATCATTATTTCCCATAAAAATATTGGGTTTGGATCTGCCGCGGGGATACAGGTCTTTTATATTTATACTTCAGTACTTTTGTTTTCTGCATCAATCAGTCTTTTCTACCTTCTGGAAAAAAATATTCTTTTGGATATGTCCGGAGAAAAGTCATCGGTAATGGAAGAATTGCTGTCACTGCAGCGCCGTCATTATGAACGATTGGATATATCACAGCGTGAATTACAGAGTCTGCGGCATGATATCAAAAATCATATTAGCTGTCTATATGCGCTTTTGGACAGTGGTCATGCTAAAGAAGCTAAGGAATATATTAAGGAACTTTATACCTGTAATAAAGGCTTGCAGGGCATTATTTACAGTGGGAATATAGTTATTGATTCCATTCTCAGTAATGGTTTGGCTAATTTGGAAAACCGTGGTATAAATTTAAAATGCAGTATAATTATACCGCCTTCGTTAAATATCGCTGATGTGGATCTATGTATTCTTTTTGGAAATTTGATTGATAATGCCGTGGAGGCATGTGAAAGAATCGTAGAACCGGGCAGGAAAAAATTTATTGTTCTTAACGTCAATATCAAAAAAGATTATCTGTTCATTGATATCGCTAATTCGTTTACTGGTGAAGTAAAAAAACAGAATAATATTTACAGAACAGTGAAGATTGATGAGCGTTATTGTGGTATAGGCCTGTTTAATATCAGAAAGATTGTTGAAAAATATAATGGTGAATTTTCAGTCAGCCATTCTGATAATGTTTTTAGTGTTTCGGTTATGTTGTCATTACTCTGGGGGAAAAAATAAGGACTGCCGTTTTAACGGCAGTCCTTATTTTTTTTATAAAGATGCAGGCTAAGATGCAGGCTTTTAACTAGCAGCCCCAAAGCAGTCCATCCTGTCAGCAGCAGGTATTCAGTTTTACTCAGCGAAGCAGAGGTACCGGGCAGCAGCATGGCAGCAATAATGAGAAAACTGACGCAGCATGCAGCACTGATACCCGCTTTGCCGCCAGGGACTTTGTAGGGGCGGTATAGATTTGCTTCGCTGCTGCGCATTTTATAACAGGCCAGACTGACCATCATACAGGAGAACATGAAGGTCAGGGCAGCAACATTTGTCAGAGGCAGCAGCATATTGCTTCCCAGGAAAGGGGCGAGAACGATACTTGTGCTGAGCAGAATATGTGTAGATTTGGCAATAGCCTGAGAGTGGTCGGAGGGGCTGAAGGCTGCAGGCAGTTGTTTTTTTCGGGCCATAGCCAGTAAAATCCTGGAGGATGAGGCATAAAAGGAGTTCATAGGACCCAACGCTCCCAAAACAGTTATGCAGAGCATGAGAAAGTATAAATTAAAATTGATGTGCTTAAGACAGGCAAGAGCTGCCAAAGGCTGTTTGACGAAACTTGTCCAGGGGATAAGACTGCTGAAAGCTGCTATGCAGATAATGTAAAAGGTAGCTGCAGATAAAAGTGCAAGGCTGATAATTCTGCCGAATTTGTGCCAGTCTAAGCCCTGAGCAGCTTCTTCTGCCTGCTGCGGGATAGTGTCAAACCCGGTATAGAAAAAAGGCGTTACTGTAAGCAGGGCAAAAATACCGGTCCAGAGAGAGGTGGCCTGAGTATGTGCTGTCGACTCATTGACCGGAAGAAAAAGCGGCTGCCAGTTTGCAAGACTGCCTTTGTCAAAAGCACTGATAATAGCCAGCAGTAATCCTGCGAGCAGCGCTTTAGTCAGGAAAGACTGGGCTTTAGCTGCTGCTTTTGGGCCGTGCAGATTTTGTCTGATGATAAATCCTGAAAGGCAAAGCGCTATCAGTACTGGGAAAAGGTATACATCGGCACCTAAAATGCTGTAGAGCCTGATTGAACGCAGCCATGGAAACATATCTCCGAACAGGGTTCCAAAAAGGGTGGAGACAGCAATCGTTTCCCATGGACACATGATAATATTACTTAGCAGCAGCAGCCAGCCTGTAATAAAAGATACTGTTTTACCGTAGGTGCGGTCAACATATTCTATTACCCCGCCGTCAATAGGCAGAGCGCTTGTAAGCTCTCCGAATACAGCTCCGATAGGCAGTAAAAGCAGCGCCCCCAGTAAAAATGCCAGCATGGCCGGAATGGGTCCTCCGCTGATGATGATCCATTCGCCGACTAAAAAAATCCAGCCGGTACCGATGATCGCACCGAACCCGATTGTAAAAAAATTCCAGAGCGTCAATGTCTTTGATATATTCTTTTGTTTGAAAGAGTCAACGGACATAAAAAAGTCCCCTTACATAAATTTTCAGGAATAAAAATGATAATAATTTTAGTTTATACTTTTAAAGTATATAGTGCGGCTAACACTGCTTGTTTAATCGTTTACAATAATGCCTGATAAAAGCTTTCTAAAATTACAAATTCTGCCAGAAGTTATAATGTGAAAATGTCGCAAATTGTCTGAAAATTAATTTACAAATGTTCTGACAAATGTTAAAATTACGGTAAATACATTTGTGAGGTGATCGGAAATGCTGACTTTGCCTTTACTTAGAAAAATGCTGAATCGTGCTGGTACAGAGCTGAAAGCTAACAGTAAATATTTATGTGAGCTTGACAGTGTGGCTGGCGACGGTGATCACGGAATCACTATTGGCAGAATGGCTGATGTGATGAAAGAAAAAACAGAAGATACTACTATTGATACGATGAGGGTCTTGCTGGATGAGCTGGGCGAAGCTTTTATGGGTATCAACGGCGGCAGCGCCGGACCGCTTTGGGGTACGGTGTTTACAGGGATGGCCGAAGGAATCGATGATCAGGCTGAACTGACTGATTTAGAGCTGCGGAAAATGTTTACGCAGGCCAAAGAAGATTTTATGGATATTTCCAAAGCAAAGCCCGGTGATAAGACTATGGTCGATGCGCTGTATCCGGCTATCGATGCCATTATTGAAACACAAGGAAGCTTAAAAGAAATCATGGCAGCTGCGGCTGCAGCTGCTGACGCTGGTGCGGAACAGACCAGTACTATGGTTGCCAGATTCGGCCGCGCTAAAAATATGGGTGAGCGCAGTATCGGTACTAAAGATCCCGGTGCTGTATCCATAGCTATTTTATTCAACGGTATGGCGCAGGCCTTATAAAAGGCTTAATTTTCCGCAGGTGCGGAAACAAATAAAATTTTGGAGGTTGAAAAGCATGAAAAAATTTATTAACGATCCCGAAAATCTGACCAGTGAATTACTGGAAGGTCTGGCTCTTGCCAATAAGGATATCATCCATCTTGAAGATGGCAACCTGGTTGTAAATAATAAATTGAAAGATGCTGACCGCGTTACGATCGTCACTTTGGGTGGTACCGGCCATGAGCCTGCTATCAGCGGTTTTGTCGGCGAAGGTATGGTAGATATTTCCGTGGCTGGTAATGTTTTCGCCGCTCCTGGCCCGCAGGCCTGTATAGAAGCAATCAAAATGGCAGATAAAGGCCACGGTGTTTTGTTTGTTGTTTTGAATCATGCCGGCGATATGCTGACCGGTAATCTGACAATGAAACAGGTTAAAAAACTGGGATTGAACGTAATAAAAGTTGTTACGCAGGAAGATATAGCCAATGCTCCGCGCAGTAATGCTGACGATCGCCGCGGGTTAGTCGGTTGTGTGCCGTTGTATAAAATTGCCGGCGCAGCAGCTGCTGCAGGTAAGTCTTTGGAAGAGGTGGCCGCTGTTGCACAGAAATTTGCTGACAATATGGCTACGATCGCTGTTGCAGCTAAAGGCGCTACTCATCCGGCTACGGATATGGTCATTGCTCAGATCGAAGAAGGTAAAATGGAAATCGGCATGGGGCAGCATGGTGAAGGCGGCGGTGGCTTGACTGAAATGAAAACTGCTGATGAAACTGCAGCTATTATGATAGATGCCCTTCTGAGAGATTTGGATATCAAAAAAGGTGAAAAACTTTTGGTTATCGTTAACGGCGTTGGCGCTACTACGCTGATGGAACAACTGATCGTTTTCCGTAAATGCTGTCATTATCTGGCAGAAAAGGGTATTGAAGTTGTTGCCAATATTGTTGGTGAAGTGCTGACAGTACAGGAAATGGCCGGATTCCAGCTCTTTATTGCCCGTATGGATGATGAACTGCTCAAATATTGGAATGCACCCTGCCGCACCCCGTATTATAAAAACTAAAGTAATATTTTTAAGGAGATAAAAATGGCAGATAAAGACGGTAATATTATTGCTAAAGATTATGGTATCGGCATCAAGCCGCCCGCCCAGCACTTTCATGTAAAAGGTCATGAGAATGCCGGCTGGGGTATGAAGGCACGTCTGTCACAGATTTTTGCGGCTGACGGGCGCACAATCATGCTGGCGTTCGATCATGGTTATATCATGGGCAGTACAGCTGGTCTGGAAAGACTGGATCTGGTCATTCCGCCGCTGATGGATCATGCTGATTGTCTGATGGCGACTCGTGGTGCACTGAGAACCTGTATTCCAGCCGATAACCGCAAGGCGATTGCTTTGCGCTGCAGTGCAGACAGCTCTGTTTTGAAAGACGATATGAGTATGGGTGTCATTGGTACCGATATTGAGGAAGCTCTGCGCATGAACGCTTCCTGTGTGGCCGTACAGTGCTTTATCGGTTCTGCTTCTGAAATTGCTTCCCTGCACAATCTTTCTTACTATATCAATAAAGGTGAACGTTATGGTATTCCCGTATTAGGTGTCGTCGCCGTTGGTAAAGAGATGGAACGTACCACGCGTTATTTTGCTTTAGCAACAAGGCTTTTGGCTGAACAGGGAGCACATATCATCAAGACCTATTACTGTGAAAATTTTGAGCAGATCACTGCTGCCTGTCCGGTCCCAATCGTCATTGCCGGTGGTAAAAAAGTTCCGGAACCGGAAGCTTTGGATATGGCTTACCGTGCTGTTAATGAAGGCGCAGCCGGTGTTGATATGGGGCGCAATGTTTTGCAGGCAGAATGTCCGAGTGCTATGCTGCAGGCGATTCGTATGGTTGTGCACGAAAATGTCAAACCTGAAGCTGCGTATAAGGCTTATCAAACATTGATGAAGGACGTGAAATGATGAAACAGTTTATGCATGTGGGAGTACCCACTGATAAAATCATGGAAGGCGCTGTTTATGCCGAAGCTATCAAGACATATATCGTAGCTCCTGAAACTAATGAATTCAATATTGAATACCTGCGTTTTGAGAAAGATACACCTTTGCCGAAAGAACTGCAGACTATGGTCCATGTTGCTTATAAGGTAGACGACCTGGATGAACAGGTAAAAGCAAATACTGTTGTTGTTGAGCCCTGGTTTGCCGATGAAAATACCCGCCTTGCTTTTATTATGAAGGACGGTATTTTAATGGAATTGATGGAAGTGAAATAAATTGCTGAGCGGCAAAGAACGAACTGATCTTGTCAACGTGGCCCGGCTCTATTATGAACAGGGGCTGACGCAGGATCAGGTCGCTAAGCGAATCGGAGTTTCCAGGCCGTTAGTGAGTAAGATGTTGACGCGTGCGCGCGAAGCAGGGATCGTACATATCGAGATCCGCAGCTCGACAGAAGGCGATGCTGCTTTGTTAGAGGCACTGCAAACAAGGTATGCCCTGCATGGAGGTATGGTTCTGCCGGTACAGGACTCAATGGAAGAAAATCTTAAAGCGGCTGCGGATTATCTGTCCGGTGAGCTTTTGTATGAACGTAATTTAGGATTGGGATGGGGGTATCTGTTGGGCGAAAGCATCAGTCTGCTGACGCAGCAATGTAACCGTCGGCAGCCTGGTGCTGTGCTGTCGCTGATCGGCAAGGCACATATCCCCAATAAAGGTTACCGTGTGGACGAACTGGCAGAAACGCTGGCCTCAGCTTGCGGCAGGCATGCTTATCGTCTTGCTGTACCGGCTTTTCCGGACAGTTTGGAAGAACGGCAGCAGTTTGAAACGACTGAAGCTTATTTGGAACTTGACGCTATGTGGCAGAAACTGGATGCTGTTCTTGTTGAGATCAGAGATTTTCCCAGTGTTCCTGATGAAGCAACGGCGACACGTTTTGGTGACAGTTTGAAACGTCAGCGGGCAGTCGGCAGCTTTTTGTCCTATTATTATAATGAGCGGGGCGAATTTATCAGTGGCGAAAATGATTTTGCTGTCAGGATTCCGTTAGGAACTTTGCGGCATTGTCCCAAAATTATCGGTTTAGCACTTGGTGCTGCGCCGAATGCCATAACAGGAGCTCTGAAAACAGGTTTATTTACGCATCTGCTGGTAACGGAAAGCACTGCGCGTAAAATTTTGGAGAAATGATATAAATGTTTTTACGCCTGTCCGGCGCTTTTGTACCGGACAGGCGTATTATTTTTGAACATTTTGTGTTCGAGAATGCTGTGGGGCTTAACAAATCTTGTTTTTGAGTTTATACTGTTTTTGAATAATTATCACAACAGTAAAGAAAGCTGGCAGGAAAATGCAGAAAAGCAATACAGTTTTGATTTTACGGGGATTTGTTGTTTTAGGTGTTATTTTGATGCACACAAGCTGGTTTTTCAGCAGCGGTGGCAGTGAAAATATGGTAGCACTTTCTTCAATGCTGCTGGAGGTGCTGTCATTGTTTGCAGTGCCGCTGTTTATGGCGATAGCGGGTTATTTGTTTACAGGACGTAATAAGCACGCTTACATTTACAGCGCTGCTTTTTTTAAGAAGATGCTGCTGTCGGTATTGTCGCCTTATTTGTTGTTTTCTACCCTCTATATAGTAACTGCTTTTGTTTTTGACGGTCATACATATACGCTGGGTGAAATAGTCGTTGATATGCTGACGGGAAGTGCTGCGGTGCATTTGGGATTTTTCAGGGCGCTGATCGGGTTCTATCTGGTGTATCCGTTTTTAATCAGGATTTTTACTAAATGCCGTGAGTCAGGCTGGCTGAAATACTATTTTGCTGCGGCAGCTGTTTTGCAGATCTCTTGGAAGGTGTTGAATAATATTCAGTTTGAGACTGTTTGGATCAGCTACCTGCTTATGGGGACAATGTTTCTGCGTTATCTTGTTTATTTTTCGCTGGGAATGGCGGCCTACTATTATAAAAAAGAATTTTTAGAGTGGATCGGCAGGAGCCGGAAATTTTTGGTTTGGCTGCTGATCATTTTTATTCCTTTAGTTACCGTATGCTGGTTGGAAAAGTACTATTGGAAGACCTATTATATTTTGGAGTTTATTTGTTTTCCGCTCAATATGTTTTTATATACGATTTTGATAGCGATGCTGTTTTATCATTCTGAGGATATTGATAGAAAAAATACCCTGCAAAAGCGGTTTGTGCTGTATTTGGGCAATTATTCGTTCGGTATTTTTCTTATCCATATCTTTTTTATGTATCTGTGTACCGAGTATCTGCTGCCTTTGCTGCAGATAACGCCTTCGATGCTGACTTTTTATCCGCTGCTGTTCGTTTTGATGCTGGTATTGAGTCTTGGGAGTATGGAAATACTGGCGCGGCTTCCTTTTCACGAGCTGCTGATAGGGAAGGTTGAACGCCGGCTGCTGCTGCGCAGAAAAAGCGGCAGAACTAATAGCTTATAAGTTTGATTTTTCTGATAATTGATGTTAGAATAACGATAATCTCAGTTTGGAATTGCCAGGCTGTAAGTAGAATTTTGTAGAATGGAAGGATGGTAGTAATGAACAGAAAGAATTTACGCAGTTTAGCTGCAGGTGTAGCTCTGCTGCTGGCAGTAGGAGCTTTAGCTGGCTGCGGCGGCGAAAAGAAGGCTGACGACAGTAAAAAAATGGTAACGGTTGGTATTGCCCAGCTGGTAGAACATGGTGCATTGGATGCCGCCAATAAAGGCTTTGTGGCAGGTATGGCGTCTAAAGGCTTTAAAGAAAATGAAAATGTAAAATATGACCGGCAGAACGCACAGGCTGATCAGTCTAATCTGCAGAATATCGCACAGCGTTTTGTCAGCAATAAGGTGGATCTGATTTGTGCTATCGCTACGCCGACGGCTCAGACGATGGCTAATGCTACGAAAGATATACCCATTGTAGCGACGGCGGTTACCGATTATGAGGTAGCAAAGCTGGCTGCTTCTAATAACGAGCCGAAAGGCAATGTTACGGGAACCAGTGATATGAATCCGATTGACCAGCAGTTGGAGCTGCTTTTGAAGATAGCGCCGCAGACAAAAAATATTGGGACCGTGTACAGTTCCAGCGAAGTCAATTCACAGCTGCAGGTCGATGTTTTGAAAAAGCTGGCAGGTGATAAAGGCATCAATGTTATCGAAGCTACGGTTTCTACAGTTAATGATATCCAGCAGGCTGCGCATAGTCTGGTTGGTAAAGTCGATGCGGTTTATGTTCCGACCGACAATGTGATGGCTTCGTCAATGCCGACTTTGGTAGCAGTAACAGATGAAGCCCGGCTGCCTGTTATTTGCGGCGAAAGTGATCCGGTACGGGCTGGAGGTCTGGCTACTTTAGGTATTGATTATTATAAACTTGGTGAACAGACCGGCGTGATGGCTGCTGAGATCCTGAGCGGTAAGGGCAAACCTCAGACAATGCCTGTCCAGATGCAGAAAGAGTTTAAGGTCGTAGTGAACGAGACTACTGCCAAACGCAATGGGATTACGATTCCGCAGGATATTTTGGCTAAGGCTGAGATCGTAAAATAAAATACAAAACAGGGCTGGTTTGTTACGAAACAGCCCTGTTTTTATTGTTTTGTTTGTATTTTGTGATAATAAATGATAGAATTATTCTATCCTTATATGTGTTCGTCAAGGATCAAAAGTGATACTGTAGAATGGAAGGATGGTTATTATGAACAAAAAAATGCGTGCTTTAGCAGCAGGCATTGCCCTGACTTTGTCTTTAGGACTTTTAGCGGGCTGCGGCGGCGAAAAAAAGGCTGCCGATAACAGTAAGAAAGTAGTAAATGTAGGTATTGTCCAACTAGTTGAACATGATGCTTTGGATGCTGCCAATAAAGGCTTTATAGCGGGAATGGCAGCTAAAGGCTTTAAAGAGAATGAAAATGTAAAATATGATCGGCAGAATGCGCAGGCAGATCAGTCTAATCTGCAGAATATCGCACAGCGTTTTGTCAGCAATAAAGTAGACCTGATCTGCGCTATCGCTACTCCAGCGGCCCAGACGATGGCCAATGCTACCAAGGATATTCCTATCGTAGCAACAGCGGTTACAGATTATGAGGCAGCAAAGCTGGTTGCTTCCAACAGTGAACCTAAAGGTAATGTTACAGGGACCAGCGATATGAATCCGATAAAAGAGCAGCTGGAACTGCTGCTTAAGTTAGTGCCTGGTGCTAAAACTATTGGTACGATCTATTGTTCCAGTGAAGTCAATTCACAGCTGCAGGCGGAGCTGCTGAAAAAATATGCGGCAGAGAAGGGCGTGCAGGTAGAGGAAGCGACTGTATCTAATGTCAATGACATCCAGCAGGCTGCTCAAAGTCTGGTCGGCAAAGTAGATGCTGTTTACGTGCCGACAGATAATGTGCTGGCTTCGGCAATGCCGACACTGGCCCAGGTAACTGAGCCGGCTAAACTGGCCGTAGTTTGCGGCGAGGGCGGGATGGTCATGGCCGGAGGCGTAGCTACTCTGGCGATCGATTATTATCAGTTGGGCGAACAAACAGGTGAAATGGCCGGCGATATTCTGAGCGGCAAGACTAAACCCCAGACAATGCCTATCCAGCTGCAGAAATCTTTTAAGGTCATTATCAACAAGGAAAATGCTGAAAAAATCGGTATCAAGATTCCCGAAGATCTGCTTAAGGCAGCAGAAAGCTCTAAATAAACAAGCGCGGGTTTCTCCTTGTTTCAGAGGAGAGACCCGTTTTTACGGATATATCACAGGAGGAAGATAGATGATAGACTTATTGATGCCAACGATAGCACAGGGACTTTTATGGGCGATCATGGCACTGGGCGTATATATAACTTACAGAGTTTTGGATATTGCTGATTTGACGGTGGAAGGAAGTTTTCCGCTGGGAGCTGCTGTAGCAGCTTCTTTACTAGCTGGCGGATATTCTCCGTGGCTGGCTTTTGGTGCGGCGATGCTGGCTGGTATGCTGGCTGGCGTTGCGACCGGACTTTTACATACTAAGCTCAAAATACCGGCTCTGCTGGCCGGCATTTTGACGATGATCGCTTTATATTCTGTCAATCTGCGTGTAATGGGTAAGGCTAACTTGTCGCTGCTGCGTGTAGATACAGTATTTTCCATTATGCGTGATATTGGTGGTTTCAGTAATGCTCAGGCTGTATTGTGTGTGGGTATCGTCAGCTCACTTTTGATCGGAGGTTTGATTTATTGGTTTTTTGGTACGGAAATAGGAGCGGCTATTCGTGCTACAGGCTTTAACCCGCAGATGATCAGGGCGCAGGGCGTGGATACTAATTTTACGATCATTCTCGGGCTGCTGATAAGTAATGCCCTGGTAGCTTTGAGCGGTGCTTTAGTAGCACAGAATAATGGTTTTGCCGACGTCGGCATGGGTACAGGCACGATCGTTATCGGTCTGGCTTCAGTCATTATCGGTGAGGTACTGTTTGGTACCCGCAGCTTTAAAAACTGCATCATCAGCGTTGTGCTGGGCTCTATCGTTTATCGTCTGGTTATTGCCGCTGTACTGCAGATGGGAATGCCGCCAAACGATCTGAAACTGTTTACAGCTATTCTGGTAGCGTTTGCGTTGTCGCTGCCGCTTATTAAAAGTAAGCTTGGTCTGCGAAAGGCGGTGAAATAAATGCTGCGTGTTGAAAATATCTGTAAGACATTTTTTGCAGGAACAATCAATGAGAAAAAAGCTCTGCAGGGTTTATCGCTGCATTTGAAACCGGGTGATTTTGTAACGGTCATCGGCGGTAATGGCGCCGGTAAGTCGACTTTGATGAATTCTATTGCCGGAGTTTTTCCAATCGACAGTGGAAAGATCATTATTGACGGTAATGATATTACAAAAACGCCGGAACATAAACGGGCCAAATATATTGGGCGTGTCTTCCAGGATCCGATGATGGGTACTGCTGCGGGGATGATGATCGAAGAAAATCTTGCTATTGCCGCCAGACGGGGTAAAACGCCTGGATTAAAATGGGGCTTGGACAGCGATAATCAGACTTGGTTCAGCGAATTGCTGCAGGAGCTGGATCTGGGTCTGGAAAACAGAATGACTGCTAAAGTCGGGCTGCTTTCCGGCGGCCAGAGGCAGGCGTTAACGCTGCTGATGGCAACGCTGATCAAACCAAAGCTGCTGTTGTTAGATGAACATACGGCAGCCCTGGATCCGAAAACAGCTGCTAAAGTTCTGGCTTTGACGGAACGGATCGTTAACAGGGATCATTTGACGACGCTGATGATTACTCATAATATGCGTGACGCTTTGCGCTGCGGCAACAGGCTGATCATGCTGCATAACGGACGGGTAATTATTGATGTCGAAGGTGAAGAAAAGTCGCGTTTGACGATTCCTGATCTTTTGAAGATGTTTGAGCAGGCCAGCGGTGATATGCTGGACAGTGACAGACTGCTGCTCAGTTAAGTAAAGTAAAATAAAAGGCGGGTTCTTAATGAACCCGCCTTTTATTTTACTTTACTTATTTTTCCAAACCATAGGTCCAGGAGCTGACTGCTCCTAAGTCATAAATTTTTGCATAGCCTAATGAAATCAGGGTCTCTGCAGCGATTGCACTGCGTCTGCCGCTGCGGCAGTATACCACTATTTCAGTATTTTTATCCTGCGGCAACTGATCGGATTTTACTTTGATTTCATCAAAAGGAATCAAAAGACTGCCGGGAATATGCCCGGCTGCATATTCGTCAGGGGTGCGAACATCAATAACAGTAATTTTATCACCTTTATCAAGACGTTCTTTGACCTGAGACGCAGTTATTTGCTGATAGCTTCCTGATGAAGCAGTATCGCTGCTGGGGCTCATAGCCTGTAAAGGACAGGCGCCGTTGTTGTAGAACCAAAGCCCGACTGCTGCAATGATGCAAAGTGCGAAGATACTCCATTTACTCATGCTGATGCTCCTTTTCTTCGGCGGCAACTACTGCTAATTGATCTTCAGCAACAGTTTGCTGGCAATGGGGACAATAGTAATGTGTTTCTACAGTATGATTACAGCTTTTATGGATCAGGCGTTTATAGCAGGTAGTAAGATGTTTTTCACCCCAAAGCACCAGGCTGTTAAAAACGATATTCAAATCCTCGCCAGCAGGTGTAAGTGTATAACGGTAGCGGGGCGGATGCTTCTGGTATAAATCGCTGCTGATCAGTCCGTCGGCTTCAAGCGCTTTCAGGCGGCTGGAAAGCAGATTGCTGGCAATCTGGCCTTCCAGGCTGTTGTAAATCTCTTTATAGGTCTGGTGTCCGCTCATAATACCATGCAGAATGAGCAGAGACCATTTGTCGCCGATAATATTGAGTGCTTGAGCGATATTACATTGAAAGGGATATTGCTGACTCATAAAAATACTCCTTTAATCTAAAGTTGAAAACAAATCATTTAAAAATTCGCTCATAGAAGGATGTGTATAAATATTATCCCGCAGAACGGTATAATCCAGGTCGGCCTTCATTGCCAGTTGGACGATATTGATGATTTCCGAGGCTTCGCTGCAGAAAAATGCCGCACCGAGGATTTTGTTGCTTTCAGCATCAACAATAGCCTTCAGGTAACCGGAAGTGCTGCCAAACAGGCGAGCCCTGGGACTGGCTGCTTCTGCGATTTTGGCAACTTTGATCTTATGGCCGGACAGCAGTGCTTCTGCTTCACTGAGGCCGACGCGTGCAAAGGTAGGGTCTAGAAAAACGGAATAGGCGACAGGCGGCCGGTTAGCTGTTGTACGGTCGTTTTGACCGAAAAGCTGCTCTTTAATAATGCGGAAGTCATCCAGGGAGATGTAAGTGAACTGCAGTCCGCCTTTAACGTCACCAAGCGCCCAGATATGAGGGACGGTTGTCTGCAGTAATTCATTGACGATGATTTCGCCGCGTTCATTTACGGCAACGCCGGCGGCTTCAAGATTAAGGCTTGCTGTGCTTGCTTTGCGTCCTGTGGCTACCAATACAGCGTCAGCTGGAATTTTAACGGACATACCGCTGCTGCGCTCAAGATAGCTGACAGTAGTCAATTCGTTTTCGTCGGTTATTTCATCGACCTGTGCATTAAAGATAAAGCGAACGCCCAGCTCTTCCAAACGTGTTTGGATAACATTGGCGATATCGCGGTCTTCACGCGGGATGAAGGTATTGCCGTATTCCAGAACAGTGACCATGGAGCCATAATTAGCATACATGGCGGCAAATTCCAGACCGATATAGCCACCGCCGATGATAAACAGTCTTTGTGGCAGGGTGCTGAGTTCCATTAAAGTAGTACTGGTATAAACACGCTTGCTCAGCTGTAAGCCTGTGATTGGAGGAATGACTGGTTCAGAACCGGTATTTATAAAAATTTTTTCGCCGTATAAAGATATTTTTCCGTCCGGCAACTGGACTTCTACCGTATGGTCAGTCTGAAAACGGGCGGCACCGGTATAAATATCTGCAGCTGCAGCGACATTATCATAGTTTTTCTGACGCAAAAGCGCAGTTAAAGTATTTTTTTCACGAATGGCAGCAGCATAAAAATTATTTTTTTCAGAATAATCTGCCTGCTGATTTTTTTTAGCGTCAGCTGCAGTATGGATGAGTTTTTTTGTAGGAATACAGCCGATGTTTATGCAGGTACCGCCGTACATCAGCGGAGATTTTTCAATAACAGCTGTTTTGATTCCTTTTTTGCCGAGGGCAGCTGCCAGTGTTTTTCCACCTTTGCCAAAGCCGATGATCAATGCGTCATATTTTTTCATAAGTTAAACACGCTCCTTTACTGTTCTTATTTTAGTTTAACACTAAAAGAATAAAAAAACAAGTAACTTTAAAAAATAAAGTCTAAATAAAGCGGGAAAAATTTTACCTCAACAGTAAAATACTATATAATAAACATATGATTATGAATTATAGGAGCTTGGCATGACTGATCAAAAACAATGTGCAAAACTTAAAAATATCAAGTGTTTTTTGTTTGATATGGATGGTACGATTAATTTAGGCAATACATTAATCCCGGGGATGGATGTATTTTTTCAGAAATTACGTGCCGCAGAACGTGATTTTTATCTGGTAACTAATAATTCCTCCAAAGGACACGAGCATTATGTGGAAAAAATGGGGCGGATGGGGATACAGGTAACTCGTGATAATGTTTTGATATCCTCGGATGCTTTTGTTTATTATATGCAGCAGCTTCGGCCGGCGGCCAGATTATTTGTTTTAGGGACGGAACAGCTGAAGAAAACTATTCGTGAGGCAGGCTTTACCATAACGACGACACTGGAAGAAGGTACTGATTTTGTTGTGGTTGGGTTTGATATGTCTTTGAATTACGAAACACTGACTATTGCCTGCAGACTTATCGACAGGGGCGTGCCTTATGTAGCAACGCACCCGGATGTACGCTGCCCGATCGAAGGCGGAGAATTTATTCCCGATTGCGGCGCCATGATCGAGCTGATTAAAACTGCTACAGGGAAGGCCCCGCAGCAGATTTTAGGCAAGCCCTATCACTATATGATCGATGTTATTACAGCCAGGACAGGCTATAAACGGGAAGAAATTGCCATGGTTGGCGACCGTTTATCGACAGATATTGCTTTTGGGCTCAATAACGGTGTTTTATCAATACTGGTTCTGACCGGCGAGGCAACTTTAGCTGACGTGGAGCATGGCAGCATCAAGCCTGACATTATTTTGGATCACGCTTCAGAGCTGGCTGACTATTTTTAAAGTGAGAGATTTTTATGGCGATACAATATGAGCGGATTAAGAAAACTATAGCTGCTTTGGCTGCTTACGGAACATTACCGCAGGGTGGGACGACGCGTCTTTCCTATACGGCAGAGTATTTGGCGGCGCAGGCTTTTTTGCAGCGGGAAATGCTGGAGTCGGGCATGCTGGCAGAGGTAGACCCGATTGGGAATCTGATTGGGACTTATGTGGGACGAGAGCCTGAACTGACTGCCGTCATGAGCGGTTCACACCTCGATACCGTACCGGCAGGCGGAAATTTTGACGGAGCTTTGGGTATCGTCGCAGCACTGGAATGTGTGCGCAGCTGGCAGGAAGAGGGCTATCGCCCGAAACGAACAGTACAGGTAATTGCGACGATCGAAGAAGAGTGCACAGCTTTTGGTATGGCTTGCTTTGGCGTACGTGTACGCGGCGGCGAATTTAAAAAACAGCAGCCGGAGTCTATCGTGCATTTGACAGGCGGCTCCCTGGCCGAATGTCTGCAGGCAGCCGGACTGCCGCATAGCGCGTTGCAGGATGCCGCAGTAGGGTTTCAGGATCTGGCGGCTTTTGTAGAACTGCATATCGAACAGGGCGCTGATTTGGAGGAACGTGGCCTGACCTGCGGGGCGGTGACTGCTATTGTAGGCTACGATAGATTATTCCTGACTTTACATGGAGAAGCTAACCATGCCGGGACCACTAGCATGAGGCGCCGCAGAGATGCTTTGGCTGCGGCAGCGGAAGTCATTTTAGGAGTCAAGGAGCTTGCTGAAGCTGATGACAGGTTCGTAGCTACCGTGGGTCAGTTGAATGTCGCTCCCAATGCTGTGAACATCGTGCCTGGAAAAGTGCAGCTTGCTATTGAAACAAGGGCTGCTGACGATAGGGTTTTAGCAGAGGTTCGTGCAAAGATCATGAGTTTACTAGAGCGGACGGCGAGTAAAAGCGGTGTCGTGATTACAAAGGAGAATGATTTTCATGTGGCTGCTGTACCGTTGTCAGAGTCAGTCAGGAAAGTTATTGAGCAGTCTGCGGCTGAGTGCGGTGTCAGTTTTCAGGCCATGCCCAGCTGGGCAGGACATGATGCACAGATTTTTGCAGCAAGCGGCGTACCTACAGGAATGATTTTTGTACCAAGTATAAATGGTGTCAGCCATTCCAAAGAAGAGAGCAGTGATTTTCAGTCTGTTACTCAGGCAGTAAAAGTACTGGAAAAAACTTTAAAGACTTTAGCTGAAGTCTGAAATATATATAACTGAACGGTTAGGAAAGTGAGGCAGCAATGAGTAATCTGCGGGACGCCATTGTACGTATGGCTTTACGGCGCCCTTATTTGTATTTGCTGGTTACTTTGGTTATCAGTATCGTGCTGATGGAAGTGCTGGTAGAAATAGCTGAGCATACTTTTATTAAGCCGGCATTGCAACAGCTGGAGCTGCAGTTTATTGCTTATGTACAGCAGTTTGTTACACCGCCGCTGACAGCAGAGGTAATGCTCGTTACGGCAAGCGGGTCCAGTACTTTTTATCTTCTGGCAAGTGCGCTTGTCTGCTGCTGGTATTTATACAGCAGGCAAAAAGACAGGCTGTATCTTTATCTAGTCTGTTTATGCGGTGGTGGTATTTTAAATCAGGTACTGAAACGCATTTTTGAACGTGTAAGGCCAGATATTTTCCCTGTGATTGCTGAAAGTGGTTACAGTTTTCCCAGCGGTCACGCTATGGGAGCGATTTGTTTTTATGGCATCCTGGCATATTTTGCAGGATTAGGCTTGCGAAGTAAACCGCTGCGCTGGGGATTGATGGCGGCAGCCGGCATTTATATCCTGCTTATCGGCCTGAGCCGTGTTTATCTGGGGGTGCATTATCCGACGGATATTTTAGCCGGTTATGCAGCTGGAGCGACCTGGTTATTTTTTTGTATTACGCTGCATCGTATTTTTAGAAAGCGTTATTAAAGGCGCAGCTGCTGTCGTTATAAAAATATGTTTTGGCTTTGTTTACGCAAAATAGCCTGTGCATTTAAATGCACAGGCTATTTTTATATAAGAAAACAGATAGTTAATTATTTTGCAGAGTCCAGTTTTCCGCAGCTAAAACTTTTGAGTCAGCTGCAGGAGCTATTTCTTTGACTGCGTATTCTTTGTTCAATATTGCCTCAAATTTATCCTCAGGCAGCGGTCTGTAAAAAAAATACCCCTGGATCATATTGCAGTTGACAGATTTAAGGAAGGCTACCTGTTCGGCAGTTTCAATACCTTCGGCGACAGTTCGGATGCTTAATTTATTGACGAGATCGATAATACCTTTAATAACGATGTTGTCTTTTTCTTTGTGGATACTTTCTCTGAAAAAGCTTTGATCGATTTTGAGCACATCAATAGGAATATTTTTCAAAAGGCTTAAAGAAGAGAACCCGGTACCGAAATCATCAATAGAAATCAAAAAACCTTTACTTTTCAGTTCACTGACTGTTTTTTCGAGAAAGGTCACATTATCAAAGGCGATTGATTCTGTAATTTCTATTTCTAAAAGGTGATCAGGGATACGGAATTTGTTTTTGATATCTTCATATGTTTTTACAAAATCTGAATTGTAAAATTGCAGTCGGGAAACATTGACGGAGATTGTATTTACAGGAAGGCCAGCATCGAGGCGCCGTCTGATAAAAGCGCATACCTTTTTAAATACATACTGGTCAAGTGATGAGATAAGATATTTCTTTTCAAAGATGGGAATGAATTTATCAGGCGGAATGATCAGTCCTTCATCTGTCTGCCAGCGTACCAGCGCTTCGGCCTGTGTTGCCAGACCTGTCTGCAAGTCGACCTTGGGCTGAAAGTAAACGAGGAATTCTTCATTTTCCAGTGATTTCAGCATACGGTTTTCGATGGATTTTTCATAACGCAGCTGTTTACGGATACTTTCATCATAAACAGCATATTTTCTGTTAAGTCCTGTTTTTACAGTTTTACGCGCATAATTTGCACGGTCTAAAATACCTTCTATCTGCAGATCCTCTGCCAGGTCCTCCAGATAGCAGATACCGCATTGGACAGAAACTGCCTGACCACCGTACATATCATGCATGAATTCTGTTATTTTGATATCGACCTGCTGCTGCCGGACCATAATGTCGTTTTTCTCATTATAGTAACGCAGAATAACGAAATTATCGGCGGAAACACGCCCCAGCACTTCTCCTGTACGCAGTTCGTTACTAATGGTAGCGGCATAATTGATAAGGATCTCATCGCCGTATTTATACCCGAAAACGTCGTTGATATATTTAAAATCAGCAAAATCAACATAGCTCAGCGAATATTTTTTAGTCGTTTGTGTGAGTAGTTTCTGAGCTTTTTTCTTAAATGTTTCAAAATTATAAGCACCGGTAAGCGGGTCTTTTGTCGTTATATCATAAAGTGTTTTGTTGCTGCTTTCCAGTGAATATAATTTACGCAGGTACACCATAAATAAGGCGATCCACATGATAATGATGCCTGCCAGCATTAAAGCAGAAAGAAGTGTCAGCTGGTGACTTTTGGAAGTAGTATAGTTATCAGCAGCGAAAACAGTATTATTGGCGATCTCAAAATGTACTTCGCTGGACTGCAGCAGCAGTGGTGAATTGGCAGGGTTTTGGCGCACGGCGTAAATATTGCTTTTTACCCGATGCCATAGTGTATTGAGGGCGGAAAACTGCTGCTGATAATCAACATTGGGAATTTTTTCCAAACCGTATTTACCGTCGGTGTTTTTAAGGTCATAAATGATATCGTCGATATAAGCTATAAGCTCATCGTGAGGCTGCTGCTGCAGCTCAAGCTTGACGAGCCGCTGAGTAGCGCCTCTGGCGATGCCCAGGTAATTGATGAGTGTTCCGTAGGATTGTACTTTGCTGATTGAGTAAACAGTAAAGCTGCCTACGAATATCGATAACAAAAATAAAACGATAACGCTTATTTTGCCTAAATTTTTCATGGGGGAATCAACTCCGAAAAAGATTTAAAAAATTAGAATAATTTGAATTATAAATACTATTTATATAATCTTATAATATTTGAATTTAAAATACAAGATAATAAATTTTAATTATAAAAATAATTTTCTGCTGAATTTATCAATTTATCGTAAAATATTGAAGCGATAACTACGATTTTGATAGCTGACGAATTTTGTTATTTTTCATAAATATATGAAAAATATAAGTTAGCCTTGACAAACTTAGAAAAATCACTTATAGTGTTCTTATGTAGGAACAATGAAGGTGAAATATGGATATTATTGAAAAACTTACTTATTTTAATCTAACCAGACAGGAAGCTACGCTGTATTTGACCCTGCTGGCAGAAGGACGGCTGACCGGCTATGAAGCGACAAAGCTGACAGGTATTTCCAGATCTAATACTTATACGGCGCTGGCAGGTCTGGTAGAAAAAGGCGCTGCTTATGTGCTTGAGGATAAGGCTACAAGATATACGCCGGTGCCCTTGGATGAGTTTTGCGAAAACAGGGTAAGAAGACTGCAGGAACTGAAAGAAGAATTACTGCGTGAGCTTCCAAGTACGTCACAAAGCGTTGATGGTTATATTACGATCAAGGGAGCGACCGAAATCATCAATAAGCTCAAAAATACGATTGTTAAGGCTAAAGCCCGTATTTATGTTTCGGCAACAGATTCGGCTATAGAAGCTTTACGTGGTGAATTGACTGAGGCGGTAGGTCGGGGATTAAAGGTGGTCATTATTACCGGCAGGCCTTTTGTTTTGGAGGGTGCGATTATTTATTATGCGCATAAACCCAATAGCCAGATCCGTCTGATCGCCGATTCACAGGAGGTTTTGACAGGAGATCTGGCTGATGGCAGTAATTCAACCTGTTTATATTCCAGCAAACAGAATCTGGTAGATTTATTTAAGGATGCTTTGAAAAATGAAATAAAATTGATAGAATTGCTTCCTGAAGCAGAGAAAGGTGAGAAAGAATGAGTAAAAAACCCTTTGTAAGTAAAGAAAAGTTAGATGAGATCGCCGCACAGTATGCAACGCCGTTTTATTTATATGATGAAACGGCTATCCGTGAAACTGCGCGTCGTGTGAATAAGGCGTTTGCCTGGAATCAGGGCTTTAAAGAATATTTTGCCGTTAAAGCTACTCCTAACCCGGCAATATTGAAAATATTGCATGAGGAAGGCTGCGGTGCGGATTGTTCTTCGTATACGGAACTGCAGATGGCCGATGCCGTTGGTTTTAAAGGCGATGAAATTATGTTTTCGTCCAATGCAACGCCGGCAGAAGATTTTCAGCTGGCAAGGCAATTGAATGTCACTATCAATCTGGATGATATCACTCATATCGACTTTCTGGAAAAAGTTGCTGATATCCCGGATACGGTCAGCTGCCGTTACAATCCGGGCGGGCATTTTGCCATTGCCAACAATATTATGGATAATCCCGGTGACGCCAAATATGGTATGACCAGAGAGCAGATGACAGAAGCTTATAAAATTCTTTTAAGCAAGGGTGTTAAACATTTTGGAATGCACGCTTTTCTGGCCAGCAATACTGTGACTAATGATTATTATCCGGAACTGGCACGGATATTGTTCCAGGTCGCAGTGGAATTGAAGGAAGAGACAGGAGCGCATATTGAGTTCATCAATCTGTCCGGCGGTGTCGGTATTCCTTATCGTCCCGATCAGGAGGGCAATGATATTATGGTTATCGGCGAAGGCGTACGTCAGGCTTTTGAGGATATCCTGGTGCCTGCAGGAATGGGAGACGTAAAAATTTTTACAGAGATGGGCCGTTATATGCTGGCTCCCTATGGGGCACTTGTTGCTAAAGCCATCCACGTTAAACATACCTATAAAGAGTATATCGGACTGGATGCCTGCGCTGCTAATCTGATGCGTCCAGCCATGTACGGGTCCTATCATCACATTACCGTAATGGGTAAGGAGGATGCGCCCTGCGATCATAAATATGATATTACCGGCGGTTTGTGCGAGAATAACGACAAATTTGCTATCGACAGGATGCTGCCGGAAATCAATATCGGTGATCTGCTCTTTATTCATGATGCGGGAGCACATGGTTTTGCCATGGGCTACAATTATAATGGTAAACTGCGCAGTGCGGAAGTGCTGCTGAAGGAGGACGGCAGTACGGAATTGATTCGCCGTGCGGAGACTCCGGCAGATTACTTTGCTACTTTTGATTTTACAGGATTATTTAAAAATATATAGGCTGAATGAGGGGAAACAGGGCTGATATTTAATATCGGCCCTGTTTCATTATTTATGGTAAGATAATAGAAAATACTTTTTTAAAGGAGTGAAACAATGACTATTTTAGAGCATGAGATCATGATGACAGAGCAGCTGCGGCGCGTACCTGCTGATGAGCTGCAGGCACGCCTGAATAAATTCAGAGCCGTTATGGACAGAGAATTTCCCGGCTGGGAAATAGCCATCGTCAACCATAAAGTCAATATGTATTATTTTGCCGGTACAATGCAGGACGGTGTACTGGTAATCAGGCCGCAGGACGAGATTTTATGGGTCAGGCGCAGTTATGAACGTGCCTGCAATGAATCGTTGCTGCAGGATATCCGTCCGATGAAAAGTTTTCGTACTTTGGCTGAGTTTTATCAGCCGCTGCCTGCTAAGGTATACTTGGAAAATAAAACAGCGACGCTGGAATGGCAGCAGCTGTTGTATAAATATTTGCCTTTTGCCTCTGAGGCAGGGATGGACAGTGTGATAAGTGAGCTGCGACTGATAAAAAGCCCTTATGAACTGGCACTGATGAGAAAATCAGGTTCTATTCATCGCAATGTTTTAGATGAACTGGCGCCGCGGTTTATTGTTCAAGGTGTGAGCGAGGCAGAACTGGCAGTCAACCTGTATGCAGAAATGCTGCGTCGAGGTTCGCACGGGGTAGCGCGTTTTAATTTGCCTTTAGGTGAGGATGTTGTGGGTCTGGCTTCTTTTGGGAAAAGCGGTCTGGTGAAAACAGCTTTTGACGGCCCCGGCGGTACAGGCGGCACTTGTGTCGCTGTACAGTCGATCGGCTCTGCTTTTCGTAAGCTGCAGGCTGGGCGTTTAGTATATCTGGATATACCCTGCGGTGTGGATGGTTATCATACTGATAAAACAGTGGTGTATTATTATGGAGATTTAGATCAGGATCCTTTCAGTGATAAAATCAGGGCTGCTTATGAGCACTGTGTTTTTCTGGAAGAACTGACAGCATCGCTGCTGCAGCCGGGCATTGTGATCGAAAATATCTACCGGCAGGTAATGGAACAGTTTGATCCACAGTATGAAAACGGGTTTATGAACGGCGGCAAATTTTTAGGACACAGTATCGGGTTGGTGATGGACGAATCTCCTGCGCTGGCAAACGGTTTCAAAGGGAAGCTGGAGGCGGGTATGGTTTTTGCTGTCGAGCCTAAGATAGCTTTACCGGGAATCGGTATGGTCGGTACAGAGAATACGTATCTGGTAACGGCAGGCGGTGCGAAATCACTGACAGGGAAACCTCAGCCGCTACGCTGTATTTTATAAGTATTGCTATTGGCAGGAAAAAGCGGAAGAAGAGCGAATAAGATAAAGATATTATTGAAAACAGGAGCAGAAAAATGGAAAATAAAATTTTAGAACAGATCAAAAAATCAGAAACTGCCATGCTGGATACTTTGGCGCAGATCGTTAATATCGATTCAGGCTATGATGCTTTGGAGGGGATTGATGAGGTTGCTCATATCATAGGCGACTTTTTAACGCCGTATGGGTTTGAGGTGCAGTATATCGAAACACCGAATGCGCCTACACATGTACTTGCTAAACGTCCGCGTCCGGGCAAGAAAAAAGTTATGCTGATGGGACATATGGATACGGTTTTTCCTAAGGGGACGGCGGCTGCCAGACCGTTCAGGATCGAAGATGGCAAGGCTTATGGTCCCGGTGTTATGGATATGAAGGCAGGGATAGCGATTTCACTTTATACAGTTAAGGCATTGTTGGATAATGGCTGGGATGATACTGACCTGACGCTTTTCTTCTGCGGAGATGAAGAACCGGCGCACCTATTGACAGATGCTGTAGAATGGTTTAAAAAAGAAGGTCTGGGCAAAGATGCTGTTTTCAATATGGAACCAGGACGCGCAGACGGCAGTGTAGTTATCGGGCGTAAAGGCGTTATTCGCCCGGTGCTGACTGTAAAAGGTACCGCTGCCCATGCCGGAAACGAACCTGAAAAAGGCGCCAGCGCTGTTTTAGAACTTTGCCATAAAACTATTGCTTTACATGCGTTAACTGATTTAGAAGTCGGAACTACCTATAACGTAGGCGTTTTTAATGGCGGGAGCCTGGCAAATATTGTCGCCGATCGCGCAGAGGCACGTGTCGATATCAGATTTAAAACAGCTGAAGAAGCTGAAAAAGCAATAAAAAGTGTGGAAGCAATAGCGGCAAAAACTTATGTGACCAATACAACAACTACTGTAACAGAAAACAGGATCGAGTTTATGCCGCTGGAAACTACTGACGGCGTACAAAAGCTGTATGATCATTTGTCTAAACAGGCTGAAAAGCTGGGGCTGCCAGTCCCGGGAGCTTTATATGTCGGCGGCAGTGCTGATTCTGCCTGGACGGCCATGGTCGGTGCGCCGACTTTATGCGGGATGGGTCCGCAGGCTGTAGGTGCTCATAGTAATAATGAGTATTTATTCGTGCCGTCGATGACTGAAAGAGCGCAGCTCCTGGCGATGTGTATCATGCATCTGGATGAAATGCAGTAATAAGCGGTTAAGCATAAAAAAACAGTATGGGATTAAATCTCATACTGTTTTTTATTTTGGAATTCATTTATAAATTTTCTGAAAATATGATTTTTTATGAGCAAAAAGCAGGAAAAAAAGCATAGTAAGCGAATAATATAAGAATTATACTTGTATTTATGCAGAGGAGAGTTTTGATGAAAACGAAAATTTTAGATCAGATCAGAGGATCAGAGCAGGGGATGCTGCAATTACTGGAAGAATTGGTGAATATTGATTCAGGAGCAGATGCTTTGGCCGGTATAAATGCGGTGGCACAGAGAATAGGAGCGTTCTTAGAAGTGCTGGGATTTACTGTAGAATATCTGGAAACTGATGGTGCTCCTGTACAGCTGCTTGCTAGGAAAGCGCAGCCCGGTAAAAAGCAGGTACTGTTTTCAGGGCATATGGATACGGTGTTCAATCAAGGTACAGCGGCGGTTCGCCCATTCAAGGTTGAAAACGGACGGGCTTACGGCCCAGGCGTACTGGATATGAAAGGCGGGCTGGTTATGGCTTTATATGTAATCAGGGCCTTGCTGGAGAATGGCTGGCAGGAGACGGATATGACCGTTTTACTGTGCGGTGATGAAGAAATGTCACATCCTTTTACTGATGCGGTGGCACAGTTCAAAAAAGCGGGCGCAGGGAAGGATGCTGTTTTTAATCTGGAATTTGGACGCGTTGACGGCAGCGTCGTTACGGGCCGGAAGGGAACTACCAGGCCAACGCTGGTAGTAGAGGGGATCGCTTCACATGCGGGGAATGAACCTGAAAAAGGCGCCAGTGCGATTTTGGAACTGGCACAGAAAACAGTAGCTATCCATGCTCTCAATAATTTTGCTGTTGGGACTACATATAATGTTGGTGTTGTCAGCGGCGGTACTATGGCTAATATTGTTGCTGATAAGGCCGTTGGCGAGGTTGATGTGCGCTTTAAAACTATTGTCGAAGCAGAAAAGTCTATTGCCGATGTGCAGCGGATTGTAGAAACGAATTATGTTCCTCATACTAAGACTACGGTAACTGGCAATGTGATTAAATTTATGCCATTTGAAACTACACCCGGAGTGCAGCGGCTGTACGAACACTATGCAAGTCAGGCTGAAAAGCTCGGGTTGGCAAAACCGGGTCAGCAATATGTTGGCGGGGCTTCTGACGCGGCCTGGCCGGCCATGACAGGTGCACCCACTCTGTGCGGTGTAGGACCCTGCGGCGCCGGGGCTCACAGCGACAGTGAGTATATAGAGGTAGCTACATTAACTGAAAGAGCGCTGCTTTTGGCCAGCTGTATTATGGAACTGGATGAATTATAAGCAAAAAGACGAGTCCTAACGGACTCGTCTTTTTTATGCAGGTTTAATTTTTACCAAAAAATATTTCCAGGTCAGTATCTACATCAGTGATTCCGGCAATACCAAAGTTTTCGATCAAGACATTGACAACATTTGGCGACAGGAAGGCTGGCAGAGTAGGGCCGAGATGAATATTTTTAACGCCCAGGGAAAGCAGTGCCAGAAGAACGATAACGGCCTTTTGTTCATACCAGGCGATATTGTAAACAATAGGCAGCTGGTTGATATCATCCAAGCCAAAAACTTCTTTCAGCTTGAGTGCGATCAGCGCCAGCGAATAGGAGTCGTTGCATTGACCTGCGTCTAAAACACGGGGGATGCCGCCGATATCGCCGAGCGGCAGCTTATTATATTTATATTTGGCACAGCCGGCAGTCAGGATAACAGTATCCTGTGGCAGAGCTTTCGCGAAATCTGTATAGTAATTACGTGCCGGGCTGCGTCCGTCACAGCCTGCCATAACAACAAATTTTTTGATGGCTCCGCTTTTGACTGCGTCAACGACTTTATCTGCCAGAGCGAGGACCTGGTGATGTGCAAACCCTCCTACAAGTTCGCCGCTTTCCAGCTGTGTGGGAGGAGGGCACTTTTTAGCGTGTTCAATGATAGCAGAGAAATCTTTTGTTTCCCCGATTTCTCCATCAATATGTTTACAGCCGGAAAAACCTACCGAGCCTGTAGTGTAGATACGATCTTTGTAGCTCTCTTTGGGAGGCACTAGACAATTGGTAGTCAGAAGGATCGGACCATTGAAGGCTTCGAATTCTTCTTTTTGTTTCCACCAGGCGTTGCCGTAGTTGCCTGCAAAATGAGGATATTTCTTGAAAGCCGGATAATAATGTGCCGGCAGCATTTCAGAATGGGTATAAACGTCGACGCCTGTATTAGCAGTCTGTTCCAGCAGCATTTCTAAATCACGCAGGTCGTGTCCGGAAATAAGAATCGCGGGATTGTTTCTGACACCAAGCTCAACTTTTGTGATCTCAGGGTTGCCATAGGTCGAAGTGTTGGCAGTATCAAGCAGTGCCATAACTTTGACGCCGAAGCTGCCTGTTTCCAGGACAAGGGATGTCAGGTCATCGGTACTCAGACTGTCATCTAAGGTTTTTGCTAAAGCTTTCTGCAAAAAGGCATCGATAGCTGTATCGGCGTAACCCAGAACGTTAGCGTGTTTGTTGTAAGCAGCCATACCCTTTAAGCCGTAGAGGGTCAGCTCACGCAGACTGCGTAAGTCTTCATTCCCGGTGTCCAGTACTCCCACCTTGTCAGCTTTTAAGGTCCTTTCTTCTGCGGTACGATATTGCCAAGAAGCGGCATCGCTCAGTCCTGTATCGTCATGGAGCTGTTCAAACAGTTCGTCACGGCAGGATAGAGTTTCATTGATTCTGTCGATAAAACGGTCATCGTCAAAATTAGCGTTAGTGATGGTCATAAACAGGTTAGTAGTGATCAGCCGGTCGATGGCTGCTGGGATTTCTTTGCCTTCAGAGCGCAGGCGGGTTGTTATTTCGGAAAGTCCCTTGGTCACATAAATCAGCAGGTCCTGCAGATTAGCGGTTTCAGGTTTTTTACCGCAGACACCTCCAAACATACAGCCTTTATTGCCGGCTGTTTCCTGACATTGAAAACAAAACATTTTCGGTTCCATAATATCACTCCTTATAATTATGGAGATTTCCTTCTCCGTTATTGTGGTTGCTGCCATAACGGCAGAGCAGACAAATACTTCTTTCATGTTTATGATATTATAATTACAGTTTAAAGTAAGTTGTATTTACAACGGAAAAGAGATTTCTTTATTGCGAAAATAGTTGTTTCTAAATAAAAAACTCCATTCCAGTATAACTGGAATGGAGTTTTAATTTCAGTATAAACTGACGACTGCTTTACATGGTCAAAATTTTCATGATGAACATGGCGATACCAGCATTCAGGAAAGAAATGCTGAGCAGGATCGGATAATGTCTGGAAGGAACGCCGGCAGTGCCCAGCAAACGGCCCAGATATTGGATCTTGGAACCCAAGAGGTAGATAGCGGGGATAACGATGGTAATCGAGCGTTCATCGATGCCGCCGTCGTTATAAAGCGCCATGCAGACACCAACAGCGCCGCCCATGGACATGAGCGCACTGAACAGTACCATGATTGCTTCGCCGGGAAGACCCCAGATGGCCATAACAGGAGCGAAGAATTTACCTGCCAGAGTCAGGAGTCCGGTAACGTTTAAGATTTTGATGCAGACATAAGCCATCAAAACGTTAGGGATAATATTATCAATAGCGATGTTCCAGCCTTTGCGGGCACCGCGAACGAAGATATCCATTAAGGAAGGTTTTGCTAATTTTGCGTTAAGTTCCGCCTCTGCCGCAGCTGCAGCGTCTTCGGGAGCGTGGTTGATTTTTTCTTCACTCATGCTTATGCGGCCTCCTTGCAGAATATTTTTACATAGGCGCGCATCATATTAGCGCCGAAAATTTTCATAACAAACAGTACTGCCAGAGGTATGGAAATAGGTACTGTCAAGAATCCAAACAGTGCGGAACCGGAAGAAAGATAATTAGTGATCAGGCCGCCTGCTGTAAACTGGAAAGCACTGAAAATCAAAAGTTCATTATCAGTGATCTGTTTTTCCAAATGTAATTGTCTGGTCATACCTGCGCCGGCGTCAGTGCTTTGCAGTGAAGAAACGAGCGCGATACCGCAGATACCCGGAATACCAAGGATCGGACGCAGAATCGGAGTCATCAGCTTTTGAGCTGCTTTAAGACCGCCGTAATGTTCAACTACTTCAATGAGGCCCATTGCCAGCATAACGCCGGGAGCCAAACCGAAAGCAAACAGGAAGCCGTCGCGTGCACCGCTGCCGCCTTGACCTGAGAATGTTGCTTTAGCGCTTTTCATTGTACCGAATTTACCGTTTAATGTGTCAAAGTCGAAAATATTCAGACCATGACCGGCATTTGCAAACAGACCGGAGAAAATTGCAATGGCGATAACCAAAACAATATATCCGGAGAGCGGAACCTTATTTAAGGTTTCCTTAACTTTGTCCATGTGGGAACCCCTCCTCAAATTATAGATAAGTGCAAGTTTGCCATCCTGATAAGAAACAGAATGTGCTTTACATTATATCTAAAAAACAACTATTTGACAAGGGAAAACTGATAAGTTATCAGTAAAATTTCGCAATATAAAAGAATAAGATTACTCACCCTCGGCCATTTTACGAAGATCTTTGGCTAATGTATCGTCGGTGAGGACATAAAGGAAGTCGCCTGCCCGCAATCTTGTGTCACCTATAGGTATCAGTTCGCTTTCGCCGCGCTTGACGTCCACGAGCAGTGTATGCTCAGGCCAGTTGATTTCTTTGATCAGACGTCCGTCGATAGGACTGCCGCTGCAGACTGCCAGTTCAATGACGTTCCGCTGTCTTTCACAGTGACTGCCGTCATTTTTATTGGCTGACTGCAGACTGCGTGCCAGCAGTTCTTCATAGATCGGTTTGCTGCGGCACAGCTCGGCGGCAATAAAGGCCACGATTGAGGCAATGGACAAAACCAGCATATGCTGGAAGGAGCCGGTCATTTCCATAATAAGGATGATACCGGTGATCGGAGCCCGTACCGAGGCGGAAAAGAAAGCCGCCATAGAGATGACGATGATATTGGAGTAAAAGAAAGGGTCAAGAAGCCCTAAAGCGATCATGATATTGCTGATGACGCTTCCTGTGAGAGCTCCGATGACAAGCATAGGCAGAAAGAAGCCGCCGGGGACGCCGCTGCCGTAGCTGAGCATTGTAAAGATGAATTTACCTGCCAGCAGCAACAGTAAAGCCTGCAGAGTGTAAGGTGTTTTGGCAATATTGTTGATCAATTCGTTGCCGCCGCCCAGCACCTGCGGATAAACAAAGCCTAAAATACCGGCGCAGAATAATGCGAAGACTATTTTGCTGAACGGAGTAGGGAAAAGTTTGTAGAAACGGGGAATATTTAAAAGTCCGGCGTTAAAAACTACGCCTGCCAAACCTACGACTAGGCTTAAAAGGGCCACATAGCCGTAATATTCCAGCGGCAGGAAAGGCAGACCGAAAAAATCAAAAATAGTGTCGTTACCAAAGAAGAAACGTGAAATAACCGTTGCAGTCATTGCGGCAGCCATGGCTGGCAGCAGGACGACGACGGAAAAATTGCGGTGCAGTTCTTCTAAAGCAAAAATAACGCCCGCTAACGGAGCGTTGAAGGCTGCCGCCAAGCCGGCACTGGCACCGCTTGTAAGCAGGTAACGTTCTTCGAGCCGGGTACGTTTCAGCAGGCGGCTGAGTCCCTGGGCGGTTACGGCGCCAAGCTGGATCGAAGGACCTTCCCGCCCCAGGGAAAGACCGGCTCCGATGCCGATGATACCTGCGAGCAGTTTGACCCAGAGGATTCGCAGCCAGCGCATTTTAATGAAGCCTAAAATAGCGCCTTTGACCTGAGGGATACCGCTGCCGGCAGCCAGAGGTTCATATTTTGTCAGTCTGTCTAAAGTGAAGGCTATTACAGCTAAAGCGATGAACCAAAAAGCGGTCCAATACCAGTCTGTGTTTTTAAGAAAGGTGTAAATATGTTCACGGTTAGTTTCTACCAGATGCAGGGACCAGCGGAAAAAGCTGATGATCAGCCCTGAAAGGATACCGATTATGATACCTTCAATAAACAGCTTCAAACGGAAGCTGCGCCAGTTATTGAGCGCACGGTAGGTATTTATGACTTGATCTTTTGCTAGCATTTTCAGGACTCCTTATAATCACCGCGGCCTTCGGCTATTTCATAGCCGATAGAATGCAGCCGTGCGGCGAGGTCATTCTTGGCTTCGGCGGCTTCTGCTCCGCTACAGAGTTTATTATCATAAAGAAGATAATTTTGGCGGACATCTGCCGGGGAAAGATTGGGCATTACAACATTGGCACCTGCTAAAATACCAAGCTCACGTCCGTTGGGAACGATGGTGCCGAGAGCCGTTGTCGCAGGCAGTAATACCTTGGGAAACATCAGGCGCAGGACGGACAGCAGTGTTAAGGTCTGTTCCAGCGTTCCTGCGGGATAATTTTTAAAGGGTGTAGCATGGTGGGGAATGAAGGGACCGATACCAATCATCTGCGGCTGCAGTTCACGGATAAAGGCCAGGTCTTCGAGCAGATTAGCCATTGTTTGCCAGGGCGAGCCTACCATAAAGCCAGTGCCGACCTGATAACCCAGTTCTTTGAGATCGCGCAGGCAGCGTTTGCGGTTACTCAGTTTGAGTTCTGCCGGGTGCAGTCGTGCATAATGTTCGCTATCTGCTGTTTCGTGGCGCAGCAGATAACGGTCTGCGCCTGCTTTTTTCCAAAGCTGATAGGCTTCACGTCTGCGTTCGCCGATGGAAAGTGTAACGGCACAGTCAGGATAAGCCTGTTTTATGGCGCTGATGATAGCTGCCAGATCTGTGTCGCTGTAGATAAGATCTTCGCCACCCTGCAGAACAAAGGTCCTAAAGCCCAAGGCGTAACCCTGCTCACAGCAGGAAAGGATTTGTTCTTCGGTCAGGCGGTAACGAACAGCTTCTGTGTTGCTGCGTCGTATTCCGCAGTAATAACAGTCATTTCTGCAGTAATTGGTGAATTCGATCAGCCCGCGAATATAGATTTTATTGCCGAAAACAGCCTGAGCAGTTTGCTGTGCAGCCTGAGCCAGTTCTGCACGGATGACAGCGTCGCTGAAAGCGGCTGTGAGCAAGGTCTGCATTTGTTCCGGCTGCAGCTGGTGTGTGTGCTGCAGTGTGTGTATCAATTGTTTTATATCCATAATATGTGACCTCTAATTAATGATATATGTTTATTATAGCATATGTACAAATGCAGCGAGTAATCGTTGCCAAGGCAATTTATATTTGTTATAATTGTAAAACAATAAGTAATTAAAAAAAAATATGAAAGTGAGAATTGAATGGCTTTAAAGGGTATGGATAGTATAGAACTGGAAGAAAATATATATCCGATAGATGCAATCGATCAGGAGCTTGCAGGGAATTTAACTATAGATAAATTATTTGATGTTTACCGCTTCGTGGATATGAGGACACACTTAGTCCACGATTATAATGACGGTAAGATGTGTGAGCCCTGCCGCAAATGTTATGAGCTGTGGAATCGCAGTAAGCCCTGTCCGAATTGTTCATCCGAAAGGGCTGTCCAGCAGAAAAAGCAAATCATGAAAATGGAATATCTGGGAGATAAAAGTATTTTGATCCTTAGTACGCCCTGGGAGCAAGATGGTAAAGAATATGTGCTGGAGCTGGGACGCGATGTGACAAATTCTTTCAGCGTTTATGATGCTACCAGCGAAGACAGCAGTGAGCTGCGGGAACTAATCAGCAGTTACAGTGAACTTGCGGCCCGTGACAGTTTTACGGGCCTTTACAGTAAAGGCCATGCCAATAATCTGCTGCAGGAAATGTTTGCTGTTCAGAAAGAACAGTTAAAGCTGACGCTGGCGCTGATTGATATCGACCATTTTAAAAGTGTCAATGACAGGTTTGGGCATTTATGCGGCGATGAGGTCATTCTTTATGTAGTTGACAAAATAAATGCGCTTAATGAGCAGTGCAGCGGCTGGGCAGCCAGGATCGGCGGCGATGAGTTTTTACTGGCCTGCCCTTTCAGTGATAAAGACTATGTGGAAAGGCTTTGCCTGGAAATGTCGGAAACGATTACAGGTCACCGTTTTAAAAAGGGGCACAGTGAGTACAGTATAGCAATCAGCTGCGGCGTGGCGGCTTATGACGGACAAGAAACCCTGGAAGAGTTTTTGGAACGTGTCGATATGAAGATGTATGAAGATAAAGCGCAGAAAAAACAGTAAAAGACAGCAGAGAATTTTCTCTGCTGTCTTTTTAAATGGTTTCGCTGATAAAAAGCTGGTTCATCATTTCCTGAGTACCAATGATCCAGAGGATGTCGCCTTTTTGAAAGACAAAGGAGGCATCAGGATTGAGATGCGTATAATTACCACGTTCCAAACCTAAAGCCAGACAATTGACCTTGCCGAGGTAAGAACTTTTTTTGAGAGTGGAGCCGCAGAGCGGCGAATGCCTGTCGATCGGCATCGCGTAACAGAAGTAGGCGGTGCCGCCATGCTTTGGATCAGCTAAAAACTGGTGCAGTGTCTGCTGGTTATCAGTAGCCAGCGGCAGAATCTGCATATCATAGGATTGGATTGCCAGTTCAAAATTCTGCAGCTGTCTGGGCGTACCTGTTAAAAGCAGCTGAGAGCCGGCATAGATAGCGGCACTGCCGCTGGGGATAGGCAGGATCTGGCTGCCGTTTTGGATTTCAAGCACGAAAACATTATAACGGCGGTGCAGATTAAGTTCTTTGAGGCTTTTACCGCCGCAGAGTGAAGTCGCTGCTACACGGTAGCGTTTGACATGCAGCTGTTCATCGAGCCAGGCAGGATGGTTGGCGGCGTGTTTTTTCTGTGCTGCCAGAGTTTTGGCATTCAGGTTAATCATAAACTGAGCCTCGATCTGTAAATAGCGTTCCACGAAATACTCTGAGGAATAGATGAATTTTGCCAGAATGCAGGCTGCAGCAAACGCGATAAATTTGCTGAAACCCAGTATACTTGTAAATACGGACAGGATAAAAAACAAACCAACAGCGATCTTAATAAAAAGCAGAAGAAAAATGGGCAGATGATTAGCGGGTTTTTGGAACCACAGACTTGCTATAAGGTCTGTATGTGCAACCCTCTGGAACATGACCGCCATTAAAAATGGCCCCATACACAACAGCAGGATAACTGCGGCAATAATATCAGCTGTATAGCCGTCAAAAAGCCTGTGGCAATATGGAAGCAGCTTACTTTGTCCCAGATAGGCAAGGAAGCTGAGAATTACACAGAAAACTGTGAGGCGGGTAAAGTAACTCTGCAGCAGTTCTTTCCAGGCACTGCGCTGCTCGTCGCTGGCGGGAGCTTCATCAGGCTGTGGTAAAAGCCGCAGCAGTCTTGCGGGAAGATTACGCAGAAGCCAGCCGGATACTTTATCGGCGTGGCGCAGGATTGAAGGCGTAAGAAAAATACTGATAACTGAAACAGCTACGAAAACAGGATATAAAAAATCGCTGGTGACTTTGAGGGCAGCGCCGATAGAGGCTACGATAAAGGTTATTTCACCCAGCTGCGTCAAACTGAAGCCGCAGCGCAGCGCTGTCTGTAGGTCTTTGCCTGCCAGAAGGACGCCCAGTGATGAAAAAATAGTTTTGCCGATGATCAAAGCTGCTGTAAGTACAGCGATCGGCAGCGCATATTTAATGATCAGAGCGGGGTCTACCATCATTCCGACAGAAACGAAAAAGATCCCGGAAAAAAGATCTTTGACCGGCGTCAAAAGTTTTTTTGTGGTTTCTGTAAAAGCCGTACCGGAAAGCAGTGAACCCATAAGGAAGGCGCCTAATGCCGACGAAAAACCCATTTTAGTTGCCAGGACTACCATGCTCAGGCAAAGACCCAGCGAAAAAATGAGCAGTGTTTCGGAAGTCAGATAGCGGCTGACTTTGCGGAAGAAGGTAGGCAGGAAGAAAATACCGCAGACAAAGCAGATAATGAGAAAAAAGGCCAGCTCGCCGATACTGCCGAGCATTTCTGTACCGGAAATGGCAGCGCCTGCCGCGGCGATGGTTGAGAGCATGACCATCATAATGATACCGGAAATATCTTCCAATACCAGGATACCGAAGGTAAATTGCGTGAAGCGTTCTTTCAAGAGTCCCAGCTCTTCAAAGGTTTTACTGACGACTGCTGTAGAAGACATGGTAAGCATAGCTCCGGCAAAGAGACTGTCAATAGGCTGCCAGCCAAGCAGTCTGGCACAGGCATAGCCAAGCAGCGTGATGCCTGCCAGTTCTGTGACAGCGGCGATCAGCGCTGTGCCGCCGATACTTTTGATTTTGGCAAAATTGAAATCAAGTCCCAGGCTGAACAAAATAAAAATAACGCCGATGTCCGACCAGACTGTAATATTGGCTGTATCGACTACATTCGGCAGCAGGTTAAAATGCGGGCTGGCAAAGAAGCCTGCCAAAATATAGCCTAAAACCAAAGGCTGATTGAATTTTTTGCAGAAAATGGTAACTATACCGGCAAGTACAAGGATAAAAGCAAGGTCTTCGATAAGAGGAGCAAGTTCGGACAATGTAGCAACTCCTTTATAAATATCAGTTTAAACAGATATTTTTGCTGGAAATTTTAAAAATATTACTAAAATGAATTATACACTGTTGCCGGTGGTTTGAGAAGCAGTGTTTATTCGGATAAAAAAGCGTCCGCTTCTTTTAAGAAACGGACGCTTGCTTAATTTTTATCTCTCTGTAATATTAAGCTTGAGATGATACGGATTCTTCTTCTTCGGCAGGAGCATATTTGGGATTGAGGAAGTTGACAAAAATCCAGGCCAGCAGTGCGCCTGATATATTATGCCAGGCTGAGAAAATAGCTCCAGGAACGGTAGCCATAGGCATGGAAGTAAAATGAGTTTTAGCCAGGCCTGTAGCCAGACCGGAATTCTGCATACCTACTTCAACTGAAAGCGCAATGGCTTTTTTCCAGCTCATGCCGGTGATCCGGGCTAAAATAAAGCCTAACAGATAACCCAGGCAGTTGTGGCAGATGACGACCAGCAGAATGATACCGGAGGTTTTGACGATGTTATCACGGCTGACGGCGATAACGCCGGCAATGATCAGGGAGATAGCGATAGCCGAAACAGCAGGCAGATAATCGGTAGCCTGTTCAGCAAGTTTAGGCAGCAGCGCTTTAACAGCCAGACCAAGGCAGATCGGTATAATAACGATTTGAATGATGCTCCAGAACATTCCCAGCGGGTCAAAAGCGATTTTCTGTCCGATAAGCTGATAGGTGATGAGCGGAGTAAGAATCGGTGAAAGCAGTGTGGAAACACTGGTCATAGTTACAGATAAGGCCAAGTCGCCTTTGGACATGAAGGTAATGACGTTGGAGGAAGTGCCGCCAGGGCAGGTTCCAACTAAAACTACGCCGGCAGTTAGAGCCGGGTCTAAATTAAAGGCCATAGCCAGTAAAAAAGCCAGTGAAGGCATGATAAGATACTGGGCGCAGACACCGACAAAAACATCGACAGGCCGCTTTAAAACTAAAGCAAAATCACGGAGATTGAGTGTGGTGCCCATACCGAACATAATAACGCCCAATAAGGTACTCAAAACCGGGATGCCGCCGATATTACCGACTACCCATTTAAAGCTGTCGGGTACGGTCATGCCCAGGATAAGAAATACAACGGCGATGATACCAAAGTATTTGCCTATCAGATGACAAAACGTTTTCATTGTGTAAAACCTCTTTCCCTTGAATAAAAATAAAATATATCAGATCAACACCTTATGGTGTAGATTTTTGTCTGCGGAAAACAGCAGAGGTTTGCATATTTTTATTAATACTTCCAAATATTATAACAAAAAAATTTTAAAGTTAAAAGGCTAAAGATAAAGTTTCGGGAAATATTGCCTTATGCTATAATAAAAACAGCGTATTGGAAAAGGAGTAAAAGCATTGTATACTATCAGGACCGATTACCGTGACGAAACAGTTATTGAGAAATCGCGGTTCATCTGCACGTTGAAAAAAGTAAGCAGTGAAACAGAAGCGCAGGATTTCATCAAGGTTGTAAAAAAAGAGTTTTGGGATGCTACGCATAATTGTTCTGCTTATATTATTGATGAGCTGGCGCAAAGATCGAGTGATGACGGCGAACCGTCAGGAACGGCAGGACTGCCGATGCTTGAAGTGCTGCGGAAAAATCAGCTGAGCGGCGTTGCGGCGGTAGTGACAAGGTATTTCGGCGGGATCAAGCTTGGTGCAGGCGGGATAGTGCGCGCGTATACTGGCAGCGTGTCCAAAGCTGTTCAAAGCTGCGGCCTGGCACGGAAGATTTTAATGGGTACTTTTGCTTTAAGTGCGGACGCGGCGGACGCAGGAAAACTTCTGAATATTATCTATCAGCAGCAGCTTTTTACAGTGGCGTCGGTAGAATATGGTCAGCAGGCCAGGATTTTGCTGTATATGAAACAAGAGCAGCAGGATGAGGCGGAGCGGTGGCTGACTGAGGCGCTTAATACGGCAACGCAGCTGGAACAGGTCGGCAGCGAATATGTAGAGGTACCTGCCGAGAGAGAAAAGTAATAACAGTTCTGATTATGAAGGAGAGAGAAAATGGAGTTTTTAGAGAGTTTTGTTGCTTTTACCAATGATATTTTATGGTCATATGTTCTGATTGTGATGCTGGTAGGTCTGGGGATCTGGTTTTCATTGCGGACACGATTTGTACAGGTGCGCTGCCTGAAGGAAATGGTACGTCTTTTGAAGGAAGGCGTTGGACAGAAGACTGAACATAACCATATTTCTTCCTTCCAGGCATTTTGTGTCAGCACTGCTTCCCGTGTTGGTGTTGGTAATATTGCCGGCATTGCGATCGCTATCGTCAGCGGTGGTCCCGGAGCGATTTTCTGGATGTGGATCATCGCCATTTTAGGTTCGGCTACGGGCTTTATTGAAAGCACGCTGGCTCAAATTTACAAAGTTCCGCGTGAAGGCGGCGGTTACCGCGGCGGACCTGCTTATTATATTAAGAACGTACTGGGCAACAAACCAATGGCGGCCTTGTTTGCCGTTTTGATCAGTGTGACCTTCGGTTTGATTTTTAATTCGGTACAGGCGAATACGATCACAATTTCCCTGCAGGCTGCCTTTGGACTGGATCGTTTCGTGATGGGCTGTATAATTGCCGCTTTGACCGGTATTGTCATTTTTGGCGGCGTGGCGCGTATTGCGAAGGTCGCTGAATGGATGGTGCCGATTATGGCCGGTCTGTATCTTTTAATAGCTTTAGGCGTGACCTTGATGAATATAGAGAAACTGCCGCAGGTTTTCAACGCTATCTTCAGTTCGGCCTTTGATCTGCAGGCTGTTGCCGGCGGCGGTATGGGTGCGGCGCTGATGACCGGTATCAAGCGCGGCCTGTTCTCAAACGAGGCTGGTATGGGCAGTGTGCCGAATGCTGCTGCTACTGCCAGTGCTTCGCATCCCGTAAAACAGGGCCTGATCCAGGCTTTTGGCGTTTTTGTTGATACTTTACTGGTATGCTCGGCTTCAGCTTTTATCGTGCTGTTGTCTGATGGTTATACTGAAGGTAAGCTGACCGGTATCGAATTGGTGCAGCAATCCTTGTCACAGCATTTAGGACCATGGGCGCCGAGTTTTCTGGCAGGAATGATCTGCCTGTTTGCGTTCAGTTCTATTGTAGGCAATTATTATTATGGTGAGATCAACATCGGGTTTATCAGTAAAAATTATATGACGCTGATGTTGTTCCGTGTTTTCGTAGTGGGTATGGTACTGTTTGGCAGTGTGGCTAAAGTTGCCCTGGTATGGGATCTGGCCGATCTGTTTATGGCGCTGATGGCGATAACGAATTTAGTGGCGATCGCGATTTTAGGCAAGTATGCTTATATTGCTTTGCATGATTATATGGATCAAAAACGTGCCGGTATCGTAGAGCCGGAGTTCGATCCGGCGATCTTGCCAAGCCAGCGTGGTATTGAGGTGTGGCAGAAAGAATAACTATAATAATGAAAAAAGGACGAGCACATGCTCGTCCTTTTTGTTTGTGTGCTTACAGCATTTTCTTTAATTCTGCGGTATTTTCGACAATCGTGACGTCGTGGGTACGCATTTCTTCGAGTGCCGCCGCAACTGTATCGGGAGCGATTCCGCGGCAGGCAGCAAGGTTCAGGATGACCTCGAAACCTGCGGCACGTAATTGCAAAACAGTATTTTTTACGCAGTAGTCAGTAGCCAGGCCGCCGCAGATCACTGTAGTGATGCCATGTTCACGCAGATACTCGATCGCGCCGGTAGAAAGTGTGTTGGCTAAATCATGGTAACAGGCCCCATAGGGATGTTTGTCGATTTCAATACCTTTGTAGACCTGAAAGTCGTAGTTCTTAGGATCAAGACCAGTAATAAATTCAAAACCTTTGGTCCCAACAATGGCATGAGCCGGCCAGTATACATCGACATCGGGGTAGCCGCTGACGGGACTGAGCACAGGATGTCCGTTACCTGCGATCCAGACTGCCTGAGGGGAATGGGCGTCACGCGAGCCGATACGCAGCGATGCTAGAGCTGCCTGGGCATTCAGTTCCTCAACGATCTGGTCGCCTTCGGCAACCGGAAGTTCGTCCGGACAGACAGGAGTAAAGGTATTTTGAGCGTCGATATCGAACGCGGCGATTTTATTTTGGGCGGGTAATTTAGTAAGCATGGCAAAATCCTCCTTAAAAAAGATGTTTGTTAACAGTATTATACTCTATTTTGGCAGGTGATTATAGAGCTTCTTTAAATTGCAGGTAATTGACTGTGTGCTTGACAAGGTTTTTAAATCAGAGTAAGATGTGAATATGAATTTCAATTTCAAATTAGGAAGTGCTTTATGAAAAAACGTAATCCTTATAAAACAGCTCAGCAGGAAGCGATGCTGCAATATTTTTTAGAGGATAAACATAATTTTTTAACTGTCAAAGATTTGCTGAGCAGCCTGCAAAAATTGCAGATCGACATCGGTCAGACGACGGTGTACCGTTTTCTGGAGCGGCAGGCTTTGGAAGGATCTGTCATTAAAATCCAGCCGGTTGATGGATCGGGAACGCAGTATTGGCGTCTACCCTGTCCGCAGGCTGATTTAAGAGGGAAGCTGGTGTGCCTGAAATGCAGAAAAGTCATTCCTCTGAGCTGTGAGCACTTAGATATGTTTTCAGAGCATGTACTGCATAAGCATAAATTTAATTTAAGCCTGCAGCACAGCATTTTATATGGTTATTGTGAAGATTGTGATAACTGAGCAGTCTGAGGAAAGAGGTGATAAAGAGTAAAAATAAGGTTGGTGCGTTCTGGCAAGGGCCCACCGGGGAGAAGTGAAGCGGCTTACTGCTTAATAATAAATTTTAGCTGCGGTAATTTGTAGGAGGTAAGAATGAAGAAGTTTTTAGTTGTAATATTGGGTATGGTTTTACTGGCGGCAGTCGGCTGCGGCAGTGAAAAAAAACAGGCTGATGGCAAGCTGCCGGTAGTGGCAAGCTTTTATCCTATGGCTGATTTTACCAGACAGATCGGCGGAGATCTGCTGCAGGTCGATACATTGATCGCTGACGGTGTGGAACCGCATGACTGGGAACCGACAGCCAAGGATTTAACAAAATTAGGCAATGCCAGGCTTTTTGTTTATAACGGCGGGGTCGAGAACTGGGCCCGGCCTGCTTTAGAAGCTGTAAAGGACAAGCAGGTAGCCAGTGTGGAGGCCGGCAAAGGGCTGTTTGACGAAAAAGCTACTCATGTAGATCCGCATGTCTGGCTGAGTCCGAGAAAAGCTGTATTGGAAGTTGCTGCAATAACGGCTGCTTTGGTGCAGGCTGATCCTGAACATGCTGCTGTTTATAAAAAGAACAGCGAAGCCTATCAGGAAAAACTGCTGCAGCTTGACCAGCGTTTGACAGAGCTGGCGGCTAAAGCACCGCAAAAGCTGTTTGTCACGACTCATGCCGCCTTTGGTCATCTGGCTGAAGATTATGGTCTGCAGCAGGTTGCGATCATGGGTATTTCTCCTGATGCGGAACCAACTCCGGCTGATTTGAAAAATCTGATCAGTACGATCAAAGACAATCAGGTAAAATATGTTTTCTTTGAAACTCTTGTCAGTCCCAGAATCGCTCAAACTGTTGCGGAAGCCTCCGGAGCTGAAACGCTTGTGCTTGATCCGCTGGAAGGTTTGAGTGAAGCAGGCAGAAACAACGGCGACGATTATTTAAAAATCATGACGCGGAATATCGACAATCTGGAGTTGGCATTGGGCGTTAAATAAACGGTGGATCTATGGAAAATATCATTAAAATAAACAAATTAGGCTATAATTATGGCGAAGGCTGGATTCTGCACGATCTTTCGGTGGAGATTGCCCAGGGAGATTTTGTTGCCGTTATTGGCCCTAACGGGGCAGGGAAAAGTACGCTGCTGCGTCTTTTAGCAGGCATTCTGCAGCCGACTTCCGGCGAGATAGAGCTGTACGGAACGCCGCTGCCGCAATTCAAGGACTGGGAAAAAATCGGTTATGTACCGCAGAATCCTGCTAAACAGCATCGCGATTTCCCAATCAGTGTCAAAGAGGTTATCGGTCTGGGCCTTTTGTGTGGCAGCAGTATGTTTCAGAAAATTTCCCGGGCTGGCAAAGCCAGAGTAGAAACGATGCTGGAACGGTTTTATCTTCAAGAGCTTGCGCATCGTAAAATAGGTGAGTTATCAGGCGGTCAGCAGCAGCGTGTCTTTTTGGCACGCGCTATGGTGCGGCAGCCTGAACTGCTGCTTTTGGACGAGCCTGCTACCGGAGTCGATCCGGATGCGAAGATCGAGCTGTACAGAATGCTCAGGGATATCAACCGTGAGCTGGGTGTGACGATCGTGATGGTGTCGCATGATTTGGAGCTGGCAGCCGAAGTGGCGCATAACGCTTTGTGCCTTGACCACGATGTCTGCTTCTGGGGCGACGTACAGCAGGCGCTGGTGCATCGTCATAAGCACGGTTACTTTTACAGATAGAAGGTACTTAGATGTTGGAAATGTTTGAAACAGAATTTATGCAGCGCGCCTGGCTGGCTGGTTTGATCGTGGCAGTGATCTGCCCGTTGATCGGCAGTTTTTTAGTGCTGCGGCGGCAGTCGATGATCGGTGACGGCCTGGGGCATATCGCCTTCGCCGGTGTAGCGGGCGGAGCGCTGATGGGCTGGCAGCCCGTTTTGAGCGCGGCAGCGGTCACTGTGCTTGGGGCGCTCGTGATAGAATGGGTACGGACCAGGCTGGCGGCCTTTTCAGAGATGATTTTAGCAATTTTCTTTTACAGCGGGATCGGGCTGGCAGTTGTTTTTACGAGTATGAACCGTATGGGCGGTTTTAATTTAAGCAGTATTTTATTCGGCAGTCTGATGACGATCAGCAGCAGCGATTTATGGATAGTGGCCGGCCTGGGGATTTTTGCCTGTATTTTTGTGGTACTTTTTTACCGGCCGCTGCAGTATCTGACCTTTGATGAAACATCGGCACGGGTGGCAGGCTTGCCTGCTGACCGACTCAATATTTGGCTGGCGGTGCTGACGGCGCTGACAGTTGCGCTTTCGATGCGTATCGTAGGCCTGCTGCTGGTTTCCGCTATGATGGTGATACCGGTAGCCTGCGCACTGCAGACGGCACGCAGCTTTGCCGGGACAATTTACGGCGGTATTGCTTATGGGCTCGTTATCGTTTCAGGTGGTCTGACCTTATCTTATTATGCTAATTTAGCGCCGGGCGGCACTATTGTACTGACTGGTACCTGTATGTTTATTTTGAGCTGTTTATTTGGCAGACGTTTCTATCAGAAACCGCAGGCACAGGAGAACCTGACGGCAGAATGCAAGATCTGCCGCTGCAGGAAGGAGGAGCAGACGGATGCAAGTTGATCTGCATATCCACAGTACCGCTTCTGACGGTACCTGGACTCCGCCGGAAGTCGTTGCAGCAGCGCTTGCAGCAGGGCTGGGAGCTATTGCTGTTACCGATCATGACAGCGTGGCCAATGTGGCGGCGACACGTGAGCTTGCCGTCGCAGCAGGATTAAAATTTATTCCCGGTGCGGAGATCTGTTCGACGAAAGACGATTTCTGTTTTCATATCCTGGGTTATGGTATCGATGTCACAAACAAACGGCTGCTGGATTTATTGGAGCATAATGAGCGGCTTTTGAACAGCAAGGATGATGAAAGCATAAAAATGTTGATCGAACGAGGCTGGCCGCTGGATTTTGAAGAGTTTTTGCGGTATGATTATGATAGAAGACGCGGAGGCTGGAAAGCCCTGGCTTTCTTGCAGGATAAAGGGCTCTGCGGCGATGTCAATGATTTTTTCAGCAGGATTTTTACCAAAGAACATGATCTTGGTTTTCCGGTTTTTCCTTCGATCAAAGAAGTTGTGGATGCCATCCATGCTGCCGGCGGCGTAGCTTTATGCGCGCATGCAGCCAGCAGTTTTCATGGGCCGGGGCTGGCAGCGACACTGCTGGAATTGGCGAAGGAGGATTTTGACGGGTTTGAATGTTACCATTCGGGACACAGCAGGGAAGATACTGCGGCACTGCTCACTTATTGCCGTCAGCATCAGCTTCTTGTCAGCGGCGGCAGTGACTGCCACGGCAGTTTTGTGCCGTCACGTGCGCTGGGCCGGCCTGTTATCGACAGCAGCGACCTGAATTTACCGGGATTGTTATAAGGGAGGAATGGAATATGACGAAGGCAAAAGTTTATTTTTCGGATATGCGTACCAGATATGGCGGGTTGAGTTTACCGCAGAAGCTGGGTAAGCTGATCGAAGCAGCCGGGATCGGAGATATTGATTTTCAGAATAAATTTGCGGCGATCAAGATCCACTTCGGCGAACCGGGCAATCTTTCTTTTCTGCGCCCAAATTATGCCAAAGTAGTTGTTGATACCGTTGCCGCACAAGGAGGACGTCCGTTTCTGACAGACTGCAACACTTTATATGTAGGTCGTCGTAAGCATGCGCTGGAGCATATTACAGCTGCTTATGAAAATGGTTTCAGTCCTTTTTCAACAGGCTGTCACATTATTATTGCCGACGGCTTGAAGGGTACTGACGAAGCTTATGTAACTGTGCCGGGCGGCGAATTGGTGCAAGAAGCGAAAATAGGCAAAGCATTGATGGATGCGGATATCGTGATTTCCCTGAACCATTTTAAAGGTCACGAAGCTACTGGTTTCGGCGGCGCTATTAAAAATATCGGTATGGGCGGCGGTTCTCGTGCCGGCAAAATGGAAATGCACCATGACGGCAAACCGCATATCAGTGAACGCAAATGTATCGGCTGCGGTGCCTGCGTGCGGATCTGTGCGCATGGTGCGCCGATCATCGAAAATAAAAAAGCGCATATCGATCTGGATAAATGTGTTGGCTGCGGACGTTGTATCGGTGCCTGTCCGATGGACGCGGTGAAGCCGCCCGCTGATGGTTCCAGCATGGAAGCACTCAATAAAAAGATGGCGGAATATGCCTGGGCTATTTTGCACGGCAGGCCGCATTTTCATATCAGCCTGATCGTTGACGTATCTCCTTACTGCGATTGTCATGCGGAAAATGATGCACCTGTAGTGCCTAATATCGGTATGCTGGCATCTTTTGACCCGGTGGCGCTGGATCAGGCTTGTGCAGATCTGGTCAACGCAGCGCCGGTCATGGCGAACTCACTGCTGGACGATCATTTAAAAGCTGATCCGGAAGGCTGTCAGGGACATGATCATTTCCATAACCTGACACCGGAATCTGAATGGAAGACCTGTCTTGCTCATGCCGAAAAGCTGGGTATGGGAACACGCGCGTATGAACTGGTAACAGTAAAATAAAAGGAGCTGACAGTATGATTGTTACGACCACACCTGCTGTAGAAGGCAGAAAAATCGTTGCTTATAAAGGTATTGTTTTTGGGGAAGTAGTTTCCGGCGTCAATTTTATCAAGGATATGTTTTCCAGCATTACGGATATGATCGGCGGACGCAGCGGGACCTATGAAAAGGAACTGCAGGAAGCACGTGAAAAAGCGCTGGCGGAAATGTCTGAGCGCGCCGCTAAATTGGGCGCCGATGCCGTAGTCGGTGTCGATGTGGATTATGAAGTGCTGGGCGAAACTAACGGTATGCTGATGGTCAGCGTTTCCGGAACCGCAGTTAAACTGGACTGAGAGTATATAACTAAAACCGTGAAGTGGTACTTGAAAGTTGGATAATTAAATAGAGCTCAACGCTATCAGGGCCTGTTGTCTGTATTTTACAGACAACAGGCCCTTTAAGTTTTTTTGTGTGTTTTGATAACAATTAAATCGAAAATTTGTGCAAGACCATAAAAAGTTTGAAATATACCAACGTAAATGTCTTGCGGGGGGTACAGATATGGTAATATATCATAAGAGATACAAAATAATTAAAAAATATTAAATAAAACGGCTGTTTTGTATCCGGAAATTCAAGACCTATGTCAGAAATTTTTATTTGATCTTAAATGATCAAGAAAAGGGGATGGTGCTGAATTTTAGGGTGTATGGACAGATAGTTACTCATTTTGCCTGTGTTGAAATTTATTGAAGAAGGTGTAGAAAATGTTGGGTAAAACTAAGAAAAATTTGGCACTAAAAATAACACTGGGATTAGTATTAGCTTTGCCGGTAGGAACAGCTTTAGCGGCGGATACAGCGACAATTGTTGATTACGATGCTCTTACTGTGAAGCCAAATGCGGAATTTATATACCACGGCGAGGGCGATAAGAAAGCAGATTTTACTGCTGCAGATATTAAACGCAGTGAAACGCAATGTGTATATGGAATTTTTGTTGGGGATAAAGCCGTTTTGAATGCGGCATCAGAAAATATAAACATATCGGTTACTAATACGGAGGGTGAAGCAAGAGCAGTATATGCGGGGGCTTTCACTGATAAAGACAAGCATGTTATAAATGGTGGGACATTAAACCTTGGTGATAATACAACTAAAAATGTCACGGTGAAGGTTGACGCGAAAAAAGATGCTCTGGGGCTGAATGCAATACGTTCAACGGACAACAGTGAGGTTGAACCGGGCATTATTAATGTCAAAGGTGAAAATGTAAGTATTGAAGCCAATTCGGCGGAAGGATTAGCTGTTGGTATTTGGGCACAAAATAATAAGACTGTAAATGATGGCAATCCGTCCACTGTGAAAATAGATGCTGATAACACATATATTAACGTAACTTCTGGTAATAAAGTGCCAACCGCAGGGGAATATAATAATATCGGCATTGTTAATTATAGCGGTGCTAAAGTAATTATTAACGGTAATTTAACAGTAGAGTCAGGAACTTTTTTGAGCACTCGCGGCGGTGCAACAACAGAGATCAATAAAGATGGCAAGGGCACAGTTAAAATCAACGGAGATATTAATTTTAACTATGACCAACCGACATCAGGAACATCGGTAGATGCAATTGTTGATTTAAATTTAACAACACAAGACTCTGTATTTAACGGCAATATCTTTGTTAACGGTAATCCTTATCCGCCAGACGGGAAAAAAGAGGTTGGCGGCATGAACTTAGGACTTGCCAACGGTGCACAATGGAATACTGATGAGAACAGCTTTGTTAATAAACTAAATTTTAACGATGGTATTATTAATGTGAATGGCGGTGAGGGACAGGAAGTTAAACTTGGTGACATTAATGGCAGTGGAGGCACTGTAAATATGTTAACGAGCTCCGATTTAAAAACCGCCAAATTATCAATTGGTACGATAGAATCTGATGCTGTAAATAAAATCGATCTCAAAGCCAAAGCGGCGGCCGGTCCTAAACTTACAATTAATTACACTGGTATCACCGCCGACGATCTTAACAATGTGGCTGATGATTTAGGGGGTTTAGCTAAAAATATTAGTGTTGCGGAAGGTACTAATACTGGTCTTACAGCTACGGCTAATGTAGCAGAAGGTTTGTTAAAGGGTTCGGTAAGCGCTGATCTGGATACTGCTGCCATCGGCAGTACGGTCAAGGTTGACAGCGTCAAACAAAATAAGGAAAGTTCTACTATGACTTCTATGCGCAATATTGCCAGTGTGGCGATCGTTTCATGGCGGCAGGAGGACAGCACGCTGAGCCAGCGGTTAGGAGAATTGCGTAACAGCAAGGGAGACCAAGGCATTTGGGCACGTATGAGCCGCGGTGAATTTGAATACAGCGGCGCTTATAAAAATCAGTATAATTTCTTCCAATTGGGCTATGATAAAGCTTTTGGCAGCTGGCATTATGGTGCGGCAATAAGCCATAACGACGGAAAAACTACTTACGATAGCGGTAAAGGTGAAAACAAGAGCACCTCCCTGTCACTTTATGGAACCTGGCTGGGTGACAGAGGACATTATACTGATATTGTTTTAAAACAGGGTCGTTTATCCAACGAATACGATAATTATGCGGCAGCAGGGCATACTCATGGAGATTATGATGCTTGGGGAACTTCTTTGAGCGGTGAATATGGTATGAAGGTAGGCCTCGATAACGGCTGGTATGTAACGCCGCAGGCTCAGCTGACATTGATGCGTATCGGCGGTGAGGATTATACTACTAATAACGGTATCAAAGTCAACCAGGATACACTGGAGAGCTGCGTTGGACGAGTGGGCTTTGAAATGGGTAAAACTATCAGCGATAAAGGCAGCATTTATGCCAAAGCTTCATTGCTGCATGAATTTGCAGGTAATGCCGATACTTATCTGAACCTGAATAGTATCAGCAACAGCTACAGTCAGGATATTGGCGGCACCTGGTATGAAGCAGGCCTGGGCTTCAACTTCAAAACTACGGACAACAGTTATGTTTATGCTGATGTAGTTAAAACATTTGGCGATGATATTAAAACTCCTTGGCAGTGGAATGTGGGTGCTCGCTGGAGTTTCTAAGCAGTATTGAAATCTGAACAGAAGAGAAATAAAAAAGCACCGCTTTCAGGCGGTGCTTTTTTATTTCTCTGTTTTTCTCATGGGCTTCGCTTTTGGTATTTTGGGCGCGGTCAGTTCAAAGCTGTGGGCGATCATGGCAAATAATTCGCCTTTGGGTACACTGTTTACTTCGACGGTGTTCCAATGTTCTTTGTTCATATGCCAGGCCGGGTAAACGCCTTTGTAAGTACGGCGCAGAAATTCGGATCTGACAGGATCACATTTCAGATTTATGCAGAGCTTGCCTTGAAGATGCATAATACAGGCAAACCATTTACCACCGGATGGATGGCGCATAATAGTGAGATCGTTATCGGCAAAGGGATAATCTTCGACAGCATTAGGATAAGTAAGGCAATGAGCGATCAAGGTTTGTTTTTCCATGGCAGATACCTCGCTTTCGTCAGGCGGCATTAATTTTATCATAATTATATAACAAAAAAGCCGACCTCGCAGTCGGCTTTTTATTTTGTGATATGCTAATTATTTCCCTGTCAGTCTTTTGATGATTTCCTGATAGGCTTCTTCGACGCTGCCCATATCACGGCGGAAACGGTCTTTGTCGAGTTTTTCGTTAGTATCCCAGTCCCATAAGCGGCTGGTATCAGGTGTGATCTCGTCGGCGAGGATCACTTTTCCGTCTGCATCGACGCCAAATTCCATTTTGAAGTCGATCAGGCGCACTTTCCGTTCAGCCAGAAAGGCCTTTAAGATTTCGTTGATCTTCAGGGCGTAGGCTTTGATTTCTGCAACCTGTGCATCGGTTGCCAAGCCAAAAGCTTCGGCATAATCAGCGTTGATCATCGGATCGCCAAGATCGTCGTTTTTATAGTAAAATTCTACGATAGGGCGTTTCATAACATAGCCTTCTTCGACGCCCATTTTTTTGGCCAGGCTGCCGGCGGCGATGTTACGGGTAACTACTTCCATGGGGATGATACTGACTTTTTTACACAGCGCTTCACGATCGCTGAGCTTTTTGATCTGGTGATGGGGGATGCCGTGCTTGGCAAGCAGGTCAAAGAAAAAGCTGGTGATCGTATTATTCATAATGCCTTTATCTGCGATAGTGCCTTTTTTGAGGCCGTTCATGGCGGTAGCGTCATCTTTATAATAGATGATTACTTCATTGGGGTTCTCGGTTTCAAAAACTTTTTTGGCTTTGCCTTCATACAACATTTTTGCCATTGTCTGTAACCTGCTTTCTTTTAAATAAATTTATTAGTAGAGCCGGCGAATGTAAGGCACTCGTCGCCTGCTAAATCGCAAGTGTTGATATTGTTAGATGGATTTTTTACATTGTTAGTTTAGCTTGTTTGCTTTTCATTGTCAATGATTTTTCGGAACATTTAATATAAAAAATAGTAAAAAAAGGCGTTTTTATGCTAAAAATCCGAACGTTTAAATAAAAATATGGAAAAATATTTGCTAAAACTCTTTACAAATCCTGAAAAGTGATTTATAATCACAGCATAAGCAACAGCGAAGTTGCGGGCCAAGGCCTGAGTTCGCCGTTGCTTTTTGTTTTATTCTGTTTAGTTTCAGTGAGGGGGAGAAAATTATGAGCAATGTACCGAAAATGTTTGGCAGCCTGGTATTTAATGAAACGGTTATGAAAGACCGTTTGCCAACGGCTACCTACAAGACTTTCAAAAACGCTGTCTTAAAAGGCGAAGCGCTGGATCTGCCAATTGCCAACATCATCGCCAATGCGATGAAAGACTGGGCGCTGGAACATGGCGCGACCCATTTTACCCATTGGTTCCAGCCGATGACCGGTATTACTGCCGAAAAGCATGAAAGCTTTATCGCTCCGACGGCAGACGGCCGCGTTATTATGGATTTCTCCGGGAAAGAACTGATCCAGGGCGAGCCTGATGCTTCCAGCTTTCCTTCGGGCGGTCTGCGCGCTACTTTTGAAGCCCGCGGCTACACTGCTTGGGACCCTACCTCTTATGCGTTTATCAAGGATGGCTGTTTATGCATCCCGACTGCGTTTTGCTCCTATACCGGCGAAGTATTGGATAAAAAAGCGCCGCTGCTGCGCTCGATGTGCTGTGTCGACCAGGCTGCCAGACGTATACTGGCGCTGTTCGGGCAGGCGACCGAGAAGGTTGTGACTACTGTCGGGCCGGAGCAGGAATATTTCCTCGTCGATAAGGAGATGTGGGAGCAGCGTAAGGATCTGGTATATACGGGGCGTACACTGTTCGGAGCCAAGGTTCCGAAAGGGCAGGAGATGGAAGACCATTATTTTGGCATCATCAAGCCGCGCGTCCTGGCTTTTATGAAGGAGCTGGATGAGGAGCTGTGGAAGCTGGGCGTGCTTGCTAAAACGGAGCATAACGAAGTTGCTCCGGCCCAGCATGAGCTGGCACCTATTTTTACTACTACTAACGTAGCTTCTGATCATAATCAGCTGACAATGGAATTTATGAAGCGCGTTGCCCTGCGTCACGGACTGGTATGCCTGCTGCACGAGAAACCCTTTGCTGGCGTTAATGGCAGCGGTAAGCATAATAACTGGTCTATTGCGACTACTGAAGGCGATAATTTACTGAATCCCGGTAAAGAACCACATAAAAATACCCGTTTCTTACTGTTTCTCGCAGCTATCATCAAAGCTGTTGATGAATATCAGGATCTGCTGCGCGTAAGTGTAGCCAGCGCCGGTAACGATCATCGTCTCGGCGCGAACGAAGCGCCTCCTGCGATAGTATCTGTTTTCCTGGGGACGGAGCTGACCAATATTCTGGAAGCTATCGAAAAAGGGAAGCAGTACAATCCTGACGCGGCGGCGTTATTGAAATTGAGCGGCGATGTTATCCCGGCACTGACCAAGGATAATACGGACAGAAACCGTACGTCTCCGTTCGCTTTCACCGGCAACAAGTTCGAGTTCAGAATGCTGGGCAGCGAGTTTTCTATCGCCGGCCCTAATATCGTTCTCAATACTATCGTTGCCGAAGCTTTGAATCAATTCGCAGACAAATTAGAAAAAGCAGCCGATAAAGATGCTGCCATGAAGAAATTGATCAAAGAAACCATCGTCAAGCATAAACGTATCGTGTTCAACGGTGACGGTTATACGGACGCATGGGTAGAAGAGGCCAAATCGAGGGGGCTTCTTAATCTTAAATCCACACCGGAAGCGCTGCCTTATATGGAAGCGGAAAAAAATATCGAATTGTTTGTTAAACACGGTATTTTTACAGCGGCCGAGGTGCGTTCCCGGGTGGAGATCATGTTGGAAAAATATGCCAAAACGATCAATATCGAAGCATTGACGATGCTGGATATGCTGTATAAGGATATCCTGCCGGCGGCAACGGCTTATACTAATGACCTGCTGGGCAATGCTGCGGCCAAAAAGGACTTGGGGATCAAAAACTGCTTTGAAGCTGATCTGGCGGCGAAGATTTCCGAGTTGACCGCTAAAATGTATAACAGCGGTGAAAAGCTGGCCAAAGTCCTGAAAGGTGCTGAAAAATGCGTCGATATGAAAGCTGAGGCCAACTATTATCATGACACGGTTTTAAAAGAAATGGAGCTCCTGCGCAGCTATGCTGATGCTGCCGAAGAGCTGATCGGTGAAGACTATCTGCCGTATCCGACCTACGGCAAGCTGCTTTACGGCGTCAACAATTAAAGGACGCCCAGGGGAAGCTGACAACGCGAAGAAGCGTATCCGCTGAGGATACGCTTCTTTTTTATAAATAGAGCTAAAATGATTGGATGTGGGGGGACTATGATGATGGAAAAATACGCAGCAGCGGATACGATGTGGGTACTGATCGGCGCGTTTATGGTATTTTTTATGCAGCCGGGCTTTGCCATGGTCGAGACCGGTTTTACCAGAGCTAAAAATGCCGGCAATATCGTGATGAAAAATTTTATGGATCTGTGTCTGGGCAGTATCGTTTTTTGGATCATTGGCTTTGGCCTGATGTTTGGCACGGATATCGGCGGTTTGATCGGTGCGCCTGATTTTTTTGTACAAAACGATTATGGGGCGTCTTATCCGTCCTGGGCCTTTTTTATCTTTCAAACTGTTTTCTGTGCTACGGCGGCGACTATTGTATCAGGTGCTATGGCCGAACGGACGAAGTTTTCTGTTTACTGTATCTACAGTATTTTGATCAGCGCGGTTATTTATCCGGTCTCGGGGCATTGGATCTGGGGCGGCGGCTGGCTCGGCGCCATGGGTTTTCATGATTTTGCCGGTTCTACGGCGGTCCATATGGTTGGTGGTGTAGCCGCGCTTGTCGGTGCCAAGATACTTGGTCCGCGTATTGGAAAATATAATGCTGACGGCAGTGTCAATGCCATACCGGGACACAGCCTGACGCTGGGCGCTTTGGGCGTATTCATTCTCTGGTTCGGCTGGTTTGGCTTTAACGGCGGCTCTACAGTTTGCGCGACCGGTGACGATGTCCTGACATCAATGGGCAGGATCTTTGTTACTACTAATATGGCCGCTGCCTCTGCCGCGACGGCAACGATGTTCCTGACCTGGCTGCGTTACGGCAAGCCTGATGTATCGATGACCTTGAACGGCGCGCTGGCAGGATTGGTCGCTATTACTGCTGGCTGTGACGCAGTCAGTGTTCCGGGAGCTTTTGTGATCGGTATCATTGCCGGGCTTGTGATCGTTTTTGCAGTAGAATTTTTTGACCAGATTGCCAGAATCGACGATCCTGTCGGCGCAATTTCGGTACATGGAGTCTGTGGTGCGCTGGGCACGCTGCTGGTTGGTGTTTTTGCAGTAGACGGCGGTCTGCTGTACGGCGGCGGCAGTGAGCTGCTGATCATTCAGGCGACGGGAGTTGCAGCGGTAGCGGCTTATATCGGTATCGTGATGACGCTGATTTTTCAAATCCTCGATAAAACTATCGGGCTGCGGGTCAGCACGCGTGAGGAAATCGCCGGGCTGGATATGGAAGAGCATGGTCTGGCCAGCTCTTATGCCGATTTTATGCCGGCAGCAGAAGATTTCCATGGTGCTGTGACTGCTCAGGAAGCAGCAGAGGCTGGTGCTGCCGTTACTCACGTTACTGCCGCTCTGCCGTCAGCAGGCAGACCGAAAATGACGAAGATCGTGATCATTACTTCGCAGCTGCGTTTTGAGATCTTGAAGGAAGCTTTGGATAAACTTGGTATTACCGGTATGACGGTAACGAAGGTTTTGGGTTACGGGCTGCAGAAAGGCAATACCGAATATTACCGCGGTGCGGAAGTAAGCGTGCATCTGCTGCCCAAGGTCAAAGTAGAACTTGTTGTTTCGGCTATTCCTGTGGCTGCGGTGGTGGCAGCTGCGAAAAAAGTGCTTTATACCGGTAAGTATGGTGACGGTAAAATTTTTATCTATGATGTAGAGAACGTCGTTAAGATACGTACTGGCGAGGAAGGCTATGAAGCCCTGCAGGACGAGCCGATAGAGGCATAATAAATAAAGCTGACTTGCGGTACTGTCCTGATATGGCGGCAGTACCGCTTTTTAGTAATCATATTTTAGAAAATAATGCAACTAATAATTATTATTAAGATTTTTGACTGTCGCTGCTTTCTGTGATATAGTGATAATAACAACAAGCGATGCTGTCATTCATTGGCAGCGCGCTGTTGATCTTGAAAAGACAGGAGTTGAAAGTTATGTTGTATACCGCAGAAGACGCGATCCAGATTTATCATGCTAAATCATCGACTTTGGAATTTTTTGCGGCAAAAGTGCCGAAAGCTGCCTGGCAGGGTATCCGCAAAGAAGATATTGAGCCGGCTCAGGAATATTACAGTGACGATATTATTGTAGATTTTGATTTGCTGGACCGGGACGCTTATGAAGAAAAGGTCTGCGGCGGTGCTCATAGCGATCTGCCCGATGCGGCGTTTCCTGTTCTGGTGATCGTCAAGTCTTTGGATTAAAAATTTTTTATACTCAAAAATGACCTTTGCAGGTACTGCGCTTACAAAGGTCGTTTTTTTATTTACTTCTACTGTTTCAGGGGGGTTAAGGGCTTTAAAATGCAACATTCAGACCTGTAAAAATGGCGGAAAAAGTATTTTTGTAAGCAAACTGTAATTTTTTTCTAGTTGATATTTAAATATTGAAAACTTTACACAGATGAAAAAGTGTATATAATAAAAATCGTAAACAAAACCTGCTCAGCAGGAAAGGAAAGAGGTCAATGAAAATGAAAAAATCTGTAATCGTAGTGGTCTGCTTATTATTGGTAGGCATTTTTGGCTGGTCTATCGCTAAAGCCAACAGTGCCGATATCAAAGTCCATCTTGGTGCAGGAACCATCGTTATGGATCAACAAGAGCTGGTATTAACTCCTGATGAAGCCATCATGGTTCAAGAAGATACAGTATACCTGCCCCTGCGTCCGCTGATGGAAAAAATGGACTACCAGGTATTCTGGGATGCCGGTATGCAAAATGTTTCGATGGAAAAAGGTGATCAGACCTATTTTATGACTATTGGCAGCAACCAATATGTACGCAATGGCCAAACCATTACTTTGGACAACGCTCCGATTTTAGTAAATGGCAAGACTATGGTGCCGGTTACATTCTTTACCAACGTTATGAACAAAACTGTTGAAGTTTCCAACAGCCATGTTTAAGCCTTAACGTCAATTACATCTCATATATAGCTTCCTACAGGCAAAACACCGCTTTTACAGAAAGCGGTGTTTTGCTTTTTTTCGGCGGCAGTAAAAAACAGTGGCCGGGCTTAAAAAATAAAGATAAAAGTATTTATTTGCTAAAAGTAAAAATGCTATAATATAAAAAATAGGTTATAATTAATAGCGGATAATCTAATTGTTTTATTTTGTAGAATTCAGAGAGCATTTGTAAAAAATAGAAAGAGGTAGCTTTATGTGGGGAAAACTGCATCGTGAGCTGATCGTCATAACTATAATCTCAGTTTTGATCCTGGCGGTTTCTTTTGCATTCAATTTCAGTGCCAGTCAAAAGGACATTCTGGAACGCCAGACTTACGATTATTTGCTGGACGCAGCCCATCATACCAAGGTTATTCTGCATACCGAGATCCAGCGGCAGAATGAATTACTGGATATCGTGCTGAGAAACGCTCCTCGATATGAAGGGCAGAAGGATAATTTGATCAATCTTTTGAGTACAGTTTCCAACACAGGGCATTTTTCGACTGTTGGACTTACTTATCGTGGTCAGAAAACCCTGATGAGCAATGGCGAGGAAATCGATATCCTGGATCAGGATTATTATAAAAGGGCCTTAGAGGGAGAAGAAGTTGTTGAAGGGCCGGTCGTTTTGCCGTCCAGCGGCAGAAAAGTAGTTATTCTGGCTAAGCCACTGTATAAGGATGAAGAGGTCATCGGCGTTGTCCATGAAGCCTATGATCTTGACAATGCGACGAAAACGCTGCTGGCGGTGCTGAATATGCAGCAGGACCGTATTACGATGATCGCAGATGAAAAGGGCGACGTTATTATGGGCATCGGCAATGGCAAGCAGGGAAATTTCTTTAAATTCCTGGAGCAGGAAGCCATTGGCTGCTCGATGACGGAGCAAGACCTGGAAAAAGCTATTGCCAATAAAGAAAGCGGCGCTTTCTATTATACTGATATCTTTGGCGAGACACAGTATGTAGTCTTTGCGCCTGTAGAAGTTAACGACTGGTACACTTTCCAGATCGTTTCAGGAACCAATCTTCTGGCAGATCAGCAGATGCTGAATAAGATCGCCCGGGATACGATGGGAAAATATTTCCTGCTCATCTGTCTGTGCTTTCTCGTTATCATCTATATCTGGCGGCAGATCGAAAAAGACCGTTTAAAACAGATCAACGCGGAGATAGAGGGTCTGCGGCTGACGGCGGGCTTGATGGAAGGCTGCATGTTTGAATTTGATCTGAAAGCATGTAAATTTCTGATCGTAAAAAATACCGGTGAAGGTGCGGCCGGGCATAATACCGAAAAACAGATACTGGAAAAATTGGGCGGCTTTATTACTGATACTATTGCGGAAAAGAATAGCAGCAGTTTAAATAAGTATTTTCATGAGGAAGACAGCAGTGCCGTGCAGAAGGCTCTGACAGAATTGCAAAGGGCCGGCAGGACAGTTTTTCAGGGGCGCCTGCATACTTCTGATGGCGATTATCACTGGTATCGTTTTTATATGGCGGTGGTATTTGATGATAAGCGGCAGATCAAGCGTGTTTTAGGTAATGTTCTGGATATCAACGATACGCAGAATAAATTTGCACGGATGCAGCATAAGGCTGAGCGTGATCCTTTGACGGGTATTTATAACCGGGCTGTTTTTGAAAAATATGTCAATGAGGTTTTAGCTGACAGCTCGAAACGGCAGCATGCCTTTTTCCTGCTGGATATTGATGATTTTAAAAATGTTAACGACAGCAGGGGACATGCCTTCGGTGATACGGTGCTGTGTGAGCTTACTGCCAATCTTGAGCGCAGCTTCCGCAGCTCGGATCTGCTGGGCCGTATCGGCGGCGATGAATTTGCGGTGCTGATGTGTGATATCACCAGTATGGAAAATGCCCTGGTGAAAGCCGGGCAGATCTGCAGTCTGTACACTAAAGGCGCGGCAAAAGAAGGACTGAAGATATCCTGCAGTATCGGGATGGTGTTCTGTGAATCTGACGACGGCGCTGCTTTTGACGACCTGTATCAGAAAGCGGACAGCGCTTTGTATAAAGCCAAGGGAAAAGGCAAAAATGTTTTTGTCGTATTTGATGAAAATATGCTGTGAGAACAGCAGGGAATATTCCTGGAAAAATGTAAAAGCAGCTTCTCATCTTAATAATGGAGAAGCTGCTTTTTGATTTAAAAATAAATTTCTGAAAAACTATTTTGAAAAAAATGGGAATGTGCTATAATAACATAAATTAAAATATTGCGAATTTAAATATTGCGATATTTAAAATTTGTGAAGTCGATTTTCGGCAAGGTAGATTGCAACCCTCTCCGCCTTGTTTGAAGATATTCCCCAAAAATAGACCTGCCTTAGGGCAGGTCTATTTTTTTATTTGATATTTAAATCTGGTATCTTGTAAGGTGTTGCAAGCTTTGCGGCTTCCTGCAGGCCATGCTGTATAATAAAATCACGGATCGTTTCAAGGATATAGGAAAAACAAATTGCCAGATAAGTGCTGAAACCTTCAATATCCCGTGCTTCCAGGTATAAATAAGCCTGCCATGTATATTTGCAAAGAGTATCCGTCGTTCCTGCAAGATTCTGGCGGTGAAAAGCCAGATAATAACCCCAGTGCAGCAGTTTATTGGTTTCCTGCAGTATCGCCCGCAGCGGCTGCAGCTCCGTAAGTTCGATCAGGGAATTGACTATTAAGGCCAGGGGTACTTTACCTGGCTGACCAAATTCTGACCGCCAGGCTTTCTGTGTCTGGGGATCGATCCTGCCGGCTGCAGCCACAGCGACAGGCTTGATAATAACTGACATTAGCTGCAAGGCGCTGAGATAGATCAGCGTATCTTTTTTGTAACGCTCGTTCTGCATACAATTAGCGGTGATGAAGGTAGGCGGCAGCCTGACAATAGTGCCCTTGGTATTGATGGTTTCTGCGAAGCCGATCTCGTTGAGCAGAGCCAGCGATTTGCGGATCGTGGAAATAGAGACTTTGTAGTTTCTGGCCAGTACAGCTTCATAAGGTAAAAGTGTACCGGGCTTATAGATGCTGGCGGCGATCTTATCGATCAGGTCACGGGCGATCTGGGTATAGTAATGGTCGCGTCCTTTTTCAGCGCTCCAGTTATAATCATAAACAGGTTCGGGAATCTCTGCCTGTTGGTATTTTTTGTATACTTTCCGGATATATTTGTTGACTGAAACAGAAAAGCTGAGATACATATCATTGAAACGCTTATTGACAAGCTGGTAATCATTACTCTGTAAAGCAGCCAGCAGCAGCCGGAAGGTTTCCGGATCATACTTAAACAGTATATTTTTAGGTGCCGCTAAAGTAACCTTAGAATAAGTTTTCAGACTGTTATACAGATCGTTATAGAGCAGATTGTTGGAGCTGCGCAGCAGTTCGTTCAGCAGAGCTGAAAAAGCGGCATCGAGCGCTGCAGTATCCTGACAGTTATTTTTTTTGAGCAGCTTCTGATAGGAGGGCAGCTTTTTGATATCGCAGTGTGCGGCAGAAAAATGAAAAATGGACGGTAAAATGAGCCCCATGGTTTGATAAACTTCTGTCAGCGACTCCTGACGCCTCAGCAGACCAACAGCATAGCTTTGAGAAGCACTGTTTTTTTCAGCCCGGTAAATGACACGTGCCGGTTTGCGTTCTGTCGTTTGGATCAGGCCTTCTGTTTTTAATCTGGCCAAAACATCTTTGACGGTACGGATGCCGACATTATAAATGGCTGCAAGCTGCGGCATGGAAGGCAGAGTATCGCCAGGTTTCAGATGGCCGCAGGTGATCTGGTCGTGTAAATTTTGATAAAGAAATTCAAATAGCGTATTTTTGCTTAACATCGCCAATATCCCTTCGAAAATATTACAAGTAAATTATAACATAAACATTTATAGTAAAACATATAGTAAATTTAGTTATTTGAAAAAACGATTAGATATAATTTAAAAATACTTTATTTTTATTAAAGAATGAAATAACAAATGTAAACGAATAAAAAATATAATTTTATTAATTAATACAAAACTACTTCTGCTAAAAATATGAAAAAGTTTAATATGTGATTAAAAACGGCTTGGAGCAACATTTTTATATAAGATATTGTGCTGGTTTTTAATAAATGCTATAATAAAAACAATAAACTATACTTAATTTAATTGGCAAAATAATTAAACATTAAAAATGTTGGTGTACAGTTTGCAATTATGATGAAATTTGAAATAGAAAAACGTGTAGAAATGCAGGATATATTTTTTTTAAGGAAGCTATATGCATACGTACACAGTAAGGAGTGGAAAATGGAAACTTTAGACAGAAAAAAAATAGGGATGAATATCAAAGTAAGAAGGATGCAGAAACTGATCTCTCAGACAGCGATGGCAGAAAAATTAGGGATCTCGCAGACACATATGAGCAACGTCGAAGTTGGCCGCGCTATGCTTAGCCTGGAGCTGCTGCTGCAGCTGAAAAATATTTTAGGCTGTACGATCGACGAACTGCTTTGTCTGGAAGATGAAAACAAACCCAGGAAAAAGAGAGTCAGGGTCATTCGTTACCTTGATTAAAGCTAAGCAAAAAGATTTTTAAAGAAAGTGGTGGGACGAATATGCAAAGTATCGATTTGAAAAAAATAGGCAATGAAATCAAAGTCAGAAGAGTAAAACAGGGCATTCAGCAAACAGCTTTGGCGGAAATGCTGGATATAACGCAGACCCACCTGAGCAATATTGAAAATGGCAGAGTCCCCGGCAGTTTGAAACTGCTGTTGAAGCTGCGCAGTATTTTCGGGTGCAGGCTGGAGGATCTGGTCGATCCGGAGTGTGATGAAGCGCCGGTCAAAGCTAATGATAAAAGAATGCGGCGTATAAAAGTGATCAGATATTATGAAAATGCCTGATAGCAGGCATGAATAAAAAACAGGTCAGCTTTTAGAAGGCTGGCCTGTTTTTTATTACTGTCTGAAGTAGCTGGGCTGTACTGTGAGCAGTAGTGAAAAGTTCACAAGTCAGCGGAAATTTTTGTGGTATATTAATAAATAGAGTAAAAGAAAAATCTTGTTTTGAGAGTGAACGCCATGACTTTAAAACAAAGTAATTATAAATCGATAACAGCTTTACTGCTGATACTGGTTATTGCTGTCGGCGCAGTCTGGGCCCCTCTATATGTAGAGGCCAGTCACGGACATGACTGCAGCGGAACAGCTTGCCAGGTGTGTCTGACGGTCAGCGTTATCGGCAGCTGTCTTAATTATGTTCTGCCGGCGCTGCTGCCATTGCTGCTGAGTCTGTCAGTTCCGGCTGAAAGTGTTGGAAGCAGGGCTTTGCCTGCCAGTCTGGCAAGGCTGACGCTGATCGGGCTGAAAGTGCGTCTTGATAATTGAGAATTGCCAAAATTTATTTTAAATAAATTTTGGAGGTCGTACCTTGAAAAATAAATTTGTTTATCTCGTTACTATCATTCTGGCTGTGCTGTATCTTGCGGCGGGGCATTATTTTGCTGTGCAGGGTTTAAGTTTTTTTAAAGAGAAATCGCCTACTGACGTTGTTGAGGCAAGGGTAGTGAAGCTTTTGCCGGCAGCAGCCGGGGCTAAATTTGAGCAGATAAGATTTGAAGCCGAATTATTGTCAGGAAGGCAAGAAGGCGTCAAAGTGACGGCTGCGCAGAATAAAGCCGGCAGTTTTGCGGTTGGGCGCGATGTAGCCGTTGGCGATAAGGTGCTGCTGCTGCCGGGACAGAGTAGTCAGGGTGAATGGAGTTATGCCGAGCATCTGCGCAGTAATGTACTGATGTGGCTGTTTGCTGTTTTTGCTTTAAGTATTATCGCTTTTGGACGGATGCAGGGCGTAAATACTTTGATCTCTCTGCTTTTTTGCTGCCTGTCGATCTTTGCAGTTTTTGTACCGGCGATACTGTCAGGCAAGAACGTTTACTGCTGGACGATCCTGACCTGTGCTTTTATTGTCGTGACTAATCTGCTGCTGGTGAATGGCATCAGCAGAAAAACGGTCGCGACTATTTTGGGCTGTATCGGCGGACTTGTCATTGCGGCGCTTATCAGTGCGTCTGCAGACAGTTTTTTGCAGCTTACGGGGCTGGTAGACGAGGATTCCATGTACCTGCTGTTTTTGAATCCTGCTGACCCGGTCGATCTGAAAGCGATCATATTCAGCGCGATCATTATCGGCGCTTTGGGAGCGATCATGGATGTGGCGATGGATATTGCTTCGGCCCTGAACGAGCTGGCGGCTACTACTGCTGAACCTACGAGGAAAATGCTGCTGCAGGCCGGCAATAATATCGGTCGCGATATCCTGGGCATGATGTCCAATACGCTGATCCTGGCATATATCGGCGGTTCACTGACGATAGTTTTGCTGTTCTTTGCCTATAACCATTCGCTGCTGTATCTGCTGAACAAGGAAATGGTGGTCGTAGAGATCCTGCAGGCCGTTATCGGCAGCTTTGGCATTCTGTTTACGATCCCGTTTACTTCTTTTATCTGCAGCAGGCTGTATGTAAAAAAGGCCGGAAGACGTCATAAGTCAGGCTTGGAAAATAAAATATAAATTATACGGCAAAAATCTTGCAGGAATTGATTTGATGTATTATAATAAACCGTGCTGAAAAATTATATAAATTTATTAATTATATAATAAAAAGTATAACTGGTAATACAAAAAATAAACGGGATGCAATTAAAAAATAAGCAGGATGGGAGCAGCTGTTATGAAAAATGAAGATGATGTTATCGGCAATGAAATAACGGGTGGCGGGAGCAGTTCCAGCGGTCCTTTAAAAAGTCTGCTGGAGGTATGTCCGATCTGCGGCAAGGAATTTTCCTGCAATAAAACCTATCATGTCTATACGGCCCTGGCCGGACGCCGGCGGCAGTATTACTGCAGCTATCACTGCTTTAAACAGCGGCCGAATCCCAAAAATAAATTATAAAACACTAAAACACCGTACATTTTGTACGGTGTTCTTTTATTATGCTGTCGTGCATAGATGACAGGAAGTAGTTTGCAGGATTTGTTGAATGATATTTTTGCAGTGCTTACATATATTCACCCATATGTGGAACCTATAAAGCATGAGCAAGTAAATCAGTATGATTGTCCTGTAGAGGGGTAAAATTATATGATATTACAAAAAAATATTGCTTTTTACAAAAAGCATAACTACAATATTAATTAGATAACGAATAGTTTAGAAAATATTAATTAAAATAATTGTAAAACTTAAATTGATGAGAGAATTTGCAGAAATTTAAAATCATGAGAGAAGTGAAAGCATGAACGCTGACAGTTACGGCCTTAAATTGAACGAACAAAGCAGTGAGCAGACGGTCTATGACTACAATATGCTGATGAGTGCGATGAACGTCAGTGTCAGCAAGCACTTGATGGACGAAAATTTTACCGTAGTCTGGGCTAATGATTATTTTTACTCGCAGACTTTATACACAAAGCAAGAGTATGAAGCAATCTATCATAACAGCTGCCGCAAATATTTTGAGCAGTACCCGGAAGAGTATGAAAAAATGGCGATGGCAGTTGAACAGGCCTTGCTGAAAGGGAAAAGTGGTTATGAATGTATCTGCAGGATGCCGCGTAAAGATGGAAGCTGTTCCTGGATCAAAGTCAGCGGTATGTTCAGCGACCAAAAGGTTAACGATATCCCGGTCATTTACGCTACCTTTATTGATGTTACTGAAGCCGTTGAACAAAAGGAACTGCAGCAGCAGCTGGAAAAACGTTCACAGGAACTGCAGGCGGCACTGCAGGCGGCAGAAGTCGCTAACCGTGAAAAATCTGATTTTCTTTCCCGGATGTCGCATGATATCAGGACGCCGATGAACGCTATTATGGGGATGACAGATATTGCCTCCGCGCATATCGACACTCCGGAAAAGGTACAGGATTGTCTGCGGAAAATCTCGCTTTCGAGTCAGCATCTTCTGGGCCTGATCAATGATGTGCTGGATATGTCGAAGATAGAAAGCGGAAAAATGACTCTGGCGGAAGAAGTGATCGAGCTGCCGGAGGTGATGGATACTATCGTTTCGATCATGCAGAGCAGTGTCAAGGCCAGGCAGCAGCAGTTTGACGTGCGCCTGCGGCATATCAGGCACGAGCAGCTGTGCTGCGATTCGCTGCGTCTGCGGCAGGTACTGATCAATGTGCTTTCCAACGCTTCCAAGTTTACGCCGCCGGGCGGTACCGTCAGTTTCGATATCGAAGAAACGGCGTCAGAAAATGCGGCCAAAGCCTGGTTCAAATTTACAGTCAGGGATACCGGCATCGGAATCAAGCCGGAGTTTTTGAGGGATATTTTTAAACCCTTCACCCGCGAAAAAGACAGCCGGATCGATAAAACTGAAGGCAGTGGTCTGGGGATGGCGATCTCGAAGAAAATCGTCGATTTGATGGGCGGGACGATCGAGGTCAGCAGCGAGGTTGGTACTGGTACTGAATTTACGATCAGGCTGCCGCTGCCGATCAGTGAACTGGAATTGGGCAATTTTAAGTTTCCCGATTTGAAGATCATCGTAGTCGACGATGATGTGATCGTCTGTGAGCATACGACGGAGCTTTTACGGCAGATTGGCATTCGTTCGGACTGGGAAACGTGTGGACAGCGGGCGGTGCAGAAGGTCCTGGCGGCGCATCAGGCGGGTGAGCCTTACGACGCGGTGATATTGGACTGCAGGATGCCGGATCAGGACGGAGTGGAAACGGCGGCGATCATTCGCCGCGCTATCAGCGAACCGCTGCCGATCATTTTGATTTCAGCATATGATTCGGCCGATGTTGAAACGAAGGCGCGTCAGGCGGGTGTCAACGGTTTTATGACGAAGCCTGTTTTTATGTCGACTTTGTGCCGGGCGTTACAGAGATATGTTTTAGGTCAAGCAGCTGCCGATGAACAAAAGAGTAAAACTGATTTCAGCGGTAAACGCTTTTTATTAGTGGAAGATAACGCCTTGAACCGTGAGATAGCGATGGAAATGCTGGAATCTGCCGGCGCTGTGGTAGAAAGTGCCTGTGACGGCGCAGAAGGCGCGGCAAAATTTGCGGCGGCGCCAGCCGGCTATTATGATCTGCTGCTGATGGATGTGCAGATGCCTGTGATGAACGGCTATGAAGCCACGCAGAAGATCCGCGCTTCTGCTAAGTCCGATGCCAGAACCGTGCCGATCGTGGCGATGACGGCCGATGCTTTTGCCGAAGATATCATCGAAGCGAAAAAGGCAGGTATGAACAGCCATTTAGCCAAGCCTTTAAATTTAGCGACGCTGGTGCGTGAAATAAATAAACAGCTGCAGAAGCATTGAAAAAGAGAATAAAAGTTCGGGGACACCGTATGTGTGATTGCATACGGTGTTTTTTTATTTGTTTGAGAAGAAAAGAGGCTGTTGTCTAAGGCTGGCAAGTAAATAATTCAAATAACAAAACCGTCTGCCTGGGCAGGCGGTTTTTTGCAGTTCGGGTACCAGTTGCAAGACTTTCAGATAGGCGTATTCACTTATAACAAAAATGTCTTGCGGGGGGGGACAAATATGGTATTATATCAAAAATAATCTATATAGATACTATTAAGTATAAAGAATAAGAAATTATCAAAACAAGAATTAATTAAAATATTGCGAAAGTAGACAGGATGAGTAAGGTTTTCACCAAGACGTTGCGACCCTCCGTCTTGCTTGAAAATATTTCCCCATAAGTGCCGCTTTGCGAAAAAAGCAGAGCGGCAAACCCAAATACACGCTGCGTTTTAAAGACGCAGCTTTGATGAACGTTTTTAGACAGGGAATACAGTCGCTTCCTTTGTTTAAAATATTATTTCCAAACAACCCTTTATGTATAATCGGGGTCTTGCAATCAGCGTGAAAAATTTACAGAAAGGAGCGGGAAAGGCAAAAGCCAGGGCAATCATTTTCATTAGAAGTCAGGCTGTAACACGCCTGCTGCCCCTGTGCGATAAAAGATAAAAATTTGAAGTAAAAATTGATGATGAAGGAGTGAGACAGTTGTCTAAATCCAAAAGATACCAGTTAGAGAAAAAAATCATAGTTTTTTTGAGCAGCAGTTTGTTTGCGATTTCGGGGTTTTGTGCAGGCGACGTTTATGCCGCGGCTGTTTTTGCGGATGGAACCGGGACCAATTCGACTGTTGCCGGCGTAAATAACAACGCCAGCGGTGAGAATACCAATGCTGTAGGTTATAACAATCATGCTATTTCTGATAACAGCAATGCGATCGGCGCGAATAACCAGGCTTTGGCCGAGGATTCCAATGCCATCGGCAGTAAAAACAACACTTATGCCAATGAATCGAACGCGATCGGCAGCGGCAATATCACTAATGGCATCGGGTCTAATGCTATTGGTAAGGATAATGTGGCCAATGGCTTGGACAGTAACGCTTTTGGTACTGCCAATAAGGCGAATTCGGATAATTCCAATGCTTTCGGTACCGGCAATCTTGCAGATGGGATCAGCACCAGCGCCTTTGGCTATTTGAATAATGTCAGCGGCAATGAATCAGTGGCGTTTGGTTTTACCAATACCATTTCGGCAGCAGAGGCCGTAGCAATGGGACGCAATAATCAGGTGATCGCTACCGGAGGCAGTGCGATCGGTAATAATAATCAGGCAATGGCGATGTATTCTACTGCGATCGGCAATGATAACTATGCGATCGGAGAGAATTCCAGCGCGATCGGGCTCGGCAACAATATTACAGCTAACGATGCTACGGCGCTGGGAAATAAGAATACGGCTTCAGGGATCTCGGCAGGCGCTGTCGGTATCAGCAATACTGCCAGCGGCCATAATGCCCAGGCTTTCGGTTATTTAAACGAAGCTACGGCTCAGGATTCCCAGGCCTTCGGTGCGCAGAACAAAGCGACGGAGCGTTATGCCAGTGCTTTCGGGCATGAAAATGAGGCTAAGGCCTATGCGGGCAGTGCGCTGGGTGTGAAAAACGTGGTTACAGGCGATTTTGGTTCGGCGGTCGGTTATGATAATACGGCTTCCAACTATCTGGCCAACGCCATCGGTACCTCGAATGTGGCTTCCGGCGCCTATGCCAATGCTTACGGTGTGTATAATGAAGCTACTGCCAGCTATGCCAGTGCCTTTGGCTACGGCAATAAGGTCGGCGGCGAGCATGCTATCGCGTCTGGCTACAATAATAATATCGCCGGTAATTTTGCCAGCGCTTTCGGTACGGAGAATACGGTCAGCAATATTCGCAGTGCGGCCGTAGGTTCAAATAATACCGTCAGCGGCGAGATCAGTAATGCTTTTGGCTATAATAATACCGCCAGCGGCAATTATACTAACGCGATCGGCTATAATAACCAGGCGCAGGCTTTTGCCGCTTCGGCGATCGGCTATCAGAACAGGGCTACGGCCAGCGCGGTTTCGGCCAGCGCCGTGGGTCGTTCCAACGAAGTGAGCAACGAATATGCCAATGCTTTCGGTGCTTTGAACAAGGCGTCGGGTTCTTCCTCCAGCGCTTTCGGCGTCAAAAATAACGCTTCGGGGTCCTTTGCCAGTGCTCTGGGCTATCAGAACACAACGGCCGGCTATCTCGGCAGTGCTGTGGGCGCCAGCAATAACGCGTCTGCTAATTATGCCAGTGCTTTTGGTTATGGCAATGCGGCCTCGGGCTATGTCGGCAACGCTATCGGCAGTATGAATACGGCTTCCGGCAGTTATGCCAGCGCCGTAGGCTATCAGAATACAGCCAGCGGCGTCAAATCCAATGCTATCGGCAATGAAAATACAGCATCAGAAGAATACACTAATGCTGTCGGCGCCGGCAACAGAGTCAGCGGCTACGCCTCCAGTGCCTTCGGCAACAATAACGAGGTGACTGCTGAATTCGCCAGCGCTTTTGGCCACAGCAATAATATCAGCGGCTATGTTTCCAATGCCCTGGGTTATGATAACGCTGTCAGCGGCGATTATTCAACGGCGGTAGGCCTTTTTAATAATGTAGGCGGCAATTCGTCCTATGCTTTTGGCTATGGCAATAATATTGCTGCTAATTCCAGTTCCGCTGTCGGCAACGGCAATACGATCAGCACCGGAGCTGATGATTCCTTCGCGCTTGGTAACGATACCAGTATCTCGCTGGCTAACAGCGTCGCTTTGGGCAGTAATTCTGCAGCGACGGCGATCAACAGCGTTACTGGCAACAGCAGCTATACTAAATGGGCCGGCGTCAGCGACGTCGTGGGCGTTGTCAGCGTAGGCAGCTCCGGGGCGACCCGTCAGATACAAAATGTAGCGGCAGGGCAGGTCAGCGCAACTTCTACCGATGCCGTCAACGGCAGCCAGCTGTATGAAGTAGCGCAGAAAGCAGCGCAGCAGGCTACTGTTTCGGCAGGCGACAGCAACGTCGTCGTTACGCCTACCACGAACAGCAGCGGCGGCACTGATTATGAAGTGAAGCTGGCTGACGAACTGCAGATCGGTACTGGCGTCAATGTCGACGGCACCGGCGATGGCAAGATAGATGTCGGTAACGGCAATGTGGTCATCGACGGCAGCGACGGCTCGATAACTGCCGGCGGCGTGACGATCAATAAAGATGATGAAGGCACGATAAACGGCCTGACCAATACTACCTGGGACCCGGACAATTATGTATCCGGGCAGGCAGCGACCGAAGACCAGCTGAAAGCGATCCATGATAAAGCTGCGGAAGCGGCCGAGCTGGCAGCTAAGCATACAACTATGGAAGCTGTCGACAACAATATCCTGATCGAAAAAAGCACTAACGCTGACGGCGGCGACCATCACGAACTGAAATTGAATGATGTCGTTGAGATCGGCAGCGGTGCCAATAAAGTCACTATCGACGGTACAAATGGCACTGTCAGCACCGGTAATATCAATATGAACGGCACCAACGGCATGATAACTGCCGATAAGATCACTATCGACGGCGGTTCCGGCACGATCGGCGGTCTGACCAATACTACCTGGGACGCAGATAATTACGTTTCCGGGCAGGCTGCGTCGGAAGATCAGCTGAAAACCGTTTATGATACCGCAGTCAAATATGACGTGGACAGCGGCGGTAATATCAACACCGGTAAAATCACGCTGGAAGGCAGCAGTGGCACTACGATCGGCAATGTAGCGGCAGGCGAAGTCAGCGCTACCTCGATGGACGCCGTCAATGGCAGCCAGCTTTATCAGGTCAAGCAGGACATCAATAATATCAATCAGGATATCACCAAGCTGGGTGACGAGATCGATACGGTCGGCGCGCTGTCAGCAGCGATGGCAGGCCTGCATCCGCGCTTCCAGGACGGTAACAAGGGCGAGCTGGCCATGGCCTACGGCGGCTACGGCGGCAAAAGCGCATTAGCAGTCGGCGGCTTCTACGCCCCCAACGAAAAAGTAATGTTCTCACTGGGGCTGGGCATTTCCGAAGGCGGCAGTAAAATGGGCAACTTCGGCGTCAATTTTGCACTGGACCGCTCTAGAGACCGCAAGGCAGAACCGAGAGATATCATCTATACCCGTAAAGAAGTAGATAATTCTTTAGCGGCGCAGGATGAAAAGATCCAGCTGCTGCTGGCCAAGGTCGAAGAACAAAGCAGAGAAATGGAAAAACAAAGCCGTGAAATCGAATACCTGCGAGCACAGGTAGAAAAGTAAATACAGAAAATACTATACTTGCCCCGGCCTGCAAGGCTGGGGCAAACTTTCTGAGCAGAGGAGCAGTAAGTATGAAAAAGATCTGGAGCTTTATCCTATGTCTGGTCATAAGTCTGACGATGACCAGCGTTTGCCTGGCCAGCGACGGCGCTGACCTGAACAAACAGCAGCAGGCAGTAGTTAAGGTATTTGCCGCCTTAAACGGTCAGAACGGGATGGAATATGCCGGCATACGCCAGCTGATGTCAGCGAAGCTGCAAACAGAGCTGGATGAAAAAACTTTCGGCAGTGTGAAAAATAATCTGCGCCGCAGCTACGGCGAGCAGCGCGAAAACAGGTTCCTGGCCTATCAGCGGTATGCTGACGGCGACCGCCTGGCTTATCTGGCTAAATACAGTAAGGAGAAAGCTCTGCTGTTTATATTCGTTTTCGATAAGCAGAACGATCTAGGGGCGTTTTCCTTTCAGCCCATAGGCGAACAACAGCAGTAACAGTACAGTTTTTCCCGTTTTACAGCATTTAAATAGAAAGCAGCAGCGATATTTTCAGCAGAAAGCTTGCTGCTGCTCATCTGATTTCAAAAAATGATCCCTTTGCCACAGCGGCAGATAAGGGATCATTTTTTGAAATTTTAAATGTAACAGTTATAAAAATTATAAGAATTATAAAAAAGTGCTTAATTGTAATAAAAATATCTTGCAAGGTGCAAAGAAAATATGTTAATATGGCAAAAATAATCCATATAAATAGTATTAAGTATTAAGGTTTATAAATTAATTAAACTAAAATTACTTAAATTATTACGAATGAAAAGACGATGGAGAAAGCAGAGGTCAGCCTAAAAAACAGAACAGCTTTATAAAAAATAGATGCGGGGCAGATTTATTGTTTCAGCATACTATACAAAGCAAGTAACTATTTAAGGAAAAGAGGTGGGGAATTGTCTAAATCCCGAAAAGTTCAGTTAGAGAAAAAAATTATGATTTTTTTAAGCAGCGGTGTCTTTATTTTTTCAGGCCTGTATGCGAGTAATGTGCAGGCGGCGCCCGTTTTTTCCAGTGGCAGTGCTTCTGATTCCACTGTTGCCGGTGTCAATAATACAGCTTCCGCTAATTCCAGCAGTGCTTTTGGTTATTTCAATACTGCCGGGGGCCTGGCATCCAGTGCTTTTGGCTGGAGCAATACTGCCAGCGCCGAAAATGCCAGCGCTTTTGGTTATGTCAACGAGGCGAGCGGCCTGGCGTCCAGCGCGCTCGGTTTCAGGAATAAAGCGGCCAATGAAAATGCCAGCGCTGTCGGTTATGGCAATAATGCCGGCGGTGTAGCGTCAAGTGCTTTTGGTTTCAGCAATGTTGCTAAAGTGGACTATGCCAGTGCTTTTGGCTATAGCAATGAGGCGAGCGGCCTGGCGTCCAGTGCAGTTGGTTTCAGGAATAAAGCGGCCAGTGAGAATGCCAGCGCTGTCGGCTATGGCAATAATGCTAATGCTCTGGCTGCCAGTGCAGTTGGCTACAATAATACAGCCGGCGGCGTAGGTTCCAGTACGATCGGCTATAATAATACGGCTACGAATGAAAATGCCAGTGCTTTTGGTTACGGTAATACTGCCGGGGGCCTGGCGTCCAGCGCTTTTGGTTTCAGCAATACTGCCAGCGGTGATAATGCCAATGCTTTTGGCTATAATAATATTGCCAGCGGTTCCAAGAGCAATGTTTTCGGAACGGGAAATACTGTTTCCGGCAGCAGCAGTACCGCAGTCGGTACTGCTAATGAAGTTGCCGCTGAAAACAGCACTGCTATCGGCAATAACAATACGATCAGCTCCGGTGCAGAAAATTCGGCGGCGCTGGGAAATAATATCAGTATCAGCTTAAAAGACAGTGTAGCTTTGGGAAATAATTCTACAGCGACGGCGATCAACAGCGTTACGGGCAACAGCAGTTATACTAAATGGGCCGGTGTCAGCGATGTCGTGGGCGTTGTCAGCGTAGGCAGCTCCGGGGCGACCCGTCAGATCCAAAACGTAGCGGCAGGGCAGGTCAGCGCCACTTCTACCGATGCCGTCAACGGCAGCCAGCTGTATGAAGTAGCGCAGAAAGCGGCCGAGCAGGCTACTGTTTCGGCAGGCGACAGCAATGTCGTTGTTACGTCAACTACCAACAGCAGCGGCGGCACCGATTATGAAGTGAAGCTGGCTGACGAACTGCAGATCGGTACTGGCGTCAATGTCGACGGCACCGGCGATGGCAAGATAGATGTCGGTAACGGCAATGTGGTCATCGACGGCAGCGACGGTTCGATAACTGCCGGCGGCGTGACGATCAATAAAGATGATGCAGGCACGATCAACGGCCTGACCAATACTACCTGGGACCCGGATAATATCACCAGCGGGCAGGCGGCAACGGAAGACCAGCTGAAAGCGATCTACGATACGGCGGCGGAAGCAGTCGAGCTGGCCGCGCAGCAAAGCTCGGTATCGACAGGCGACAGTAACTTTATCGTCACAAAAACCACTAATGACAGCGGCGGCATCGATCACGAGCTGAAGCTGAATGAAGTAGTCGAGATCGGCAGCGGCGCCAATAAAGTCACTATCGACGGCAATAACGGTACGATCAGTACCGGTAATATCAATATGAACGGTACTAACGGCATGATAACTGCCGATAAGATCACTATCGACGGCGGTGCAGGCACGATCGGCGGTCTGACCAATACTGCCTGGGACGCAGAGAATATCACCAGCGGCCAGGCGGCGACCGAAGACCAGCTGAAAACTGTTTCTGACAGCGCTATCAAATACGATGTGGACAGCGGCGGCACTATCAATAAAAACAAAATCACGCTGGAAGGCAGCAATGGCACCACGATCGGCAATGTAGCGGCGGGCGAAGTCAGCGCCACCTCGATGGACGCCATCAACGGCAGTCAGCTGTATGCAGTACAGCAGGATATAGGCAATATCCACAGAGATATCAATAAGCTGGGTGATGAGATCGATACGGTCGGCGCGCTGTCAGCAGCGATGGCAGGGCTGCATCCGCGCTTCCAGGACGGTAACAAGGGCGAGCTGGCCATGGCTTACGGCGGTTACGGCGGTAAAAGCGCATTAGCAGTCGGCGGCTTCTACGCACCTAATGAAAAAGTAATGTTCTCACTGGGACTGGGTGTTTCTGAAGGCGGCAGCAAAATGGGCAACTTCGGCGTCAACTTTGCGCTGGATCGCTCTAGAGACCGTAAGGCAGAAGCACGAGATATAGTTTATACCCGTAAAGAGGTAGACAGCTCTTTGGCAGCGCAGGATGAAAAAATCAAACTGCTGCTGGCTAAGCTGGAAGAACAAAGCCGGGAAATAGAAGAACTGAAAGCAAAAGTAAACTAACAGCAAAACCCCTGTCTGCTAAGCAGACAGGGGTTTTATTCTGAGGATAGGAGCAGCACAGCACGGCTGATGATCTGCATAAAAGCAGTCAACAAAAAACAATGAAACAGCTTTAAAATTTCAAAAAAATTTACTGGAAATCATCTTTTGAACAGAGTGGAGCTGTTTATATGTTTTAGGTTCAAAAGGCAGCCGCAGCAGGCCTTGACAGGTAATGCGGCTTTTAATCTGGTTTTAATCTTGGCGTTATAAAATAAAGACAAAGCAAAGGCCGGCGACGTAACGGCCGTTAAGGAGGTAAAGGATATGAAAAGAAAATCTATAGCTATGCTGGCAGCAGCTCTCTGCACCTTGGCGATCACAGTTACAGCTTTAGCTGCCGAACTCATCAATGCGGAACAGGCGCGCAGTATTGCTGCTCAATGGGTACCGGCAGGCAGCACACATCTGGTGACTAAGGACGGAAGCTTTGAATTCGTGCCTCATTATGACGTTAAATTCTATGATAATAAAACCAATACCGCCTATGAAATAGAAGTTTTAAGAAACGGCGGCAAGGTAAGAGAGTTTAAAATGGAAGCGCAGACCGTTCTGGGCAGCCCTAAAATCGTCCTTTCAGTAAATGATGTGCAAAATCTGGTCCGGAAGGAATTCCCGAATGCTGTTTTTACTAAAGTAGAATTAGACCGCGGTGACGGGCTTTATGAATATGAAGCAGATTTTTACACGCCGGAGGTACGGGGCGAAATGAAATTCAACCCTGAAACAGGCACTGTTATTGAAAAAGAAATAAAATATACTGTGTTTTAAGCAAGAAGCGGACAGTAAAATAAGACCGGATTTTCCGGTCTTATTTTTATTTGACAGCTGCGGTTCGGGTACGGCGGCCAGAGTGTGCTGAAAGTTGTTATATTTGTAATAAGAATACTGTTTGCTGTTGAGCTGGCATTTAAAAAAGTAAAATGTATAAAAATTTTTTCTGATTTCGCAAGTTAGGAAATAAAAGCAAATAATCGAAAATAATATAAATAAGAAATAAACATAAAAAATAGAAATGCTGGCAGACGAAGAAATGAAATGAATTAATATTATAAAATATGATATTAATATACACAAAATAGCCAGTTTATCCCTTGTAATTGCTTAAATATGCAAAAAGAGAGCAGGATTTTTTTGCTGGATGTTGAATAAATACGGTGAAATTTAGCATGTTTTAGAAAGATGCTAAATAAATCTCAAGGGGGTAAAAGAATATGAAAAGGATGAATAAGGTTTTAGTAAAGGCTGTCGTTTTGAGCCTGATAATGGGCGGAGTACATATGGGGGGGACTTTTGTTTAAAAAGCTATGCGGCTGCGATTGGTACTGGTTTGGAAATACATGCAGGTTTAGGTGTCATGAATGATGCGGATGTTAAAGCGGATAAAGATGCTATAAAAGCTGCCGGCGCCTTAGCAACACAAAAAGATTTGGAAGCAGTAAATAGGGATGCGGAAACTGCAAAAGAGACTGCAGAGGCAGCAGAGAAGGAAGCTGCTGACGCACATTCAAAGGCTACTGGAGCATACTTAGAGGCCAAACAGGCCCAAGAAAAAAATACTGAACAAGATAAGACTTTAAGTGAGCAGGGTCAAAAGATTTCGGAAAATTCTACGGCGATAGAACAAAACACAGCGGATATTGAAACTAATAAACAAGGCATCGTGACCAACAAAGAAAATATTGAAAAAAATACGCAGGCAATCACTACCGAACGGACAGAACGCATCCAGGAAGTACAGCGTTTAGACGGGCGGATCGACGGCTTAAGCAACCGCATCGACGAGCTGGATGGACGCATTGATAAAGTCGGAGCTTTGGCAGTCGCTATGGCCGGCCTGCATCCGCTGGAATATGACCCGGATGCCCCGACTCAATTCTCGATGGCGGCAGGTACTTACAGCGGTGAAAGCGCTATTGCGGCAGGTCTGTTCCACAACCCTAATAAAGACGTACTTTTGAGCGTGGGTTTTTCGATCAGCGGCAGTGAGAAGGCAGCAAATGTCGGCGCTACCTTCCGCTTTGGCAGAAGCTCGGAATCAAAAGCCCGTAAAGTGATAGAAGACAAACAACGCGAGCAGGAGCTGGCTGCCCAGGCCGCAGCCGCCAGACAGAAAACCGTTTCCTATCGTGTAGAACAGATTTTGGCTGAAGATACAGCGAAAGCTGAATAGCAGATGGGCAGAAAAGCATTTGATAACAGCATCGATTATAAAGAGATCGGCACCAGGATCAGGATCATGCGGCTGAAGCTGGCGGTTTCACAGACTGAATGCGCCTCTAAACTGGGTATTTCGCAGACACACCTGAGTAATATCGAGCATGGCCGCAGCGGGATCACTTTGCAGATGCTGTGCCGGGTCTGTGATATCCTGCAGGTAAGCTTGGATTATCTGGTCAGAGGCGCAGAAAAAAACGACGAAAAAAAGCACAGCGAGATCACGATCGACGAAGTTGTGCGGGTCATAAAAATGCTGAAGGGCATAGAAGAAAAATAAGTCCGGCAGACAGCAAGTTTATCATAAAAAAAGAGCAAACCATTTTGGTTTGCTCTTTTTTTGTCTGAGTATTTAAATTATTATTTTGCGGAAGGCGGCATTTTCCACCATTGTAAATCAGGTTAATGTTATTCTAAAAGCAGATTAAAATATAAGGAGGTATTGGTTATGTGTATTATTTGTACTGATCCAAATTGTGACCATGGTGAAAGGTGTGGTCGTGTAAAAATTTATAAGGAGGGAGGTTCTGCCAGCGATTTATTGGATAGCAGAGGAGAATGGGAACATGTTATTCCAGGCGCTGTTATCCGTGGCTCAGTATTTTTGCATAGCCACGGAGTTACTTATCGCGATTCTATGACTTATGCGCTTGATTATGCTATCCACAGAGATGCTGTGGATGGTAGCGGAGGAGGGATCACCTCTACTGGCAGAAGTGAAATTGCTCAGGGATGGGTAAATGATCTGATTAGACTATTTGATTCTGGGCAATCTGATGAAGCGATAGGCAAGGTTTTTTGTGATGAAGTGTATGCTATTGAGGCTCACAGGAAATTTACGGAAAATGATTTCTCAAGCTTAGTGGCAATTTTAAGAAGTTATATTGATAAAGGGATAGTTTCTCAAAGCAAAGCTGATGAAATTGCCAGTTGGATGCATGGAAGGATATAATAGCGATTTTTGATTACGAATTATTTCCAATTTAATATTGAGAGTATTATTGCGTATGGTAAGAAAACTGTCTGAAAAGGCAGTTTTTTTATATAATCTATAAAAAACTTACAAGTATATATTTTACAGAAAAATACTTAAACCCGTTTAAAGATGTGTTGTTATTTCTATTATTTGAATAAAGGAGGTTTTTATTGTTTTGCAGCGTCTGCCTCAACAGCAGGCGTTTTTTGTATTTTTAGTATGATTTACAGGGGCTGTGCTCCGGCAATGATCGCGGCGGTTAGGCGAAACGCAAAAGTAACAGAACCATAAAAAACGCGCAGACGCTGATAGTTGTAAAGCCGCTGGCGTAATGCGCCGGGCAAGACTCGCAGACTTTTTACACAGGCTCAAAGCAAGTGTCTTGCGGGGGGGTACAAACGTGGTAAAATATATTTCAAGTATTGCAAATGAATCAAAATATAGTAATAAAGAAAATTACTTATTAATGGTATTTGCTAAGCTGAAAATCGCTAAAAGAACTAAGATATGGGGGATGCAAATTTATGATGATGAAAAAACTAATATCAAAAGGTAAGCTTAAGAGTCAAATATTATACGCTTTAACTACAATGCCTATAGTATACAGTGCAATGCTAGGTATGTCGATAGTTGAAGCCGTTCCTGTACACGAAACCGAAACCGTTCATGATACGACTAAATCATACGACGATGGCAGTACTATCATAGTAAGCAATAGCTACGCCGTATATGCCGACAATGGTGAAACTACGAACATTACAATTACCTCCGGTGAACTGACTGTAGCCGGCCGCCACGGTTTTGGCGCTATAAGAGCAAACGGCGGTACGATCAATTTCGGCGGTGATACAGTTACCATTACCAACAATATTAAAGAAGCGTGGTCTGATGCCGTAACCGTTGCCAGTAACGGCACTTTAAATTTCAACAACAAACAAACTATTATCCGGGGCGACAATTACAACGGACTGCTGGTAGCAGAAAATTCTACAGCTTCGAGCAACGCTTTGACCATAGACCTTGACCGGTCGCAGGGAACATTCTCCGATGATAAACTTTATGGAATGATAGTCTCCAACGGCAGTAATTTTGAAGCAGCTGGAGCTGTAAACATAAATCTGAAGGGTTCAGCAGACGATTGGAACATCAATGGCCTCAACCTTTGGGGAAATGACGCTGGCGGCACAGTCACTTTTAACGACTCCTTAAATATTACCAGCATCGCTCATGCCAATGCCGATGCGATCAATTACGGCATCGGCGCCTGGAACAACAGCACTATGAACTTTAACGGCGCAGTTAATATCACTGTTCTTGGCGGCAGTGACAATATAGGTATCACTTGTGATGGCAGTACTATCAATGCTGCGGGCAAAACCGTGCTTACTGTTGCCGACAGTTTGGCGAATAATAAGTATCTGGATAACGATAAAGGCGATAATATGGCTTTGTTTTTATATGATAATGCTAACGCCACTATGGGCGAAACTGTTTTGCAGGCCTTTGGCGGTAAAACGGCTCATGGATTAGAAGCCGGAGTTGGTAGTACAGCAAAATTTACCGATGACCTTACGGTAGTAGCCGATAATGAAAACGGCAATGCAATAGGGATACATCTGTACTTGGATTCAGTCTTGGAAGGCCAAAATGTAAGTATCTTTACCAATGGTAACAGCAGCGGTGCCTTTCATGTAGTTGATAGTTCTCAGGGTACGGTAAATGGCCTGCTGAATATCAAAGCCCTGGGTGATGAGAATGGCAATGGGTTAAGTGTTGGCTCCGGCAGCGGTGCAGCTACATTTGTCGGGCAGGATGCCTTCATAGAGGTCAGCGGCGCAAACAGCATCGCTATCTTAGCTTCGGGCGACGGCAATGTTACCTTTAATGGTTCTGTCGCTACTAAAGCCGCTATCGCCGCTCAAGCAGAAGGCAAAAACGGAGTTTTAAATCTTAATGGCGATTTTGACACTACGGCTCAGAAAGATACTTTGATCAAAGCTTTTGGTGGCGGACAGATCCACATCAACAACTCCGGCGCCGGTACTGTAAAAATAGACGGTAAAATAAAAACTTCAAAAGATAATAAAGACAATGCTATTGATCTGCGCATGAATAATGCCGCTTCTTTCTGGAACATGACTGCTGCCAGCAATCTGACTTCTTTAACGATGAATAACGGTGCTGTTGTCGACATGCGGGCGGATAAAAATGGTTACAGCAAACTGGAAGTACAAAAGCTTGTCGGTACAGGCAGTATTTTTAAACAGGATATAGATGTACGCAGTATGGAAAGTGACAAGATTTTTGTAAATGACGACTTCAGCGGCAGCCAGATATTGGACATTTACCAAAAAGATAACTACGTTCCGGCAGAAGACAGCAACGAAGGGCATGGACTGTTACTGGCCAGCACCAACGGCGACGGTGTATTTACCGCTAAAGATCGCGAAGGGACTTTGTTCTATACTCATTACGATCTGGCAAACAAACAAAGCGATACAGCTGGCTATACTACTGACTGGTATTTAGATAAAATTTCTAATCTGGATCCCGGCGACAAACCTACTACCAGCGTCGATACCATTCTTGCGGCCAATGCTCTCAACTACCATACCTGGCGTACTGAAAGCGATAAGCTTTTACAACGCATGGGCGAACTGCGCCACAACGGAAACGAGCAAAAGGGTGCTTGGTTCCGCATGCATGGCAGTAAAATCGACCGCAGCGGCAAATTTGGTTTTGAAAATAAATATACGGCTTATGAGCTGGGCTATGACGAGCTGACTAAAAACACTGCTGAGGTAAAACGTTATCAGGGCGCGGCGCTCAGCTATACTGACGGCAGCAGCGGTTACAGCAGCGGCAGCGGCGATAACAGCGGCAAAGCGATCAGCTTCTATAATACTGAGATAGGCAGCAAGGGCCACTATCTGGATGTCGTCTTTAAAATCAGCAATATGGACAACGATTTTGCTGTTTACGATACCAACAGCAACAAAATCACCAGCGACTTTAATAATACCGGTGTGTCGCTGAGCGCCGAATATGGCCGTAAAAACACTTTGGAAAACGGCTGGTACGTGGAACCACAGGCGCAGTTTACGCTTGGTTATCTGGGCGGCGCCAACTATACGGCCAATAACGGTATCGAAGTAAGACAAAGCGGCATCAAAAGCGCCGTGGGACGCATCGGCTTCAATATCGGTAAAGAAGTAGGCCGCAAAGGCATCGTTTACGCTAAAGCCAATTTACTGCATGAATTCGGCGGCAGCTACAACGTGACGATGACCGACAGCAGCGGCCAGGTCAAGGTCAGCGACGACTTTAACGATACCTGGTTTGAATATGGTATCGGCGCGGCCTTTAAAACGGGCAGCAGCAGCCACCTCTATTTTGACGTAGAACGCAGTACAGGCAGCGACTTTAAAAAAGACTGGCAGTGGAACATCGGCGCTCGCTGGACCTTCTAACGAATAAAATTATGCCCTCTACATTAATATAGAGGGCATAATTTTGATAATACTCTGTTTATTTTACAGTTCTCTGTGTTTGCTGATGATGGCCCGGCTCAGTTCGTTCAGGCAGCTGGTCAGCTTATCCAGCCGCTGCTCCATACGCAGCAGCAGATACCAGCTCAGCACCATCGGGAACCCGAAGTTGCCGACAGCGCTGAAGATTTCTTTGGTATCCATAGTCGTTATGCCAGCACGGTAACGGTAACGACCTTGATGCGGGCTTCGACGAATTCATTCAGCCCCAGGCCGCCGCTGGTCAGCACGCCTGCTTCGATGATCCTGGCGGCTGCTGCCTGCGCTTCGGCTAAGGTAACGTCTTCACGAGGGTCGGCGATGCTCAAAGTCTTTTTAGCGCCGTCGCTTTTGGTGAAGATGAGTTCTAAAGTTTTTTCCATGTTTGTTCTCCTTTACATTAGATTTTTGTTTGCAGGTGGGTGTTATTCTGCTTTGTCGAGTTCGGCTTTTTCGGTAACGTAAACGTTAACTACGGCGTGGCTCATAAGTTCGCCGATGGCTTCGGTAACTGCGAGGCATTTGGCGGCTTCGGCGTCCAGGCGGACACTGCCGACAGAGGTGCTTTTGGTTTGCATGGCGCCAAGAGTGTTGGTACCGTTTTCTACGTCCATGGAAAGTTTGAGGGAAGTAGGATTTTTGCTGACAGTCATATTTTCAGCTCCTTTCATAATTTGGTTTTGTTTTTGTGGTTTGTAACCAGAGGTTACATTTGTGAAAATACTTTTTAGTTTTCTTTATGCAGCTTTCTTGAAAGAAAGCTGCATAAAGAACTTTGCGCACTGTGACAATTCCTGTTTAACTTCGTTCGCTGTCCGGCTTCCGGGCAACTCGGCATTGCAGTACAGAGAAAAGCTTTAGCTGCTGATCGTCAATGCCTCAAACAGTCCCTCCAGCGCTTACAGCTCACAGCGTACACAACGGAATGTGTCACAATGTGCGCTCAAAACCCTTGTGCCGTACTATTCAGCTATGGATTTCATAAGCAGAGTATCGACCGCCTGATATTATCAATATTTACGGTCTATGGCAGTAAAACGTATGATACAGAGGGTTTTAAAGCGCAATCCAAATCTTAACAGCGCTGAAAGTTCTTTGCTGACTTTCTTTCAAGAAAGTCTAAAAAAGCTTGAAGAAAACATTAAAAGAAAACATTAAAAGAAAACATTGTGTTCTTTAAAAAGCAGCCCTTTTAATCAAGGGGGCTGCTTTTTGCATACCACAGGGCCTTGCCCCTGATGACCTGTCCGCCGGGCTTCATAGCTCCGTCGCCTGGTGAATCGCGCAGATACCATAAGTCCCAGCGGGTTTCGGCGTCGCCGCTGTACGGTCCGTAGCCGTCGATAAGCGCGGCTTCGCAGTGAGTAAGGATGTTCCTTCGGTCGATAGGGATATTGAGCCCCTGTGCCAGCTTGGCAACTAATTTACCTGCGGCGTTGATCTGGCGGGGTGTGGGCGGAAACTTGCCGAACTCAGTATTCCTGCCGTTATGTGGCAGCGCGCCGTAGGCGCAGCAGAGAGCGATACCGATAGCGCCGGTATTGCGGTGCCACGTATGGCTTTTAAGCTCGGTGAGCTGCGTGCAGGTCTGGTAAACGCTGCTGCCGTCGGCGTCGATATTGAAATGGTAGTCGTCGTAAAGCTGGCCGTAACGCCCGGCGGTCCAGTGCAGATAGATCTGCGAGATGCGGTTGTGCCCCAGGGCGACAAGTTCGGCGAGTTTGGCTGCTGTCAGCAGCGGTGCTGATGATATTTGCATTTGCATAGTAGAGATGCTCCTTTCCTGTGAGTTTGGAGAGCAGGCCATTATTTTAACGTACTCCGTTCAGCATTTTTATGTGCTGTGGCACCCTCTCACTCTTATATGGCTTTTTAGGCCCTGTTTTTTAACCTGCCGGCAGGAAAAATTTAAAAAGTGTAAAATTTGCTCTTCCAAGCGGCGGATAAAAATTATTTATGTAAAGGGGGTTAAAAATGACCTTGTAAAAAGCCATATAAGAGTAGGGGATATTATTACTGACGCAGTAAGCATACCGAATCTTTTAAATCTTAAAGACCTTTAGCATCTCTTAAAGCTTTTAAATCATTAAAATCTGTAAATCCTTCGTACATACTTATGATTTTGACTTGGAAGTTTTAAGTGTTAATAATGGTTTTGTATTACTGATCTGCGTTAGTATTGATACTTACACCCTAAATTCAGCGAAAGCAGGTAAAAAACATGAATGATTCTTTAGCTTCACAACAAAAATCTAAAAAGACGGGCGGCGATGTGCTGAGTGCCCGTCTTTTGTATTTGGCGCTGAAATGCCCCTTACTGCAGGGAAAACACTGCCAGACAGAGACTGTACGGCCAGTTGAGCCGCAGTCTGCCAGAACGGTGAAACCGCCGAGAAAGGACGATGCTTTAGTAGAGCTGCGTATCGTTTTGCCTTATGGTCTGCGCAAGCAGGCACAGGACGAGCATATCAACTGCAGCGCTTTGTTCCGCAGGGCGCTTAAGCGCAGTTTAACGTCACGCCGCAGTTCAGGCGCAAGGTGTGACTAATGGATCATTTTACAGCGATCGAAAATGCGTGGCTGGAACCTCCGCAGAGCCTGGCGGAAGCCGTGTACAGCTGTAAATTGTGTAATGAGGCTGTTTACGCCGGTGATTTGTATATCGAGCTGGATGGGCTCATTATTTGTATAGACTGTCTGGACAGCCTGACGGCGCGGGAGCTGGCAGTAGAGGTGTTGAATAATAAGATCACCGCAGCAGGGTGAGATAAGGGGATGTATTGATGACAGTTACTTGCACAGAAACAGCGGAGTGTAATAAATGGACCGAAATAGTGGCTTTAGCGCAGCAGGGCAATAAAAAAATGCTGGGGGTGATTTTGCAGGCTTTTGATATCAAACTGCGAAAAATAGCACATACCAGCGCTTATAAAGGTTTTGCCGAGGATGGCGAACAGATCGAAAGGATAGCCGTAGTAAAGGCACTGGAAAAATGGGGACAGCGGCAGGATTTCGAGAAGCTGCCGGCTTTTATCGTCAGTAAGTCGTATACGGCGATCAGCAGTGAATGGAAACGCCGGCATAAGGATGAAGAAATGACCTGCCCTTATGAAATAGAAAGCGGCTGTGAATTTGCAGAGGAAGTGCTGACGGCAGATGCGGCGCAGACGACGCGTACTTTTTTTGAACAGCAGCAACTGCAGCAGGATTTTGCGGAAGTGCAGGAACTGCTGGTACAGCTTTCGCCCAAACAGGAAGAATTGATCGAACTGCATTTTCTGGAAGGCTGGAGCAACGGCGAACTGGCACAGAGGTTTGGCGTCAGTCCGGCGGCGATCAGCAAAACGATCAAAAAAGGGCTTACTAAGCTGCGGCAGCTGCTGCTTGCAGCGCATCAGGCCGAAAAACAGCGGGAAGCGGAAGAACTGCTGATATAGATAAGCTGGAATATGGATCATCAGGCGCAGGCCGGCAGGCTGTTATGGCACTGCCAGCCAGGGTGATCTGACTGGGAAATGCGTTTGCCGCCGCCTGGACAGAGAAACCCGTAAGTGCGCCTGACCATATAAGCCAATCAAAGGCTGAAAATATTGCGAAGGATGTGCTGAAAAATGGAGAGACCTTATGAACAGATACGGCGGATGGTAAAACTGTTTGAATATAACAGGCTGAAGCTGCGGTTTAGAAACGAAGATGAACGGGCCAGGTTTATTGATGGCTGGGCAGAACGCTTCTGCGAGACGGACGATGCCGAATGGAATATTGCGGTGACTATTATGACTGCCCGCCGCCGCGAACCGAACTTCTATAATATGGAAAAAGCCCTGCGCGAAGCGCAGGGCATAAGGAAGGAACGCAGACTGCAGGATGAATGGCGAGCAAAAGACAAAGGGATTTTTCAGCAAGATCAGAGAGCAAATAATAACGCCGCAGAACAAGGACGGGAAGGAAATGGAAATAATGGAGCAAACGCCCAAATAAGCACTGCTGCCGAAACAAGCGGCGGAGCAACTACCTCCAACACCCAAAAAAGAGCCTTGCAGCTGCAAGGCTCTTATAATTTGAAAACCACTCCGAAAACACCCGAAGAAATAGCGCAGGAAGCGCTACTGAGGTACGAGAGGAGGGTTATTTTAAAAAGAAGGGATTTCTAAAGTTTCTAGAAATATACTTTTTAAAATAATATTTTTCGGGAAAGATTTCTTTGGCTAATATATTTTCCAATAAGTCCAATTTATCAAATAATCTTTTATATTTGTCATTTAAAAGTAATTCAGAATGGGATATATAATAATTTTTGAGATTTTGTTTATACGAGTAAAATGATTCTTTCTTATTATCGATTAATAATAAGTGTTTTCTGCTTATATCATTTAGATCATTAATGCAATCTACAAAATATTTTGCTTCTTCATAAGTGGACATTATTTTATATTCTAAATCAATATTTCTAAAATAACCTAAATTTGCAGATAAATTATCATATACAATAAAAATATTTCTGTTTATTGGAATAAAAGGGAGAGCATTATTTACAGGATAATTAATATCTTTCTGTAATGATAGCAATAAGTTGTTTATAGTTTTTTTGATGACTTTTATTTCAGTAGATAAATTAAATAACATATTATATCTTTGTACCTTTTTATTATCTAATCTCAACCATGCTGCATAGCCAAAATTAGAGCAAGTAAAAATAGTACAGGTGATAATATATAGTATGATATCAGGTTTTAATGATTCCAGTAAATCCATTTACGATACCTCCATTTTTATGATATATTAAAATTATAATATATCAAGAACGATATGCAAATATCATAAAAGAAAGGTGATGAACTATGATCTGGTTAGAAATGAGTAGAGAAGAAAAACATGGCGGTGGGGAATGGTCTTTTCAAAAGTGTATTTGGGCGCCATCACATAAAAAAGGAACAAATAACAAATGGTTATTTTGGGAAAATATTTTAAATGTAAGGAAGAATGATATTGTAATACATTTAAGAGGTAAAGGCGAAGAGGCGGCTTTTATAGGATTTTCTAATGTAATTAGCGACGGATATGAAACGAAAGACAGACCACCACATGCAGGAGTTTGGGAATATGCTGAAAGTTTTTATAGAGCTGATTTGTCAGATTTCACAAAATTTGAATTCCCGAGAAAATTAAAGGATTTTTTTTCAATCATCAAAATGACTTGATCAGTTATTTGAAAAATAAAAAAGAAAGGCCGTTAAATTGTTTCTTTGTATATCAGGCAGGACGATTACAATGTTTAAATGGTGCGTATTTATCAAAAATCGATAGTGTATTATTTTCACTTATCATAGAAAGCAAAATTCCACCAAAAGATAAAGAAGTTTCGATAGAAAATGTTTTAGTCAATGAAAAATTGCGTGAAGTAGTACAGAGGAGGGGACAGGAGAAATTTTCATTAAAAGTTAAAGAAAATTATAACTGGCATTGTTGTTTTCCTGGATGTGATATAAATGACAAGAATTTCTTGGTTGGCGCACATATAGACAGATGGGCAGATAACGTTGAAAAAAGAGGAAACATATCTAATGGCTTATGTTTGTGTTGTATACATGACAGAGCGTTTGAATTAGGGTATTTTTCAATTGATGATGAATACAAGGTTATTTTGAATAAAGGGAAGGATATTAATAATAGTTTGTTATTTCAGAAATCTGTAAAACCATTTAAAAATCAGATGATAAAACTGGGGAATATTTTGCCAGATATTGAATCATTACAAGCGCACAGGTTGCGAAATGGGATATTTGGAGGATATTAAGAGTGATTAAGTTATTAGATGTTTTTAGAAAGATTTTCCAAAGGAATAAAAAACAAAAAGAAGAGTTTTTGGAGGCAATGAATCAGGCAGATGCTATTATAACGGAGGCTGTGTATTCAAATGAAAAAGAAAAGGTTCTTGATCACATAAGAAGTTTACTCCAACCAATACAAAGAAAATATTTAGGGTGTAGACCTGATTTAGTAGAGTTAAACTTTAGGGAAGTGTTTTTTGATTATTTAAAAGAATTACCATCTGAAAAATTAATACAACCAGCTAAAAATATCATGACAGTAAATCTAGCAAAAGATTGTATTTTACCAGTTCCATGGAATCCAGATCGAGCCAAAGCAATAAACAAAGTAATAATGCAAAATGATTGGGAACAGGATATTACCAATCATTCAATAGAGTTATGGTTACCTATTGGAGTGGCATTTGTTTTAGGAGGACATCATTCAATAGCAGCAGGGGTGTTATATTCTAAAGGGAATATTATTACAGACAAAATTTTCGATATGAAACTTCTTTATGATCATTTTTACTGTGATGGGGTCGATTATAGGAGAAAGAAGGATGGTCGAAAGATTAGTAAAGTAAAATATTTTGAATTTGCAATAGTTTTTGAAATTGGAAGAAAAATGGTGGAAAAGAATATTTCTTAAAAATAAAACAGACCAAGTATACTTGATCTGTTTTATTTTTATTTTAACAGATTGATTCCTTCTAGCATTTGATAGGTTTGTAAAGTGAAATCATCAGTCATTCCACTTACGTGATCAATAATGAGATGGATTCTTAACCACAATTCATAAGTTCTAAAATTAATATCGGTGGTATAGTCATTTAGTGAATGTTTGTAAGCAATTACATATCTTTTTCCTAGTCGATTAAATAGACGTTTTTCAAAATCAAGGTTTTTACAAATGTCATTTAGAGATATAGTTTGGAAATCTTCAAAGCTTAAATTTATAAGACGTTGGTAATGTTTTAAAATACCTGTTATTACTGCATATCCAGTTAATTCGATGCTTTCAGCTCCAATTGATGCATAGAGGGTTTTTCTTGAAACTTTTTTTATATCTAAAATTTTTGATAATTACTGATATAGTTAGACACAGCTTCCACCATTACAATCTTTTGTCAAGGGACAGATATATCCAAGCCAAAGCTTTTTATATAATCTGGAATAGGAACAGGGCAAGATTGATTAGGAAGTTAGATAGTTGATTATGCATAAAAATATAATACCTCTATTCTAAAATTATGAAATTAAAGATCGAACTCTCGATCTTACGGATGCGAACAGGATACTTTCCCAGTTGAGCTATGTCCATAATATGATTTTATTTTACTCTTGCAGAGGAGAATTTACAAGATATTATTGTATAAAGATGATTTTTACAGAATATGCGAAAATAAGTTTGGTATAATACTTGTATTTTGAAATGTTGAAGAGTATAATAAAGGGAAAAATAAGGTATCAAATTATTCCCAGAGGTGAATGAATGTGAAACAGGTGCATGTAAGGGTTGAAGATGAATTGTATGAAAAACTGAACAGTTATTCTGCTGCAACGGATCAGACTATTCAGGATTGTGTCAGAGAAGCGGTAGCCTGCTATGTTACGGATATGAGAAAAAAACAGCGGGAAGTCATTAATAAGCAGTTCACATTTATTGACCTGTTTGCGGGCATTGGTGGAATGAGAATTGCGTTCGACAGATCCGGTGGGCATTGTGTGTATTCCAGTGAGTGGAATAAATACAGCCAGCAGACATATTTTGCCAATTTTGGTGAACAACCTGATGGTGACATTACCAAGGTAAAGGCCGAAGATATTCCCGACCATGACATTCTTGTTGCAGGGTTTCCGTGTCAGCCTTTCTCGATTGCCGGAGTTTCCAAGAAAAACAGCATGGGTAAAGCAACCGGGTTTGAAGATAAAACCCAGGGAACTTTATTTTTTGATGTTTGCCGAATTTTAAAAGAGAAAAAACCTAAAGCATTCATGCTTGAGAATGTAAAGAATCTTTGCAGTCATGATAAAGGCAGAACATTTAAGATTATTTTGGAAGCTTTGGATGAACTGAATTATGAGGCTTTTTACAAAATCATTGACGGACAGAATTATGTTCCGCAACACCGAGAGAGAATACTGATTGTTGGTTTTAACAGAGACCTGTATGGTGATAACATAGATTTTGAGTTTGCATTAACACCGAAAGATCCCAAACCGGTTATGCGTGATATTCTTATTGAAGAAGTTGCTGATAAATATACGTTGTCTGACAAACTGTGGACATATCTTCAGAATTATGCCGCAAAGCATAAAGCCGCAGGAAACGGTTTTGGATTCGGTATTGCAGCACCGGATGGAGTTGCAAGAACAATAAGCGCCAGATATCATAAAGATGGTTCGGAAATACTTATTGCCCAGGAAGAAAAGAACCCAAGGCGACTTACACCACGTGAATGTGCAAGACTTCAGGGGTTCCCTGATGATTTTAAGATTCCTGTTTCAGATACACAGGCTTATAAACAGTTTGGTAATTCTGTAGTAGTACCTTTGATGGAAAATGTGGCAGAACTTATAGTAGACAAGTTGAAGGAACTGGATACCCGAATGGAAAATAAAATGGACAGGCAGGCGATTTAGATGGCAGCAGGATATGCAGAACAGGCGATACAGTCCGTATTGAACAGTTCACAGGGATTCTGTAAGTTTCTTTCGGCCAATGATACTGGAGCGACGGGCGGACACCAGTCGGGTATTCTGATTTCCAAATCAGCGGTAAGTATGTTGTTCAGTGATGGGCAGATGCAACAGGATTGCATTCCCAAACGTACTGTAAAAATAAAATGGCAAAATGATTTTAGCACTGAAAGCTGCTTTACTTATTATGAAAGTAAGAACGAATTGCGTATTACAAGGTTTGGCAGAGGATTTCCCTTTTTGATTCCTGAACAGACCGGAGCATTGTTTGTACTGTCCAGACAAAGTGAAGATGATTACAGCGGATATTTCCTCGAGACAGAGGAAGATATTGAAGAATTCTTGAATGCATTTGCTCTCAGTCCTACGGGAACAAACAGCCTTATTGATGTTGGGGCCGTCCATCCGGAAGTGCATGAGAGAATGGCTGTTCAGGAATTTATAGACAGTATTAGTGTCGAGTTTCCCTTGTCAGAAGAAATGTCTGCCGCTGCCAGAAATATTCAAAACAGAGTGTATAATAATATTGATTATATACGCACTAATCCTGACAGGAAAATTGTAGAATGGACAAATATGGAATATACTCTTTTCAGAGCGTTGGAATATGCCAGATATGGGGATCTGATTAACAGGGGATTTCAATCTGTTGAGGAGTTTGTTCGGATTGCCAATATGGTGCTGAATAGGCGTAAAAGTCGCGCGGGAAAGAGTCTTGAACATCATTTGTCGGCCATATTTGATGGGAATGCAGTCAGATATGAATCACAGGCGGTTACAGAAGGTCGTAAAAAACCTGATTTTATTTTTCCATCAGGAGAAGCCTATCGTGACAGCAGCTTTTGCGTAGATAAATTAGTTTCACTGGCAGCAAAAACAACGTGTAAAGATCGCTGGAGACAGGTTTTAAATGAAGCTGACCGGCTGAGAGATAAACCAAAGTACCTGTGTACACTTCAGCAGGGAATATCAGGTGCTCAGATGGATGAAATGCAGACTGAAAATGTAATTCTTGTTGTTCCGCGACCCTATATCAGAACATATCCGGCTGATCGGCAGGACAGAATCTGGACTTTGGCGAAATTCGTGCAGTATTTAAAATCAATAGAGGAATAACAGATGGATATAATTACAGCAGAACAGCGCAGTCGGAATATGGCGGCGATACGTTCCGGAAATACCAGGCCGGAGCTGTATCTGCGGAAACTTCTTTTTTCCATGGGTTACAGATACAGTATTAATTCAAAAAAAGTGCCGGGGCATCCGGATATCTATCTGAGAAAATATAATACGGCGGTATTTATTAACGGTTGTTTCTGGCACAGGCACGAAGGTTGCAAATATTCATATATGCCAAAATCCAGAGTTGAGTTTTGGCAGAAAAAGTTTGAGATGAATATCAGACGTGATGGTGTCGTCAAAGCAGAGCTGAAAGATGCAGATGTTAAATGTCTGGTCATATGGGAGTGTTCCATTAAAAAGATGGGGAAAAATCCTGAATTCTGCAGTGAAATACTTAGTGAAATAACAGAGTTTTTTAAATCCCAGAACCTATATATGGAGCTGTGAGTTTGTATGAAAAGGCAGATCGCAGGATTGTTAAGAATATGGGATGTTTTAGGGGAGGCTTATGATGAAAAAGCTTACTATGATATTACTGGTTTGTATTATTACAGTGGGATACTCAGTTTCTGCATATGCAGCTGATTGGCAGTGGATAACATCAACTGATACAAATACTTTTTCTTTTGATAAGGAAAGTATCAGAAAGACAACTACTGGAAAATACACTGTATGGACAAAGAATGAATATACAGAAGCAGAATCCAGAAGAATGTCTGATGAATTTATGTTTGATAAGCCTCTTGCTTATGTATTGTCGAGAATAGAATTCGACTATAAAAATGAAAACATGGGTTTTCAGGCAGAAGCATATTATGCGAAAGATGGAAGTGTATTATATAATTATACAAATAAGTACTATGATTTAACGCCCATTATTCCTGACACAATAGCTGAATATACATTCTATAAAACATTTGAGGCATATCAAAGGAAGTACGGAAAAGTTTAGAACTTATCCAGGGATAAAATTTCAATTATTTGTATTACAGAACAAAAAGCCGCTGAATATTCAGCGGCTTCCTTCATTATTAAACTTGGTGGAGACGAAGAGGATCGAACTCTCGACCTTACGGATGCGAACCGTACGCTCTCCCAGCTGAGCTACGTCCCCATTACATAAAATATCTTACTCCTGCCGGCGCAAAATTACAAGTATATTTTTAGCTTTGGTGCTTGCCGCTATGTATACACGCGCGCTTATTGACAACTTTTGCCGCTGGTGCTACACTTTAAAGTAATTTCATAAGTATTTGATCGATGATGAGGATTAGTAGCTTTGCCAAGCGGACCTCAGCGAGCCGGTGACAGTGCAAGTCCGGCGTTTGGCGGCAGGGTGAATGGACCTTTAAGATACGGCTTGAGCCCGCAAGGGGGTAGACGCCGTCGGGATGCTTCGCCCGTTACCAGGGAAGGGGATATCGGCCATGGCCCGTATCTTAGCGAGCGGACTGATTATTCAGTCAAGCAGGGTGGTACCGCGAAAGTTGTGTCTTTCGTCCCTACATGGGGATGAAGGGCTTTTTTTATTGCCCGATTTGAAGGAGGCTTATATTATGGATAAAGAAAAAAATACCAGGCTGCCGTTGGTGGACCTGATCGAAGTTAAACCAATGCAGGACGGCTACCGCTGGGTAGCGATCACGGCGATGCTGTTCGCTATCGGCATCATTCTGCATACGGTCAGCCCTAATGTGGGCGGCGTGACGCCGAACTGGACGATCGCCATGTATTCTATCGTTATCAATCTGACGAATCCGACGCTGTCGCAGGCTGTGGGCATCGGTTTTATTGCGGGCATCACGCTGGTGCCGTCGTCGAAGTCGGCTTTTCCGCTGGGTAATATCGCCAGCGAGCTTTCGGGTGCGATCACCTGCTGCATCCTGGTCAAGGCGATGCTGCACTGCGGTTTGGGCAAGTGGAAGCTGCGCCCCCTGGTGACGGGATTTTTGGCAACTATGGCCAGCGGCGGTGTGTTTACTTTCATTTTGAAGATCGTTCTGGGCCTGCCGCTGCATGTCTGGCTGTATGCCATGCTGCCGGTGGTGGCGATCGTGGGCGCGCTGAACGGCATGATCACCTTTTTGCTGTTCGGGCCGGTGCGGAAGCTGTTTTTTGTGCAGGAGGACGATGAATGATGGAGATCGTTATCAGGCTGGAAAATTTTTATTTTGCTTATAATAAATCGGAGCTGGTGCTGCAGGATATCGACCTGGAGATCAAAAAGGGTTCGTTCACTGTGGTGGCCGGTCCCAGCGGCGCGGGCAAAACTACTTTGTGCAAGGCGATGACGGGCATCGTGCCTTTTTATATGGGCGGACGTTACAGCGGTGATGTGCAGGTGCTGGGCGAATCGACTAAAGGCCGCCGGGTGTCGGATATCGCGATGCGCGTGGGGCTGATGCTGGAGGATTACGAAAGCCAGCTGGTTTCGCTGACCGCGGGCGAGGAAGTGGCTTTCAGTTTGCTGAATCACGGTTTTGCGCCGGAGGAGGTGGCGGAGCGTACCCGTAAGGCTTTGGAGGACGTGGGTCTGCCGGGGCGCGAGAGTTATCAGCTGGACGAGCTGTCGGGCGGGCAGCGCCAGCGTTTGCTGCTGGCGGCTACTTTGGCGGTGCATCCAGAGATCATTGTGCTGGATGAGCCGGTATCGGCGATGGACCCGGACGGGGCCCATTCGCTGTATGAGCTGTTATATGCGATCCATCAGCGTTACGGCACGACGATCATCGTAGTTGAGCATCGAGTGGACTATCTGCTGCCTTATGTGACGGACATGGTAGTGCTGAAGGAGGGGCAGCTGGTAACGGCTGATACCTTTGCTGCTGCGGCGCGGACGATGTATGAGGACGAGGAGCTGCGTCCGCTGGTGCCTGCGCTATGGCAGGTGAAGCTGGGCGTCGAGCGCCGTTTCGGTATTACTTTGGGCGAGTGGCGGACTGAGGCAGAGGCGGCTGCGGAGTTACAGATGCTTGGTTTTGAAGGGGGGAACGCCTGATGCTGGAGGCTAAAGAGGTCAATTTTGCTTACCGCAGGGGTCTGCCGGTACTGAACGATATCGCCTGCACGATCGGTGACGGCGAGTTTGTGGCGCTTTTGGGCCATAACGGCAGCGGCAAGACGACGCTGAGCCGTTTGTTCATGGCGCTTCTGCATCCCCGCAGCGGGCAGGTGCTGGTAGACGGCGAGGATATCGTCAATTATGAGCCGGCCGACCTGGCTGATAAGATCGGTTATGTATTCCAGAACCCGGATCTGCAGATTTTGGAAGATACGGTTTTTGATGAGGTGGCGTATGGGCCGAGGGCTAAAAAGCTGACGGCAGAAACGATCAAAAAGCAGGTGGAGGCAGCTTTGGCGGCTACAGGGCTGGCCGAGCTGGCGGGCGCGTATCCGCGTCTGCTGTCCTTTGGGCAGAAGCGGCGTTTGGGTGTGGCGTCGGCGCTGGCGCTCAATCCGCGTACTTTGATCTTAGACGAGATCACCAACGGTCAGGATGCGATCGAGAAAGAGCGGATGATGCAGTATTTGCAGACGCTGAACGAAGAAAAGGGGATCACGATCGTGTTGATCTCGCATGATATGGACGTGGTGCGCCGTTATGCGAAGCGGGCCATTGTCCTGAAGGACGGCGACCTGGTGTATGACGGTACGCCGACGGAGCTGTTCGGCGGTGCGTATGCTGTGGAGGAATGGGGCCTGCGCCGGCCGACGGCGGCTGCTTTGGCGGGCAGTCTGGGTTTTACGGCGGCGACACCCGAGGAGTTCTGCCGCCTGTTGGTGCGGAAAGGAGCTGAGGACTGATGCGGATCAGTGCGTTTACTCAAATCATTGTCACTGTTGCTGTGACGGCGTGGGTCTTTATCCTGCCGGTCAAGGCGGTGGCGACGATCCTGGTTTTTGAGCTGGCTTTACTGCTGTCGATCAAGCGCGACCGCATGACTATGGCGGCAATCGGAGGTTTGGCGGTGTTCACCGGGCTGATGATCCTGTTCCAGCTGCTGTTCGGTTCGCCGCTGGAGGTGGCGCTGACGGGCGGCCTGCGGATGCTGGTCATGACGATGGCGTTTTTGTGTATGCTGGCGGCGACGCGTATCCAGGATATTGCCCAGACGCTGGTGGACCGTTTCCACCTGCCCTGTGAATATGCTTTTATGCTGACGACGGCGCTGCGTTTCGTGCCTAATTTCCTGGCTGACAGCGAGATCACGCTGGATGCTCAGTCCTGCCGCGGTTATTCCAACCGGGGCAACTGCGTGAAACGCCTGCTTTCGTATGTCGTGGTCATCAGACCGCTGGTCATGCGGGCGGTGGCCAAGTCCGAAACGCTGGCGCTGAGTATGGAGCTGAAGGGTTTCGGCAGCAATACTTATAAAAATATGCCGCGCGAGCCGCTGGGAGCCGCCGATTTTATCGTGCTGGGGTTGGTCGTGGTTCTGAGCACCTATCCGTTCTGGAAATGATGCCCGGCTGAAAATTTAAAATCATCCTGCAAGCAGCTGCTGCCTTAGAAAGGGAGCGGCTGCTTTTTTTGAGTAATATAATAATTTTATTGCCTAAAAGAATATAAATTACAGTTGATAAAAATAATAAATATGATAGAATAAAATCAGCAAAGTATATAATAATATCGAACTATTTTAAATGTATGGATAGAAGGTGGCTGCAATGGTACAATCGGGTGATACTCTCGTTTTATCTTTAGCTGAATTACTGGGCGGCAAGCAGGTGGATACCGGAGTCATCGACAGGGCTCTGGCGGAGCTCTGTTCTGCTTTTGATTTTGACGGCGGGCTGATCTATGAATTGGACCAGTACAACCATCTGCATCTGAAAGAACGCTGTCTGCGTAAGGAACTGCCTTTGCGGGGCAGCTTTCCGATCGACGCGGTCGACGCTGCTTACCGCAGCTATCTGGCTCAGGAAACCTTTGTCTGGCTGGAGGGTGGACAAAAGAACAGTGCGGCTGAGAATGCTTTGCTGGAGCTGTTTGCGGCGCAGTCGCTGGTAGTGGCTTCAGTAGTCGATGAAACGCTGCAGATCTATGGGCTGCTGGTATTTGTACAGCAGTCGGCCCGGCCGGTGCCGCCGGCAGGCACGCAGCAGCTGCTGAAGACAGTGCTGTCGATGTTTGGCCGGTATATCGGGGTGCGGGTCTATCAGAACAAGCTGACTTTTGCCAAAAATTCGCTGGAAAGCATTTTGGATAATACGGGTATAGATATTTATGTCAACGATTTCCATACCCATGATATTTTATATGCCAACCGTTCTATGGCGGCCCCGTACGGCGGTATTTCGCAGTTTTTGGGACGCAAGTGCTGGGAGGTGCTGTTCCCGGGTCAAAACGGGCCTTGTGCTTTCTGCCCGCAGCAAAAGCTGATCGATGAGAACGGTGAACCGACGAAGATCTATTCCTGGGATTATCAGCGGCCTTTCGACGGTTCCTGGTTCAGGGTGTTCAGCGCGGCGTTCCGTTGGGTGGACGGCAGACTGGCCCATGTGGTGAGCAGTGCCGATATCACTGACAATAAGCGCAACGAAGCTCTGGTCGAGTATCTGGCCAATTATGATTCGCTGACGAACCTGCCGAACCGCCGGATGCTGGTGAAGGAATGCGAGCGCCGGATCGACAAAACGCAGGAGGGCGGCGAAGGTTATCTGCTGTTTTTTGACATCGACGGTTTTAAAAAGATCAACGATACCTTTGGTCACGAAGCGGGGGACGAGTTCTTAGTGCAGCTGGGACAGTTCTTTTCCGGTATCCCGCTGCTGCATGACGCTATTTACCGCAACGGCGGCGATGAGTTCATCGCGATCATCGACGGCGATAAAACGGAAGCTAATATCCGGAATCTGGCCAGCTTTATCCATCGGCGGTTTGCCCAGCCCTGGCGGCTGAAAAGGGGCGAGGTGTTCTGCAATGTCAGTATCGGCGTGGCGCGTTATCCCGAGGACGGGAGGACGGCGGAGGAGCTGCTGCTCAAAGCTGATCAGGCCATGTACAAGGTGAAAAAAGCCGGCGGTAAGGGTGTCCTGTTTGGGTACGAGCTGTAAATCTTAATAATAAAAGCCTTTATGACTTTGTCATAAAGGCTTTTTTATGCGCAGATTCTGATGATCAGGGGCGGTCAGTCTTGGCTGCCGCCAGGTAAAAGTCCAAAAACAGCTGTGCGGTGGCGCTTAACCGGTCTTTTTTGGACCAGAACAGCGTCTGTTCAAAATACAGTTCATCATCAGCCAGCAGCAGCTGCTGCAACCCTTGGGGGAAGTCGTCCCTGCCGCCGGCGGAAACGATGGCGATGCCGCTGCCGTCCTGCACGAAAGCGAGTGCGGCAGTATTGGTGGTGGCGATAAAGCGGATCTTGGGCATGAAGCCGTGCTTGAGGCAGGCTTTGCGCAGCAGGCTGTAGCAGCCGAAGTTACAGCAGACAGGGATATTCTGTAATTGTTTCGGCGTCAGCGGCTGCTGTGGATCAAGGCCGCAGTTTGCCTGCGGACTGTAAACGGCATAAAAATATTCTTTCTGCGTTTTGTGGGCGGCAAACAGCTGCGGTGACGGCAGCGGCGCATTGGCAAAGGCAAAATCACTGCTGTTTTCCGCAATATGTCTGGTCTGGGCGCTGACGGCTTCTTCCCGGAACTGGAAGCAGATTTCGGGATAGGCGGCCGCAAAGGGACGCAGATAGGTGTTGATGAAAAAGGTGCTTTTGGCAGGCGAAACGCTGAAGCGCAGTGTGCCGGAAGCTTTTTTATTGAAGCTCTGCATATCTAAAAGGATGGTTTCTTCGGTGTGGCAGATCTGGCGGGCCTTGCCCAGGAAGGCTTCCCCGGCTTCGGTCAGGGTCAGCTGGCGTTTGCCGCGCGCAGTCTGGATCAGCTTGGCGCCGTAATAGTGCTCCAGTGTTTTGATCTGGGCGCTGAGGGCCGGCTGGGCCAGGGCCAGTTTTTTGGAAGCTGTGGTCAGGTTCCCTGTTTCGGCGACGGTGATAAAATTACGGTAAAATTCAAAATCCATAGCTCACCTCTAAAAAATATAAGAAATTCTTATTATAATAACAAAGAAATAGTATTTTACTTTTTTATACCACCATTCTACAATAAAAATAGTTTGAGAGCAAGAAGGGGATGGGGTTATGTACGGAAGTAAACGCAAGCGCCGCCTGCACAGCGTAGCGGTATTGCTGGGACCGCTAAGCTTCGGCTTGACGATACTGCTGCTGGAATGGTTCTTTGGCTTCAAAGCGGCTGCGGCGCTGGGGACGACGGTCTGGATGGCGCTGTGGTGGATATTGCGGCCGGTCAATATTTCGGTGACGGCGTTCGTGCCGATCGGTGTCAACGCATTGTTTGACCTGATCCCGATGCAGCACGTTATCAGTCAGTATTTTTCTGAGATCATCGTGCTGCTGTTCGGCGCTGATCTGGTCTGCCTGACCTGGGCGACGACGGGACTCGACAAGCGGCTGGCGATCAAGACCCTGTGCTGTATCGGCACGTCACTGCGGCAGCAGATAGCAGTCTGGCTGCTGGTAGCGACGGTACTGTCCATCTTTCTGCCGAATGTGGTCGTCTGTACGATCCTGGTACCGGTAGCGGTATCCATGCTGCAGTTTATTGGCGAGGAAAACATCAAAAACAGTAAGCTGGCAGTGCCGATCCTGCTGGCGATCGTCTGGGGCGCGGGCATCGGCGGCTTCGGCTCGCCTTTGGGCGGGGCGGCGAACCTGGTGGCGATCAGCTATCTGGAGAAGCTGACAGGACAGGAATTTATGTATATCGACTGGGTGATGCGTTTTCTGCCGCTTTTGGTACTGGTCCTGCTGCTGAATCTGTTTTTCCTGTTCCATTTGCCGGTGCCGGTAAAGCGCTTGGCTGGTACCAGCGAATATTTTAAGGAAATGTACGCGCAGCTGGGCACGATACGGCTGGGCGAAAAAATCAGCCTGGTGCTGTTTGTCGCGGCGACACTGCTGGCTTTTATCCGGCCGCTGTACGCCGGGTGGCTGCCGGCGCTGAAGCCTGCGTATGTCTTTCTGATCATGGGGCTGCTGGCCTTCACCTTCGAGGATGAGGACGGCAAGGCCCTGCTGACCTGGGAATTTGCGGAAAAGGGCGTTATGTGGGGCATGCTGTTTTTATTTGCCGGCGGCCTGGCTTTGGGCAGTCTGGTGACGGAAACCGGCGCGGCCCTGAAAATGGCTGAGGCGATCACGCTGCTGCCGCTGACTGGCGGTCTGGAAACGGTGTTTGCTTTTACGCTGTTTTCGACGGTGCTGACCGAGATTTCCAGCAATACGGCGGCCGCCGCCATTGCTGTGCCTGTAGTGCAGAGTATTGCGCAGGCGCTGGGGCTGAACCCGATCCCGTATTTGTTCGTGGCGATCGTCGCCTTCAACAGCGCCTATGTGCTGCCGGTATCGATCAGGGCTATCCCGGTCAGCTATGGGCTGGACCCGGCCGAGCTGTTTAAAAACGGGCTGCTGCTGTCGCTGTGCAGTGTACTGCTGATCACAGTCGTCGGTTATTTGTTCATCAGGTACTGGCCGTTGTTCTCGACGGTCTGAAAAGGGTCTGTCGCTCCCACTGCTGCATGGCGGTGGGATTTTTTTGTGCGGGCGCTGGCGGCACAAGGTTTGGGAAAGTATGAGCCGGAAAAAGAGTTCACCAAAAACAAGTATTTATTTAATATTACAATTTAAAGATTGCCAGTAAAAATCTTTTAGAATATAATAAAAATAGTAACTTAATATAATGATTGTATTTATTATAGATAATAACGGAAAATAGAAGGCAGCTGGCAATGAAAAATAATATCTTATTAAAAACTAATTTACTCGTCAGTGTGATTTTGCTGGTTGGTTTCGCCCTGATCGCGACTTTGAGCTACCGCGCTAATTATAATGCTTCACTGGTGAAGATCAAACAGGTCTCCTCGCTGGCCTCGGAAGGTATTTATTACCGTTTGTCGACGATGCTGACCAAGCCGGTGAATATCTCGCAGACGATGGCGCATGACAGTCTGCTGATCAAGCTGCTGGAGGAAGAGGGCAGCCGTTATCAGGAGGCCGGTTACCAGGAAACGATCAGGAAGTATCTGGATACCTATAAAAATAAATATGCCTATGATTCGGTGTTCCTGGTTTCGGCGTCCACCAATAATTATTATAATTTCAACGGTCTGGACCGCAATCTTGTCCGGGGCGAGGATGAAAACGTCTGGTATTATAATTTTCTGCAAAGCGGCGAAGAATACAGCCTTAATATCGATAATGATGAAGTTGCTGGTGCGGCCGATAAGATCACTCTGTTTGTAAACTGCAGGATCAGGGATGCGTCCGGCCGGGTGATCGGTGTAGTGGGTGTCGGCGTGAATGTCGATTATATCAAAGGCCTGCTGCAGGAATATGAAAAGGAATACGACGTTGCGACATATCTGATCAATGAAAAAGGCGAGATCGAAGTTTCCAGCCTTTATAACGGTCATCAGACGGCGGACTGGTTCAAGGTCAATGACAGCGAAGATATCCGCAGCGAGATCCTGGAATGGAAAAACGGCAGGACCAACTGGGATATCTGGATGCCGGGCGACGTGCAGAATAACGAAAAAAGCTATCTGGTCGTCCGCTATATCCCCGATCTGTCGTGGTATCTGCTGGTAAAGCAGGATACCGGCGCCTTACTGGCTGAGCTGAATGAAAAGATGCTGGAAACGGTAGTTTTGATTTCTGTGGTGATCCTGCTGATCATTCTGACTATCACTTCGGTGATCAGAAAGTTCAACGTGCGGATGACGAAGCTGCTGGAAGAACGGCAGGAGCTGTTCAAGGAAGCGACCGAGCAGATCTACGATAATATTTATGAATTGAACATCACTAAAAACAGGGCGGCCAGCAAAAAGACCGAGCTGTATTTTGAGGCGATGGGCGCTAAAGACCTGCCCTATGAGGAATTTCTGCAGGCTGTGGCCGACAGGCAGCTGCTGGAAGAATACCGGGCCGGCTATGTGGCGACGTTCAGTATCGAAAACGTGATGCGGCACTTTAAGGCCGGCAATAATTATCTGCAGTATGAATTTATGATCACAGAAAACGGCAGCGATTATTTCTGGATGCGGATCGACGCTTATATTTTTTATTCGGAAGCTGATAAGTCAGTGCATATGTTTACTTACCGTAAAAATATCGACGAGGAGAAACGCAAGGAGCTGGAAACACAAAGAAAGGCTTCCACAGATGAGATGACCGGCGTTTATACGAAAAAGGCGACGGAAAGGATCATCGACGGGGTTTTGTGCGGCAAGCTGCAGGGCAGCTACAGCTTTTTTATCATCGATATTGATAATTTTAAGCAGGCCAATGATCTGCACGGCCATATTTTCGGCGATTATTGTATCCGGGAGTTCGTGGAACGGCTGAAAAAATTCTGCCGTGAGGACGATATCATCGGCCGTATCGGCGGTGACGAGTTCGTGGTTTTCGGGACGATATCGGATGAGGAAGGCGCCCGCCGCAAAGCGGCCCGCCTGTGCCAGAAGCTTGACACTATCTGTGAGGACAGCGGCAGCTGCTGGAAAATGTCTGTCAGCGTAGGGATAGCTTTAGCGCCGCAGCATGGCAGAAGCTTTGCCAAGCTGTATGCAAAAGCAGATAAGGCTTTGTATCAGACAAAGGACAAAGGCAAGAACGGCTATACGATCTATGAGGAAAAGGAATAAAGCGGAATATAGATAAAAAGCCTGCGTTTCATTAGAAACGCAGGCTTTTTGATGTGAGGAAAGAATTTTTACGTAAGTTTTTGATATTTACCAGGGGCAGTTGGAATTAGGGCATTCAGTGCGGCCGTCGCCATAATAGCCGCCTCTGTGCTCGCCGCGGTATTCACCTTTATGGTGGCGGTATTTGCGGTGGCCTTCATAGTAATGGCCGCCTGCATGGTAATAGCTGCGGAAATGCTCGCGGGCAGCGTCTTTTTCGGCATCACTTATGCTGTCCCATTTGGCGCGTGCTTCTTCACGGGCTTTCTGGCGTTCTTCAGGAGTCATTTTACGCCATTCTTCACGCTGTTTTTCACGTTGTTCAAAGCGTTCTTTTTCTTCGGGCGTCATATTTTTCATGCGTTCTTCACGCCATTTGGAATATTTTTCTTCGTGTGCCTTCTGACGTTCTTCCGGGGTCATTTTTTCCCATTCAGCGCGTCTGGCTTCACGTTCCTTGACCTGCTCGTCAGTCAGCTGCGGGCCGGGGTGCATGGGGCCGCCCCAGTGACGGCCGCGTTCCATATGGTAGGGACGGCCGGGATAATTGTCGCCTTCGTCGTGGTGCAGGATCGTGCCGACACGCTCGCGCATGCTGGGTTTGGTATCGGCCTGCTCGGCCGCAAAAGCAGCGGAAGCACACAGGGCGGTGAGGACACCGGCGATAACAAGGGATTTTTTCCAGGAAGTTTTTATCATAACAACATCTCCTTTAAGATTGTGATTTGAGGTTCGTTTGACCTTGTATGCTTATTGTAGAGTAAACTTATGTCAAAATTATGACGATTTACAGACTTTTTTCTGACATTTTTATTTTAGCATGTTTGGCAGGAAGAAAGCAATTTAGCTCTTTTCAAGGAATGCTTAAAGATTTTTCCATGCATTTTTCCAGAAGCAGCTGCGCCTGGCAGCAGGCTTTACGGGTCAATGGAAAATATTTTTGAATTATGTAAATAAAGTAATTGATAATTAAAATCAATTTAGACTTGTTTTTATAAAGAGAGTAGTGTATAATCAAATTAAAGGTTAGCCAGAGCTAACTAAAACGAAAATAAACTGCGATGAGCCAAAGCTTTTGGCCAAAGGAGGATCTATATGTATAAACAATATCAGCTGCCTTATGATTATGAGGCATTAGAACCGCATATCGATGCATTGACGATGGAAACACATTATTCCAAGCATCATGCGGCGTATACTAAAAACCTGAATGACGCAGCCGAAAAAGCCGGCGTGGCAGGACGGGACATCACCGAGCTGCTGGCAAACCTGGACAGTATCGCTGACAGCGGTCTGCGTAAAGCTATCAGAAACAACGGCGGCGGTTATTATAACCACAACCTGTATTTTTCGACTATCAGCCCTGACGGCGGCGGTGAACCGGAAGGCGCGCTGGCGCAGGCACTGACCAGAGAATTCGGCGGCTTTGCCGCTTTTAAGGAACAGCTCAGCGCGCTGGCGTTAGGGCAGTTCGGTTCAGGCTGGGCCTGGCTGTCTGCGGCTGCCGGCGGCAAACTGCTGCTGTCTGCCAGCCCGAACCAGGACAACCCGATCATCGAAGGCAGCAGTTTCATGCCGATCCTGGGCATCGATGTCTGGGAACACGCTTACTACCTGAAATATAAAAATCTGCGCGCCGATTATGTGCAGGCTTTCTACAATGTTATCGACTGGAAAGCGGTAGCGGCTAATTACGAGCAGGTCCAAAACGGCTGATTATCCGGCCGATACTGAAAATAACAGAATTTATAAATCTTGAGGAGGAATCTATCATGTCTAAAAAATTATATGAAAAAATGAATCTTTATCTTGCCAATCAGGAAGTCGCTTATATCAAGCTCCATAATCTGCACTGGTATGTGAAGGGGCGCAGCTTCTTCACTCTGCATGCAAAGCTGGAGGAGCTGTATGACCGGACTGCCGAGATCATCGACGCGGTAGCTGAACGGCTGCTGGCAGTTGGTCAGGCGCCGGTCGCCAATATGAAAGAGGCTTTGGCGCTGGCGACGATCAAGGAACTGGCAGATAAGCCGATTTCTTCGGAAGAAACTGTGCAGGGGCTGATCGCCGATGTGGAATACTGGATCAGGGATACTAAAGAGATCGTGGAGCTGGCAGATGCTGCCGGCGACGGTGTGACTGCGGACCAGTTCAATGATTATTTAGGGGAATATCAAAAACTGCTGTGGATGCTCAAATCCTACATTGTCTGAAACTGAACGGATAAACTGCAACCCTCGCTGCCATAAGGCGGCGAGGGTTTTTCTATGCCCGCAGATAAATTTTGCGGATAAACATTTTTTTGACACATCTTTGTGTTATATTGATTGCAGACAAGTGCGGACCTTATAATATACTTACAGGGAGCTGAGCTGTGCGGAGAATAATTTATCCCCGTATGCCAAAATAAGTATATAATGGTAATAATACATTTACGAGGTGCAGCGATGAATAAAATTTTGATTGCTGACGATAATCAGCAGATAACTTCTATTTTAGCAAATTATGCCCGCAAAGAGGGTTTCGAGCCATTGGTAGCTCTGGATGGACAGCAGGCGCTGGAGCTGTTTGAGCAGCATGAAAAAAAAATCGACGTGGTACTGCTGGACGTGATGATGCCGAAGCTGGACGGGTTCGAGGTCTGCCGTGAGCTGCGCCGCCGGTCGATGGTGCCGATCATTATGGTTACGGCCCGCGGTGAAGATTTTGAACGGATCATGGGGCTGGATATCGGCGCTGATGATTATATCCTGAAACCTTTTTCAGCAGGCGAGGTCATGGCGCGTGTCCGCGCTATCCTGCGCCGGGTCCAGCCGCGCGAAGCCGAGCAGCAGAATCTGTACAGCGTCGGCAATCTTGTGATCGATCTGGACAAATATCTGGTCACGATCGGCGGCGCGGACGTAACGCTGACGAAAAAGGAAGTAGAGCTGCTGTGGACTTTGGCTAAAAACAGCAGTAAGGTGTTTTCGCGTGAGAACCTGCTGGACAGTATCTGGGGTTATGATTATTTCGGCGACAGCCGGACTGTGGATTCACATATCAAGCGCCTGCGGGCCAAAGTGGATAAGTTTGAACACGAGGAGTGGGAGATCAAGACCATTTGGGGCGTAGGCTACCGTTTCGAGGAGAAAGAGCATGCGCAATAAAATCGCCTGGAAGCTGACGCTGTATTTTGCAGCGGTACTGCTGATTTTTGCTTTGGTCGTGGGCGGCACCTTTATGCATTTTTTCGGCAAGCATACGCTGGATCTGAAAAAGAAAGAGATGCAGGTGCGGGCAACGAAGATCGCCGAGGTACTGCAGGATAATATGTCGCGGCTGCAGAACCGTTACGGCGGCATCGGCAGCAGCCGTTTCATCCGTTATATCGACAATATCACGATGGAAAACGTGTGGGTAGTCGATGAGAATAAAAATGTCAAAATGCACCGTGAGGACGTCGGCGCGCTGCCCGAACAGCACGGTATGATGCACGGACATAAGCGGATGCTGATGCGTCAGCAGGAGGATATAGCCGAACCTGCCAGTGATTTTGACTATAACGCTCTGTCGCCGGAAATCAAAAGAGCGGTGGAACAGGGCTTTACCGGACAGAACTTTGTCATGGAGGAGATTAATCCCGTACTGGGCGAACTGGTGGTCACGGTAGGCGTGCCTGTCAGCGATGCCGGCGGCAAAGTCAGAGCTGTGGTGCTGCTGCATTCGCCGGTGCAGGGCATGCGCGAAGCTGCCTGGGAGGGGATCAGGATCCTGATTTTATCGTGCGTCGTGGCGATGGTCCTGGTGTTTGTCCTGAGTATGCTTTTTTCGTGGAAGTTTACCAACCCGCTCAATAAGATGCGGCTGGTTGCTGAAAAGATGTCGGAGCATGATTATACGGAGCGCTGCAATATCGACCAGAAGGATGAGATCGGGCAGCTGGCTCAAACGCTGGACGGACTGGGCGAAAGACTGCTGGAAGCAGATCAGGCCAGTAAAAAGCTGGAGCAGCTGCGCCGTGATTTTATCGCGAATATTTCCCATGAGCTGCGGACGCCGGTGACGGTCATCCGCGGTTCGCTGGAAGCGCTGTGTGACAGGATAGTCACCGAGCCTCAGGAGGTCGAGGATTACCACCGGCAGATGCTGGCGGAAACTTTGTTCCTGCAGCGGCTGATCAACGATCTGCTGGATCTGTCACGGCTGCAGAATACGGATTTTCCGATTGAAAAGGAACCTGTGAATTTATGCGATGTGGTGCAGGACGTAGTGCGCAGCAGTCAGCGGCTGGGACAGCAGAAAAATATTACTATCCAACTGTCCTTGGACACGCCTGTATATATCATTGAAGGCGATTATGGACGTCTGCGGCAGATGCTGCTGATCTTTTTGGACAACAGCATCAAATTTTCATCGGAACAGAGTAAAATCGAAGTTACTCTGCTCGGCAGCAGGCTGACGGTAACTGACCACGGCTGCGGCGTGAAGCAGGAAGAGCTGCCCCATGTGTTCGACCGTTTTTATAAAACTCGGGGTGAAACGAATAAGAGCGGCAGCGGTCTGGGGCTGGCGATCTCGAAGCAGATCAGCGAACGTCACGGTATCGGACTGACAATGACAAGTATACCCGGCGAGGCGACCAGCGTAGTGCTGCAGCTGCCGCCGGCTCTGAAGAAAGGAAGTACAGATTAATGAACTATGGTTGTGAAGGCAAGGTCGCCTTTATCAGCGGCGGTACGTCGGGCATCGGCAAGGCTGTGGCCGAGCTGCTGCTGAAAGACGGCGCCGAGGTGTGGCTGCTGGGACGTGATGCCGAAAAGGGTACAGAAGCGGCGGTCACGCTGAGCGCTTATGGCAAAGTGCATTATGTGCAGGGCGACGTTAAAGATCTGGAAGCCTGCCGCAGTGCGGCGCAGAACGTGCGCGAGCAGCGTGAAAATATTGATCTGATCGTCAATGCGGCGGGGATCTATCAGGAACGCCGTTTGGAGAAGGTGACCGAATATGATTTTTTTTCGATCATGGACACTAATGTCAAAGGAACGATTTTTTTGACGCAGACCTTGCTGCCTCTGCTGGCGGCAGAGGGGGCGAGCATCGTGAACATTGCTTCCGACGCGGGGATCAATGGCAATTATGGCTGTCCGCTGTACTGCGCATCCAAGGGCGCTGTCGTAGCGTTTACGAAAGCGCTGGCCTTGGATCTGGCGCCGCGGGTACGGGTCAACTGTATCTGCCCGGGCGATGTGGCGACGCCGATGCTGGGTAAACAGCTGCAGCAGGCGGACGGCAGTTATACGCTGGAGGATGTGGAGCAGGCCTATCCGCTGGAACGGGTCGGGGAGCCGCTGGAGATCGCGCATGTGATCTGCTCGGTGCTGTCGCCGTTCAACAGTTTTATGACGGGTAGTATCATTCCCGTGGACGGCGGCCTGACAGCGAAGTAATTAATTGCAAATGCAGATGAAAAACAGGGACAATAACCTTTTGGTTATTGTCCCTGTGCTATTTGCTGCAGAAATACTTCATAATTGCCGATTGCGGCAAAGAGCATAAAAAAGACGATGGCGAACAGTATGTAGCGCAGCCGTCCGACCGGTTCTGCTTCGATATGGGTACCGCAGGCCTGATCCCAGATCGTCGAGCCGCTGTCACGCAGCACCTGCCGCGCAAACCAGGCGGGGACGAACATCATGATCGGGATGCCCAGCCACAGCCCTTTGACATAGGCCCAGAAGGTACGTTTCCAGGCTAAATTGAAATCCAGCGGCGCAGACGGTGAAACTACACGCAGTCCCAGAAAGCTTTTGCCGGCGGTAGTGCCTGTGCGGGCTAGCATAAAGGCTTCAGCGCTGATGACGACGATCAGCTGCAGCGCCGAGTAAAGAAAGATATTGTTGAGCGCGAAGATAGAATTACGGCTCAGAAGCAAAAATAAAAAGCCGATCAGGAAATAATCGAACATCCGCGCCCAAAAGCGGCGCCAGCTATGGTAATTGACAGGAGAGATGGTCAAATGCAGCACATCCTTTTCAGTGTGATTTGATTAGCTTGTTGCCCTCTTATTGTAACACAGAATTATTTGCAGATATAGTGTGCTATTTTATGAAAAAAAGCATATAATATAAATAAAGCTCAGTGAAATTTTATGCGTGGAAACAATGGGGTTGGAGGGATAATTATGCAGAAAAATGCACCTATCGGAGTTTTGGATTCAGGCGTCGGCGGTTTGTCGGTCTTAAAATGTCTGCAGGCGGCGCTGCCGCAGGAGGATTTTATTTATGTGGGCGATACGGCGCGTACGCCGTACGGGCCCCGCAGTGAAGCCGAAGTACGCCGGTTTGTAGGTGAGATCATTGATTATCTTGACGGCCGCGGGGTGAAGCTGGTAGTTATTGCCTGCAACACGCTGACTGTTCTGGGTGTGGACACACTTAAAGGCAGCCATGCTTTTGAGATCGTGGGGATGTCGAAAGGCGCGCAGCTGGTACTTGCCGCCAGCAGCAGGAAAAAGATCGGTGTGTTTGCCACTGAATTTACGATCAACAGCGGTGCGCATAAGGCCGCGATCCTGGCAGCTGATGACGGTGCGGATGTCTATCCTCAGGCCTGCCCGAAGTTTGTACCGCTGATCGAAGGCGAGCAGTTTGACGGCGCCGAGGTCAGGGCTGCTGTTGCCGAATATGCGGCGCCGCTGAAGGCGGCCGGCATCGACACGCTGATTTTGTCCTGTACGCATTATCCTTTTATCCAAAAAGAGATAGAAAGCGAGTTTGGCAGTGAGGTGACTGTGATCGACCCGGCGGACGCTACCGCGCAGGATACGAAGACGGTTCTGGCTGCAGAGGGGCTTCTGCGCTCTGAAGGAGCAGGTACTTTGGAGGTCTGCTTTACCGCCGATGTGGAACGCGGCGCGCGGATCGCCGGCAGAGTGCTGCCGCAGGGGAAATGCCTTTTTAAAGAAATAAAATTATAAGCGATTCGTCGCAATTAGAAAAAATTCCTGCTATTTGAGCAAATTTGCTGAAAAATAGCAGGAATTCTGCGATTTTTGTCTAATATAAAATAAAAATAAAAACATAGAATAAGGGCAAGATTTTGCTTTTGCCAGGGATGCTGTAAAACTAATTAGCAGACCAGTGTCTCAGGAGGTTCTGTTTCCGATGCTTTGCAACCTAATCAGCCGTACGAAGGGCTGAGGACGAAGCAAAAAACGACATCGGGACATTTCGACCCGTCTTGAAACTGTCGCTATCTATGCAGAATTGTATAGAGACTTTGCCTACCGGTTTCACAAAGACGTGGAAGCGGTATTTGTATTGCTTGAAATAAGTTTGCTGTGAAAAGAAGGGTGGTTGCTGTGGAGAAAGAGAGTGTTTTAAAAGATCGGACGATAGTGGGGTCTCCGCTGACGCATTTATTTTCCCTGGGGATACTGATGTTTGTTTTCTGGCTGGCGCTGTCAGGAGATTTTGCAGTTAAATTTGTCGTGTACGGACTTATCACCAGCGCGGTGGTTGCCTGGATCTGTTACCCGCTGCTGCTTTTGCCCAATGCCGACGGCACCAAAAAATATTTTGCACTGGGTGTTTCGCCGATTGCATTTTTATGCTACAGTCTGTGGCTTCTGAAAGAGCTGGTGCTGGCGAATATCGATGTTGTCAAAGCGACGGTACGGCCGGAGCTCAGGATCGACCCGAAGGTGATCAGCTTCGTGTTCAGGGCAGATAATCCGATGGCGAAGGTGCTGCTGGCAAATTCCATTACGCTGACGCCGGGGACGGTGACGATCAACGTAACGCCGGAGGGGATTTACGAAGTCCACGCTCTGACTGACGGGGCGGCGGAAGGGCTGCTGTCCGGGGCTATGCCGCGGAAAGTAGCAGAGCTTTTCGGTGAAAAATTCGATTTTATGGTATTGAAAGGGGAGTAGCATATGCATTATATGATTATCGCGATAATGATGGCAGTGATTGCTGTTATCGGTATGATGCTGCAGCGTGTTTTCCAGGGCCCGACGGTGTACGACCGGATGAATGGCCTGGGGGTGACGGGTACTGATACGATCCTTTTGATAATTTTGTTCGGTTATCTGGACGGACGTCCGGAAATGTATGTGGACATAGCCCTTTCGTATGCTATTTTAGGCTTTGTCGGTTCGGTGATCATAGCGAAATATCTGGGAGGTAAGGATGTATGATGTTTGAGCTTACTGCACGAGAATTGATCGCCGAGATATTTCTCGCCGGCGGGGCGTTCTTTTTACTGGCTTCGGCTATCGGGATGCTGAGGCTGCCCGATTTTTACTGCCGGCTGCATGCTTCCGGCAACAGTGAGACTCTCGGTATCATGCTTTCTTTTATCGGGCTGATGATCTATGAAGGTATGACGATAGTTTCGGTGAAGCTGCTGCTGATTTCCCTGCTGATCGTTTTGGGCAATCCGATCGGCACGCATATTCTGAGCAAGGCGGCCTATAAATCAGGCCATCATGTCTGGACTTTGGAAGAAGACGCAAAGGAGGATAAGGAAGATGCAGATCTACATCATTGAAGCCCTGTTATTGGTATTCCTTATAATTACTACTGTTTGCGTTATTTTCTGCAAGGATATCCTGTGCGCGGCTGTCATTTACAGTGAGTTCAGTTTCTGTGCCGTGCTGCTGTATCTGATGATGGGCGCGCCGGATGTGGCCTTTACAGAGGCCGTTATCGGGACGATCTCAACGATCTATTTTGTAGTGTCGCTGAAGAAAATAGACAGGTGGTGTAAGTAATGCGCGGTTTAGTAACAGTTTTACTGGCAGTGATCACAGGGATGTTCTGTTCCTTTGTGACATATCTGCCGTTCATCGGCGATGTCAATTCGGCGCCGAACCAGCATGTTACGCCTGTTTACATCGAGCGCAGCGTGCAGGACACCGGGTCGCCCAATATCGTTACCGGGCTTCTGGCCGACTATAGAGGCTTCGATACGATGTGGGAAACTACAGTGATGTTTCTGGCCGGGCTGACAGTCGTGATGCTGCTGAGCAGCAGTACGATGGGACGCAGACCGGAAAAGGAGGATGAGGACGCATGAAGAAACCTTTCGGCGGCATAGTCCTTGATACGGCGTTCAGGCTTATAGTGCCGTTTTCTCTGGTTTACGGAGTGTATGTTCTGATTTTCGGCGAGGCCGGACCCGGCGGCGGCTTCCAGGCGGGCGCGCTGCTGTCGATCGGTGTGGTTTTATCCAGACTGATCATGGGCGATCAGGCATCGTTCAATATTTCGATAAAAAATTCGCTGGTCCTGGCCGGCGTCGGGACCTTCATCTATGCGGCTACCGGCTGGCTGGCAATGCTTAACGGCGGCAATTTCCTGGATTACAGTTATCTGCCGTTTAAAGCAGAGCATACCAACGAGCTGCATGCTTTGGGGATTTTATTTATTGAGATCGGGGTAACGATCTGCGTTATGATGACGATTCTCAATATTCTGGATGCTGTTGTGGAAAGGGGGGACGAAAATGGGAGCGCTAAATGAATTTTTACAGACCAAGGGGATCTACACGCTGGTCATGATCTTGTTTTTTCTGGGCGTGTACGGTATGGTTCTGAGCAAAAATTACATGAAAAAGCTGATGGCGATGAACGTCATGCAGGTTGCTGTTATTTTCTTCTTCCTGTGCCTGGGACAAAAGGAAGGCGGTATGATTCCTATTTTTGACCCTAATATACCGCATGCCGCTTCCTATATCAATCCGCTGCCGCATTGCCTGATGCTGACGGCGATCGTTGTCAGTCTGGGTACAACGGGTGTGGCCATTGCTTTGCTGATGCGGATCAAAGAAGTTTACGGCTCCGTTGAAGAAGTAGAGGTTATAAGGAGGGCCAGCAAATGATCCAGCATTGTCCTGTACTGATCGTGCTGCTGCCTCTGACGGCGGCCCTGCTCTGCCTTTTATTCAGCAAGTTCAATAAAAATCTCGGTTCCTGGCTGGTCATCGGCTCGATTGCCGGTTCGCTGGCCTGCTCGCTGCAGGTACTGCATCAAACTCTGACCAGCGGCGAAGCTATCCATTACTGGATGGGCAACTGGGAACCGCCTTTGGGCATCGAGTTTGTGATCGATCCGCTGAGCGCGGTGATGGCGGTTTTGATCACCTTCATTTCGCTGATGGTCGCGGTGTACAGCAAGCCTTTTATGCGTAAGGAAGACTGGCTGCATATCGGCGGTTATTACACCTTGTACGGACTTTTGACGGTGGGCCTGTGCGGTATGGTCATCACCGGCGATATGTTCAATCTGTACGTTTATTTAGAGGTCATGTCACTGTCAGGTTACGGACTCATCGCCATGGGCGGTAAAAAGTCCATGCTGGCAGCTTTCCGTTATATGCTGATCGGGACGATCGGCGCTTCCCTGTATTTGATTTCTGTCGCCTATCTGTATGCGATGACCGGTACTTTGAATATGGCCGATCTGGGCGAAAGGATCATGCCTTATCTCAGTTCGCCGCCGTTCGCTTTAGCTGTTGCGTGTCTGTTTATCGGTTTCGGTATCAAAATGGCACTGTTCCCGCTGCACGGCTGGCAGCCGGATGCTTACAACTTTGCCCATCCCGGTTCGGCGGCCTTTATTGCCGGCGTGATGAGCAAGGTTCCAGCTTACGCAATCATTCGTTTCTTCTTTTATATTTTCGGTGTCAATAATCCGATCATCAGCACGGCCTTAACAGTTTTAGGCATTCTTGGCATCGGCGGCGTGCTGATCGGTTCGATCATGGCGCTGGCCCAGTACGACTTCCGCCGGATGCTGGCTTATTCCAGTGTGGCGCAGATCGGTTACATTGCTATCGGTCTGGCGATCGGCAATATGTATGGTTTTATCGGCGCCGTACTGCATATCATCAACCACGCTTTTATGAAAAGCGCGCTGTTTCTTGTTATCGGCGGTATCCAGTACCGTTTCGGCGAGATCAATCTGTACCGTTTAGGCGGTCTGAATAAAAAAATGACTTTAAGTACGATTACCGTTACGTTAGCGGCTCTGTCGATGGTCGGTATCCCGCCGACGGCAGGCTTCTTCAGCAAATGGTATCTGATGCTGGGCGCTTATCAGGGCGGGCAGTATTTCTATATCGTTATTCTTGTTATCAGCAGCTTGCTGAACGCAGTTTATTTCTTCCGTATTCTTGAGCAGATGTTTGTTCAGCACGAGGCGTCGCTGACAGAAATCAACAGGCATGAAGGCAAGCTGGGCCTGCCGCCTGAGATGGCGATCCCGATTTTGTGTGCCGGTATCGGGATTTTAGTCCTGGGCTTTTACAGCGTGGATATTGTTGACGATATTCTCAAATCTGGACTGCCGGAGGTGTTTCTGAGATGACGATCATGGATTGCAGACCCTTCTTGGCAGTAGGCGTTTCCTTCCTCGCGGCGGTGCTGATCTCTTTTAGCCGCAGATATCCTAATGTCCGCGAAAGCTGGAGCGTTATTGCTTCATTTATTAAATTCGGCTTGATCATATCTATGGTACCGGGCGTTCTGGCGGGTGTGACCTATGAATGGACCCTGTTCCAGATCACTGATACGATCGGCTTTACCCTGCGTGCCGACAGCGCCGGTATTCTCTTTGCCTGTCTGGCTGCGCTTTTATGGATACCGATCAACTTCTATTCCATTGGTTATATGCGCTGTAACAATGAGCATGAGCAAACAGGCTATTTTGCCGCTTTTGCTATTTGTATGAGTTCGGTTATGGGCATTGCGATGGCTTCTAATCTGCTGACATTCTTCTTCTTTTACGAGCTGCTGACGATCGCCAGTTATCCGCTGGTCTTGCATAAGCGCAACGAAGAAGCTCTGCTGGCCAGCCGTAAATATCTGATCTACACTTTGATTTCCGGGCAGCTGTTTTTGGCCGGACTGGTGGCAGTTTACTGCATTTCCGGTACAATGGATTTCAAGGCAGGCGGCTTTTTGACAACGGATATGGCGCCTACCTGGCAGCTGCAGCTCATCTTCCTGATCATGATCCTGGCCGGGTCGGTAAAAGCAGCTGTCATGCCTCTGCATGGCTGGCTGCCGGCAGCGATGATCGCCCCGACGCCTGTCAGCGCCCTGCTGCATGCGGTGGCAGTTGTTAAGACCGGTGTTTTCGCTGTCCTGCGTATCATCGGCTTCGTTTTCGGGCCTAAGCTTTTGGCGGATATCGGGACTGCTGATATCCTGGCCTGGTTTGCGGCCGGCAGTATCATCATTTCCTCGCTGATCGCTATTCAGCAGGATAATCTGAAACGGCGGCTGGCCTTTTCGACGATCGGGCAGCTTTCTTATATCGTTTTAGGCGCGGCGCTGCTGTCGCCGCTCAGTATCAAAGGCGCGTATCTGCATCTGGTGGCCCATGCGGTCATGAAGATCACGCTCTTTATGTGTGCCGGTGTTATTATTGTCAGGACGCACCGCAGTAATATCAGTGAGATGTACGGTATCGGCAAAAAGATGCCGATCACGATGTGCTGCTTTACGATCGCCTCGCTGGGTATTGCCGGGATGCCGTTTCTGGTCGGCTTTATCAGTAAGTGGAACCTGGCGCTGGGCGCTTTGCAGTCCGGCAAGCCCTTATATGTTGCAGTACTGATCGCAAGCGCGATGCTGGCGCTTACTTATTTGATGCCGGTCTGTCAAATGGCGTATTTTAAAAGGGACCCGCAGGAACAATTCCGTACTTATGGTGAGATCAGCTACAGAATGCTGCTGCCGATCTGTTTCACAACGATTCTGGCGCTTGTTTTAGGCGTGATGCCGGAAATATCCCCGAATTTCTACGCAATGGCTTCGCAGGCAGCAGATAGTATCTGCCAGGGCTGGACTGGAGGTGGCTGGTGATGAATCTGACGAAAACTGCTTTGTATAAGCTGGTTCTTATAGTAGCGGTGCTTGCCGCTGTCCTGGAGTTTTTCTTCGCTCATCCTCATTATCACGAATGGTGGAACACTACCCCGGGTTTTAATCTGCTGTTTGGTTTTGCAGGCTGCTGGCTGTTGATTTTTGTAGCTAAAATAGTTATGACGCCGCTGCTGCAGCGTCCGGAAGATTATTATGATGACGGAGGTGACGATGACGATGAGTAATCTGCACCCCGGGTTTACCCTGATCGCTGTCGGATTGATAGCATTGTTTGTTCCTAAAAGTCTGCGCCGGCCGGTGCTTGCGGCAGGTCCGCTTTTGGGATTAGGCGCGGTGCTGACGCTGGCGCCGGGCACGAATGCGACGCTGCCATTTATCAACGGGATAACGCTGCATTATCTCCATGTAGACGCGCTCAGCTGGATCTTCGCCCTGATTTTCTGTATGATGGCGGCTATCGGCGGTATCTATGCCTGCCATAACAGTAACAGGATGGAAGCCTTCTGTTCGATGACTTATGCCGGCAGCGCGCTGGGCGTAACTTTAGCCCAGGACTGGCTGACTCTGATCTTCTTTTCGGAGCTGATGGCGGCTACTTCGCTGTTTCTTATCTGGTGTAAAAAAACTCCTGCTTCGCGGCAGGCTGGTTATCGGTATTTATTAGTGCATATGCTCGGCGGCAATCTGCTGCTGGCCGGTATTTTCTTAAAGGTCAGCGCCGGAGATTATTTAGTTATGCCGCTGGCACAGGGACCATGGGATACTGCCTTCTGGCTGATCTGTCTCGGCATTTCCATCAATGCGGCCGTAGTGCCGCTGCACGCCTGGCTGGTTGACGCTTACCCCGAAGGTACGGTCACCGGCAGCGTTTTTCTGAGTTCGTTCACTACTAAAGTCGCTGTTTATTGTCTGATCCGCATTTTTGCAGGCACTGACTTCCTGATCTGGTTCGGTGTGCTGATGGCTTTATACGGAGCCTGCTATGCGATCATGGAAAATGATATGCGGCGTCTGCTTTCTTACCACATCGTCAGCCAGGTCGGCTTTATGGTCGCCGGCGTAGGATTGGGAACGGCTATGGCGCTGAACGGCGCAACAGCGCATGCTTTCAGCCATATCCTTTATAAGTCACTGCTCTTTATGTGTGCCGGCGCGATCATTTATGCGACTGGTATCCGCAAAATCAACCAGCTGGGCGGTCTTGCTAAAAAGATGCCGTTTACGTTCTGGTGCTTTGTGATCGCTGCCCTTTCGATTTCCGGTGTGCCGCTGTTCAACGGCTTCATCAGTAAATCCATCACGATCAGCGCCGCCGCTGCTGCCCATTACGGTTCTGTTGAGCTGCTGCTGCAGCTGGCTGGTGTCGGTACGTTTTTATCCATCGCCCTCAAGATGATCTACTTCATCTTCCTGGCGCCTGACAACGGCGTGGTCATCAAACGTGAAGTTCCGAAGAATATGTATGTAGCCATGGGTATCGGCGCGACTCTGTGCGTGTTATACGGCGTTTATCCCGAGCTTTTGTACAGGTATCTGCCCTTTACGATGGAACCATACCACCCCTTTACGGTCGACCATATTACTCAGTCTATAGAAATGCTGGGAATGGCGATGCTGCCGTTCATGATGTATCTGCCAAAAATGGCGCCGCATACAGCTTTATCACTGGATACGGACTGGTTTTACCGAAAGCCTTTTGCGGGCATCGTGACCGGGCTGTCTTATCTGTGCTGTGCAGTAAGCCGGGCGCTTGGCAATACCTGGGAGGTATTATATGAAAAATCCATGGAGCTGAGTCATAACCCAATGGAATTTTTGGATGCCAAGCCTTTGCGCAACAGTCCCAAATATAATCCGGAAAATTACCGTACTTCGATCGCCGATCCGATCATGATAACATTAACAATATTATTCTGTTCTCTGTGTTATTTTATGGCGATCATTTAATAAAAAATAACGAACCGTACCAGTATTTAAAGCCGGTACGGTTTTTTATTGACTAAATCCCGCCGCTGGCGTACAATGAAATCTATTGATATTTAAAGGAGTGCAGTTTATGCAGCTTTCATTTCGCCTGGGCGTGATATTCATTCTGCTGGCAGCAGCAGCCTGGGGACTGGGCGGCGTTGCCGGCCAGTTTTTATTTCAATTTTATGATGTAGGCGCTCCCTGGCTTATCGCGGTAAGACAGATCATTGCCGGCGTGGTCTTTTTAGGCTATCTGCTGTGTCGCGGCGAGAATATCTGGGCAGTGCTGCAGGATAAAGAAGATCGTAAAGATCTGCTGGCATTTTCTTTTCTGGGATTGTTAGGGGCACAGTTTGGTTTTTATTACACGATCTCACTGTGCAATGCGGCTACTGCTACAGTGCTGCAATATACGGCGCCGATCTTTGTCATGCTGTGGATGTCCTGGAAAAACCGCTGCCTGCCGGAAGGGCGTGAGTTCGTCGGTATTTTTTTTGCTCTGGCCGGAGTTTTTCTGATCGCTACTCACGGCAGCCTGGATTCGGTGGTATTGTCGCCGGCGGCGCTGACCATTGGGATAATTTCTGCTATTTCCCTGGCGTTTTATACAGTTATGCCGTTTCGGCTGCTGCAAAAATATTCGACGACTTTGATCATCGGCTGGGGACAATTTTTATCAGGCGGATTTCTCTGTATCTTCATCAATCCTTTTGAGCCCAGCGGCCATTGGGATGGTGCGGCAGTCGCTGCTATGGTCTATCTGATCCTGGGGGCTACGGTACTGAGCTATAGTGTTTTTTTAGTGGGATTAAAAGTAGTCGGCGCTACTAAAGCCAGTCTTATTTCCTGTGCCGAACCTTTAGCTTCGATCATTGCCGTAGTGCTGTGGCTGCAAACGCCGCTGACGGTCGAAGATCTGGTCGGCATGACCTGCATTATTTTAACCGTGGTTTTATTGTCACTGCCTAAAAAATAAATTAAAAAAATACATGGACGGAGCTTTCCGTCCTTTTTTATTTGTCATAGTCTATGGTACAATAGAGTTAACAAAAATAAAGGAGTTGATTGTATGAGCATAAGTCATTATTCCTATAAATATGGTCATGGCAGTAAAGAGTTTTCTCTGGAGTCCGACCGTGTTATCAAAGAGGTCACAGTTGCCAAAATGCCATTGCTGGAGGATGTCAAAGCGGCGATTTTAGATGCCGTCTATCATCCTATCGGCAGTGCGCCAATCAACGAACTGGTCAAACCGGGACAGAAGATTGCCTTTATCTGCAATGATCCGACACGTGTGGCCAACAGTTTTGTCTTTATGCCCATTCTGGTCAACGAAATGAATAAGCTGGGTATCAAGGACGAGGATATGCATATCGTTTTTGCCTTAGGCACGCATCGTAATATGACTCATGAAGAAATGGTCGAAGCCGTCGGTGCAGAGGTGGCAGGGCGTTTAAAAATGTATAACAGTGATGCCAAGGTCAGTGAGGATTTTGAGTATTTCGGTGATACCTCCCGCGGTACGCCGGTCTGGCTCAATAAGCATATCTGTCATGTCGATCACGTTATTATGACTGGAACGATCGTACATCATTATTTCAGTGGTTACGGCGGCGGACGGAAAGCCATTCTGCCGGGTGTTGCAGCTATGGAAACCGTACGTGTCAACCACAGCTTTATGCTGGATCCTAATGCAGGTCTGGGTAAAACTGTCGGCAATCCTGTTTATGAAGACCAAATGGAAGGTGTGGCCATGTTTGCCAAAAACCATTCCGTATTTCTTTTTAATGCGATCCTGAATGCTCAGCATGAATTTTTAAAGATTTTTGCCGGTGATTATGTAAAAGCACATCAGGAAGCCTGCAAATTCGTCGATCAGGTCTACGGTGTCGAGATCCCGCAGGCGGCAGATCTGGTTATCGCCAGCTGCGGCGGTTATCCCAAGGATATCAATGTATATCAGCTGCAGAAAACAATGGATAATGCCTGGTGTGCTGTGCGTGAAGGCGGGGTAGTGATCATTATCGGCGAATGTGAAGAAGGTAGCGGTTCGAAGGTGCTGGAAGAAACCTGCAAACGTTTGGGAACGGCAGACGCTATCAAAGCCGACTTGGAAAAACATTTTGAGATCGGTGCCAATAAAGCTTTCGCGGTAACACGTCTTACCAAAAAAGCAAAGTTTATTTTAGTTTCGTCACTGGACAAAGAGCTGGCGCATGATATGCTGTTCGAAGCAGTGCCTACCGTGGAAGAAGCTCTGGCTGAAGCCGAAAAAGTAATTGGCAATGACTATAATATTATTCTGATGCCTGAAGGCAGCTTAACGGTACCACTTCTTCCAGCTTAAAGACAATAGTTTAAATATCAATTTAATTTGTATTTTTATAACTTATGCCTATATTTAAAAACGATTACAAATATTTTTATGCAAGAAAGTATTGCTTTAGCCTGAGGTTTAAGTTATAATAAATTCTGCGAATGTATTCTTAGATATTAAAAAAACTATTGCCTGCTGTATCTGCAATTTCGTAAATGCAGATTAAATTAAAAGGAGTTGTGAAGAAATGAACATTGATTACAAAGCTATTGGGGTCAGAATCAAAGCTGCCCGTGCGCGTAAAGGCGTTACCCAAGGCTATATCGCAGAAGTGACCGGTCTGTCTACACCGCATATCAGTAATATTGAAACAGGAAATACTAAATTAGGCCTGCCTACGATTATTCATCTGGCTAATGTTCTGGATGTTTCCGTAGACGAGCTCCTCTGTGATAATATTCACCGCAGCGAGAAGATTTTCCAAAATGAGCTGGCAGAATTATTGCAGGGCTGCGACGCCCATGAGCTGCATCTGATTACTGAACTGGCCAAGGTTGTTAAGAAAAACAGTCTGGACGGAGTGAAAAAAACCAGAGGCCGCAAACCGAAAAATAAAATCTGAGCAAAGCTTTTTAAACCTGCATTTCCAAAACCTTTATGTTATAATATAAATATCAGTAAAAGCTGTAGTGAAAAGGTGGACGGAAGTTATGGATAAATTTGTTCAAACAGAATTAGAAGGTGCCGGCGTTAATGTCGAAGAAACTTTAAGACGTTTTATGAATAATGAAATGCTGATGATAAAGTTTCTGAGAAAATTTGTTGACGACGAAAATATGAATAAACTGCGTACACTCATCGCTGATAAACATTATAATGAGGTACTGCCTGTAGCGCATACGCTGAAAGGCGTCAGTGGAAATCTTGGTCTTATTAAACTATATGAGATTTTTTCCAGAATGTGTCAGGACTGCCGTAATGATCAGTATGAAGATTTGGACGGGCTGTTCGCTCAGGCTGAAGCAAATTATTCTAAAGTCGTAGAGGCGATTAAAAAAATTTAAATGCCAGACCCGGAATTTATTCCGGGTCTTTTTTTATGTTTTAAGGATTTTTAATTAAAGCTATTGCCAAGTAACATTTGATAAAGTATAATAAAGCAACAAGAGTATTGAAAAATAGGAAACCGCTAAAAATAATTGTTATTGATAATTTAAAGGGTCATTTGCGGAGGGAAAGTATGCAGCTGAACGTTACTACTGACTATGCCATAAGAATAGTTTTGTATTTGGCAATCAAAAAAGAGATCACTACATCAAAAGAAATCGGAGCCGCGATGGGGATTCCGAAAAATTATGTACTGAAAATAACTCATAAGCTGGTAGAGGCTGGAATCATTGAAAGACTGGTAGGAGCGCAGGGCGGCTTTTCGCTGGCACAGAAAATAGATGATATCACTTTATTGGATATCCTCAATATCATGGAACCGACAATGAGGGTTAACCGTTGTCTGGAAGAGGATAAATTCTGCAGCCGTTATGCTACTGAAAATTGTCCGGTCCGCGGGTTTTACTGCAAGCTGCAGGAAGAACTGGAAAAAAGTTTAAAGAAAATGACGATTAAAAGGTTGCTGGCAGACGCAAATTGAAATTTGTTGTTAAAGAAACTTATAACTGAATATGGATATTTAGGCGGAGTATAAAATATTCCGTTTGAATAACTCCCCGGTTACCCGTTTTGTTTTTTTAAGCAAAACGGGTAGCTTTTTTTATGCGCCGTTGAAAAACGGCGCTTTATTTTTGAGCTTGGTTAAAGTCAGATTGGTACCAGTTGCAAGACTTTCAGACAAGCGTATGCAATTACAACAAAATGTCTTGCGGGGGGGGACAAATATGATAGTATAATGTAAATTAAAGAATAAGAATAAAAATAGCAATACAATATATTAATAAAATATTAAGGAAAAATATTAACAAACAGATAAACAATATAGCGGATAAGTGAAAGGAAGCGATAAACTGGCCAAAACATAAACTTATCACTATAAGTTTATATAAAAAATCAAAGGGGAGATAAAAATGGATAACAAGAAAGCTTTAAGAATGGCGGTCACACTGGCGATAATAAATATGCCGCTTTTAGCGCAGGCCGCAGATGTAAGTCCCGTAAGGATTACAGACGGCAGTACCTACACGATGACAGCTGATTCTGTAATAAATACCGGTTCTAATACAACAGGTATTTTTGTCGGGTATAAAGATGGCGGTACGATTGTTGGCGATAATGTCACCGTTACCAGCGACGGTTATGGTATCCAAATCCAGACTTATGCTACAGGGGGCGTTGCAGGCAGCGGCGATTGTAGTATTAAGCTTGGTAAAACGATCGTTGAGGCTAAATCTTCTGCGGTACGTGTAGACTCAAGCAGCTATGGTCAAAAGGCGACAGTTATTTTAGGTGCCGGCAGTATTTTAAATTCATCAGCTAATTCTGCTGTGTACGTTACGGGTAAAGATTCTCTGCTCCAAATAGGCGATGGCAGTACAGTTACCGGCAACAGTTATGGTGCTACAGGGGCAGCGCTTGCTTCCTCCAGCGGCGGTAAGATTGAAATCGGCAACGGTGTTACGATAGGGCACGATAATATCAGAGGCTATGATGTCAACAGCATTGCGGTATTATCGATGGATGGCAATGCGAGCCAAGGCCAAAGTAATATTACAATCGGCGACGACAGTACGATTTATGCCAAAGGGAAAGGTTATGGCGCAAATGCCGTTCAGGCGGGCTATTTATCATATACTGGTTTTAACGGTGTTGGTACTAAACAGGGGAGCTCCGGACAGATAAGTGTAGGCGATAAGGCAACTATCTGGACGGAAGGGGACGAGTCCTTTGCTGTCTATGGTATCCATGCCGATTCCACGCTTTATGTTGGCAAAGATGCCGAGATCAGTACTCAGGGCGATAAGGCTTCGGCTGTCCGCGGCGGCAATATTACTAAAGTATATGATTTTACTGCTGCCGGCGGCAAAATCACTATTGATGAAGGGGCAGAAATCAAAACTCTGGGGGATCAGTCACATGGTGTAGACGCCCGTTATGACGGCACTCTGATCGAATTAAAAAAAGACGCGGTCATAACGACAGTTGGCAGTGAGTCTCATGGCGTAACGGCGCTTGCCGGCGGCACGGTAATTTTACAGGACGCTGCTGTTACTGTGGATTCAACAAAAGATGCTTATGCTTTCAGTGCGGAAGGTAAAGATAGTGATACAGCTGCCGTCAGTACTATTACCGGCAGTGGTGTTTATAATATTGTCGGCGATATCAGGGCTGCGGACGGCGGCATTCTTACATTAGATCTGGCAGAAGGTTCGCGGTTTGAGGGAAAGGCTGTGCTCGACAGCGGCAATGATTCACAGAGCACCTTAACTATGGCTAAAAACTCGCTGTGGACTTTGACTGGCAATTCACAGCTCAACAGTTTGCAGAATGAACAGTCTGTGATCGATATGACTGGCGATAATAAGGCTTTCAGTACGCTGTCTGTGGAAACGCTGACAGGTAACGGTGGGACGATCATTATGGATATTGATGGTTCCCAGGTTGATGCCAGTGATAAAATTTATGTCACAGGTGATTTCAGCGGAAGCCAGACACTGTCACTGAAGGAGATAAATGGACTCGACAGTGATCCGGGAATAGGCCAGGCGGCAGAAAATACTGTTTTAGCCAGTGTCAACGGCAGCGGTACTTTTACGGCTGATGATCAGGAAGGCACTTTGTACTGGCAGCGTTATGAGCTGGGACAAAAAGACAGTGCTGCTTCCGGTTATACGACAGACTGGTATTTGAAAGGCATTACAAATCTTAACCTGCCGACAACCAGTGTAGAGGCTATCGCTGCTTCGGGAGCACTGGCTTATCATACCTGGCGCGACCATGATCAGCTGCTGCAGCGGCTGGGAGATCTGCGCCAGCATGGTAGAGAGGAAGAGGGCGTCTGGGTAAGGGTCAAAGGCGGTAAGCTGAGCCGCAGTGACCAGTTTGAATTTGAGAATAAATACACACAGTATGAGCTTGGCTATGACCAAAAATTGAAGTCAACGCCGGCGTATACGCGTTATGCTGGTATTTCCTTCAGCTATTTGGATGGCGACAGCAGTTACAGCAGCGGCAGCGGCGAGAATAAAGTTAAAGCTTTAAATATTTACGGTACGCAGATCGGTGCTAAGGGCCATTACCTTGATTTAGTGTTGAAATACAGTCAGCTCGATAATGATTTTAAGGTTTTTGATACCTCCGGCAATAAGATCACCGGCGACTATGACCAAAATGGATTATCGATAAGCGCGGAATATGGGCGCAAAAACAATCTGAAAAATAATTGGTATATCGAACCGCAGGCCCAGCTCACTTTTGGCAGGCTGCGCGGAACTGACTACACCACAAGCAATGGCATCAGGGTAGATCAGGATGGAATCGACAGTTTTGTGGGACGTATTGGTTTCAATATTGGTAAAGATATCAATGAAAAAACTAATATATACTTGAAAGCTAATCTGATGCATGAATTTGGCAGCGGCTATAATGCCTCAATGGTTGATGCCAGCGGTACAAAAGCAAGACTGGATCGTAATTTTGATGATACCTGGTTTGAATATGGCTTAGGCGCAGCAGTGCAGACTGGTAAAAACAATTACTTCTATGTTGATGTCGAGCGCAGTGCCGGCAGTGATTATAAAAAAGACTGGCAGTGGAATGTCGGCGCCAGATGGAGTTTCTAAATAGTTGCTTTGATTTTCGGCAAGGTGTTGCAACCCTCCAGCTTGCTTGAGAATATCCCCAGCCTCCGTTCCATTTTTATGGAACGGAGGTTTGTTTATCGACGGGCAGTAATTAAAATCCTGCTGAGAAAATGAGCTGTTGCAAACAGGGTATATTGACAGCACTTGCCGGGTTGCGTTATACTATATGGCAGAGCTTATTATGCTCTGAACCGCTACTGTAGCTCAGCTGGTAGAGCATCTCATTCGTAATGAGAGGGTCGCAGGTTCAAATCCTGTCAGTAGCTCCAAAAAAAGATAGCTCAAGATTTTTCAAAACTATGAAAAATCTTGAGCTTATTTTTTTATAATATATTTTCTGGTGCAATCATAGAGGCTGCAGCGATTTGATTATTGTTGTGAGTTGCTGCAGATGTGTTTCTTCCGTATCCCAGGAATCCATCATAAATAAATATATTTTTTTCTTAAAAACAATGAAGGCATTTGATTTTACAAAAGGAAGCTGCTTATCTTTTTTGTATATTTCCATAGGCAAAGAGGCGTTCACAAGAAGTACATAATGAGGGCCTATATTTTTACAGTCGGCGAAAGTGATATTATATTTACTTGATGCCTGTTTGGTCATCCCGATAAATGCGTCAAAATATTCATTTAATAATTCTTTAGGCATATTTCTCAAAGTTGCGTTTTCCTTTTCGTCTATAACCGGAGAAACGCCTACCCTTACAGTGCTTTTTTTATCGTCTGAAGCCGTAAATATCAGCACCATACCGCCTTCCTGGGTGCTCTTGTCTGAAAGGTTCCAGTTATCGCCGATATCGATCAGAAAATCATTTTCGATATTTTTATAGATCGCGGCATTACAAATATTGTTCGTCAGTAAAAGTATCATAAGAACAAGGAACATTTTTGGCATAAATTACCTCCCTTTTGTAGTAATGTTTTAGGTTCTTTCAAGTGAATGGAGTACGTTCAGTAATCTGTTCAAAAATCAATACCGCTATTATTATATACTTACGCAATGAAATAAACAATATAAAAGAAAATGCTTGACAGGAATATTTGCTCGTGCGTGTTGCGATCGAGGTGGTTCTGATAATTATTTTAATAAAAGCATGTCCGAAAATGGCGGGAATTATAGAAATGTTATGATATAATTAAAGCGATTTCAAGTAAGGAGGCAAACGGTGATGCAGGAAAATATCAAGGGATTGTACGCGGCTTTTAAAGCCAAAGATGCCCGTTTTGACGGACGTTTTTTCGTTGGCATATCGTCTACGGGAATCTATTGCCGTCCGGTTTGCAAAGCCAGACAGCCCAAAGCGGAAAACTGCACTTTTTTCAGGACGGCCGCCGCTGCGGAACAGGCCGGCTACAGGCCCTGCCTTTTGTGCAGGCCGGAACTTGCTCCCGGGACCTCTGTTACTGATGCTACGGCTGATTTAGTTTACCGGGCTGCGCGAATGTTGGAAAGGAATTGCGGCAGCGGCCAGAGCCTGCGGGAAATAGCAGAACGGCTTGGTTGTACGGACAGACATTTGCGGCGCGTATTTACTGCGGAATACCACGTTTCCCCTGTCCAATATTTACAGACCTGCCGCTTGCTGCTTGCCAAAAATCTGCTTACCGACACCGATCTTTCAGTGCTGGAAGTTGCAATGGCAGCAGGATTTGGCAGTCTGCGCCGTTTTAACGATTTATTTAAAAAACATTATCAGCTTGTGCCCACAGCTTTGCGGAAAAGACAGGCAGAAGCAAAAAGCCATAACGGTGAGATCACCTTGGCTCTTGGTTACCGCCCTCCTTATGCCTGGGATAAAATATTAAAGTTTTTGGCAGGACGGGCAATAACAGGAATAGAAGTTGTAAATAATGATGAATATCTGCGTACGGTAAAGCTGCAAAATGCGGAAGGACAGCAGTTCTGCGGCTGGGTGCGGGTCGGGCACAGACCGGCTGAAAATACTTTGAGCGTTACGGTCAGCGAAAGTCTTCTGCCGGTGCTTCCTGAGGTATTGGCCCGCATCAAGAATTTATTTGATTTATATTGTGAGCCTGAGGCAGTATATGAAACGCTGCAGGTGATGAATACTCTGCAGCCCGGTTTGTGTGTTTTAGGAACCAGACTGCCCGGCTGCTTCAATGTTTTTGAAATGTCGGTGCGGGCTGTACTGGGTCAGCAGATCACTGTAAAAGCTGCAAGTACTTTAGCGGCAAGGCTCGTCGCTGTGTATGGAACTCAGGTCCAGACAGGTATTGAAGGTCTTACGCACAGCTTTCCTGCGCCTGCGGCGATACTTGCACTGGGAGAAAATATCAGTGAGCATTTGGGAAAATTAGGTATTATCTCTGCGCGTGCGAATACGATTTATCAACTGGCACGGGTATTGGCAGACGAAAAAAATGATTTTGGATTTTGCGGCAATCCGGAGGAAGAAATGCAAAAGCTGCAGGCTATTCGCGGTATCGGCAGTTGGACGGCGCAGTATATAGCCATGCGGGCAATGGGCTGGCCCGATGCTTTTCTGCCAACGGATGCAGGAATAAAAAAGGCGCTGCCGGATCATACGCCTAAAGAACTGCAGGTACTGTCGGAAGCTTGGCGTCCCTGGCGCAGTTATGCTACGGTTAATTTATGGAATACATTATAGAGGAGGCCCTATATGTACTACTCTACGACTTATTTATCGCCCCTGGGAAAAATTACGCTTGCGTGTGACGCTTGCGGTAAAAATCTTGTCGGCTTATGGCTGGAAGGGCAAAAGTATTATCAGGGTACGCTGAAGGAAGCTTTGATTGAAAAGGATGCTGTGCCGCTTTTCGATATTGCAAAAAAGTGGCTGGACAGATATTTTTCCGGGCAGAAGCCTGATGTGGCAGAGCTGCCGCTGGCACCACAAGGCAATGCGTTTCGTCAGGGCGTTTGGGAAATTTTATGTACGATCCCTTATGGAAAGGTAATAACTTACGGCAGTATTGCTAAAAAAATGGCAGTGAAGCTGCAGAAGGAACGGATGTCAAGCCAGGCTGTCGGCGGTGCTGTTGGACATAATCCCATTTCTATTATTATTCCCTGCCACCGGGTCGTTGGTGCAAACGGCAGTCTTACTGGGTATGCCGGCGGTATTGAAAAAAAAATAAAACTGCTGGAGCTGGAAGGCGTAGATATGTCTGGATTTTTTATCCCCCAAAAAGGTACGGCATTGTAATATACTAATAAAATCGGAGGGAAATTATGATTACGTATAACGGCGAAAGGATAGTGGATGCGGCATTTGCTGAGCAGGTGTATGAGGCAGTCGCCCGGATACCTCGCGGTAAAGTGGCTACCTACGGACAGATAGCGGCGCAGGTCGGTGATACGCTGGCTGGGCGTGAGGTAGGGCACATCATGAGCTGCGCTCCTTCTGGACGGAATTTGCCCTGTCACAGGGTCGTGAACCGTACCGGGGCTCTGGCACCTGACTATGCTTTCGGCGGGCAGGAAAAACAACGTGCTTTGCTGGAAGCGGAGGGCGTAACCTTCCTTGCCGACGGGCGAATAGATATGACGCTGCATTTATGGGGCAAATATGAACAATTTAATATTTTTGATATGAGCTGACAGGCCGGTCGATATTTCAAAATGCTCTGCAGTGAAAATGTTGACAAATATTTAAACAGATGCTAAAATAACCTTGTTTTTACGGAAACACCTCGGAGGGCAGTACTGCCGGATAAGAGATATTCTCTTATCCGGTTTTTTTATTAGATTAAAGGAGGAAAAATAATGCTTACGGAAAACGCTTCAAAAATCCAGCAGAAATATTTAGGCGCAAAGGGTTTGATCGTACTGATCGCTGTGATGAATATGTTTGTACCGTTGTCGATAGATTTATATCTGCCGGCACTGCCGACGATAGGTACAGAATTTGCTGCGACACCTTTGATGGTCAATTTGACGCTGGTCAGTTTTTTCTTCTTTTTCGCAGTGGGGATTCTGCTGTTTGGGCCGGTAAGTGATAAATACGGACGCCGGAAGATTTTACTGCTGGGAATAGTTCTGTATACGCTGGCAAGTGGTCTGTGCGCCTTTGCCGGCAGTATTTACAGTCTGATAGCGTACAGAATCGTGCAGGCTTTGGGTGCAGGCGGCATGGTTGCTGTGTCGATGGCGGTTGTTAAAGATGCTTTTTATGGCACCACTAAAAATCGTGTTTTGGCGCTGGTGCAGGCTATGGCCGTTATTGCGCCGATGGTCGCCCCTGTTATCGGCGCATTTCTGCTGCAGTTTGTCAGCTGGCGCGGTACCTTCGGGGTCCTGATCGCCACCGGTGCTGTTAATCTGGCCGCCAGCTTCTTTTTTGAAGAAACGCTGTCGGAAAGCGAACGTTATAAGGGCAGCTTTTGGAGTACCTTCGGCAGATTGGCAGTTGTCGGTAAAAATGTTGGTTTTACTGGTGTACTGACTGTATTTTCACTGCTGGCAGCACCTTATATGGCTTACGTGGCAGTATCTTCCTATGTTTATGTACAGTATTTTGGGCTTAGTGAGCAGGTCTACAGTTATTTTTTTGCTGCTAACTCATTTTTTGCCGTTGTCGGTCCGTTTTTATATATGAAGTTGATCGGGATCGTATCGCCGCGTCAATTTACCTATGGCTGTTTTATTTTTACTGTAGTAGCAGCGGCAGCGCTGCTGACAGTAGGGAGTATTTCACCGTGGTGGTTTTTAATAGCCTTTTTACCGGTCACGATCATGGAAAGCGCTGCCAGGCCTTTCAGTACGGCCATATTATTGGATCAGCAGAAGACGGATATCGGCTCTGCCTCGTCGCTGATCAATGCGGTGAATACTGTTTTTGGCAGCTTGGGTATGATGCTGGGTGCATTGAACTGGAGCAATTTTATTGAAGGGCTGGGGATCATTACCGCTGTTTGCGTCACCTTGGCAATTGCGGGCTGGCTGGCTCTGCTGCATTTTAAAATCAGGGTAGAAGGTTTATAAAAATCAGTCAAAATAAAAAATACCTGCCGTTAATCAACGGCAGGTATTTTGCTTTGCAGCGAAAATTTCAGTCGCTGCCTATAGGGGAAAGATGCCCAAGCAATCCACTATTTAACGATCAAGACCGGTATTTCCGCATACATGGCAACTTTGGAGCTGACGCTGCCGAGGATAAATTCTGCAACAGCGTTCATGCCGCGGCTGCCGATGAGGATCATGCTAGCTTCGGATTTTTTGGCGGCGGTCAGGATTTGCTGCGCGGCGTTGCCAACTAAAGTTTCATAATGAACGGGAACTTTGGCGGCAGCTGTCTGTTTTTTTGCTGCTTCCATTAATTCCTGACCGGCCAGTTCATATAATTCATTGGTTTGTTTGACCATAGCGGGGTTTAACTGGTTCAAAATGGTCGATCGTTTGCTGTAAGGTTCGATTACGTGGACTACTTTTACTTCTGCGTCAAGCTTACCGGCCAGATTGATACCATAAGCAAGCACTTTACTGGACGAATCAGAACTGTCGATAGCGATTAAAATTTTCTCTTTCATATAAATCCCTCCCTGAATTTTGCATCCTGCTCTTTACTTGACTGTTCTTCTTTTCTTTAATATTATTATAACAACAATAAAATCATACTTAAAATACTTATTTTTGAAATTATAATACCTAAAAAGTATGAATGGAGGAATACTTATGAATTTGCAGCAAATGCGGTATTTCGTAATGGTAGCGAGGCTGGGCAATGTTACAGAGGCTGCCAAAGCGCTGCATATCGCGCAGCCGCCTTTAAGCAGACAAATCAAACAGCTTGAGCAGGAACTGGGCGTGGTGCTGTTCGACAGATCAGGCCGGCGTCTGCATCTGACAGAAACCGGTCATATGCTGCTGCATCGGGCAGAAGAAATCTTAAATCTAACGGATCGGACTGTATGTGAATTATCCAGCAGTGAGCTGGGACAGGAGGGTATTTTATCACTGGGAGTTGTCCCTTCGATGAGCCTGATGGTATTACCGCAGATGATTGCCGCTTTTAAAGAGTTGTATCCCAAAATAACCTATCGGTTGTTGATCGGCGAAAGTTTACGGGTGATCGAACTGCTGGAAAAGGGGGTCATTGAAACTGCTATCGTTCATTTGCCTGTGGACGAGGATTATTTTGCAAGCTATAAGCTGCCAACTGAACGCTTGGCATTAGTCTATGATGCGGCGTTTTTTCCGCAGCTGGAGGGGACTTTTGAACTGCCTGTAAGCAGGCTGCAGGGGCTGCCGCTTTTATGCCACCGCCGTTATAAGGAACTGTTGGAACAGTCTGCTGCTAAAAATGGCATCCAGGCATATTTTTTCTGTCTCAGCGATGACAGTAATTATCTGATTGCCTGGGCGAAAGCCGGTTTGGGACTGGCCGTTATCCCAGAATCAGCAGAAGCAATCGCCAGGCATGAAGGGCTGGCCTGTGTCCGTATGGACGACCCGGAACTGACGACTACGGCGGCAGTGGTATGGGGGCGCAAGCATTATCACTCGCCGACAACACGTAATTTTATCAGCTTTATACCGCAGTATTTTGAACAGTGCAAAAAGTTCTGCTGAGTGCTGTTGACTGTAGATCAGAGAAAATATAAATAAAAAGCCCCCGGAATTTTTAAGATTCCGGGGGCTTAGTTTTTAATTATTTCCAGGCCGGTAAAATGGTGCCCTGGAAGTGTTCCATAATGAATTTTTCATTATCAGCTGATTGGTAAATTTCTTTCAGTTTAGCGATCCGGGGATCGTTTTCATTGGTTTTCTTGGTTACGAAGATGTTGACAAACGGATTGTCAGCAGATTCCAGAATGATGGAATCTTTGGTAGGGTTCAGGCCTGCTGGAATAGCGTAGTTGGCATTGATTACAGCAAAGGTAACGTCGGGCAGGCTGCGGGGAATGGTAGCTGCATCCAGTTCCAGGAATTTGAAGTTATGTGGATTTTCGGTGATATCGGCAACGGTGGTAGTAACGTTTTTGATATCTTTGACTTTGATCAGCCCGGCATTGGCAAGAACTAAAATCGCACGGCCGCCGTTGGATGGATCGTTAGGAATACCGATTGTGGCGCCGTCAGGAATGGCGTCGCCTTTTTTCAAAGTTTTGGAGTAAGCGGCCATCGGGAAGTTAACGGTTTTGAAAACTTCTACCAGGTCAAATTTAGGCTCTTTTTGCAGAGTGGCATCTAAATAGGGGCGGTGCTGCATGCTGTTGGCAAAAACCTCGCCTTGGAACAGTGCTACATTAGGAGTTACATAGTCGTTGAATTCAACTACTTCGATTTTCAGACCTTGTTTTTCAGCAAGTTTTTTGACATTGTCCATAATTTCAGCATGAGGGCCTGCAGTAACTGCGATTTTGATAGGCGCATCGCCGGCAGGAGCTTTTGCTGCTTCTTTTTTATCGTCGCCGCAGCCGAAGGTGGTCAGGGCAGCTACGCATAAAGCTGCCGCGGTCAGTATTTTAGCTAATTTTTTCATGATAATTTCCCCTTTATAAGATGATTTTATAGTTTGTTTTTATTAAGCTTTTTGGAAAAGTAGTCGCCGAGTGACTGGATAGATTGGACCATAACGATAAGTACGACGACAGTGATCAGCATAACGTCCATTTGGAAACGCTGATAGCCGTAACGGATCGCCAGATCGCCTAAGCCGCCGCCGCCTAATGTACCAGCCATGGCGGAATAACCGATCAAAGCGATAACAGCGAGGGTGATACCTAAAACGATGGAATGCAGTGCTTCCGGCAAAAGGACCTTGCGGATAATCTGCATGGGGTTGGCGCCCATGGCCTGAGCCGCTTCGATAACGCCGTGGTCGATTTCCAGCAGCGAAGATTCGATGATGCGGGCAATAAAGGGTGCGGCTGAAATAGTCAAAGGTACGATGGAAGCGGTAGTACCTATCGAAGAGCCTACTAAAAGGCGGGTCAGAGGAATGATCGCTACCATTAATATAATGAAGGGAGTTGAGCGGGTAGCGTTGACAATAGCGCCTAAAACGCTGTTTACAGGAGCGTTGGGCAGGATATGGTTTTTACGGGTGACGGTTAAGATCACGCCGAGCGGTACGCCGATAAGTGTGGCGAGTATTGTGGAAGCCAGCACCATATAGCAGGTTTCCCAAAAGGATTTAAGTAAAAGAGCTAACATTTCAGGAGACATAACCGATCACCTCAACTTTCAGCTGCTGTTCATGCAGATAGTGCAGAGCATTTTTGATACCTGCGGCGCTTCCTGAAATCTCAATGACCAGGGTGCCGAAGGGTATATCCTTAAGCGAATCGATATTACCGTAGATGATATTGATATCGACATCGAATTTTTTGACCATACCGGAAACGATCGGATCGCCGGCTGAGTTACCGATGAAGGATAATCGCACGATCAGTTTGCTGCCTTCGGTGTAGACTGCGCTGATTGAAGAAGATTGCAGCAGTGCAGGCAGTTCGATATTGTTGATGCTTTTGACGAAATCTTTGGTAGTGGGCTTCTGCGGATCGGTGAAAACATCGATCATGGAACCTTCTTCAATGATCTCGCCGTTTTCGATAACAGCTACTCTGTCACAGACTTCTTTGACTACTTCCATCTGATGTGTGATCATGACAATAGTCAGATTCAGGCGTTTATTGATATCTTTGAGCAGGTCGAGAATAGATTTTGTTGTCTGCGGGTCCAATGCCGAGGTTGCTTCATCACACAGCAGTACTTTAGGATCGCTGGCCAGAGCACGGGCAATACCGACACGTTGTTTCTGACCGCCTGACAGCTGGCTGGGATAATAATCGCCGCGGTCCTGTAATTGTACCAGCTCCAGCAGCGGCTGCACCCGCTTTTTGATTTCAGACTGCGAAATACCCTGTATTTCCAGCGGAAAAGCGATATTATCATAAACAGTGCGGGAGGCCAGCAGATTAAAGTGCTGGAAGATCATCCCGATATTTTGGCGTGCTTTGCGCAGTTCCTGATTGTTCATTGCAGTCAGTTCCTGTCCATCCACAAAGACCTGACCGCCGGTAGGTACTTCCAGCATATTGATGCAGCGGATCAGGGTTGATTTACCGGCACCGCTGAGGCCGATGATACCGAATATTTCTCCGGCGTTGATATGCAGATTTGTTTTCTTTAAAGCGTGGATATCACCTGCATTGCTGTAATAGGTTTTTTCCACATTGCGTAAATCGATCATACAGCGTTCCTCTTTCTTTTCTAAAATCGTAAAAAAACCCTTCACACAGGTGAAGGGTAACGAAAGCGTTTCGTACTGCTTCATCTGTCGGATTTACATCCGTTGGATTTGGCACCGTTCACGTCGTGATGGTTGCCGTAGCTTCATAGGGCCAGTCCCTCGGCTACTCTTGATGAAATACCGTTTGAAGTTGTTAAACAAAATAATACACTTACAATCGGCACTTGTCAATAAAAATTTTAAAATTTTTGTAAAAAACCTTGCCTTTCACAAGATAAAGTGATAAAGTATAAAAGAAAAAAGGTGCTAGCACCAGCTAAATTTAAGGAGGCAATCATGGCTGCAAAAACCAGAGACCATTTGACCGATCAATTATTTAAAGCGATTCTTAGCTTAAAAAGTGAAGAGCAGTGTTCCAACTTTTTTGAGGATATTTGCACGATCAGCGAACTGAAATCCATGGCGCAGCGTTTGGAGGTTGCCAGAATGCTTGATGCAGGCTGTATTTATGAAGAGATAGTAGAAAAAACAGGCGCCAGTACGGCGACGATCTCACGGGTTAAACGCTGTTTGGTTTATGGCGCTGACGGATATAATTCGATAATGCCATTATTAAAAAAGGAAGACAAGCACAATGCTGAATAATAAAGCTTTGCAGGTGCCGTATGGAACTAGGGACGTACTTCCGGGTGAAGCCGGCGCCAGAAGGATAATTGAAAATAAGCTTGCCTCTACCTTTAAAGCCTGGGGCTATGACGAAGTGGTCACGCCGACTTTTGAATATCTGGATACTTTTGCCGCAGCAGGTCAGCTGTCAGACAGCAGTTTTAAATTTTTTGACCGTCGTAATAATATTTTATTGCTGCGGTCGGACATGACGACTCCTTTGGCGCGTTTGGTAGCTACTCGGCTCAATGAGGGACCGGCGGTAAAACGGCTTTTTTATCTGGCGAATCTATTTCGCTATGAGGAAACACAGGCCGGACGCCAGTGTGAGTTTAATCAGGCCGGTGTTGAAATGATGGGTGCGGCCGGACCTTCGGCAGATGCCGAGATGCTGGCTTTAGCAGTAGCTTCGCTGCAGGCAGCAGGGTTAAATGATTTTGTGATCAGTGTTGGCCAGATCGATTTTATAAATGGCCTGATTGAAGCGGCTGAGGTCACTGAACTGCAGGCGCAGGAGCTGAAACGCTGCCTGATCGAGCATGATGTGGTACGGTTGGAAGCGTTGGCAGATGGCAGCAGGATGTCACCGGAACAAAAAGATTTGTTTAAAGAGCTGCCGTTTCTGCATGGCGGGCTGGAACTTTTAGATAAGGTTGAAGCCTGTGGTTTGAACAATAAAAGCTCCAAGGCTGTGCAGGATCTGCGCGAAATCTATGCTTTGGCCGAGGTCTATGGTGCGGCTGGTTATCTGCGTTTTGATCTGGGGCTTTTGCGCGACCTTGATTATTATACTGGAATGTTATTTGAAGGCTACGCTGAGGATATGGGTTTCCCGATCATTGGCGGCGGCCGTTATGATACAATGATGGAAAATTTTGGCAGATCCTGCCCGGCAACAGGATTTGCTATAGGGATAGACAGGATCATGTTGATTCTGAGTCGGCGCCGGCAGCTGGACAATATCAGCAGCTGGGATGTTCTGGTGGCCTGGCAGGCAGGCTGTCTGCCACAGGCGATCGCGCAGTGTATGCGTCTGCGCAGGAGCGGCAAAACAGTGAAGCTGGCTGCCGAGCCTTTTAACCAGAGCGAAGCAGTGGACGCGCAGCGTGCTAACGCCTGCGATACGCTGCTGTATATCGAAGATTGATAAAGGAAGTGCCGTAATGGATTATATTACCGTAGCGTTGCCGAAGGGCAAGCTGTTTCAAAGATCAGTAGAGCTGCTGGCTAAAGTAGGCTATAGTGCTGATAACGTAACTGAAGATTCGCGTAAACTTGTTATCAGTAACGAGGATAGCAAGGTGCGCTTTATAATTACTAAAACTGTCGATTTGCCGACCTATGTAGAATACGGTGCTGCCGATATCGGGATCATTGGTAAAGATGTGCTGCTGGAAGAACGCAAGGACGTATATGAGCTGCTGGATCTGAAATATGGACGCTGTCGTTTGATGCTGGCAGTTCCTGAGCAGATGCAGCGGCCCAGGCTGACTGATTATGCGCATCTGCGGGTAGCAACTAAATATCCGAACTGTGCCCAGGAGTATTTTCGCAGTCTGGGGATTCAGACCGAGATCATCAAGCTTAACGGCTCGATTGAACTGGGGCCGATGGTTGGATTGTCGGAGCTGATCGTTGATATTGTGGAAACAGGCCGTACCCTGAAAGAGAATAAATTGGTGGAGGTAGATTCCATCTATACGGCGACAGCAAGACTGATTGCCAACAGGGTGAGCTTTAAATTGAAATTTGACCGTCTGGATAAACTGGTCCGAGATTTGCGTAAGGTACTGGATGAGGAGGAAGAGCAATGCAAGTAACAGATGCCAGAGGAATGAGTGCTGTTGAAATAGCAGCTTTGATGCAGAAAAAAGCTTTTGATGAATGTGAGCTGTCCCCCGGAGTTCAGGCAGGTGTTACCGCTATGTTTGGTGCGCCGCTGACAGCAGCCCAGGTCGTCGAAAGAATTGTGACTGACGTAAGGGCCGGCGGTGATGGAAAGCTGCTTTATTATACTAATCTGATCGATAAAGCAGGCTTGAGTGTCCAAAATATCCGGGTCAGCAAGGCTGAATTTGCAGAAGCCCGACAATCAGCTGATGCCGAAGTGGTAGAAGCCATCGAACGTGCTATTGCAAATGTGCGTCGCTTTCACGAAGAACAGCTGCCAAAAACCTGGCTGACTAACCGTGAATGCGGTGCTATGCTGGGACAGAAGGTAACTCCTGTTGACTCTGTGGGTATCTACGTCCCCGGTGGAACTGCGGCTTATCCTTCTTCGGTGATTATGAGTGCTGTACCGGCTACAGTAGCAGGAGTACCACGGATCGTGATGGCAGTACCGCCCGGACGTGATGGCAAAGTCAATCCTTATGTGCTGGTTACGGCTGAATTAATAGGTATCAGGGAAATTTATAAAATGGGCGGTGCACAGGCCATTGCTGCGTTAGCTTTTGGTACGGAAACTGTACCAAAGGTTGAAAAAATTACCGGCCCGGGCAATATTTTTGTGACGCTGGCTAAAAAAGCTGTTTACGGGCACTGCGACATTGATATGCTGGCAGGTCCCAGCGAAATATTGATTATAGCCGATGATGGCGCTGATCCTAAATATCTGGCAGCTGACCTTTTGAGCCAGGCGGAACATGATCCTCTGGCCAGCGCTATTTTAGTTACGGACAGTGAGCTGTTGGGCAATGCTGTTGCAGCAGAGATTGAGATGCAGCTTGCTGCTTTGCCGCGGCAGGAGATCGCTGCATTGTCTTTAGCAAATCATGGCAAGATCATTATTGCGTCTGATATGGAAACAGTAATTGAGATGGCGAATATATCAGCACCGGAGCATTTGGAGGTTATGACGAAAGAGCCTTTTGCTCTGCTGCCTTATCTGCGTAATGCCGGTGCGATCTTTTTGGGCGCTTATTCACCGGAGCCTTTGGGCGATTATTACGCAGGACCGAACCACATTCTGCCTACCGGCGGCACTGCCCGTTTCTACTCAGTTCTGAATGTGGAGACGTTTATGAAGAAAACAAGTATCATTGCTTATACGCAGGGCGCCTTGACTGCTGTGGGCAGTGACGTTATTAAAATGGCTGAAGCGGAAGGGCTTCAGGCGCATGCTAACGCTATCCGCGTGCGTATGGAAAAGAGGTGAGGAGATGACTGGATTTAATGCCAGGACCGGCTTGGAAGAATTGGAAGAATATGCTGTAGAACATGTGGCTGCCGATATTATCGTCAATGCCAACGAAAGTAATTATAATCTGCCGCGGCCGATTGAGCAGGCTGTAGCGGCGAAGCTGGCCGGGTTTCCTTTTAACCGTTATCCGCCGATGCAGGCTGAAACGCTGCGCGGGCTGATTGCTGAAGATCTGGCGCTGGATGCAGACAATATCAGAATCGGCAACGGTTCCAGTGAACTTTTGCAAATGGCTTGTTATGCTTTTGGCGGCAATGGACGTAAAATCGCTTTTCCGTATCCGTCCTTTTCTATGTATGGCGTTTATACCAAGCTTGCCGACAGTATAGCCGCACCGTATCCGCTGACGCTGGCGGGATATGTCGATCCAGATAAGGTCATCGAATTTTGCAGGGCAGAGCAGCCGGCGCTGTTGATTGTCTGCAATCCCAACAATCCGACGGGAAATTATAATCCGCTTGAATTAATGGAGAAGATTTTAGCAAATGTCAGCTGCCCGGTAGTAATGGATGAAGCCTATATGGAGTTTGCTAAAGGCAGCGGCGTTGATCCGCAGGATCTGCGCCCGCTGAATAAATTAAAGCTGGTAGCAGGTTCTACTTTGGCTCTGACAGGTAAATACAGTAATTTTATGTGCTTGCGTACTTTTTCTAAAGCTTACGGACTGGCTGGACTGCGTGTAGGTTATGCTGTCGGCAGTGCCGGTATCATGCGTGTTTTGGGAAAAACACTGCTGCCTTATCATGTTAATGCCTGGTCTTTAGCTGTAGCGGAAGAGGTTTACCGCCAAAAAGACTTATATAAAGAACAACTGGAAACTATTATCGAGCAGCGTGATCTGATGCGGGAACAACTGGAGCAAATGGGCTTGAAAATCTGGCCGTCCGCAACGAATTTTCTGACCTGTTGCCCGCAGGGCGAACTGACTGCCCGTTTAGCGGCTGCCTGCGAGCAGCAATATGGCAGCCAGGGTGAAAAAACACAGCAGATGCTGGCAGGAATGTACTTATACCGCAAACTGCTGGAGAAGAAAATTTTGGTGCGCGATTATACCAGTCATCCTGTATTGCAGGGATGCCTGCGGATCACGGTAGGCCTGCCGCTGGAAAATGCTGAAATCATCAGCCGGCTGGAGCTCTTATGCGGAGAGGAGGCAATATGATGCGGCAGGCAGTTAAAGAACGAAAAACTTTAGAAACTGCGGTCAGTGTCAGTATTGGGCTTGATGGCAGCGGGAAAGCGGATATCGCTACAGGCGTCGGTTTTTTTGATCATATGCTGACACTGCTGGCCAAGCATGGTTTTCTTGATTTGCAGGTGAAAGCACAGGGAGATCTGCAGGTTGACTGTCACCATACGGTTGAGGACTGCGGCATCGTTTTAGGAGAAGCTCTTAAAGCGGCTGTTGGCGATAAAAGCGGTATTCACCGCTATGGCAGTTGTTTTATTCCAATGGATGAGGCTTTGGCACAGGTAGTACTGGATTTTTCCGGGCGGCCGTACCTGGTTTTTGAAGCCGAAATTCCTAAAATAACTTTGGGTAACTATGATACAGAAATGACTGAGGAATTTTTCCGCGCCGTAGCCGTGGCCAGCGGCATGACTCTGCATATTCGAGTCTTGTATGGTAAAAATGTACATCATATTATTGAGGCGGTTTTTAAAGCTTTTGCCCGTGCGCTGGCAGAGGCAGTAGCTGCAGATCCGCGCGTTCAGGGCGTGATGAGCAGCAAGGGGGCTTTATGAGTTCGAAGATAGTCATTGTTGATTATGGGATGGGAAACCTGCACAGTGTTAATAAAGCGATCGCTGTTGTTGGCGGCGACCCGGTTATTTCCAGTGATGCCGCAGTTATTGCACAGGCTGATAAACTGATTTTACCGGGAGTAGGGGCTTTTGGCGATTGTATGGCTAATCTGCAGCGCAGCGGTCTGGTACCGATACTGCAGAAATATTTGCACAGCGGCAGACCGTTTTTAGGTATCTGTCTGGGAATGCAGGTTTTGTTTGAAGGCAGTGATGAAGCTCCCGGAGTGAAAGGTCTGGGCTATTTTCAAGGGCAGGTGCGCAGACTGGATACAGCTTTGAAAATACCGCATATGGGCTGGAACAAGCTGAGTTTACGCAGCAGTTCTCCGCTGCTGCAGGAAGCAGGAGATGAATATGTGTACTTTGTACACAGCTTTCATGTTGAACCGCAGCAGCAAGAGCTCATTACTGCCGTATGTGATTATGGTATGGAAGTAACGGCTGCCGTCGGCAGCGGCAGTGTGCAGGCTTTTCAGTTCCATCCAGAAAAATCAAGTCGGGCAGGCCTTGGCCTGCTGCGCGCTTTTAAGGAGTGGCAGCCATGATAATTTTTCCTGCTATAGATATCCGCGGCGGCCGCTGCGTCAGATTGACGGAAGGTCGTTTTGACCAGGAAACTGTTTTTGCTGATGATCCTTCGGAAATGGCTGCCCGCTGGTCGGCAGCCGGAGCCGAATATTTACATGTCGTCGATTTAGACGGTGCTTTGGCCGGTGCGGGACGTAATCTGCCTGCAATCCAAAAAATCCTGGAGCACGCTTCTATGCCAGTGCAGGTAGGAGGCGGAATCAGAAGTCTGGCAGCTGTAGCAGAATTGCTGGAACTGGGGGTCAGCCGTGTGATTCTTGGATCAGCAGCAGTGCGGGAACCGCAGCTGGTTGCTGAAGCCTGTCGGGAATTTCCTGGTCAGGTTGTTGCAGGTATCGATGCTAAAGACGGGAAAGCCGCTATCGAAGGCTGGGGTGTCAGCGGTGGTATCGATGCGGTAGAGTTGGCTCTAAAAATGGCTGCTATCGGGGTCGAGCATATTATTTTTACTGATATCAGCCGCGACGGTAAGCTGAGTGGGGTGAATGTAGAAGCCACTGCCGCTTTGGCAAAAGCCTGCGGTGTTAAAGTCATTGCCAGCGGCGGTGTGGCATCGTTGGAAGATATACGCCGGCTGCAGCAGCGGTCCTCCTCTGGGATCGAGGGCTGCATCATCGGGAAGGCCATTTATACCGGAGCTGTTGACCTGCGGGAGGCTCTGCGGGTCGCAAAGGAGGTCTGAGATGCATACTAAAAGAATTATTCCCTGTCTGGATGTAAAAGAAGGGCATGTAGTCAAAGGCACTAATTTTGTGGAATTGCGTGATGCCGGTGATCCTGTTGAACTGGCGGCCTTATATGACACTGAAGCTGCCGATGAGCTGGTTTTTCTTGATATCACTGCGTCTGTCGAGCAGCGTAAGTCTATGCTGGATGTCATAAACCGTACGGCGGGACAGGTTTTTATGCCGCTGACAGTTGGCGGTGGGATCAGCACGGTGCAGGATATCCGTAATGCTCTGAATGCAGGTGCTGATAAAATTTCTGTAAATACGGCGGCAGTAAAAAATCCGCAGCTGATTGCTGATGGTGCAAAGCTGTTTGGCAGCCAGTGTATCGTTTTAGCTGTAGATGCAAAACGCTGCGGTACAGATAAATGGGAAGTTTATGTACATGGCGGACGTACTCCTACGGGAATTGATGTACTGGACTGGGTCAGAACGGCGGCAGAATTGGGCGCCGGCGAGATTTTACTGACCAGTATGGATGCTGACGGTACAAAAAACGGCTATGATATACCACTGACCCGGGCGGTTGCCGAAGCGGTGAAGGTACCTGTGATAGCCAGCGGCGGCGCAGGTAAGTTGGAACACTTCTATGATGTTTTGACGGAAGGTAAAGCCGATGCCGTTTTGGCGGCATCAGTCTTTCATTATAAAGAGTTTACTATCAGGCAGGTCAAAGAATACCTGCGGTCTAAAGGTGTAGAGGTGAGATTATAATGCAAGTAGATTTTTCTAAAATAAAATTTGATGAAAAAGGCTTGATTCCGGCCATTATTCAGGATGCAGCAACCAATGCCGTGCTGATGCTGGCCTATATGAACGGCGAATCACTGGCGAAGACTGTGGAAACCGGTTATACCTGGTTTTGGAGTCGCAGCCGTCAGGAGCTGTGGAACAAAGGCGCTAGCAGCGGCCATGTGCAGAAGGTCGTCAGTATTGATTATGATTGTGATGGTGACAGTCTGCTGGTAAAGGTTGAACAAAAAGGTGCAGCCTGCCATACCGGAAATTATTCCTGTTTCAGTTATCCATTATGGAACAGCGGTGCAGGCAGAAATCTGCCGGTACCTGAACCGGATGGTATTCACGGTATTTTGGCTGAATTGTACCGCGTCATTCAGGACAAACGCGTCCATGGCGGCGAAAAATCTTATACCCGTTACCTGTTTATGTCAGGACAGGATAAGATTTTGAAAAAGGTCGGCGAAGAAGCTGCAGAAACTATCATTGCTTCCAAGAATAATAACGGCAAAGAGGTTTTGTATGAGATGTCTGACTTGTGGTATCATTGTTTAGTGCTTCTGGCATATCATAATATCAATCCGGCAGAACTGCTGAACGAATTGGGTGGTCGCCGCAGTAAAGAAAATAACAGTAAATATTAAAAAAAGAAACCTTCTGCAGTCTGCGGGAGGTTTCTTTGCTTAAAATTTACTGCTGACAGTTTTATTTTGTGCTACAATGACAAGTAAGAAATACGGGGATAAGAAGGTGGAAGCATGGAAAAAACGGTTTTAGTTATCGGTCACCGTAATCCAGACACGGATTCGGTCTGTTCTGCCATCGCCTATGCTTATTTAAAGCAGCAGCTGGGTTTGAACGCAGTTCCGGCACGTGCAGGCAAGATCAATCCGGAAACACAGTTTGTGCTGGAACATTTTGGCGTACCGGTACCGAAATTAGTAGATGATCTGTATCCGCGGTTAAGTGATATACGCCTGGCGCAGCCGCCGACAGTGGGGCCAGATGCGTCACTGCGTGATGTGGGCAGGCTTTTTGTAGAGCACGAAGGTTTAAAATCCGTACCGGTATTGGATCAGGAAAATAATATCGTCGGCATCATTACTGTCGGCGACCTGGCGAAACGTTATTATAATGAGCTGTCAATTCAAGATCTGGACGACGGCGAAACAGATTACAGAAGTATTGTCCATACTTTAGATGGTCAGCTGATCTGCGGTGATCTGACACATACCTTTAATGGTAAGATCAAAATTGGGGCTTCGGAGCCTGAAACACTTAGCACGGCAATTAAAAATGGAGATCTGGTTATCATCGGTGACAGAGTTGAGGCGCAGCTGGCAGTACTGGAGGCCGGCGCCGCAGGTTTGATTCTGACGCGGGATACGGAAATAACGCCAATCGTACTGCAGACGGCCCTGCGTTATAAGGCTGTTGTCATCAGCACGCCTTATGACACTTATACTACGGCCCGGCTGATCAATCAGAGCATTCAGGTCAGGCTGGTGATGACGAAAAACCTTGTGACTCTGAAAACGACAGACTTACTTTCTGATGTCAGAGAAAAGATGCTGGCGGCAAAATTTGTCAGTTACCCGGTGTTGGAGCGTGGTAAATATGTAGGGATGATGGATCGTGGTATGATGCTGGTTCCCGATCGTCAGGAGGTTATTTTAGTAGACCATAATGAACGCAGTCAGGCGGTGGAAGGCATTGAAGAAGCGCATTTGCTGGAAATCATTGACCACCATCGGCTGGGCGGGCTGACGACAGGCGCGCCGATCTTTATCAGACAGGAGCCTGTAGGTTCAACTGCTACTATCGTTGCCAACCTTACCTGGCACAGAGGTATCGAACTGCCGCCGGCTTTGGCAGGTATTTTATTTGCGGCTATAGTTTCTGATACTTTGTATTTCCGTTCTCCTACTGCGACTCTTTTTGACCAGGATACTGCTAAACGTTTGGCAGAGCAGGCTGGCATCGAGGATGCGGAAGCTTTTGCGATGGAAGTACTGCGTCATGGTTCTGCTATTGGTACGATGCCGGTGCAGGATATTGTGCGTAATGATATTAAGGAATTCGATTTTGGCGAACACCGGATTACGGTCAGTCAGATCAATATTATGGATCGGCAGCAGGCTTTAGAACGGTTAGGAGAACTGCAGAAAGCTCTTAATGAATTTCGTAAGCAGGAAGGTTATGACCTGTCGCTGCTGATGGTTACTGATATTTTGGGTGAAGCGACAGATCTTTTAGCTGCAGGAAGTCCTCAGACACAGCTTGTTCACGCTTTTGGCGAAGCTGCTGCGGAAGGATGCTATCACCTGCCAGGCGTTTTGAGCCGTAAAAAACAAATCATTCCGCCCTTGACAGAAGCCTTTAGAAAACAGGACTGAATTATAGAAAAAAGACTGCTTCTTAAAGAAGCAGTCTTTTTTTACTGTTAATTAGCAGGGAAGAAAGGCCAAACAACTGGGATTACAACCAGGGATACGATAAAGGCTACGATAACGAGGCCGGTACCGCATTTTACGTAGTCCATGAATTTGTAGCCGCCGGGGCCAAGTACCAAAGTATTCGGAGGAGTGCCTACCGGAGTTGCAAAAGCACAAGAAGCAGCAACTGCGATCGCCATCAATACTGCTTTCGGATCAGCGCCAAGCTGTTTAGCAATAGCAATACCGATCGGACACAGCAAAGCTGCTGAAGCAGTGTTGGACATAAATTGGGTCAGACCGCAGGACAGAATGAACAGAATAGCGGTCACTACTAAAGGAGACGGACTTCCGCCCATCAGGCCGACGGTCCAGTCAGCTATCAAAGCGCCGGCGCCGGTAGTATCCATAGCTGCTGAAACAGGCATCATACCTGCGAACAGGAAGATGGTTACCCAGTCGATAGAAGCATAAGCTTGTTTTTCGGTCAGGCAGCCGGTCAGTACGCAAACAAGCGCGCCGGTGATAGCAGCGATTTCCAAAGATACGCCAGGGATACCAACAGCCATGGTGATGATAACCAAAGCAAGGATGACTCCGGAGATGATTTGTTTGGTAGAAGAAGTGGAAGCGGCTTCGATTTCCTGTTCAATTTCCTGGTCAGCGGAAAGATCTACTTTCGGAAGCAGGTATTTGCCTACGAACATCATGTACAGCATACCAGCAATAGAAACCGGAATACCGATCCAGGCAAATTCAAAGAAGCCAAAAGGTTCAAGACCGGCAGAGGTCATAGCGCCGACTGCAATAATATTAGGCGGCGTGCCTACCATAGTAATGATACCGCCCCAACCGCAGGCAAATGCCAGAGGCATCAGTTGACGGGAAGCGGGGATCTTAGCTGCGGCACAAATACCGAGCGCAACTGGCAGCAGGCAGGCTGCAGTACCAGTATTGGACAGGCAGGAAGATAAAACCGTACCGACCATCATTAAGCCAAACATCAAGCTGTTCTCGCCTGTACCACACATTTTTACTACTACACCGCCGATTTTTTGAGCAAGACCGGTGTAGAACATGGAAGCACCTACGACGAACATACCTGCAAACAAGACTACGGTAGAGTCGGATAAACCCGAGAATACCTGTTTTGCAGGAATAAAACCTAACAGGCCGCAGGAAATCGCGCCTGCCGTTGCAGTAATTGCCAAGGGAATAAGTTCAGTTACGAATAAGAGAGCAACTACTGCCAACAAAATTAAACATTTTACTGCTTGGGACATATTATTCCTCCTTTTAAAATTTTAAAATGCGTTAACAGAATAGCAAATTTTGAAAATCTCCTCTGTTGCGACGGCAACATTTTTACGTAAAATTTATTATAATTATTCATTTTCGCAAAAAAATTTACCTGGATTTTACTTATTTCTTAGATAAATGATAGGAAATATCAACTTTAGATAACCTATTTAAAAGAAAAAAGGTAATTGATAAAATGAAAATAAATAAATAATTTTTAATAATTAGCCAATTTATATGCTTGCCGTTAAAAATAATTAGAATGATTAAAACTATATAAGGTACTATAGTAATAAAAAGAACGCAGATATTTTATCTGCGTTCTTTTAGCTTTCAAATAAGGTTTTTATGCCGCCAGACTCCACTGTGCCAGCGATAAATAAATATCAGTGCCCTTAAACATTCATCCATCATCATAGCGATCCAGATACCTATCAAGCCAAAATCGAGGACGATACCAAAAAAGTAGGCACCTGATACGGAAACCAGCCACATGGAAAGCAAGCCTATTGTTACAGGACCTTTGATGTCACCGGCAGCCTGCAGTGACATGACCATAACCATGTTGACGGCACGGCCGATTTCCAGAAAAATTTCAATGAGAAAGATGTGGCGTCCCAACTCCAGCACTTCGGGGTTATCAGTAAAGATACCATAGATATGGTCGCTGTTGAAATATAAGAGCGTTGTCAGGGTACCGCTGATCAGCACCGCTAACCGCACAGTTTGCCAGACTCTTTGGCTGACTGCTTCCTGGTCGCCGCGGCCTAGAAGAAAACCAACGATGATTTGCGTCGCCATTGCCAGAGCCTGCGAATAAATGTATGAGAACATAGCAATGATATAGGCATATATTTTGGTCGTTATGACTACTAAACCCATCAGATTGACAAATTTCATAATCACCATCTGCGACAGCTGATACGAAAGCGACTCACCGCCGGAAGGCAGACCCAGATAGAGGATATTGTGCAAAGTTTTTTTGGGAAAAGGACGAAGATATTTAAAAGACAAGGGCAGATTGATAAAACGACGGAAAAAATATAGAATCAGCAGCAGACCCAGTACTTTACTGCTGTTGGTTGAAATAGTCACTCCCAATACTCCCAAGGGGGGGATGGGCCCGAAGCCATGAATAAGGAAAACATTACAGATAATATTGATAACATTCATGATGATAGAAGTCATCATCGTTACTTTTAGCAGTGAATAACCGCGGAAAAAAGAAATAAAAGAGATGTATACTGCCTGGACCACTATAAACAAGCCGATATAGCGTAGAAATAAGCCGGCTTCAGACCGGATGTCATCAGGTACGGCCAGCAGATCAAGAAAGAAGTTGTCGAAACAAAACAGAATTGAACTGATGATAAGTCCGAAAATGAAGTTTGTTAAAAGAGCTACGGTACAAACTTCCGTGACTTTTTCCTTATTACCGGCACCACGGTATTGGGCAATCAGGATTGTTGCGGCCATACTTATTACGCTGAGGGCAATAATAACGATGTTGATGATTTGATTGGCGTTACCAACGGCAGCAACGGATTTTTGAGAATAATGACTGAGCATGAATTGATCTACATTGCCGACCATCATCTGCAGCAAAATTTCAATGAAAATCGGCCAGGTCATTTTGAAAACAGAAAGCTTGGCCGCGGTAGTTTCGATAGAACGCATTGTCAAACACTCCTGAAAAAATAAATCTGCCTTCCTGAAGGCAGATTTGACCCAGGAAGGCAGGCGTCTTTGCTTGCGTCATACATTATAGCACGGTGCTTAACCTACTGCAATATTTTTGAGTTATATTTTACAATTATATTGACAAGTAAGGCTGTTTTCTATTATAATCTTAATTGTCTTGGGGGCATAGCTCAGCTGGGAGAGCGCTTGAATGGCATTCAAGAGGTCAGCGGTTCGATCCCGCTTGTCTCCACCAACTCAACATCTTGCGAACCAATAGATTCAGGAACAGAATAGCTTTCTTCGTTAGGAAGTTCTTTGGAATTCGCATAATTATATTGGACGGTGACTAAATAGTTGCCGTCTTTTTCTTTTTTTATTACGATATCTCTTACCATTGTGGAAATGATACGATCCTTAAATTTTTCACCTTCTAGGAGTGCAAATTTTTCTAAAAAGAAAATAATATGTTCTTTGGTAACTTGGATTGGATTAGATTTTATTTTTTCAAGAGAGATATCATTTTTGACTGATTGTAAGTCAGCTTCATATTGTTTGATCCGATCCATTAAAGTAATAGATACCAAACCTTGATCAATAGCCTTCATGCAGTTTTCTAGTTTCTGGGTAAGGTCTTTTTCTTGTTGAATCAGGCTTTCTAAACGATAGTTTTTTACGCTGTTATTAGTTTTTAAAGCTTGATTAGCAATAATGTCTAAATTTATTGGTTTTTTCAAAATGGAAGCGGCGTGTGCTGCAATAATATGTTCAATTTCATCACGACGTATATTTCCTATATCACAATGGGAAGTCCGGCGGCGAGTTGAATAACAAGAATAATAATAATGCATAGTACCGTTTCTGCTTTTGCCACTCATGCCACACATGCTTCCACCGCAGCATCCACAGCGTAGTTTTCCTGACAAAAGGTAAATAGCCGAGGGGCGAGCCACATTTTTTCTGTTGCGGGCATTATATCTAGCCTGGCATTTATAAAAAAGTTCTGGCGTGATAATTGGCGGTATAGCATTTTCTTTTCTGATATCGTTCCACTTAAATACACCGATATAAGTTTCTGATCTTATCATCCGGTCAAAGCTGGAACGACCGAATTTATTACCCATACCAGTGACGACATGATAACTGTTGATTTTTCTTGCGATATCGACTATTTTAGCCCCGGCGGCGTACATTTCAAAAGCTTCTTGAACGATAGGTACTAACGCGGGGTCCGGATGAAGATGTTTATCGGCATCAATGGTGTAACCGAAAGGTATTCTACCGGAAGCCCAGCGGCAGGCTAACGCATTTTCTGTCATACCGCGCTTTACTTTTTGTGCAAGCTCTACCGAATAATACTCTGCCATACCTTCCAAAACGCTTTCAAGAATAATTCCAGAAGGATCGCTGGTGATATTTTCCTTAGCAGATAATACTCGAACGCCGTTTCTTTTTAACTTCGCTTTGTAAACAGCACTGTCATAGCGATTACGAGCAAAGCGGTCTAATGTGTAGACTATGATTGTATCAAATGTTTTTTTGCTGCTGTCAGCTACCATTTGTTGAAATGACGGACGATCATCGGTTTTGGCGCTAATTGCTCTGTCTATATAGTGTTCGACAATAGTTAGGCCATTACGTTTTGCAAAATTTGTGCATTCTCTAATCTGTCCCTCAATACTTTCTTCACGCTGATGCCCGGAAGAATAGCGGGCGTATATAACGGCATTTGACATAAAAACAACTCCTAACTATTTGTTTGACGTATTGATTTTTAGTGATAAGTACGATAAAATATAATCAGATGTATGGACCGTTACCATACGTGGTCGGTCGGTGCCCCGTTGTCTATATGACAGCGGGGCCATTTTTTATGATTCTTAGTATTGATGGAGAAGTGATTTGGGTTGGATTTTTTTTTTTAGTATGATAAAATAAAATTGAATAAATTAGGTGAAGTGGGAAAATACATAGTCATTTCAGAAGGGGGATAACACTATGATTATAGAAATAATTTCATATATTAGTGTTTTAGCCTTGCTGATATCACTTTTAAATCTTGTTTTAAGTTTGATAGTGTATTATGGAGTGAATGATTATATTAATGAATTTAAAAAAGTACGATGGTATGTAAGTTTTATAATTGTTGTATTTTTGATAATAAGAAAAAATATAATAATCAATTAGTTTAGACCCGCGGTATACCTGTTGGGTCTTTTATTTTTAATTGTTCAATTTCATCTTTTAGTTCAGAAGGATCTATATTTTCTTTTAATACTCGTTCATAGTATTGTATTCCTTTTTCAATTAAGCCCTGAGTTTTGAGGCTGAATTCAATATCATATCCCTGCTTACTAAATTTGGCCTCTCCACCGACAATGAAAAGAAATATTAGAGCTATAATAGCGATTTTTATAGGTGAACCAATGAATTCTAATATGCCAGGAGATTGTACGTTTAGCTTTATATCTATATCATTTGAAGCGGTAGGGTCGTCTGTTACTTTGTTCAAATAGTTCAGTAATCCTGAAATAAATTTAATCAATTTATTAGCTGGAATATTCTTTTGAGTACATACGTCTAAAATTATATGAGCAATATCATTTTTTATGTATAATGTATTTAAAGTTCTGTCTATATAATCTGCATATCTGGTAGCGTTAGAAATGGTTTGATGTGCTCGGAAAAATTGAAATAAATTTGGGTCTAACCGATGCCTTTCTAATGAACTTAACCATTTAACGGTTCTTCTTTTAATATATGGACATGATACTGAAAGATCATCACTAACATATTGTTCTTTTATAGTTTCTATATATGGATCAGATTTTATAATACCAAAAGCAAAAGTTGCAGAAGATGTACTTGGTATTATAACTAAATCACCGGGTTGCATTTCTTGACAAAAACGTTTAATAGGATTCAGAACTCTTCCTGGTATAGCATCGGGGTATTTTTCTTTAATGAGTTTTATTGTTTTTTCGTCATCGTTATCTTTGGATAAAATATTAATATAGTTCCAACCAACAGCAATATAACTATTAAACAAAAAATCTTTATAATATTTGCCAGATTCTGTCCGCACAAACCAATAATTCATGTTATTATTAAGTATTCGTACTGGTAACTTTAAAATTTTAAGTAAGTTGTATAAATCTTCTTGAGTATCTTGTGTATATTGAATACTGTTAATCATTTATGTATGACTCCTTTTAAAAAGTAAGATAGATATGATAGAATTATCAGATGAAAGGACTACAATCGTTGGCGATTGGTCACTATCCTGCTGTCTTCATAGATAGCGGGCTTTTTATTTTATCAGAATGATGTTTCCTAAACTTTCCCATATTTATTCTGATATTTCGCAAAAGTTGCATAAAAAATTTTTTCACCGATAGAACCAGGAATAATAGGTTCAAATCGTTCAAGGGAATATTTATCGGTATAACTTGCTAAAGTAGTACCATTTTTATCATAAATAACTACTGACTGTGTTTTGATAGATTCATTTTTATAATCAAATTCCAACCTATGTAATTGATAAGAAATAGGTTCAGCAAGTTTTAAATCGTCTGATATTTTAGCCCCTTCTGATTCTGTATGTTCGTATTTTATCCATGCAAAATATTTATCATCTTCTGATTTACGTATACTGTCTTTATCAAAAGAAATGGTAGTACTATCGTTTGAGGCTATCCAATTCCACTCGGCAGCATAAGTTATAGATGATAATCCTAATAGACTTAAACAAAGTGATAGAATCAAAATTATCTTTTTCATTTAGAGGACCTCCTGTATTAGTGATAATCTTTTTGATGTAAATAAAAAATTCGGGCGCGAATTTAACCGTCTCGAATTCGACACGGTTAAATTTATATAATGTTATTAAGATAAATTTTATTTATGTTTATGCCAGAAATTTGGAAATATTATATTACCGCGTTTTGTATAGCTCTTTCTTTTCTTAAAGCTTTCTCTAATTTAAAATCAATCATTTCGTCGATGTCTTCTACATCATCGGGGCTAAGTTGGCGACACTTTGTTATACGTTTTTTTTCCAATAGTGTTAAACGTAATGGATCTGAATATGGCTCATTAACTGCCAATGCAGCCAGATAAGAAACAGATACACCTATTCCTTTTGCTATTTTATTTAATGTGTCTATAGTTGGGCTAACTGGTTTAGATGTTCTTGGGTCAAAACCTTTTTCTATACTGTCGATTTGAGTATGGCTAAGATTACCACATAATTTAGCAAATTCGCGTAAAGACATATTCCCACGTTTTGCTCGTATAAACTCAGAAAATTCGTTAGGCATAGTTTACACCTCCTCAGAATATTGTAAACTATACTAAACAAAAAGGAAATAAAAAACTGTTGTTTTTGCTTGACAAAATATGATAAGCTATTTATAATTGACGTGTAAAGTAAAAACAACGACAGGCGGTGAGACAATGAATAATTTAAAAAATATAAGACAAAAAAAGAAGCTATCTCAAAAGAGTTTGGCAGATAAAGCTGGTATAAGTAGAGTGCATTTAACACAAATTGAAAATGGTAAAGCAATACCTAGTATTTTAGTCGCTAGGAAAATTGCTGATGCGCTTAATTGCGAAATAGAGACAATTTTTTTTGAAAAAGATGTTGTTTAAAAACAACAAAGAATAAAAAAGAAACACCCGCCGGAACCCTGGAAAAGTTTAGCGAGTGTTTCTTGGAGCCAGCCGAAGCTGACGAGAACATTATATCACAGTTTCGGTTGGTATATCAACTTAGAAAGAGGGATATGCCGTGGATAAAAATAAACCGTTAACTGCTGAACAAATTAAAGCATTACTTACGCTTATTAAGATTGTCAAAAGTATGCCGGAGGAAGAATTTATAAAAAAATATGCTAGTTTGCCAGAAGACGAATTAGCTAAGGCTTATTTAGATGAAAAACACAGGCAGGAAGGGGAGTAAAGTTATGGAGATAAAACAAATAACGCTCCGCCTACCTGTAAAACTACATGAGCAGTTAAAACAGGAAGCGAAGCGGCGAGGCATTACCTTGAATGAGCTTATTCTTGTTTTGATTCAATCTGACGAATATATTGTCGTAAAGCATACTCAATCTCTTTATTGACGGAACGAGAGTTTTCTTGTGCTAATTGCTTTATTTTATCCATAACTTCGGGATCTATTCTAAGTGAATAGGGATTAGGACGGTTTTCAACCATATAAACACCTCCTTAACGATATCAATATTATATCATAAGGACACAAAAAACAAAAACATTCCTTTGGATATCAAAAAGAGTTGACAGGATATCAACACAGTGCTAGGATATCAATATGAAAGAAAATGGATATCAAAAGGAAGTGGACTTATGAGAAAACAAATATTGTTTAGAGTGCCGGAAGAAACGTATGAAGCGGCAGTTATTTTAGCAAAGGAAATTGGAATAAGCTTTAATGGTTTGCTAAATCAGGCACTCAGAGTATATCTACAACAGGAAGCACTAAAGCGATTTACAGGGATAGTGGCGACAACGACAGAGGAAGAATTTGCAGAAAGATATCTAGACGAAAAACACAGGCAAGAAGGGAGCGGAAGATAGTGATGTTTGATTCAATAAAAAAGAAATCCCGAAAAAGAAAAGGAAAAAGCCCTGCTGGCAGGCAGGGCAAGAATAGGCGCTTAATGATCCATTCAGACCATAAGGCTGTGTGCGAGACGTCTAATAAGAGAGTCGGCTTAAAAAAAGATGAAGACATATTAAGAGAAGTTCAATCTCTGCTTGATGAAGTTGATTTTGATAGATATACACCTGCTGGAAGTAGGAAATTAAGTCTTCAAATAGACAGTGTTGTTAACGAGATTTTAAAGATACTTATACTTCATAAATTTACAGAAGAAGAATTGGAAATCGTATTGGATTTAGTTAGGTATCGTATTACTGGTACAGATTATATTTTTAGGCGTTCAACGAGGAAAGGAGAGCAATGATATATGCAGGAGTTCAGAGTTGTAGAAGTTGAATCGGAAGGCATATTAGATAATTATGCTGCTAGATCATTAGGAGAATACGTTGTTGAACGCCTTCAAAGTATGCTGCTTCCTGATGGAAAGTTCAAGGATAAAAAACTACAAGCTGAATTTGAAGTTTGGTTAAAAAACAGAGAGGCGGCGGTATCGTGAAAGTTTTAGTGATAACACTGGTATTAAGTTTCCTGATATATGGCTGCAGTGTATGTTATACAGACAGGGGATTGGCGGTCAAAGAAGATATGCCAAGTAACACGAAAGTATATTTAGTTCCCTTACCGGGAACGCACATTCTTATGCCGCATTTTATACAGACAAAAATAAAATAACAAAAGTTAGGAGCGAAATATATGAAAGAACAAAATGCGTTTGAGACTTTGAAAAATACTTTGGAAGATAAATACATTAGAAGAAAAGTTGTAAAGATTACTCAATATGCATCTGGGCATAAAGTAACTCTTGATAAACCTATAAAGGTAAAGAATAATCTCGTTACAAGTTGGTATTTCCTAAATATTATGGCTTATGATGTACGGCTTGGAGACACTATGAGATTTGAGCTAACGAGGAAGGGATTATATTTTGCTGGAATTGATCTGCGGGCACGGCAGTTAGAGGCACGTTTTGCAACACTGTAAGAACAGGAGGCAGAAAAATGAAAGAAACATTGAGTATCGGGGGAAAAGACGAGTTTAAGATAATAGAAGTACCTAGTCCTTTTCCTCCGGGAATAAAAACAGAAATAAAAAAAATCATGGATGAACGCCATATGAGTGATAAAGAAAAACATCGTCTTTTAATTAGTATGGCAAATGATCTTGATAAGTCTATCAAATGGAATGATGCTGAAAATCACCTGGTGGACGATGTAGAAGAATTAAAAAGAGTTGCTTTATATGGAAAAATTTTTATGTGTATAGTTTGTCTATTTATCGTGAAATTGATTTTTTTTAGTAACTAAAAGTAGGAGGCAGAAAAATGAAAGGGCTTTATTTAGCGGCAATAGATATTATCGTAGATGGATTAGATAGTATAGCACATTATCCTGCTATGTGGGTATTCACCGTAACGGCAGCAATTCTGACTGCAATTCTAATTTATACCTGCGGTGTAGCAGAAGGTCGGGTAATGGGGCTGTAAAGTCAGAAGTTTTAGAAAGAAGGGGTAAAAATGGGAAATCGTAGCGGTGAGCTCGTAGTTAAAATTAACGTCGAAGGTCCAACAACTATCGAGAAATTAGAAACAATCATTAAAAAAATTTCAGAAATAAAAAGAGGATACAACTGTACGTGTATCCTCTATGTAAGAAATTTGATTTAGTTCTTTGTTAGAAGTATATATTCGATATCAATTCCGTGTACAGATAGTTTTTCATCTCCTATGAATAAATACGGAATCTCGTCCAAGAAAAAGTTGTTTATATCAACGTCTTTTTGTTGGTCGGTTAAATTTGTTTTGATAGATGAAAGATTTTTGATAGTTAAAGAATCATTACTTTTTAATTTTACAAAAGCATTCATAAATAAACCTCCAATCCAATATCGAAACATCATTATGAATAAGTTATTTATTCTGCATACAAATAATAACATAATGAGGGAGCTTTGGTCAAATGTTGAATGTTCAAAAAGTCAGACTAGAAAAAAAGGTAAGTAAATATCGGCTATGTAAGGAAACTGGAATATCATTCAATTCTTTAACAAGCCTTGAAAATGGTGGGGACGTTCGACTTAGTACTTTAGAGAGAATTGCTAAGGTACTGAAAGTAGAATTCAAAGATTTATTTGAATAAAAAAAGAAGCTGTTAACGTTGGTGTGTTAACAGCATAAGGGAATGGATAAAATTGTGAGAAAAAATTTAGAAAACGAGAGTACTGACCGTACGAAAGTTATTATAGCATAAGCTGAAAAATTTTCAATATGGATTTTAAAAATTTTGATTGGTATTTCTCCAATGCTATTTATAAAAGATCCTATAAAAACAATTCCATATATAAAAAAAGATGCGGTTAGAATAACCTAACCGCGAATGGGGGAAATCACAACAAAAATAAAAACCCACCAAATATAGGAGAACCTTGCACGCCTTCGTGCAAAAGATATTATAGCAGAATTTGAAAAATTTTCAACCATAAAATCAGAAAGGATGATCACGATGGAAATCCGCTATTTAAACAAGGAAAGCCTAAAAGAATTGAGCTTTTATGTAAAAACGAGGGACTACTATAAAGAGAAATTAGAAAAGCTCAGAGAGATAAAAAACGAAGTAACAGACCAGGTTTCAAGCATTACCATAAATATTTCATACAAAACGAAAGAGAGTTATAACAGTAAAGCCATAGAGATACATCGTCCCGTAGGAGAAATTTCAAGCCACTTTGAGTTCATTCCCGCTACAGTCATTAAAGAAGTGGAAGATCAGCTGCTTTTTTGCATTGCCTGTATTGAATCCTATCTATGGGATAGGTTCGGTTATACCGATGATGAAGCGGTAATACAACAATCTAAACAACAGCAAAAGCTGATGGAATTTTTGAGTAAAGGGGCCGCAAAGATAGAATTTAATCCTAATGATTATGCCGATGTTGAAGATGCTTTAAAAACAATATTAGAACCGTTAAAGAATATCAGGAATGATTTAGAAAAGGTTGTCAAAAATATAATTGAAAGCAATGGCGAAGGACAAGGTAATGGAGGTGCCAAGCATGAGTAATTCTAAGTGCTTTCGGTGCGGGAAGCGGCTTAGAGCTGGGGACTGGAAACTTCTTTATGATCCGTCGCTCATGCGGGCCGTGAAAGTTTGTCGTGATGATAAAAACTGTATCGTACAAACAAAAGGAACGCTGCTGTCTGGTCCGCTTGCCAATAGAATGATCAAAGATTATAGAGGTCGTTGATATGGGCAAAAGTAAAAAAAGAGTAGTTAGAAATATCTGTAACAATCACTATTTGAATCTTAATACACTGCTACCGGAAATTACGTGTGCCGAATGTGGGAAAAAGAAATGCCTGCCGTGGGGTACTGATTTAACTAATTATGTTTATCAAAGGCGGTCCGGCTATAAATCAGGGCGGCCGAGAAGGGAATTTTACTGTTCCTATTCCTGTATGAAAAAGGCAAGTGAAAGGAAGCGATAGTATGCATCGTGATACCCAAGAAAAAGAATCAAAGACTAAAGGATACTGCAGCATATGTGAAAAGCATACAGAAAATGGATATTGTTATATACATCCTTTTGGGCACAGGGAATATCTAATTTGTCCAAACTGCTTAATGTACAGCACTGATCCTTTAGTAAAAGAAGCCAGGATAGGGTTAAGAAGTGGAGGGCGGAAAAGATGATCCATAAATTAAAAATATTACCAGAATTTTTCCCATTGGTAGAGAAGGGGAAAAAGAGATTTGAATTGAGGAAGAATGATCGTAACTATCAGGAAGATGATATTTTATTACTGCAGGAATATTTTGACGGTGAATATACCGGGCGCCAATGCGTAGTAAAAATAACAAATGTTTTTGGCAGTAATAATGAAGAAAGTCTGTGGCCAGAATTAAAGAAAGACACTATTATCTCAGATCAGTACGTTATTTTGTCAATCAAGAAAATTAATGTACCTGTTGAGATATTAATGGAGCTTGAGAGACCAGTAGAACAAGGATATTACAACAGTTTTAAGGGCGAAGAAGTGGATGCAGAGGTAATAATCGTTGAAGACACTAAACAATTAGAGGAAGGAACGGCGGCGCTACCTCCACCGCCTAATCCGTGGGCTTCTAAAAATCGTAAGCCGACTGATGATTCCGACAATGATGGACAGTAAAGTTTTTGAAAAAATCTTTGACGCTTGGAATCTTGCAACAGTAGCTTCTACAGTTTGGGGACCAGATAGTGATATGGCAAAGAATGCACAAAGTGCTTTCTATTCTATTCTTAATTCTGTTGATGATGATACTAAGCTGGAATTTTTTGAAGGGCTTAAAAGAATCAAGGCTAGGCCGGAAAGATAAAATTCAAGTTGATCATAAGTAGGGAGGAGTGGCGGTGAAATTTATTGACCTGTTTTCCGGCATAGGGGGAATACGTCTAGGGTTGGAAATGGCCGGACATAAATGTGCTGGTTTTTGTGAATTCGATAAGTTCGCTAGAACGGCTTATAAAGCAATATATGAGACAGAAGGAGAATGGGAAGCATATGATATCAGAACAGTTAAACCATACGATATACCAACCGTCCCTCTTTGGTGTTTCGGATTTCCCTGCCAAGACATCTCCATTGCAGGAAAACAAAAGGGAATTCGGGGGGGACGTTCAGGGCTTTTCTGGGAAATTATACGGTTGCTTGAAGGGAGAAATAAAGAAGATAGACCCGAATGGCTGCTCATTGAAAATGTTAAAAATCTATTGTCTATTGGACGAGGTTTTGACTTTGCCAGATTGCTCTGTTCGCTGGGAGAAGTCGGGTACGAGTGCGAATGGCAAGTGCTCAACAGTAAAGACTTTGGAATTCCGCAAAACAGGGAAAGGGTGTTCATTATTGGACATCTTGGAGAAGGAAGTAGACGAAAAGTATTTCCTATCAGACCAACAAACGGCGAAAATCCTTGCAAACAGCAAGAATTAACCAAAGGTGTGGCAGATGCTTTTCGGATATATGATAGCAGAGGACTTGCTAGGACTTTGAAAGCAGAAGGCGGGGGATTAGGAGCAAAGACAGGTCTTTTTTTAGTTCCTGTAAAAATTTCTAAAAAGTCTGGTACGCCTGTAAACAATATGAAAATAAAAAATGTAGGTGCTCAAACAGCATCTTGCTTATCAGCTCGATATTATAAAGGGCTTTCAGAAGATAATTGCAATGGAATTCTCTGTATACAAAAAACACGCAGGAAAATTCGGTGCAGGATTAGGAAGCTTACACCGAGGGAGTGCTGGCGGTTACAGGGATTTCCTGATTGGGCCTTTGATAGAGCTTTGGCGGCAGGAATAAGTAACAGTAGACTTTACCAACAAGCAGGAAATTCTGTTACAGTAAATGTTATTTTGGCAATAGGTGTAATTTTAAAGGAGATTGAGGATGAAGATCCCTACGAATAAAATTGTTGGATGGCAGAAAACAAAAAATTGTCTGCCTGTTCTTGATGCATTGGTACTAATTCAGTCTAAAGAAGATAAATATTTTTATGAAATAGCCCAATTAGTTTCAGATGATGGTACATTAACTTTCCGTAGTTGGTCTGACTATGGACGCGAATTTGATCTAAAAGATATTCGTAAATGGGCCTATATAAAACTATAGAGGAGATAAACATGAAAATAGGACTTGTTGATGTTGATGGACATAACTTTCCTAATTTAGCTTTGATGAAAATATCAGCATGGCATAAAAAACACGGTGATATTGTTCATTGGGCTGGAAGTTTAGAGCGCTATGATATTGTGTATATGGCAAAAGTTTTTTCCTTTACGCCGGATGATATCCAAGCGTATCAAGCTGACGAAATCGTTAAAGGTGGAACTGGTTACGACTTAATGGGGAAGTTGCCACAAAATATTGAATGTAGCTATCCTGACTATGATTTATATGCTATCAAAAATAAAGCATATGGTTACTTAACTAGAGGTTGTCCTCGTCAGTGTCCATTCTGCATAGTAGGTCAAAAGGAAGGTGTACAGGCGTATAAAGTTGCTGATTTATCGCAGTTTTGGCGTGGTCAGAAGCACATAAAGCTGCTTGATCCTAATTTGCTGGCTTGTCCTGATTGGGAAAATTTACTTGGACAGCTGGCTGAGAGTAGAGCCTATGTAGATTTTACTCAGGGTTTGGATATTAGGCTTATGACGGATGAAAAAGCCTGTGCTATAAATAAGGTTAAGTACAGTATGATACATTTTGCGTGGGACGATCCTAATGATATGGGAACACTAGAAAAATTAAAGGAATACAGAGCTGCGTGGAAAGGTAGTCGCAGAAACCTTAGTGTTTACGTATTAACTAATTTTAACAGCACGCATGAAGAAGATTTGTATCGGGTATATACATTGAGAGACATAGGCTATGATCCGTACATTATGATTTTTGATAAATTGAATGCTCCTGAAAAAACAAAATATTTGCAGCGTTGGGTAAACAATAAGCAGATATTTAGGACGATAAAAATGTTTGAAGAATATGATCATAGGAGAGGTTAACTATGAATAAGGTAATTTTATTAGGAAGATTGACTAAAGATTGCAATACTAAATATACCCAGACAGGAAAATGCGTAACGACTTTTACTTTGGCGGTCAATAGACCAACTACGAAAGATGGAGAACAGCAGGCAGACTTTGTGCCCGTAGTTTTATGGGGGAAAGTAGCAGAAACTGTTGGTAATTATGTTCATAAAGGACAACGGTTGCTTGTCGAAGGGCGGTTACAAGTTAGAACGTTCGAAGCAAATGACGGTTCTAAACGTTGGGTAACAGAAGTTATCGGCAGCCATATTGAATTCATTGAAAAGAAAGAAGACTTCGGCGGACCTGGCGGTAACGAATATACAGGAGCGCCTTTTGATGAAGAAATCCCATTTTAAATATAAGGAGTTGTAAATAGTGAGACCAATAAATATAAAAAATATGATGGCGTTAATCGAAAAAGAACCGGATGATCAATATATACGGGTATTAAAGTTAGTATTTTTACAAGCTTTGATGGAGATCAAACAGCTGCGCCGAAAAAATAGCCAACTTGGCGGTAAGGTAGCGAGATATAGAAAAAAAGATACTCCGACAGAGCCTATGCAAGTTGGACCTAATGAATGTGACGACATAATATGCCCTAATTGTAGTGGAATTGTTGGTTTTAACGCAATGGCAAATTACGCAAAAACAAGATGCTGTTATCATTGTGGGCAAAGGTTGAAATGGAAGGAATGTGAGTAATGATGGAAATTAAGATAAAATTATTGACTGGCGGTAAAATGCCGACAAAAGGAACGATCGGTGCAGCCGGTTATGATTGCTACGCAAGAGAAGATATAACTGTAGGTACAGAACCTGTACTAATTGGGTTGGGATTTGCTATTGAGATTCCACCGGGGTATCATGCCAAAATCTTTCCACGCAGTAGTACAGGCTTGAAAACATTATTACGCCAGCCGAATTCTTGCGGGATAATCGACAGCGATTACAGAGGCGAAGTAAAAGTTATGTATGAAGCTAAAATGTATGTTGATGAAAAAGAGATCGTTGTAAAAAAAGGCTATCACAGTATTAAAGCAGGTGAGCGTATTGCTCAAATGCTGATCGAGCGTAACGAAGATACAACGCTAGTACCGGTTGCAGAACTTTCTGAAACAAAAAGAGGCACTGGCGGTTTTGGCAGTACTGGGTGGTGAATAGCTTATGAAATTAATAGATAAAGACGCTTTAAGCATGGAACTAATGAATGAAGTGTTAAACGCTTATGCAAAGGCTGATTTTCGTTTTGCTCATGCGTTAAACGTTTTTCAAGGTTTAATAGACAAAGCCCCTACAGTAGAAGAACGTAAGCAGGGGCATTGGATAGATTTAGAATTCGATGATGTAAGTATATGCAGCTTGTGTAAAAATCCACAAGAAGTTGAAACACTATATTGCCCTGAATGTGGGGCTATTATGGACGGTGTAGAAAAATGAAATTAAAAGCTTATGGATGGGATGACGAAGATTACGACGAAAGTCATGTAGTTTGGGCGGCTACACCGGGAAAAGCTAAAGCGTTACTTGCTTCCGAACATGATAGAGAATTTACAGAAATGCGGGTTTACCGTGTTCCGTGGGCTGATAAATATGGAGCCAGTAAAATAATACCAGCAAAAGAATTTTTAAGTAATGGCTGGGAGCTGAATTGCACAAACTGCGGGAAAGTTGTTCGTAATGGTACAGCAACAGTTTTAGACGAAGTAGAGGTACTATGTGACGAGTGTGCGAAAGATTGGAACGAGGTGAAAAAATGAAAGAAAGTTTTATTTGCCCTCACTGCAAGAATATAACGGGCTGGAGGGAAGTAATTCCTGTGCACGGCCACTATACAGAACATTATGACGAAAACGGTAAATTTGAGGCGGGAGCTTATGCCGACTCTATGAATTATTACGAAAAATCAACGGTATATGAATGTACACGTTGCAACAGAAATATAAAAGCTGCTGTTTTGCGTTATAAACGAGGTATGAATAAATGACAAAGAAAGAACTGATAGAGTTGATAGAAGAATATCCGGACGATGCAGTTATCACTTGTTCCGGTGATGGGCGTGGTTTTTGGGCAAGTGATGTAGTGTTTGACGAATATACGAATAAAATTTGTATCGTAGAAGATTGAGAAAGGTTAAGAAAAATGAAAAAAACAAAACTAAAACAGCGGGTAGAAACGTTAACTGAATGTATTAAATCTTTAGAAAAAATGAAATCAACAAACGAAAGCGTAATCGTTATTACTGATAGTTTTATATGTACGTCAATGGTGGACGAGGAAGGAAAAACAGATAATGAGAACATTCAAGATCACATTGCAAAGGTTTTTGTTTTGATTATTAGCTATTTAACCCATATGGCTAAACGAACAGATCTAAATTTAACTATGCTTTTATTACCGATATTGATAGAAGTTGCAAAAAAAGAAGGCATAGAGATTAAGGAAATTCCGAAAGAAGCATTAGAAAAAAGGGAACAAATTTTAAACTAATGCTATAGGACTTATGAGGGATCAGAAAAACATTAAGGAGTTAGTGAGTGAAGAATGAAAAAACGTGAACTTTGCGGTATTTATTTCAGAGTAAAGCGGAATGGAAAGTACGAAAACATTTGCTTTACTGATATGACGGAATTTGAACAAAAAAGAGCAATTTATGATTTTTCGCCAGAAGCTCTGAGAAATATGTGTATGGTTTTGGCGGGAGTAGTCAGAAATTTAGGCGATATGTTTGATATTAGTGCTGCGGACGGTGATTAATAATGAAAGAAGCAGTAAATTGTTTAAAATGCTACCGGATACATAAGTATGACAATATTATTTTTTGTCCTTTTATTGGACTGGAAGAATGTATCAGGGGTCGGCATTATGTCGAATTAGAAAATACTTCCAATATAAATGAAATTAAAGATAAGAGTAAAATCCCTGATTTTAAACCTACAGATAAATGTGCGTCGAAAAAAGCCATTCAATGGGAGCAATACCACGAACAAATATTCGAGATGTTTGAAGCTGGTTATACCAGGTATAGAATTGCTAAAGAAATAGGAGTAAGTATAAATGCTTTATATGCGTATGTATCAAGATATAAACAATAAGTAAAATAAGTAAATGGCGTATGTCTTTTGACATGCGCCTAAATGCTTTGAAAAATTCCTTCCATTATATATACGTTTTTTTGATTGTGGGACCAGGTCCCTTTAGACTTGATTTAATCTATTATTTTAAGGCGGATTTTATCATGTATTTACAAAAGAAATATTTTGCTGGATTGACAGTAGATGTAGAAAAATATCACACGACTAAATTTAACAGTAAAAAGATAACCAGGTCGGCTAATATAAACCGTACTCCGGAAAATATGAAAAAAGTAAATGAACGTAACGCTGCTAAAAATTTACGTCGAAAGATCAATGCTAATTTCACAGCAGGTGATTATCATTTGATCCTAACCTATAGACCGGAAGAAAGAGCACTTAATCCAGAAGATGCAAGAAATGACCTGAAAAGGTTTTTAGATAGAATGAGAAGGCACTATAAAAAGTTAGAGAAAGAATTAAAGTATATAGCGGTTGCTGAGTATGGGAAAGTATCCATGCATTTTCATATGGTAGTCAATGGTGGAGTTCTACCAGAAGAAATAAATAAAATATGGGGACATGGCAGAGTAGGTCTTAGAGTTTTAGATGATTCGGGAGACTATATAAAACTTGCTGATTATCTCATAAAACAAACTAGAAAAACATATAATGATCCTGAAAAAGCTGTATTCAAAAAAAGATGGTGTTCATCGAGAAACTTAAAAGAACCGGAAGTAGAGACCAATATAGTCAAAGCTGACAGCTGGCGGGAGTATCCGAAAGCGCCCAAAGGCTATATGATCATTCCTGATAGCATTGAATATGGAGTAAGCGAGATCACTGGCTATCCATATCAGTATTACAGAATGATCAAGATACCTGATAAAAAACAGAAGGAGAAAAAGAGGTATGTTAAAAATAATATTAGACATCCCGCCCAGTGTTAACCATTGTTATGTAAATGTACCGAGAAAAGGCCGCAGACTTACAGAGGCAGCGAAAAACTGGAAACTTATTGCTGGATATGAAGCAACTCAGGCAAAAAGGAAACAGGGGTGGGTTTATCCTGCAAAAGATGAAAAAATAGTTATCCTGCTATGGGCTTTTTGGCCCGATAATCGTCCTCACGATATGGGAAATCTCCATAAGCTCCTGCCTGATGCACTTGAAAACATCCTCTATGAAAATGATAGAAACGTCCTTATTCGTGATATGGATTTCTCCTTAGACAAAAAACGTCCTCGTATTGAAGTTGTCGTTGCATATAAAAAGGAGCTGGATGATAATGAAACACAGCACTAAAAAATTTGTCCTACAGGAATTGGCTGACTATAAAGAAAACTGTATGGAAATAATTCGTATTCAAGAACAAATAAAAAATCTTAGGTGTTCAGGAAAAGCAGAATTAACAAACCGGGAACTGCAAAGGTTATTTTTACGACAGGAATATTTAGAAAGAGCAATAGCAGCTATAGATGATTTACGTGCGGCGTTGAACGAGGATCTATTACTGTTATTTAACGAGAAATTTTTGAATAGACCAAGCTTGCAGGATAAAACGATAATTGCACGTCTAAATGTTAGTCGTGCAAAATTCTATAAAGATCTCGACTTGATCTGTAAAATGCTGGCTGATAGATTAGGACTTTCATAGTTACATGTGATTTTGGTTGCACAGACTTTTGGTGTTGTATATGATTTTGGTTGCACGGACTTTTGGCATTGCATACGGTTTTGGTTGCATGGACTTTTATCGTTGCACGGACTTTTGGTTGCACGCGATTTTGATTGCACGGACTTTTGGCGATAAAAATAAAAAGCACGGTCTAACCGTGCTTACAAGTTTTTCATTTTAGAACGAATAGAGAACATATTTATATCAAGATAGCAAAGAGTATCTTTTTTACCTAGCTGGATATTTTCAGGGGAGCTAGGAGACGGAATAAATTCATTGTCCTGCTCCATTCCCCACAAATGGAATCCTAACGCTTCTTTTGCGTATAATATTGCTTCGTGAAGTTATTACCAGAAGCGACGCAGCCGGGTAGATCGGGTAAGAATACGCTGTAATTATTAGCATTTTTTCTATAACGGCGGGGTAAATATAACAGTCTTGTTTTTTATGCATATATAACGCTCCTTAGCTTAGATCTCAAATACATCATAACACACGTATAAAATACGTACAACGATAAAAATAAAAAACGCTGGTTTTACTCAGCGCTTTTTATAGTATGCTTACTTTCGTTCATAAACAACGCAATTAGAAAGAACTCTTTCGGCATTGTTCCAGATCCAAGACCAAAATAATTTCTCTTTTTTTGAATAGGTATTTACTTCTTCTTCTGGTACTAGGGCTAAAGTATCACAAATTTGTTTAAAATAATTTTGCTGTGACTTAGTTATAATAAAAAGCCTGCCCCCTACACCCGGCAAAGGGTCTGTTTGAGTTTTCGGGATAAGGTCTAAATTATCAAGCATTTCAAGAATTTTTTTATCAAAATTAAAGCGGTTTTTCTTCATGGTTTTACCTCCAAAGCATTTTCTTTAAGTCAATTAAACGTCATTAAAATATAAATGTCAATAAAAATTGTTTATAAGCATTTTAAATTCGTCAATGGTTGCTGTCCAGACTGCCTGTTGTCGGGTATAACCGTTAGGAGTAGAATAAGCAATAACTTTTACAGTTTTATTCAAAGTATCAGCGTAAATATCAGGATAAGACTTGTAAAGTTCAATAGTTTTTTTTATACAAGTCTTAACACTTTTGAATGTCCAGCGCTCAAAATTGACGGCTATACCGTCAATATTTTCAAAACAAATAAGAAATGTTTGTTTTTTCATTTTTATCTCCTTTCTAGCCTGTCATCATCAGAGCCGGGAGGCTATCCCACGGCTGACGCTTGCAGACTGCAAGCGTTTCGACTAACAAAGATAAATAACACCTTGTTTTGTTTCAAAATAAGAATCACATTCTAAATCTCTTGCAATGGCAGCATAATCAATATAAATTGCTATAGAATCTGGAATATAACCAAAACAGCCTTCTGAAACTAATTCTTCTGCAACGTCTTCTAAGGTCATATCTTTGTAGAAATAAGAATTATCCTCGAATTGTTCTAAAGCTGTTAACAAGTCTTCGCCCGAGGCATCCAAATAAGCCTCTAACCAATTTTTATCATAGTCTGATAACTCGTTTAATTTTTCGGCTATCTCATTAAGTGAGAATATATTATCATACTCACCAATATTTAAACCTTCAATATCGCTTTCATAATCGTGTATGGCGTATTCTTCGTAAGCTGTACCGTCTACAACTTCAATTTCTTTTAAAACTTCGTCTAAGTCTTCGCAGGGCAATTCAACCCATTTACCCACCAATTCTCCCTCGTTGTATTTTCCTAAGTTTGCAATATAGATTTTTAACATTTAAAACATCTCCTTAAAATGTGTTTTATATTTCGTTTATGTGTTTGTTATAACCTAATTGATTAACGGTGTCAATAGCAATTTGATTATTTTTTTCTTTTTTTTCTTGCAAAAATAATCAAAAACGGTATAATAAAGATATGAAAGGAGATGAAAAAAATGATAGGAAATATAGTAAAAGCAGCGGCAAATATAAAAAATGCAGACAGAAAAATTTTAGCAGAAGCTTTAAACATAAGTCCACAAGCACTTAGTAACAAATATTCAAGAGATAGTTTCAGCGGGATAGATTTGATAAAAATAGCAGATGCTTGCGGCTATAGATTGGCGTTTGTTGATGAGCAAGGAAAGGCTGTGATAGCCTTTCCAAAAATTAACAAAGAGGGATAATAAAATGAACCAAGAAACTATAGAAGCTATAAAAGAACTAGAAAACGGAGAGGGCAAACGTTTTACAGGATCAACAAAAGAGTTATTCAGGGAACTTATTAGCGAACATATACCAGCGGAAAAAGAAAATGTTAAAAAATGCAGAGGAGAATAAAAATGCCTACATTATCATATTTTTATGGGATTTATATAAAAATGTATTTTCAGAGAAAAGAACACAACCCGCCACACTTTCACGCAATTTACGGAGAATATACAGGCGAAATTGAAATAAAAACACTAAAGCAAATTGAAGGAGACTTACCGCCTAAAGCTATGGAATTAATAAAAGAATGGGGGGAACTCCACAAAGAAGAACTGCAAAAAATTTGGGATACACAAGAGTTTATAAAAATTTCTCCGTTGGAATAAGGGAGGTTTAAAAATGTTCTATAAGGTAAAAGAAGTAAAAGCGTTGCCAGATTACAAATTAAAGGTTTATTTTGTAAACGACGTTATAAAAATATACGATGTAAAGCCGCTGTTTGACACATGGCCAGCTTTTCAAGCACTACGAGACATTCAAGGTTTATACAAGCTTGTCAAAGTAGATCCGGGCGGTTATGGTATTAGCTGGAATGAAAATATTGATTTAAGCTGTAACGAATTATGGGAAGCGGGGAAGCTTTCTGACGATGATAAGCAAATAGCATAACAGAATAACACTTAAAAAAGGCGCTTGTATTGATACAAGCGCCTTTTTATATCTAAAGCAGAAGCTAAAAAGCTTCTGCTTTTTATTTTTTCGTAGACAATTTGTAGACTTTTGGGGGGTACCGCGTACTCAAAAATTTATATATCATATATTAAGTTGATTTAAAAGTAGCGTAGAACAAGACGAAAGTTTGATATAACCATTTAAATAGTTTAAGAATATGCAAATTTAAAACAGAATTTAGTATTTCTACAGCATAAAAAAGGTACTTCTTAAATACCGTCGCCGCCGAAGGTCGGCGAGCGCGCGCCGGGTGCCTCTGAAAAGTACAAAATTTTTACTTCGGAACTTCGGAATTGATATGGATAAGAAAAATGAAAAATCAGAAAAAAACTTAACATCTAATAGCCCGAAAAAAAGCACCTCAAAAAAGGTGCAAAAAAAGGGGCAAAATTCCGAAGTAAGGGACCCCCCTAAACTTCGGAATTCGGGAAGCGAAAAAACGGTCAGATTACGACGTGTTATTCCGCAGTATTTACAAATATCTACCGATGATCGGCTTTTCCTTCGTAGCAGCCAGGTCTGTAAGCTGTTCGACATTAGCGACAGGACGCTTTCAACGTGGACTGCCCGCGGTGCTCCGCAATACAAACGTGGCTGGTGGGACTTGGCGGCACTTATTGATTGGCGAATCAAAGAGGCGGGGCTGGGAGAAGAAGACGGCGGTACTACAAACGAAGCAAAAAGGCTTAACGCAGATGCCCGGCTGAAAGAGGTAAAGGCTGACATTGAGGAAATGCGACTTGAAAGGATGCTGGAAAGGTTTATTCCGGTAGAACTTGTGGAAGAAGAACTTTCAAGCTGTTTTGCAAATGCCAGGTCGGCCATGCTCCGCATAGGAGAAAAGGTTTTTACGGAGCTGTATTCACAATATCCGGAAATAACGAACGATGTCAGGAGAATCATAAACTATGAGATCGAAAACGCACTCCAAAGGCTTGCAGAGTTTAAGCTGGATAAGTGAGCTGCAGATCAAAAAATGGCAGAGCGCGTTAAAAGAAATCAGCAAAAGGGCCTTTGAACAGTTCAGACCGCCTGAAAGAATGACGGTATCCGAATGGGCAGACCGAAATAGGGTCCTGCCGGTTGGATCTACATCAAGACCAGGTTTATGGTCCACAGATTTTGTACCGTATATGCGTGCCATAATGGACGCATTTGCAGATGAAAGCATTGAGGAAATTGCTTTTATCAAGGCATCTCAGACCAGCGGAACAGAAAGTGCGCTGAATATGCTGGGATATACCATAGATCAAAAGCCGCATCGTCTTCTATACGTAATGCCGGACGAAGACACCTATAGAGAGTTTTCAGAAGAACGCCTGCAGGTAATGCTTACTTCCTGTGACTGCTTCAAGGGCAAGTTTGATGAAAATGCAAGCCGTGATGGCTTCTTAAAATTCCGTGGCGGTTTTTGTAAGCTGACAACGGCCAATTCTCCTAGTAAACTGGCGAGTTTATCTATACCGTATATCATCATGGACGAGATAGATAAATATCCGCGCTGGTCTGGACGGGAAGCAAATCCTATAAAATTGGCCAGAGAACGTTCTAAAAACTGGCCAGGAATGAATAAGCTGGTGCTTATTTCCACACCGACGCTGAAAGAGGGCAATATTTATAAAGCCTACATGGAATCCGATATCAGATTCAGGTATCACGTACCGTGTCCGCATTGTGGGCATATGCAGCCATTTTTGTGGGAAAATGTGAAATTTGACAGCAAAGAACCCGCAACGGTAGTCGAATATGCTACTCATTACGAATGCTGCGAATGTCATGGCGTTATCAAGGACCATCATAAACCGGAAATGCTCAGGCATGGTAAATGGATTCCGGAAAATGAATGTAAGGGCAGACCGAAAAAGATTGGTTTTGCGATAAATTCTATCTATAGCCCGTGGATCACCTTCGGACAGGTGGCGGCAGAATTTCAGCGCAGTAAGAATGATCCGGCAGACCTTATGAATTTTATCAATTCATGGTTAGGTGAACCGTGGGAAAACTTGTCTGCCAATATGGACATTGGCAGCGTTATGGATTCACGCACGGAAGTACCAGAACACGTTGTTCCCCGGTGGGCACAGCTCCTTACTGCAGGCGTGGACGTTCAAAAAGATTATTTTTACTGGACGATACGTGCATGGGGCGCAAAACTTACAAGTCAGAATATTGCTTATGGTATGGCCCGGAGCTGGGAAGAACTGGAAAGCATTATGGACAAATTCTGGCCAGACGAAGAAGGGGAGCTGCGCTGGCAGGTTCAGGCATACTGTGTGGATTCCGGCTATAGAACGGACGAAGTATACGAATACTGCAATAATCATCACGGGGTAGCGATACCGTGTAAAGGTTCAAGTTCGCCGATGGTAGGAAAGTACCGTCCTGCGAATGTAGAGCCGAAAATAAAAGGCGTAAGGCCGTCGCTTTTGTATATCGTCGATACTGACCAGTACAAAAATGTTATCGTATCACGACTGCATAGACCCATTGGAGTGGGAGCCTGGATGCTGAATCGGGATACGGAGCTCGTATACGCAGAGCATTTGACTGCGGAACACAGAGTTATCCGTACTAAAGGCGGCAGACAGGTAGAGATGTGGGAGAAAAAGACATCGGCGAAGCAAAATCACTGGTGGGACTGCGAAGTATACGCATTTTTGGCGGCAGATCTCGTGCATGTATCCCTTTTAGATGATTTACCGGAAGAAGGAGGGGAATAAACGGTGTCTACAAAAGCAGAAAGAATAAAAGAAAGGCTTAAAAATGTCGATGCGGCGATAAATCGGGTATTGACAGCAGGGCAGAGGATAAAAACACCGACCTCTGAGGTCGAAAATGCCAGTTTGGCAGTTTTGAGAGAAGAACGCCTTTACCTGGAACAGCAATTAGCACAGGAGGAAGGGACCGGAAGCAGTAATGACAGGATGGTCAAGGGATTTTTTTGTGGATAGGAAGATAAAAAATGTCAAATAATGTGAGAAATCCAACTACAGAATCAAATCTTAACTTTTTAGACAGGGCGATAGCAATATTCAGCCCACAAATAGCCTATGAGCGAATGCGGTTCAGGAATGCGTTGAATAACGGACATAAAGCTGGCGGACAAAGCGCAAGCAGAGCAAACTGGACCCCGATTATCGGCACCGGAGAAAGTATAAATAAAATTTCAAGGGACAGAATGAGGGCGAGAGCCCGGGATGCAGAACGGAACAGCGATATTGCTAATGGCATTTTGCTTGCGTATCGGCGGAATATCGTAGGTCGTGGCTTTAATTTACAGTCACGGACAAAAAACGAGGCGTTCAATGAGCTGGCGGAGAAGCTTTGGCGGCGCTGGTCTAAACCGGAAAATTGTGACCTTACAGGCCAGCAGTCTTTGCGGGAAATGCTGAATATGATAGTTCAGCGTTATAAAGTAGACGGCGGTATCCTGATAATCAAAACCTATGTCAAAGACGCTAAATATCCGTTCAAAATACAAATCCGAGAAGTTGACGATATCGACGGTCTGGGGCGTATACAGGCAGATAATGGCAATGTGGTAGTCAATGGTATTGAGCTTGATAAATATAACAGACCAACGGCTTATTATCTGAAAAAGACTGATCCTAATGGCTTCACAAACTACGAGATAGAGCGTGTGGAAGCAGAAAGGGTATTGTTCTTTTGGCAGCGGCAAAGACCCAGTGAATACCGGGAGATATCCAGTCTGGCAAGAAGCCTGCCCCGAATCAGGGATACTGACGACTACCTGGAAACAGTAAGTTTCGCTCACAAAATAGCGGCAAGCTTGGCGCTGGTGATCACACAGAAGTTTCCTGATGGAATAGTTGGCGGTATGGGAAGGAGTCTGCAGACCTTTCTAGACAAATTTGGCACACCAATGCCCCCGGAAAAGAAAATACAGGGCTTTGGCGGTGGGGATATCCTTTATCTGGAGCCCGGGCAGGATGCAACCAGCGTTATTCCTACCGGCGCTGCAGCTGAAACCAAAGAATTTACCACTACTCAACAGCGGCTTGCTGCGGCAGGTCAGGGATTATCCCATGAAAGCGCGAGCCGTGATGTAAGCGAGGTCAACTATTCTTCGGCCCGTCAAAACCTGTTAGAAGATGAAAAAACCTATCTGGATATACAAATGTCGCTGATAGAACATGTTTTAAGCAAGATGTATGAAGAAGTCATAAAAAGTTCGTATCAGGCAGGGCTGATCCCGGTATCGGAATATCCTGATTTTTGGACTAACCTTGACGACTATTTGGAACACGAGTTTATTCCGCAGGGGATGCCGTGGATTGACCCGCAGAAAGAGGCCAATGCCAAAAAGATCGGCATAGAATCAATGACGCTGACCCGAAAAGACCTTGCGGCGAGCGAGGGTAAGGATTGGAAAGAGCAGCTGAAACAGCTGGCTGCGGAAAAACAGATGATGGAAGAACTGGGCTTGGAATATCCGGTAATGAAAACAACGAAAGGAGCTGATACAGATGCCACAAAAGAAGATAACGGCGGAACAGGCGGCGACAGCCCCAAGAATGAGGGGAGCGACACTGATTGATTTTAACGCCGAAAACAGGAGTGCAAGGCTATCTTTTGCCTCTGAAACACCAGTAAGAGACTATTGGTACGGTAAGGAAATACTGCGTGTGAATGACACTGCTATGGGCAGTGAACGGTTTAAAGCCGGAGTTATGCCGGTTTTGTTCAACCATAACAAAAACCAGGTCATAGCCCGGGTAGACAAACTCTGGACCGAAAACGGCCGTGCTTATGCAGATATTACCTTCGATGATGATGATTTTTCAGAAAACATTATGCGTAAAGTTGCCAGCGGCAGCCTGCGAGGCGTGTCCGTAGGCTATGACATTATGGATTACAGCATTCTCAAACGTGACGAAACCAGTTCTGACGGTATCGAAGGACCGGCATTGATTGGGGACAAATGGGAAGCGTTTGAAATCAGTATTGTATCTATACCAGCAGATGCCACCGTAGGAGTGGGGCGAAGCAGGTTATATGATCCCAATTATTTCCGCGCTCTGGGAGAAGGAAAAGAACCTGAACCGGAAGACGGAGATAACTCGGAAGATAAAAATGCTTCCGAAAGTTCCCGCGCTAAAAACGACGGCGAACAACAAGACGATAAAAAAGGAGATGGAGAAAAAATGACACCAGAAGAAAGAGAAGCCTTAGAGCGTGAAGCTAAGGCAACCGCTAAAAAAGAAGAATTTCAACGCCAAAATAACATCCGTATTTTGTGTCGTAACTTGAAAATCGAGGAAAAAGATATGGATGAAATGCTGAACGATGCGACCTGCACTATTGAGAAAGCTAATGAACGTGCCCTTGCTATTATGCAGGAACGGTATAAGCCAACTGACCCGCCGAAATGTAAAGTTACCGAAGACGAAGCGGACAAAAAACGTGCGGCTATCGTAGACGGCCTGTTCCTGAGACATGGCGGCGTATTGGAGAAACCCGCTCCGGGTGCGGATGAATTCCGCAATCGTCGTTTTGTGGATATTGCTCGTATGGTACTGGAAGATGCGGGTGAGCGCGGTATTAACGTTCTTACTGAACGTGAACTTTTAAAACGTGCGCTGACCACTACCAGTGCGTTAGCTTCTATTGCAGATAATATCGCACACAAGAGTATGTCCAGCGGTTATGTTGAGGTTGGAACTACTTATCAGGAATGGACGCAAACAGGCAGCAACAGCGATTTCAAACTAGCTAAACGCTATCTTATTTATGACGCTATGGCGCCGGTACAAATTCCGGAAGGCGGCGAATTCAGCTACAGCGAACTGCAGGATGCTTCTGTTGGCGTACAACTGGCAACCTATGGCGACGCTACGAATTTCAGCCGTGAAATGATGATCAACGATGATTTGGGTGTTCTGACTTCTGTGCCTCGTCTGATGCGCGCTTCTATGGAACGCTACAAGAACTATCTTGCATATCAGGCATTGGTGAAAGCAGAAAATTACAGCAATGACAAGGGCAATCTGGGAACTGCTGCGGCATTGTCTGTAAAATCCCTGGGCGAAGCTAAAAAACTGATGCGTAAACAAAAGCTGGGCGAAAAAATGGTACTCAACATCGTGCCGAAATATCTGATCATTCCGGCGGCGTTGGAAACTACAGCAGAACAGCTTTTGACCTCTACCGCTGATCCGGAAGGTAAAAATAGCGGTGTAAGCAATCCGGCTAACAGAAGCCGCAGTAATTTAGAGCTGATCGTAGATGCTACTTTGGACGAATTGAGCGGCGAAACCGCTTATTATCTGGTAGCAACCAAAGGGCAGGTCCATACCATTGAAGTCTGCTATCTGAACGGTAATTCTGCGCCGATCATTGAAACTGGTACAGACTTTAACACTTTGGGCATCAAATTCCGTATGTATCACGATTTTGCAATCAATGTTTTAGATACTCGTGGCCTGGTAAAAAATCCGGGTAAATAAGTTATAAGGAGTGATAGAAAATGTTGTTTAGACGACAAGGTGAGAATCTTGATTATGTATGCACTGAGGACGTTGTACGAGGTGATATTATCGTCATTAATGACGTTATCGGTATTGCTGCGACAAGTGCGTCTACCGGTGATTTGATCGCCGTCTATATGGAAGGTGTATTTGCGCTTCCAAAAGGGGAAGAAGAACTGAAACAAGGCAAAAAAGTTTATTACGACAAAACCACTAAAAAAATTACAGCAACCGCACCTGCGGCGGCAGCGGCATTATCCGAAGCAGAAGAACCTGCAGTGTTAGCAGAAGACGATAAAGTCCTGGCTGGTATCGTATGGGAAGACGCGGCTTCTTCTGCCGGTAAGGTTTTTGTAAAAATCAACTAAATCAGGAAGGCGGCTTAGTCCGCCTTCTTTCTAAGGTGGATCATATGAGCATAAAAGAGGCGGTCAGAGAATCAATATGGCAAAGTGAATTAGTCGAACCTGTGATATATAACGGCAAAGAAGTACCTGCAATAGTCAATATCGGATCGGCGGCAGCGGTACGAAAAAACTTTTTTCGGAATACTACGGTAAATGATGCGGTTCGAGATGAAGCAGAATTTACTTTCTTGGCTGAGGATATTCAGGGGTTTAAACCGGGAGATAAGATAATCCACAAAAACAGTGAATGGCGGGTTGATAAATTATCTCTTTGGGACACGATAGCCGATACCATAGTTTTGTCGTGCTCTAAGAATAATAAGGGCTTTGCGAGAGGATTTGAGAAATAATGTATTTCAAAATCACGTTGGAAGATAATATAACACCGCAGATAAAACGCTGGCTACAGGATAATCCGAGGTTTATAAGAAGCGTTTTGAAAAGTACGGGCTATATGGTCCAGAAGCAACTGAAAAAAGACATCCGCGGTGATTTCCCTGGCCAAAATTGGAAGGAACGCTGGCCACTCGCAGAACGTCAGAAACTGGTAAAAACCGCACCGGAAGAATGGTACGGGAAACTGCGGAATGCGTTAGGTTATGCCTACAATGCCTCTAATAATAGCGTAAGTGTTGGCTGGACAAGCCGCACAGCGGCTTATGAGGGAAACAGGCAGGAGTTCGGTTATACGAAACTGGTAACTCCGGGAATGCGGAGAGATTTCCACAGGAAAGGCATTCATTTAAGGCCGACGACAGAGACCCTGACAACGCCAGCACGGCCGTTCGTTGAAGAATCGTATATGTTGATCGCACCGGCAATACCAGGCTATGTAAGGCAGCGAGTGCAGGAGTATATGGAAAATGGCGGTTTTGATAAAAAGAAAGGAAAGGGCCGTAAATATACGGTGTATAAGAATTTAAATGCTGCAGCAGATTAATATGGTTGAAATGAGCCGGAAACTGGCAGAATATCTGAAAAACTCTCAAACATTGGATGATTATTGCCAGCAGGAATTCGGCAAAGGAATAACTGTTGCTGTAGAATACGCCAATACAAACGAAGTACCGGATATAAATTCAGTCCCGTATCTGATGTTTTATAATGCGGGGAAAGTCGAAGGGCTGGCAAAACAGGCTGAATATTCCTGCGATCTTGTTGTTGGTGTATCAAGTGAAGCAGCAGGCGAAGATAATTACGTTGTTACCGACAGTGAGGTTTACATCCTGAGAAGTTATAAGCTGGCATCTGACATCATACAGATAATTCAGCAGGAGCTTAATAACTACAAGGATAAAAAGCTTCCTCCGAAGGTATTTCAAGTCGTATTCACTGGCGAAGTGGACCAGGCGGGGCGGTTATGGACGGCTTTAATACATTTGGAATGGGAGTTTGAGCAGATTTTGGGACCGATAGGTATGACAGATTTTTAAAATCCGTTGATAAAGTAAGTGAGGTAGAAACAATGAAAACTGAACTGAAAATTTTTGAAAATGAAGCTTTTGGCAAAGTTAGAGTAATTGAAAGAAATAACGAGCCATGGTTTGTTGGCAAAGATGTAGCGGAGATATTAGGTTATGTTCGACCAGCAGAAGCTATTAGAAAACACGTTGATACAGAGGATACGCTAAAACAGCGTACCCTTACTAATGGCGGAGAACAAGAGCTGTTAGTTATCAACGAAAGCGGATTATACTCATTAATTCTATCTAGCAAGTTGCCTGCCGCAAAACAATTCAAACGCTGGGTAACAAGTGATGTACTTCCTGCGATTCGGAAAACCGGCAGCTATGGATCAGAAATGAAAGCTAAAGAAGTAGAAGCGAAGCTAAATAACAGCAAAGCACGTCTTAATAACAGCCGGGCAAGAATGGCGGCATTGATTTTAAAGTGTGCAGAAAATACCAAAAGTGATAACTATAAAGAAATCTGCAATAAAAATGCTGTAGATATTTTGGCAGGCAGAGAAATAATGCCAATGCTGGGCGGTATGGCGGACACATTAAGTGCGGAAGAAGTTGGCGCCCAATGTGGAATTAGCGGCAGTATGGTTGGGCGTATCGCTAATAAATATGGGTTGAAAACCGAAAAATATGGCCAATGGTATCACACTACCTGTAAATACAATAAAAAAAGGGAAGTTGACACATTCAGGTATTTCCCTTCTGTTGTGCCTGAAATTCAGCGTTTGTTAGCCAGCTCAGGCGGTACAGTTCAATAACAGACAAGTAATAAAAATGAGAGGTGAAATAAAATGGCAAATGGCGAACAGCAACAAGGCGTATATACGCAAAGCTTGATTGCTTTTGAGGATGCATATAAAACAGATCCCAGTGATTTAGCGACAAGGGCAATTTCTTTACCGTTCAATTCTAATGCCCTGACTGCAACACAAAATAAAACAGATCCAAGTACCATTACAGGGCGGCGTGACCCTGTCGAACCGATTATGGGTAATATCGACGTAGCAGGACAACTTGTAGCTCCGGTAGATGGAACATCTTTTGGCTATTGGCTTATGGCTATTTTTGATGAACCGACTACCACTGCGGGAGATACCGGCGGCACATACAAACATGTATTTAAGCCGTCCCGGAGACAGCCCTCGCTGATTATAGAAAAATCATTTCCTGATATTGGCGTTTATGCAAAATACAGCGGCTGCAAGGTAAATACTATGAGTATTACCGTTGGCGGCGACGGAGAACTGACGGCAAATATTGACATGATGGGAGCCAATGAAACAATTCTTGATGCTACTATCAGCTCGTCCCCGAGAACCTTGAATTTTGACCGTTTCAGTAACTTTATGGCTTCGTTTAAGATCAACGGAGAACTTGTCGCTATTTGTACCGAAGTATCTATGGAAATGAATATGAACCTTGACGGTGATACTTACGCTATAGGTGGCAAGGGGTTCAGGGCAGCATTGAATGAAGGTATCTTGAATCTTTCCGGTAGTATGACCGCATTTTTCACCGATGATACGTTTATCAAATATGCGGAAGAAAGTACTACTATCAGTGCGGAAATTCTTTTTGAAACAGGGGATTTTAGCCTTTCTTTCCTGTATCCGGAAATGAAAATTTCTCGAAATACGCCAAGTATTGACGGACCTACAGGAATCAAACAAACGCTGGATTACAGCGCATTTTATAAAGAAAATGCACAGAACAGCAGCGTAGTTGTGACTTTGATCAATAAGACTGAAAAATACACTAAAACAGTAGAAGCGTAAGGAAGGAGCAGGAAAAATGGCTAAGAAAGTATTGTTGGAATGCAGAGCTATGACATGGGAAGAAAATGTGGAATATAACGAATTCTCGGACAGCCTTGCAGAAAATAAAGTATCCGGAAAAGAATATCTGAGCAAAATTGTTCCGTGGGTAATGGAACATGTGTACGGGGTGAAAGATATAAATAGTTTTTCTCCCGGTGAGCTTATGGCTATTTATACAACTACGGTCAGTCTGACAAGTAATATTCGTACGGACGAAATAAAAAACTTGAAGACCTCGACAAATGGCAGCGTGAGCGAGGCGAATATTGTAAAGACTGCCGACGTCTCCGGGAAATAACAAAGCAGCCGCTTGACTGTGAAACCTGCAAATACCGACCGCCGGAGCTTATGGAAGGAAACAGGGAAGCAATGATGGCGTGGTATTTGATAAGGAATTGTAAACGTTGTGCAATAGGTATTGGCGGTGCTGTTCCGCAGGGTGTGGACTGGCAGAGTGCAAGCTACATTTTTGATCGGTACAAAATCAGGGTTAGTGAACTGCTGATGGAGAAATTACAGAAGTTGGAAGATATTGAAATACAGGCGTTTATTGAGAAGACCAGGAAAGAAAATCCGGTAAGGAAAGGAGTAGTAAGAAGTGGCTAATGTTATAGAAACAAGGATTTTGTTAGCGTTAACGGACCTTTTAAGTCCAGGGCTTTTAAAAGCTCAACAAAATTTATCTAATCTGAATAAAACCGCTTCTTCTACATCCAGTATTTTTCGTGGTATTACTGCGCAGGCGGCTGGTGTTACTGCGGCTTTGACTGGTATGTATACTGCAGGCGGAGCTATAGGTGAGCTTATAAAAGCTCCCTATGAGTTTGCCAAAAACATGGAAACGAATCAAATCGGTATATCCGGTATATTACAGTCTATGACTGAACTGGATGGAAAAACACTGGAATGGAATTCAGCAATGCGGATATCTAATGGTATCCTAAAAGATTTAAACGATGCCGCATTAAGAACAGCTGCAACCAGTGAAGATTTAATTGAAGCATTCCGGGCCCTGCTGGGACCAGGTCTTGAAGCCGGTATGACGATAGACCAGCTGAAAGAATTTACAACTGTTGGTGTAAACGCGGTAAAATCATTAGGTTTGCCCCGAAATCAGATCGTCCAGGAATTACGTGATATGGTGCAGGGCGGTATCCGTCCTCAATCCAGTACGCTGGCAACCTCTTTGGGGCTTACAGATGCCGATATCAAAGAAGCTAAAAACAGTGCAGAAGGTCTGTACGCCTTCCTTATGAAACGTATGGAAGGTTTTAAAACAGCAGCTTTGGAAACGCCGAAAACTATGGCTGGCTTGACGGATCAAATCAAGGAAGGCTACACAAGAACATCTGCAATAGCTACGGAACCCTTATACGATTATTATAAGGAAATACTGGAAGATATAGCCGAACTGTTCTTAAATCAGAAGACTTTTGAGTTGAATTCTGAAACCGTTGATAATATCAAGGCGTTTAGCGAACATGTTGTTAACGCTGCAAAAGGTATGGGTGAGCTGGGTAGTGCGGCTAGTACCATTGTTACTCCCGCTCTGGAAAAAGCCGGTACAGCCGCAGGTTTTTTAGCGGATCATACTAAAGAGGTCGGCATAGCTTTTGCGGCGTGGAAAATTGGTAACGTTGCTTTAGATATTGCGAATGTAGTTACGCAGACTAATAATGCATATCAGGCGCAGACTTTGCTGGGTACGGCGGTACAGAAGGTCAACGGCTACTGGAATCAAAATAAAATAGCGGCACAGGGAGCGTATCAGCAGGAGATACAGGCGGCAAAAAATGCGGCGGTGGTAATCGAACAGGCTGAACGCCAAAAACAGACAGCACAAAAAACAAGCGCAATAGTCAGTGATGCTGTTGTTAAGGCGGCGCGCAAAGATAATATGAAGTTGGCAGATGACCTTGCTCTTGCGGCTGTACATTATCAAAAACTTGGTGTATCCGCACAAGAAGCAGGGAAATTGCAACTGCAGGCTGCGCGGCAAGCGGCTAAAGGGCAACTGGATCTGGCAAGACAAACCCTTGATGCTCAGGAAAAACATATTTTAGCAGCAAATGCAGCATTAGAGCATGGAAAAAAACTGCAAAAGATGCAAAATTATGCGTTAGGAGCTGGCAGTGCATTGACAGGTCTAGGTGTTACTGTTCAAATGCTTACGGATGATACTAACGATTTTGCACAAAGTATGGGAGATACAGCTATAAATGTAGGTATTGCAATAAGTGCCATTGGTGGGCTTATAGGCTGGCTTTCTAAGTTGTCCACTGCATATAAAGAAGTTGCAAAAATGGGAGCTGCAGCAGGGCTTCTTACAACATTGGGTACTGCTGGTGGTACAGCTATAGGTACAGGGTTGGCTGTTGGTGCCGGGACGGTTGGTATTTATGCAGGGATGAATGGTTTATCTCTGGATGATGTATTGCATAGATACGAGCTCGCATTGTCGAACACAGCAGATAATAAATATTTGTCTCAGGGTGAAAGTGATGATTGGGACTTAATAGAAAATCCTTATTTCAATCCGAGGGCTATGACAGAAAACGCCGTAAAAGCGGCGAAATGGACTTATGATCCCGATGCGGCATTAAAAGAAGCAATGGAAGAAGCCAAGAGATTAACACTGAAAGATTTTGGCGATAAATCCGCTGAGAAAGAAGATAAGAAGGCTAAAGCGGCGGCAGACAAGGCACTGAAAGAGCTTACAAAGTGGAAAACTAAAATAGATGAACTCACTAAAGATCTGGATGTCGATATAGCCGAGCTTACGCAGTCCCCACTGGAAATAGCACAAGCTAAACTCGAAGCGCAGATCGAAGAAATGAATTCGACTGTTGAACGGGCAAAAGTAGCTGGTGTAGATGCTGCAGAAATAGGTGCTGTTCAGGAAAAGATAAATAAGTATCGGGAACTGAAAGAAGCTCAGAATAATCGTGACTGGGTAACTGAAAGTCATAACATGGAAATGGAACGCCTGCAGGCGTTGGAAGACAGTTACGGAGATTACTACAGCAATATTGACGCTATGCGTATGGCAGAGCTGGAAAACTATAAACAGCAGTTAGCGAAGATGTTGGAAAGCGATAAGCTGACGCAGGAAGAAATGCTTCGTATCCAGCAGGAATATGCAGCGGCAAGTCAGGATCTTGTTGAGGCACAAGCTTCAGATATGGCGGCTTCATGGGAAAATGCTTTGGACGTGGTAAAAAACTATCAGGCAGATTTTTACCAAACTTATGTAGATGGCTTTGACAGCATTATCGGAGAGTTTGAAAGCTTTGGTCAGAATATGATCACCGAACAGCAGTCTTTCTCCGAGGCATCTAAAGAATTGTTTAAAAACCTTACTAACGACATTCTCAATATGATGATGAAAGTCATAATGCAGGGTTTGGTTATGAATGCCATTATGAGTATGTTCGGTATCGGTGGCGCCAATAATATAAAAACGGCTGCTAATGGTATAAGATATCAGGATTTTGGCGGGACCATAGTTTCCAGTGTACCTTCCAGCACTTTAAAGATAGGTGGAGGAACAAGAGCTAAAGGCGGTTATTCTTCTCCCGGACTATATCTGGTTGGAGAAGAAGGCCCGGAAGTGGTTGATTTTAGCACGCCGGGGCGGGTATACACCGCAGCGCAAACAAAAGCAATGTTCAGCGGCGAAAGCCGGAGCGACAGCAATAATATCAACATCAAAGTAGAACTTATCAATGAAAGTGGTACTCCACTCGAAGCACGGCAGACATCAACTACTTGGGATGGCGAAAGTTATGTTATAGGCATACTTATAAAAGCTATAAGCACTAATAGAGGCGGTATTAAAACACTCTTGAAGGGGGTGGCTAATTCGTGATCACGTTTCCGGAAATACGGGCTCCGAGTTATCCGATAGGTATGGAAGTAGAGGATAATTCACTGCGTAGTAATTTTGAAGACGGCAGTATGCAATCACGGGTCAAATTTACACGCAGCAGGGCAAAATATACTTTGAAATGGAATTCTCTGCCGCAAGATGAATATGAGATTCTTTATGAGTTTATAACGAAAAAAGTCAAGTATTCGGCGCAGAGTTTTACCTGGACGAATCCTGCGACGAATAAAGAAATAGAGGTTCGGATAACCAATGTCAGTAATGTTGAACTCAGCACTTTAGATTATTGGACCATAACCTTAGAGCTGACGGAGGTGTGAGATGCTCAGTTTGTCAGCTATTGCTAAAGCAGAAAAAAATAAGCTGTCTACAGACAGCGCCTTTATCATACTTTTGGATATTTGCTTTGAAGAACCGATACGCATTTGTTATAACATCGAGGACGTAATTTGGAATGGTAATTTGTATCAGGCTTTTCCGTTCTCGTTAGGTGAAGTAGGCGAAGACAGTACCGGCAGCGATCCAAACTTGGAGATTCAGGTAGATAATGTATCCCAGGCTTTGCAGTATTATGTCGAAGAAGCTGGTGGCGGAAATAATACGGAAGTCATTGTACGCGTGGTAAACAGTAAAGCATTGGACGAGGCTACAGCGGAAGTAGAAGAACACTATGTAGTTCAGAAATGCACTGTCAATCAGCAGTACATAACATTTACATTAGGCAGCGGCTACAGTTCCAAAACACGTCGTCCTTTAAACAGGTATATGAAAAATAACTGTCCCTTTAAATATAAGGGGCTTCGTTGTGGAGCGACAAGCGAACTGAAAACATGTAACCATACTCTGCAGGACTGCCGGGAGCGCAACAACAGCCAACGTTTTGGCGGCTTCCCGGGTATTGACCAGAAAGGGGTGTACATCAATGGATAAAACAATAAATTACGCCGATCTAATTGGGGTACAGTTTAAAAATCGAGGCAGGGACATAACAAGCGGCGTAGATTGTTATGGTTTGGTAATGGAAGTATATCGGCGGTTCGGAATAGACTTGCCAGAGTTCACGGCTGATTTTGACGACGTGGAGAAAATAAATTCCTTAATTTGTACAGAGGCTGTCAAAACAAGCGTATGGCGTGAAGTAAGTAAAGGTGAAATATCAGCTCCTTGTGTTATCGCTATTCGTTTTGGCGCGCCGCCTGGAATCGTCAATCATACAGGATGTTATATCGGTAACGGCAAATTTATCCATATCAGGGAAAATATAGGTGTATGTATAGATCACATTGAATCTCCGGCATGGCGTAAAGTGATTGTCGGGTTTTATGAATATATAGGAGATCGTAATGGTAAGGCTGGTAATCGTTAAAAATCCTTTCGCTCCTGCAGAGGGCAGAATAGTAAAGCTAATAGAATGTGAAGGTACTTCTATAGAAGAGCTTTTAAAGCAGTACGCTATAGAAGGTGTGGAACTGCAGGCAACGATAAATGGTTATATGGTAGAGGGGAGAACGAAAGTTCGCTCTGGTGATTTTGTCGTATTATTCCCTGTAATAGCTAAAGGCGGCGGTAAAGTTTTAGGCGTTATAGCTGCTGTTGCCCTGTCTGTTGTATCATTTGGTGTTGGTGGATTAGTAAGTGGTGTTGGTTGGTCTGCTCTCGGGGCAACTGCAGGTTGGACGACAATCGGCTATTTGTCAGCAGCAGCGGTAATGTTCATAGGTTCTTCGCTTATAGGAAGAACCTTTTATGGTACTTCTGACCTGGGAGCATATGGCAGCTATGAAAATAACCCGACGTATTCGTGGAGCGACGTTCAAACGATGGAAGGGCAGAATAATGCCATAGCAATCACCTACGGCACAGTAAAAAGTGCTGGTCAGACAATATCAAAATTTGTGAGCATAGCAAGCGATAAGGAATATCTTAACTGGCTTATTGCTGCAGGTGAAGGCCCGCTCACTATCTCTAATGTTTTAGTAAATGATAATCCGGTAGAGTATTACGAAGGAATGACTTTAGAGACCAGAGAGGGCGTAAATAATCAGCCGATAATCAGTAACTTTAACGATACCTACTTTACAAAATCACTCGGCTATCAACTTTTGGAAACAGAGCGAATTGATTCCGCTCAGGGGAATGCTACGGAAGGCATTATTGCAAAAGTTGAGTTTTCGAGCGGTTTATACTATGCAGAAGATAATGGTTCGTTGGGTAATGCGTGGGTAGAACTGCAGGGTCTTTACAGAAAGAAAGGGGAAACAGACTGGACGCAGTTTATCGGTGAAAGGGTCAACGGCAGCCAGTCTTCGGCGCTCAGGCGAGAATGGCGGGTAGACAATCTGCCTTCCGGTGAATATGAAGTCAAAATGAAGGTGATTGCTCGGAGCCATGAGGTTACGAACAGCCGTGCTTCCGTAAGGTGTTATTGGAGCAGTGTGACATCCATAGTCTACGATGATTTTTCTTATCCCAATATAGCCCTTGTCGGAATAAAAGCCCTGGCAACTGACCAGATCAGCGGCAGTCCGACGGTAAGCTTCTTAAAAACCCGTGAGTATGTATTGGTATGGAATCCGTATACCGAGATATACGAACAAAAAGCTTCTGATAATCCGGCGTGGGCATGTTATGACATGATCCATATGGCAAGCCAGCTTTATAACGTGAATACATTGCTTTTTGAATATGAGGTAAGAGGCGTAAAGAAAGAGCTCATGCTGTATGACCAGTTTAAGGAATGGGCTGATTTCTGCGACAGCAAAAACTTCAAAATCAACATCGAAATCAACCAGGCTGGTGATATGCTGGAAGTTATCAATCAGAAAATCGCAAATGTCGGCCGTGGCATGGTAGTGCGCTTTGGCACCCGATACGGGTGTGTATGGGATTGCGTAAAACAGCCGGTACAGATGTTTGGAATGGGCAATATTATAAGCGGCAGCTTTCAGGAAGAATTTTTGCAGACCTCAGATCGTGCTAACCTTGTAGAAGTAACCTATACCGATGCGGCAAGCGACTATTCCCGGCAGACGGTTTGTATCTACAGCGATACGTATGATAAGGAGGAAGAAGAAAAGGCGGCGCAAATCACCTATGATGGAATAACGAGTTACGAACAGGCGTACAGGGAAGGTGTATATCAGCTTTATTGCAATAAATATCAGTTAAGGACGATAAGCTTTCAGGCGAATGTTGACGCAATAGCCTGTACGCTGGGGGACGTTATCCTGGTCGCACATGATGTTCCAAAATGGGCGAAAAGCGGGCGTATTTATGCGATAAGCGGAAGATCGCTGTTACTGCCGGTAGAACTCGATAGTACAGAAGGTTCATATCGGATCATGTACCGAACCGTCAATGATAACCTTTATTCAAGTGCCGTGGAGATCGAAAGAAATGAGAATGGCTGGTGCCAGGTGTATGTACTGACACCGTTTGCGGAAGATGATCCGCCTCAGGTCGATGATATTTTTGACCTTGCGCTGGCGAATGTGGGAAGTAAGCCGTTTGTCGTTAAGTCGATAACCAGAGAGCTGGATTTCACAAGAAAGATAGAGTGCATCGAGTATAATGAGAATCTTTATAACGAAGATTATGAGATCCCTCCTATCCAGTATGCGACACCGAGCCAAACAGCCCAAAACGTTACAGGGCTGAATGCTTCGCAGATAACGTATGTTACAGAAGACGGGCGGCGGGTATCAAGGCTGTATGCCTCTTGGAACATACCCAGTAACGGCGGCAGGTTTACGGTGCTGATATCTTCTGATGGCGGTAATACCTACAATGTTTTACAGTCACAAATCAGTGCTTCACAAATCGAAACTGATATGACAGCTAATACCGAATACTGGCTCAAAGTTGTTACGGTACTGGGAATAACAAAATCCAGCGGCGTTATTTACGGTCCGATCCCGATAGTGGAAGATAAAAAGCCTCCGGATGTAATCAGCCTAGATACCGAGGTACTGGCCAACGGGACCAGGCGTTATAATTGGAGTTTTGAATATCCTGAGCCTAACGATATTGCAGGATTTAAGTTTAAGTACATTCAGGGTACTACGCCGAACTGGGAAAATGGTTATTTAGTCCAGGAAGGGTTAGTTGTAACTCAGCCTTACGAAACATCTACAGTAAGACAGGGCGAACATACCATAATGATAAAGGCAGTAGATAATGCCGGACAGGAAAGTAAAAATTACGCTGCCTGCGTTGTAGATTTTGGTGAGCCGTTAGAAGAAAACGTTCTTTATACCAAAGATTTTTCGGAAAATAACTGGGGCGAGATAGAAACTGACGGCAGCATAGCAGAAGACGGAACGATTCATTCTAATCAGACCAGCGCCTATTGGAAAAGTAAAACAAATCATTTCTGGCAGGGTAAAAACGTAAATCATTGGGACGGAACATTTTCGTCATTCTATCTTGCGACATCCTTTACGGCGCCAGCCAGCGGCAATTTTTGGTTGAAGTATGATATCCGTGGCTATTCTAATTTAATGTACAAAATCAGGGGAAAAGATAATCTGTACAAACAGTATTCGACAAAAGTAAAAGTTTCAGGCGGGGATGTAATAGACATTCGCTTTGAAACACCGGAAAGCGGGTCAGCAACAGTATTGTATAAGTTGCTGGCAATAATAGATGTTCCTGACCAGCAGGAGCATTTTGAGAATCTTGTTATTCCGGAAGACGGTTTGACATTGCCGATAAAAACGCCGAATTACTACACGACTAGCGTCAGGATAGACAGTGTGCAGGTTGTGGATGGAAAGGGGATTTTCCCGCAGATCGTATCAAAAACGCCGTGCGTAATAAAAATTATCGACAGTACGGGTGCAGCGGTAGCAACTACCGCAGATATCACATGGCAGGGCTTTATAAAAGAGACTGCAGAGGAAAGGAGAGCACAAAAAAATGAGCTTACCTAAGTGTTTGGATTTTTCTAATTACAACAGATACCCATCAGATGAAAACCCTACTACAGATGATGATATACAGACGTTTCTTGAAAATCAGAACCAGCTGATGCAGGTTTTGGTAAGTAGGCTTTGGCAGCCGGAAACACAGCTGGTAGTAGGCCAGGTAATTTATTCACCGTCTATGAAATCCGGTCTTGTAGCGGTAGTAGTAACGGCGGGGAAAACAGGGACGAGTGAGCCGACTTGGGGAACAGATGGAAGTTCTGTAACTGACAGCGGCGCCAGTTATGTTATGCGAAAAAGTGTGATAGCCCCGGCGACTAATGAACAGGCTGAGGCAGGCGAGAGCACTGAAACTTATATAACCCCTGCGAGTATGAAAACCGCTGTTACCGATTGGGCCCCCGTCTATAACAGTGCCGGGCATGTTGTTTTAAAAGACGGTTCGGAATTTTGGATAGAGTAAGGAGAAGCCGCTATGTTTAGGATATTTAAGAATAAAATTTTTCTAACACGAGGAGACAGCGCGATCTTTACTTTGACTATAACCGATGCCAATGGTGATGAATATACACCGGCAGAAGGTGACGAGATCACTTTTACAGTAAAGGCTAATACCGAAACGAGGGATATCCTGATACAGAAGGATGCAAGTTCAGGGAAAATTGAAATACAGCCGGAAGATACAGAAAACCTGGAATATGGGAATTATGTATATGATGTGCAGCTGAAAAAATCTGACGGGTATGTAGATACGATAATAACACCACATGAATTCAGACTTGAAGAAGAGGTGACGTTTTAATGAATCTACAGGGTACTTTACAAGGGGCAAGTTCTGCAAAGGGAAAAATAAGTATACCTTCTGTCCGGGATGGAAGCAGTATAAAGCAATATTCTTCTGTATATGAGTTTCCAAACCGCGGCAGCGTTTCAGCGCTGTATATAGACATAAACAGTAATGCCTGTTACCGCTGGGACGAAGAAAACAGTAAGTATTTTTGTGTAGGCAGAGACTACACTGAAATAAAAATTATAAGTGGAGGCGAAGCATAATGGCGCAAACATTAAAAGTCGAAACTCTGCAAATGAGAAATGACACGGCGGCAAATTGGAACAGTAAGAATCCAGTATTAGCCAAAGGTGAAATGGGCGTAGAGATCGACACTAAAAAATTTAAGTTTGGTGATGGTATAACAAAGTGGCAGGAGCTGAGTTACGCCAGCAGTAATGAATATGATCTTCCTACTGCTACGACAAGTACCTTAGGCGGCGTAAAATCTCAGGCTGCCGGAACAGATAAAGTCGTTGTTGCTTCTGACGGTACGATGTCAGTAAGTGAGGTAACTGCAGCAACGAAGTTGAAAACGGCCAGAAGTATAACGCTTTCCGGTGATGTTAGCGGTTCTGCTTCTTTTGACGGCAGTGCAGCCGTTGCCATACAGGCAAATTTGGGAAACAGCGGTGTTACTGCAGGTACATATACCAAAGTTACGGTTGATGCCAAAGGACGGGTAACAACGGCAACCAATCTTTCTGAAAGCGATATTCCGAATCTGTCTACGAGTAAAATAACCGGGATCGGCACAGCGGCAACTAAAAATGTTGGTTCAGCTGCAGGTAATGTGCCGATGCTGAATGAGAGCGGCAAACTTGATGAATCTATTCTTCCTGCCCTTGCAATTACTGAGCCGCATGTAGTAGACAATGAGGAAGAAATGCTGGCGCTTGAAGCCCAAACGGGTGATGTCGCAGTTAGAACAGACGGAGCTGGAAGCTTTATCTTAAAGCAGTCTCCGGCAAGTGTCTTAGATAACTGGATACAGTTAAGAGGCGCAACAGCAGCAGTATTATCTGTCAACGGAAAAACAGGCGCGGTAACGCTTACTACGAGCGATATCGCCGAGGGAAGCAAATTATATTACACAGATGAACGGGCGACGGCAAACTTTAATACCAACATTGCAAAGACTAAGGTTGAAAGCTTGTCTGACGGTGCATCCTATGTGAAGAATTCTGATACGTTTATACTAAACTGCGGTAATGCATGAGGTGTGAAGAATGGCTAAAGTAACATTGAATATCGAATCTTTGTCATGCAGAAATGATACGGCGGCAAATTGGCAAGCTAAAAACCCGACTTTAGCAAAAGGTGAAATAGGGTTAGAAACAGATACATTCAAAATGAAATTCGGCAATGGTGCTACTGACTGGAACTCTCTGAGCTATATAAATGCAGGTGTTTTTAATTCTTCTGGGCACTTAGTATTTCCTGACGGTTCAGAGCTTTATGTAGAGTGAGGTGTGAACATGGCGACTTTAAGCAAAAAGCTGTACATAAAGAAAAATGGAGAAGCGGCAGTTTCATGTGATATTTATTCAACGGAAGCCGAAGCGGGAAGCCCTAACCTAAAGCTGAAAGTTGATGGTAATACATGTTTTGTTGCTTTGCGTACCGTTGGCGCTGCCGGTACTACTGCAGGAAGGATATACAGGAAATCCGACGGTAAGACTTACGCTATTGCCATAAGCGGTTATCTGACAATAAGTATCGTACAATCCGCCCACCAAACGATAACGGTAACGGCGAACGGAAATAAATATACCAGTTCGGTCACTTTGCCCTATGGTACGGAATATACAGTTTCTATTGCTGCGGATACCGGTTACAATGCCGGCACGTTATCGACTACAGGCGGGACGTTGACTGGCAATATTACGGTGAGTGCTACGGCGGCGACTATAAAGACCTTCAAGGTTACAGTAGTTCAGCCTGCTCATGGCGTGATAACGATAAACGGAAATGGCGGTACAACGTTTACATTCAATTATGGAGCAGCTATTACTTTACTGTGTACGCCAAACAGCGGATATAAATTTACGCAATGGCAAATCACGGGTACTTATTCAATGTATACGGCCGAGGACGGCAGAATGGCAGCTGTATTCGAGAGTGACGCAAAAATCGGCGTGATAATGGAGGAAGAAAATGATTAACTGGTTGATAAAATTACTTGGCGGCGTACCTAAAAGCAAGTACGAAATGCTGGAAAACGAGAACGATTCGCTTAAAAACGAGAACGATTCATTAAAAATGACTATGGCAGAATATGCTAAAGTAACATTTCCTGATTCCGGGGAATATAACTTTAGTGTGAATGGCCAATGTCCTTATGCAATTTTAGTGAAGAAAGGCACTTCTTTACTGATTACCGGTTACAAAGGCGAAGAAAAACTGGAAAAGATTTATTGTCAGGAGGGTTAAAAATGGAAAACAAAGATATTATTGCAGTGAATAGCGTTGGAGATAGTGAAAACCAATGTGTTGCTGGGGGGGACATCAACGCTCGCCTTTACAGACTTATTCTGAAATTGATCTGACTCAAAACCCTATTAAAGTAATAGTCACGGGGGATATTACGGTTAGTGCAGAGTTGGATGGAATAGGTTTGACGATTGGTGAATATACTTACGGTGGAAATCAATGGGAATATGGATATAGTAGTGCTGAATTTGCTGATGGCAAAGTATATGGAAGTATTGAGCCAAATATATTTAAAGGCAGTAAGATTACATCGTTAGCTGTTGGTCAGAGTGTAGATCCTAGTAGTCAAATGATATTACTACATATATTATGGATATCATTTTCTATTGGATTAAGTCAATCTACAATAAAACTTACTATTAATAATTCTACTTATACACTGAACCCAGTAGAAGGGAATACATATTATTATATTGAACTTCCAACGAATGATTCTTCGCTAATATTGTGGATGCAATCACAAGTAGGGAAAACGATACCTGTAATTATTCAATAAAACTGCAAAAATGTAATATTTCTCTGTGAAGAAACGGAGGAATATAAAATGGATTTAACAAGTAACCCAATGAATGTAATAGTAACTGGTAATGTAAGTATCGGTGCAGAATTAGAAGTTATTGTGCCTACAGAAGAAACTTTCTTGATCAACAAAAATATTGAAGCAAATGACATCTTGTATGAGGAAGTATCAATAACTATTCCTGATGGAGTTACTGTATTATATATTTCCAGTCATGCAGAATCTAGCGAGGGTTATGATGATTACGTTACTGTAGAAATAAAAAACCTTTCTAATCAAAAAGAGTGGCGTTATAGATCAGAGGGTTTTAATTTCTATGATCAATGGTATGTCGGAGTAACACCAAACAAAACTTATAAATTATCGTTATACGTAGGCGCAGAATATAATTTGAATGGAGGGTATTTAAAGATTTCTTATTCTCAATCAATTAATCAAAAAACACCGAATGTTACAGATTACTAAAAGTTTGGGAGCATAAAAATAACCCCTACATTGTATTAGTGTAGGGGAAGAAATTTAGCTTTCGTAGTTCGCCAACATTGTACCGCAAAGTTTACAAAAGTCAAATTAATTCAGAAAGGGTGGAGCATCTTGGAGTATATACAAACTCATATAGGTACAACAGTAAGCCTGCTGCTGCAGAGCGGATTACTGGGTATTTTATGGAAAATGTATGCTAAATACCGGGCAGAGATCGAGGAAAGGAACAAGCAGGAAGTAGCACGAGACGATGCTATAAGAAGTTTGCTCCGAACTGAGATCATAAGTATCTATCATAAATCAGAGGAGAAAAGATTTATACCTATCTACAATATGGAAAACATAATGGACATGTATAGGAGTTATAAAGCTCTTGGCGGTAATGGCGCAATTACCGAAATTTACAACAAGGTCCTGCAGTTACCTCAGAATCCTCCGGACGTGGAAAACAGGGGGTGCAATAAGTGTTCGTAAAAATAAAAGGCTGGCTGGAAAAAGGTATGTCAAAATTGCCGGATATAGCGATATCCAGCGGTAATATGTGGCCAATCTATGCAGCGCTGTATCTGCTTTTCGGAACGATATTGCTATACATTGGAACCTGGGTATATTTCACATTCTGGCTGAATAAGGCAGGGCTGCCGGAGCTAAAGGATATAATACTGGTTATATGCGGAGCTCCACTTCTGGGAAGCCTGCTGGCATTAAGCCGTAGGCTTGTAGACCGTAATGGGAATGGCATATCTGACGAAGACGAAAAACAACCCGAAAGAAGACCGCATAATGATTTTAACGGTAGATGAAGCAGTTCAGGTATTAAAGGCTATGCGTAACTGTTTAGACCCTTTACGAATAAAATTTGGCGGTGATTGGCGCAAGGATGAAGCGCTGAAAATGGCTATAGAAAGAATGGAGGTAGAAGAAAATGCAATTACAGTACATAAGATCAAAACAGAGACTATACACAATGGATGATTTAGGCCAGGTAATAAAAGATTATGAATGCCGCAGCGCTATTGTTCCTGGCTATAATGGTGCTGGGCAGGAGAGAGAATCCCTGCCTAATGGAAACTATACGGTAAGCGCAGATTACCCGGGGATGGATTTAGCGGCAGAACAGGGTGCAGCATATGGAACTTTTTATATCCATACCGGTGATTCCAGATATCGTGATATACATGGTGGCGGCAGCGGCCTTGCTGACCCGTTTGCTCCGTATCAGGGCTGGGTTCCCACATATGGATGCCTGAGGATGCAAAACGCAGACGGTGAAGAAGTATCAAGATGGATACTGGATAACGGAAACAGTATGTTATTAGAAGTTGTTGATTAAGGAGGAGTTTTATCATGGAATGGCTATTAGAACAAATCGGCAGATTAACAAATTTTCTCAGCAGTGCTTCGGAAGATATTGAGGATTTCACTGTAAACGTTCAGAACCGTATTGAAAAATACCGTAATAAACAATGCGGGAAAGCGTGTATTTTTGGAATCGTAGTTGGAGCTGTGGCGCTTCTTGTTTTGCAGGCGGTTTTTTCTTAAACTATATTATTAACTGCAGACGGAACAGGAGGTTTAACCGTGTATGAGAAAATATATGATCACCGGTATAGTATTATTTTTGCTGTCCTTGTTATTGCTGTTATTGCCTGGTATATGTTCGGCGGCGAATCGGGAGGATCTACCGGAAACAATAACGATGTCCAGGGAACAGTTCATGGAGTTATGGGAGATAACCGAGAACTCGGAAAATCGCTTGATAAAGCTGTCGGACATATTGGAGCAGCAGAAAAGGAACTCGAACGAGCTGCAGAAGCTAATCAAAGAGCAGAACGTATCCTATCAGAAGGGCAAGAACGAGCTGACACAGGTTCAGGAATTGTTAAAGAACTCCAACAAGACAATAGCAGAGCAAAACAAATCCTTAGAGACATTGAGCTCTCAAATAAAACAGGAGCAAAAGAAAAGTAGGCTAAAACAGATCCAAAAGCTTGGCTGGGGAATTGTCGGAGGAGCAGTAGCAGGAGCAATAATAGCGAGCAGGTGAAACGATGAACCGTACAAACTTGAAAGTTCGTCATATACTGGACGATATACCGACCAAAGAAGAATTTCAGGAAGTAATAGAGAAAGTAAAGCTGACCCCGCGCCAGCTGGAAATACTGGAACTGCGGTTTATACGGCACTTGCTTAATTATGAAATAGCTGACCGTCTCGGGCTATCTGAAAAAACTGTAGTACGGGATCTGCGAAAAAGTTACCGGATGATCCACGAAATACTGAATAAACAAAACTGTGAAAAAGCATTACAAAAATAATAAGGTTGCTGATCTTATTATATGAAAAAGGAAGTCACTGATTTTAGTGGCTTCCTTTAATTTATGAAAAAATAATATTGCTTTAGAATATTGAAAACCTAAAAAAGTGGTGCTAATATATATTTGTATCTAGCGTCAGTTCAGTAAAGGTGTATGATTGATGTCCTACCACAACGGGCAATAGTGTTATCCCAAATCTAACTCTCCACTCATTTACCTTACAGGCTGACGTTAGGCACAAAATCTTAATCCTTGCCCAAAAGTACCAAAATCCCTCGTTGCGTATGCAACGAGGGATTTTGGTATTGATAAGAGTGTTATAAATAAAGTCGTTAGTTTTGATATTCATTTTAGTTTATAAAAAAATAGTATTGCTTTAGGATATTGAAAACCTAAAAAAGTGGTGCTAATATATATTTGAACCTAACGACAGTTTAGTAAAGGTGCAGGTTTAGTTAAAGAAACAGTTTGACTTTTTTAGGAAAGCAGATATAGTTTCTCTTGTTCGGTTGACAACATGCAATAACCTCCAACTCCGACTCGTTTTCTTTTGCTGGCTGGCGTTAGGTACTTCATCCTTTCACCATCCGTTATACAAAAGGCCCTTCTGTTAAGCAGAGAGGGCTTTTTGCTTATCATAAAGAAATAACCGGGGTATATTCCCTGTTATTTAAAAATATGTTTAGTTATGCTATAATAATTTTCGAGATAGTCGGTAATCGGTTTTCCTACTCCAAAAGAGTAGGGGGTGATGCTATGACTGTTTATGAAACCTTATCTTTAATGATAGGTTTTGCAACTCTTATAGTAGTCATTCTCTCATTTCGAAAATAAAATGAGAAAAACCGCATAACCTGCGGTTACACGGCCTTCCGTCAAATTTTTTAATTACGGGGAGAGCCGGTGATCCAATACCGACTATCTCTTTATAGTTATTATACTATTGGTTCATTGAAAAAGTCAAATTCTTCAAGAAGTAAACCCCTTTCGTTAGAATTATCTAACCAAAGGGGTTCACTTCTCTTACGCTCACATAAAATTGTAGGAGTACGGCGCAGCAATACCGTCGTCCCGGTGGATATTATACTATTGGTTTATAGAAAAAGTCAATTAAAAAAAGGAGAAAATTTTATAGAAAATCTTGTGTTTGAGTTAAAGATTTTTTTCATAGTTTATTGAAAATAAAAATATTGATGTGCTAAAATATTAATGCCTAACGCCGGTGGAGTAGACCCTCGAAGTTTAAATATATCGCTCAGACAAGTTCGTGAGAATTCCTCAATCAAATCAAAACCATATGGACATGGATTTTGCAAGCCTGGCGTTAGGCATTAATAAAAAATTTAAGCAGTTATCAAGGATTACTTGATAACTGCTTTTGTTTATGACAGCCCAAACGGGCTGTTTTTTATTGTCTGTTTTATGTCCTTTTATAGTCCTTTTTAGAGAGAAAAATTTATATATAATACAGTAAATCAAAGAGAACGGGGGAGTAAAAGATGTTTAATAATCTCTATGTACCGGGAGTTAATATGTTTCCCAGCCAACAGCAACGACAGGTGCAATATCCTCAACCAATGCAGCCGATGCCAAACTATCAGCAGCAAAATATGATGCAGTCACAGTATAACACACCAGCCATGCCTGCAGTATTAAAAGGGCGGACAGTAGGGAGCTTTGATGAAGTAAAAGCCGCTCAAATAGATTTAGACGGAACATTTACGTATTTTATCTGTCCTGCAGATAATTGTATTTATGCAAAAGCAATAAATATGAATGGTCTGCCCATTGTTCAGACATATCGACTTTCAAAAGAAAATCCGGATGTTCCGAAAAGATATGCTGATGCGGATACTGTTGAAACCCTGCAGCAGAAAGTAGAATCTTTGGAAAGATACTTGAAGGGGGAGAAAGATAATGAATCCAATGCAATTAATACAGATGATCGGGCAAATACAAAACAGTCCGAACCCAATGGCAATCTTCCAGCAAATGTTTGGTAATGATCCGCTGATGCAAAGAGCCATGCAGATGGGGCGCGGTAAAAACCCGCAACAGCTACAGGAAACCGTACGGAATCTGGCCAGACAAAGAGGCATGGATGATCAACAGCTGAATCAACTTCTTTCCCAATTTGGTCTAAGAATCTGATAGCGCGCGTCAGATTTTTAAAATAAAATTTTATGAGGTGAATCAATTATGACTATGGAAGGTGGAGCAGGCGTAGTACCTGTAATGGATTTAAACCGTAATAATTACGGTGACGGTTTTGGTTATGGCGGTGGCGCATGGTTTATGTGGATCATCGTACTGTTTGCCTTGATGGGCGGATGGGGTAATAATCGTAACAATGGACTGGAAAGTGCGTTGACACGTTCCGATCTGGCTAATGGCTTTGATGCCCAGGATATCAAGAATGGTATCCGTGGTGTTCAAAACGGTTTGTGTGACGGGTTCTATGCTCAGAACACGACTATGCTTAATGGCTTTAGCACTATCGGTGCAGCTATTGCAGAAAACCGTTTTGCTGCACAGCAATGTTGCTGTGAAACTAATCGCAATATTGATGCAGTACGTGCAGAAAATTATCGTAATACCTGCGAGATTACCAATGCTATTCATGCAGAGGGCGAAGCTACCCGCGCACTGATCAATGCAAACACTATGCAGGATTTGCGGGATAAACTGGCTGACAGAGATAGAGATTTGCAAACTGCAAACTTCCAACTGAGCCAGCAAGCTCAAAGTGCTAATATTATCAGCACTTTACGTCCGTTTCCCCAACCTGCTTACATCACCTGCAGCCCTTATACTGCAGCCAATAACTGCGGCTGTGGCTGCTAAGTAAAGTGCATTAATTGCACCAAAGAAAGAGGGCGGTGCAAACCGTCCTCTTTGATTATATTGATGAAAGGAACTGATAAAAATGGCATGTAATTGCAATCAAAGGCCTGCGCTGACCGCGGTAACAGTAGCAGATCAAACAGTAGTAGCAGAAGGCTTTTTAGATTTTAATACCAATAGTGTACGAAACGGATGTTCTGTAGTTCATGTTGCTGGCAGCAACAGCATAACGCTTGCTTCTGATGGATTATATCTAGTAACATTCAATGGCAATGTAACACCTGCAGCGGCAGGAGATATAACCTTGCAGTTAATTAGCAACGGCACTGCTGTTCCGGGTGCTGAGGCTACTATTACAGGTGCGGCGGCAGATATTTATAATATCAGTTTTAGCACGTTAGTTAAAGAACTCCCTTCCTGCTATGCAATAGATAATACTACCGTACTGCAGGTTCAATCAAGTGCGGCAGCGACAGTAAATAATGCCAGCATTACGATCATAAAAGTGGCGTAGGCGGTGAAAGACTATGCATAAGTATCTGGAATACTTTGAAAAAATCGTCGGGAATGAAACGAAGGAAAAAGAGCTGAAAAATATAGTAAGCGAAACAATGGAGAAAATTCGTAGACATTGCCCGGAAGAATTTTACTGTGCTATGTATAAGGTACACTGCCTGGCCTATGGTCCGCATTTTGATGAAGAACTGGCGAAAAAAGCCGTTTCTGCAATGCGTAATGTAGACGGGACAACTGGTGAGCATTGGTCAATGGAAAAAACCAATCCTTTGGCAGAACAGAATGGTATAAAGGAGAAAGCTGACTTTTATTATACTATGAATATGCTTTACAGTGATTTCTCTGATGTTCTGGGCAGTGAAGCAAGTACCTATGTAAAAATGGCAAAGGCTTATATGCATGATCCTGATGCTCCGGAAGGAAAGGTATTTGATATCTGGCTTGCTCAGATGAAAAGAGAAGATAAATAAAAAATAGATAGGCTTTTGCCTATCTATTTTTTATTAGCTTGCTTGTGTAAAAATAAAAGTTTCTTCAAAATAATACGGGTAAAACCTCAGTCTGTTCGTAACGACTCCGCTATTGTCCACCAATTGAAAATGTAGAATCCATGCAGACTTTACGGTTTGCATGGATTTTTTGTTTTGAAAATAAATGGGTTGGCATTGAAAGTTGAATGGCAAAAATATAAAATTATCGTAATAAAGGCAGGCTTCCAGTAAGTTTAGCAACCTTCTTTTTTGAGCCGCAGATTGCAAGACCAAAATATTTTAAAGCGCTTTCCGGTACTTGAGTCATTTTTTGAGTAAAATCATCATAAGTTTTACAGCTCTGCGCTAAATCAGAAAAATCAACAACGAGCAGGTCATGAAAATCGTCTTGATAGAGTTGTTCCCTGATATATTTAAGTTTTTCTGCAGAGCTTTTCAAGACAGGAACAGGGAATTTTATAATGCCGAGATGACTCTTTTCTGTCTGATCGCTTACATCAGGACCGACTGCTTCAGGCATGGTTTTGCCTAGGGTTATCCCCAATATCACAGCAGTATTTGCAATAATTCCTAACGGCAGCGCTTCGTCAACGACGATGACACATTTTTCATTTTGCAGATTCATAATAAGCCTCTTTTCTATACAATGTTTTATAAGCTCCAAGCATTACAAAACTATTGTAACGATAAAGTAAAGAGGTGTCTTGTAGAATATTGGCAATGACCAAAATATTGCGTTGATATATTAGAATAGTGATTATAAAAACTAAAAATTTGACGACGCTAAAAAACAGGGAGCACGATTTGTCTTAAGTCTCTTTATAGCCATCTGCCAAAAGATCAAGTTTACCCGTATGGGGGTCAATGATAAGTCCGTGGATAGGTATATCATTGGGAATAAAAGGATTTGCCTTAAGTTTTTTAATGACTGTAAGTACATTTTTGGCGGGGTCGGTGTAAGGATCAAGCCAAACTTGAAAATCTTTTTCAATCAGTTTTAATTGCTGCTCTGAGACGCCTCTGCTTCTCATATTATGTAATATGTCTTTTGATGATGTCAGAGCGACACCGCAATCATAATGTCCGACTATGAAAATTTCTTTGATATCAAAAACATAGATGGTTAGCAAAAGACTTTTTACGGTTTCTCCCATTTCTCCGATTAAAGAGGTTCCGGCATTTTGAATTATTTTTGCATCGCCTCGGTGGATGCCCAGTGCTTTGTTGATCAGTTCAACAAGTCTGGTGTCCATACAAGTGAGCAGGGCAAACTTTTTCTGCGGATATTTGGATATTTCTTTTGTATACTTGTTATTTACCAAAAATTCATGGTTGTTTGTCAATATCTCTTGTAGCAGCGTTGCCATTTTATCGCATCCCCTCGGTTTTTGCACTTTTTTAAATGAAGTGTATTTTATTTAAGATTATCAGTGAAATTATCATATTTTTATTTTATCATTTATCAACTGTTTTTGAAATGAAAGATATTTAGTAAGGTTTTGTTTACATTTGTCTATACAGAAGTGGAATTATTAAAATACGTGCATTATTGTACTTAGCATAGAAATATAAAACACCGCAGATTTCTGCGGTGTTTTATATTTTAATTATCAATAGATTATTTTGCAGTATTTTTAGTTATCTGCAACAAGTAATTTTTCATAGTTTTCCAGCTGCATAGGACGGTAAAAATAAAATCCCTGCGAATATTTACAGCCAATTTCCTGTAGTGTTATGGATTGTGCCTGTGTTTCAACACCTTCACAGATTACCTGCATACCAAGCTCTCCGGCCATATGGATTACGTTGCCGACAACTATTTTTTCACGCATACCTGTAACTCCGTGGCTTACAAAGCTGCGGTCTAGTTTTAAAACATCTGCAGTCAGTTGCTGTAATTGACCTAAAGATGAATAACCGGAGCCGAAATCGTCAATGGCTATTTTGAATTGCATTTCTTTAAGTATCTGAAAAACCTCTGCAATAGTCGTTGATTCTTCCAATAGGACACTTTCGGTTATTTCCAATTCTAAAAGATGGTGCGGAACATTCCAACGGTCAGCGATTTCACAGATTCGTGCAGGGAAATCACTTTGTTGAAAATGTAGTCTTGAAAAATTGCAGGAAACAGGGAAAAGCGGATAGCCTTTTTCTGACCAAGTGCGCATTGTTTTACAAACTTCTTCAAACAGCCACAAGTCAACTTTTTTAACCATACCGTTTTTCTCAAAGATAGGGATAAATACGCCTGGCATCAGAAAACCTTTGTCAGGATGGTTCCAGCGAATTAAAGCTTCGCTTCCTATAATGGAGCCATCTTTCATAGAAACCTTGGGCTGATAATAGACTACAAATTCATTTTCCTGCAGAGCCTGATCTAAGCGGCTTTCCAACTGTTGTGCTAAAAGTGCCTGAGCACGCATTTTTTCATCATATAAAACAATAAAACTGCCTGGAGTATCTTTTGCGTAGCGTCTTGAATAATTGGCTAAATCAAGTTTTTGATGAAGGTCAATAGTAGCATTTTTTTCAATCAGACAAACACCAAATACGAAATCAATTTTATAAGGAATATCGGTTTTCGCTTTACGCCAGCAATTCAGCTTTTTAACAAAGTTTTGCATGCGTTTGTCTAAGTGTTCCCAGCAATTATACTTTAGCAGGAGAGCAAAATGGTCGGAGGATATCCTTCCGCAGAATTCATCATCTTCCAGGATTTCCTGTAATATTTTACCGCTGGCTTGCAGTACCTGATCACCCGTAGCAAAACCAAAGTTATCGTTGATAAATTTAAACTGACAAATATCACTGTAGAGTAAAACAAATGACTGCTGTTTTTTGGGGGTATTATTTTCTTCCTTCTTTTTCCAGAAACCATTATAAAGTACAACAAAAGACTGTTGTTTGGAGGGAGTGTTATTTTCTTCCCATTTCTGATAGAATCCGTTCATATTATAAAGACCGGTCAGTTCATCCTTATACAGCAGATCCTGAATACGGCGGTTACTGCGTAAAGCGTTTCTTAAATTACTGCCTATCAGCAGAATTATTATGCTCAGGACCAGTATCACAATACAGCCTACCTGCCAAAGATGCTGCTCAATAAATTCCAGCATACTGACTTCTTTGGTATTGGCAGAATGCGTTACAAGATAGGCGTCTACCTGCTCTGTAGGAAGATATTGGATACACTTATTAATGATCGAAAACAACTTCGGATCGCCCGACGCAGATAATCCTACACACATTTCATTGATTGGCTGAGCTAAGGTTATAGTGCGCATACCCTGGTAAGCTGATCTGCTTAGATAAGCGCCGGCAACATGAGTGTTTGTACAGGCAGCATCAGCTTTATTGTGCAAAACTGCGTTAAGACAGTCTTCGATAGAAGGATAGTATTTGAAGGTATAATATGGATTTGCTGCCTTGATAGCTTCAGAAAGCTGATACCCTTGAGGCAAAGCAATTACTTCCAATTTATCTGAATCGTATCTGGTGATCATTGAGGTAGGTGCACGTAGATAATAAAGTGTGGAATTGATATTGTTTCTACCGTCCCAAAGGTAATCACCGTCAGATAAAGCCAAAGCAGATATTTTCCCCTGCTGTAAAAGTTGCAGAGCTTCAGTTTGATTATGTGCTTCAAATTCAAAACGCAGACCGCTGTTTTTGGCAATAAATTCAAAAATATCTGCAGTTACGCCAGTAATTTGCCCGCTTTTTTTACTCTGGTATGTTAAAGGCGCAAAAGAAGGGTCATAAGATACTAATATCGGTGCAGCCTGTTTTATATATTGGAGTTCTTCTTTAGTAAAAACAGGCTTTTGGTTAACGCTTGGGGCAAGATACTTATCATACAAATCCCGGCTGTAACCAGGATTAGCCAATAGAATATTATTCATGGCCTTGTTGATTTCAGACAGTAACTCGGGATTTGTCTTGGTTACGGCAAAATATAAAGGACTGGGAGAAAACTGGGCTACACTGCGGAAAGTACTGTTTTTTCCAAGGTGGGTAATGGCAACACCGTCCAGTGTACCATTATCAAGTGCCTCTAAAAGTACACTTGTTTCGTCATAATCAATAATATTTAAAACAAGATTATGCTCACGGCAAAAACTTTTAAACCTTTCGCCGTCTACTCCGCCGCGGATAATGCCGACATTCATGCCCTGGAAAGCTTTAAAATCTTCATAATCATAGCGTGGATCATTCATACGAACGTTTAGGGTAGTATAAATACTGCACATTGGTTGGCCGGAAAAGAAAATTTCCTCTGCCCGCTGTTCTGAATGATAAACTGCCGGCAGCAGATCGATTTCACCTTTAACCAGCATATCATATGCAGCATTCCAGCTTGCAATATCAACCATTTCGAAAGGAAGTCCTGATTGTTTGGAAATTTTTTGTAGATATTCAATATTATATCCGCTATATTCTCCGCTTTGACTTTTGGACATATAGTCGCCGTCCTCATAATAGCCTACTTTAATAGGACTTGCATCTGCGGCTGCGGATAGTGGTGGCAGCACCAGAACAAACAATAACATGACTGTAAAAAATAAAGCTATTGTTTGTTTGATCTTGGTATTCATATATATACCTCGCCCATAATTACCTAATTTTTACTGCAATAAGATTAAAATAATTTGTTATAATATAAATATTGTATCATTAATAATAGAAATTTTCTATATTTTGTTATGGTTTTATAGTATAAAAATATATTAGTTTTTTTATAGTGGTTTGTTAGCTTTTAGTAAGTGATTATAGAAATTGACAAACGATTTGGAACGGGCAATAGAAGCTTGCAGCATAAATCAGAAAAGTCTGCAGTTAAAATAAATAGAATCAGCACATAATCTCTGATAGTCTTTTGATTAAAATATAAATTCTAATAAATGTATAATAAAATACATATAATTTAATTATTTTTAATATTATTATTCGAAATAATTGCTTTTTTGAATCATTAGTAGGATAATAGATTAAAATAGAAACTAAAATTTATAATAGGTATTATTATGACTGGAAGAGTGGGGAGATGGACAGGGGTGAAAAAAGAAGTTGTAATTATGCTTTATGTCTTGTCTCAGACTATCGGATGTTATGCTGCTAACCAGCTTCCAAGCAGTGACGTCCAGCAGAATGGGATGTCTGATAATATGCTTAATAATCAGCGTGTCGTTGTACATAAAGATGATATTTCGGAACATGCGGAAAAATCGCAGTCGATGGTGTATGTTAAAAGATTCCAACTTGATGTTAGTGGAATAGAGGAGCGTTTGCCCCCCCCCAAGGCACTTTTGGAAAAATACAGTGGACGCAATTTGGCTGTTAACGATTTGCAGCAGTTGACGAAAGCTTTATCTGTCTATTACAGAAAACAGGGATATCCTGTGGCAACTGCATTTTTACCTCGGCAGGATATTGTGGCTGGTATTGTAACAATTAAGGTTTTTCCTGGGGTATTGGATAAGTTAAGAGTGAAAAATTCTACAAGTCTGGAAGATCGTTTTGTGGAAGGGTTTTTAAAAAATTTATATGCTGGGATGCAGTTACGCAGTGATATTTTAGAAATGACGCTGAATAATCTGAATGCATTGCCCGGTGTGCAGGCCAAAGGTGTTTTAGAGCCTGGTGATAAGATTGGCAGCAGCAGTTTAACAATTGTTTTAGAGGCATCGCCAATTGTGGAAGGCGCTGTTTATACTGACAATTATGGCGGTAAATATTCTGGACGTTACCGTTACGGAATGCAGGTCATTGTTAATGAGCCGCTGCGCAGCGGAGACAGGTTTGTTATCGGCGGGATGCTTAGTAATGAGAAGATGAAAAATTATAATTTAGGCTATGAAACAGCAGTTAATAGAACGGGAGGTCGTTTAGGTATCAGCTGCGCGGAGTCGGATTATACTTTAGGGGATTATTTTACGCAGGCAGGTGCTGTAGGAACGGCTAAAACGGTGAGCCTATATGGTTCGCAGCCTTTAAGCGGCAGGAAATCAGGAAATTTACGGTTGATTTACGGCTATGAGCATAACCGTTTGAATGATGAACTGCGTGTTTTTGATTATACGGCACGTAAAAGCAGTGATGTGTTTCATCTTGGACTGACTGGAAGTCTGCAAAGTGCTGTTAGTTATAGTGGTTACAGTGCTGTCTTACGTGCCGGTAATTTAAAGCTGCGCAGCGGGGAAGCTCAGGCTGCTGATGAATTCAGCAGGACGGAAGGCGGCTTTAACCGCTTTAATTTTGATGTTAATCATGTCAGTAAATTAAGCAAAGTGACACAGTTCTATATTTTTGCACATGGACAGCTAGCAAACCGCAATCTAGACAGCAGTGAACAGTTTTATCTGGGGGGTGCTGATGCGGTGCGAGCCTATCCGCAGGGTGAAGCAGGCGGTGACAGCGGTTATCAGGCAACGGCAGAATTAAGGTATCAAACTCCGGTCAAAGGTATGAGTATGACGTTGTTTGCTGATGTAGGTGAGGTTTTGGCACGAAAGGACGGAGATACCTCCGATCCGCATCGCAGGCTGGCAGGTTGGGGTATTGGCGCAGTTTATAGCTTGGATCGCAGCTTGTACGCAAGACTGGATTATGCACGCAAGATAAAGGGTGAATCTTATCGCAGTGAGGCGGAAGATAAAAACGGCAGGTTATGGTTCAGGTTATACAAATTGTTTTAAGAATATCGTGAGCGGAAAAGAGCGGATTAAGATGAAAAACAGGCAGAGACTAGGGAAAACAACGGTCGCTATAGTAGTTAGCACTTTGGCTTTTTCTAATTGCGCATGGGGATTGCCACAGGGTGGGACGGTAGTTACTGGTAACGGCAGTTATACGTCCAGCGGTAATCAGATGGATATTACCGGTACAGGCAATGTGTCGGTCAAGTGGGATAGTTTTAATGTTGCTGCTGGAGAAACGGTAAATTTTAAGAATATGAACGCTATTTTGAATTATGTTACCGGCAGACAGGGCAGTGATATTTTTGGCGCTTTGAATGGACAAGGGGTACATGTTTTTTTGATCAATCCCAATGGGATTTTGTTTGGTAAAACGGCACAGGTAAATGTTGGTTCGCTGACGGCTTCTACTAAGAGCTTATCTGATGTCGATGCAGCTTTACAAAATTTTAAAAACAGCGCTGGTATCAGTGATTTTGGGATAGCGGGAACTGCTGAGCTTGTCAATATGGGTAAACTGGAAGCAGACACACTGCGTTTTGAGGGCAGCCGTATCGTTTTAGATACTGATAATATAAAATTGGGCGGAGATGATTTTGACGGCAGCAATGCTGTTATTAACGGAGATTTTGCCAATGGTAACGTTGTGTTGGGGTATACCGCTCATGATGCTAACGGTTATGCAGGTAAGGATAAAAATTTTGATATCAATGGCGGAGCTCAGAGTGTAAAAGGTTATATGTGGGTGACAAATGCTGAGCAGCTGCAGGACATTAATACTAATCTAAGCGGCAATTATGCTTTAAAAAATGATATTGATGCTAGCAGCATTAATAGTTTTATACCCATCAGCGCTGACAGTACGTTTAAAGGAACCTTTGACGGTCTGGAGAATGAGATAAAAAATGTAATTGTAAATGGTGGAAATGGAAGCTACAAAGGGTTGTTCGGACAAACTGCAAGTGGCAGTGTAATCAGAAATCTTACTTTATCCAATTGTAATATTAGTGGATACCAGGCTGTTGGAGCAGTTGTAGGTCAGAATAACGGGTTAATTGAAAATGTTGCAGTAAGTGGTATTGTTTCAGGAACAAGTAAATATACCGGAGGTATTGTTGGCATTAATGCAGGAATAATAAAGAATGCTGAAGTTGATATAACAGTAAATAATACTAGCGGCGGTTATTCCGGCGGCATTACAGGGTATAATTATAAGGGTCTTGGGGAGATTGATGGTATAGTTGGCAAGATAAAAGTTATTAATAGTACGGGTGGTTATACAGGGGGCATAGTTGGCTATAATGCTGGAAGTGTTAAAAATGTAGATGCAGAAATTGATTTGACTGGCGGCGGTGTTGGGATAGGTGGTATTGCTGGACAAAATACTTCTACAGGTACTATTGATGGAATTTTACTAAAAGGAAAAATTGATGCTGGAAATAATAGTGCTGTAGGTGGTATTGCCGGAGCTAATACAGGTATTATAAATAGTGTCCATAACTATGCTTCTGTTAGTGGCAATAGTACTGTTGGAGGAATTGTTGGACAGAATAATGGGAATATCTCTGACGGTATCAATGATGGAAGTATTAAGGGAAATGAACTTGTCGGCGGGATTTGTGGACAAAATAAAGTAAATGGTTATGTATATAATATTGAAAATAGAGGTTTTGTAGGCGGAGCTCGTGAAGTAGGCGGAGCTATTGGTGAAAATAACGGAACTGTGAGCAAAGCGCTTAATAAAGGAAGTGTTTTTGTAACCGATGGTGTGAGTGTTGGTTCAAGCTATTATATTGGTGGTGTACTAGGTTATAATGATGCTGAAGGTTCCAACTATGTCAGTGAATTAAAAAATGAAGGTACAGTAAAAGGTTATAGTTATGTCGGCGGTGTTATTGGCTGTAATGCTTCTGGACAAATAATTGTCGATGCCATCAACAATGGTAACATTAGCGGATTAGATAGTGTTGGGGGAATTTTAGGATATTATTATTGTGATGATGATATGCTTTTAGAGAATACCAATAATTCAGGGACAATAACAGGAAGAACAGCAGTAGGCGGTATTGTTGGTATGGGGGGCGGCGTGTCTATGTCAGGACCTCCCAGTGCCGGTATTGGATGTGTATCTGTCAGTAGGGCTGAAAACAGTGGTGCTGTTAGCGGTAGCGGTAATAGTGTTGGTGGGATTATAGGAGTAGGTACATCTTCTAAAAGCATTGATAATGTGTTAAATACAGGTACAGTCCAAGGCAGGGACCAGGTAGGCGGAATTATTGGTAATTCTGTTGAAGGGATAGTAGAGAATGCACTGAATTTAGGGCAGGTCATTGCTACAGACGGTAATGCACAGTATTGTGGTGGGATAGTAGGATGGGGACCAGGTGCAATTGTTTCTGATAAGGCTGTTTATGCGACGACCGATAAAGATGGCAATACTTACGATATTTCTAAGTATAACGACAAAGGTGTTGGCAAGGCTTATGCAGATATCTTTCCGGCACCGCCACTACCGCCTGATCCACCAGAACTGTCTGAAGATGAGCATGATATTACTAAACTGCCTGAATTTGAGGATAATTATCATAGTAGCAGCTCTGCTGTAACTTCTGAGCTGCATACCCCTGTAATAATAAATCCAAGTGGTGAAAACACGAATATTGGTGTCGGAACAATTGAAATACATAACAGTGATGACAGCCTGAATGCAAGTGGTTCTGGCAGCAGTTTTAGTGCTGGTTTCGAGAATATTTTAGATGGTGCCGGTCAGGAAGAACAAGCTGACAGCAATTCTCGCAGTTCCGATACAGGCGATGTGCAAGGTAGTCAGATGGATAATCTGGCTGGTGGTAACGATACTGATTTGAGTATGTCTTCTGATAGTGATACCGAAGATCAGGACGAATAGAATAACGAAGAAAAGTAATTAAAAACTCACATCTTCCGGGGTGTGAGTTTTTAATTACTCGTAATTCGCATATTGCTTTTCTGAAAACCACTTATTTGTACGGTGAGTACTAATAAGTAGAACTATAGCTATAACAAGCCGTAATTTTATATAAAATATATAATTATTTCATATAAATAGCAAAATATTTGAAATATAAAAAATAATAAAATTCATTAATTTTAAGTGCATTTACATATTTAAAGACATATAATTTCTTTGCATGTATAATTTTATTTTGTATAAATGAGTAATATAGTGCACGTATGTGCTGTATTTTATACAGCAAATGCATTTTTTTTGTAAGATAATAAGTATAAAACTAATATCTATAAAAGTTTAATTGTTAAGGTGAAAAAAGTCATGTTTGCTGAGAAATATAGAAGTATAGGCTTAAATATTTTATATTACAGAAGACTGAAAGGTTTAAGTCAGGAAGCATTGTCTATTAAAGCCGGTTTGACCCGTTCCTATATATCAAAAATAGAACGTGGTGCTGCCAGATGCGGTTTGGAAGTATTTTTTCTTATTGCACAGGCACTTGAGGTAGATCCGGCTGAACTTATCAGCGATCTGCCGCCAGGAACAGAATCGGCGCAAAAATAAATTTATTTAGTAACAGGTGATGAAGGAGGTATCTTTATGAATCCCGATTATAAGGAAATTGGTAAGAATATCAGGTTAATGCGTATCAGACACGGTATCAGTCAAAGTGAACTTGCTCAGCGTTTAGATGTTTCGCAGACGCATATGAGCAACCTTGAGCACGGCCGCGTCAGTGTCAGTCTGAGGGTATTGCTACGTTTGGCGCATTTCTTTAAGTGCAGTGTAGATACGCTGCTTGGCAGTGTTTTACAGGGACATGTTGTACCGGAAGTAAATAATGACGGTTACGATATTGAGGATCTGGCTTTGTTGCTGAAGGTTTTGAAACAAAAAAGAGTAGAAGTGATGTAAACAAAATACGAAAGGCTGCCGCAGTTTTTAATTGCGGCAGCCTTTTTTATGATAATTATTTGCATTGCAGCCATTCGCTGATGACGGCAAATAATTCTTCTAGATGAAACGGTTTGGTAATATGAGCATTCATTCCTGCTTCACGTTCTTTTTTGATGTCATCCAGGAAGGCATTGGCAGTCATAGCAACGATCGGTAGGCTCTTTACATCCTTGCGTGATAGTTTGCGGATTGCTTTGGTTGCATCGTACCCATTGAGTTTAGGCATTTGTACATCCATGAAAACAAGATCGTAATGGTTTTCAGGTGCCTGAGCAATTTTTGTCAGTGCTGCAGCACCGTCAGTGGCCTCTTCTATCATGGCACCGGTCATACCAATCAACTCACAGGCGATTTCCATATTGAGCGGATTGTCTTCAACAAGAAGTATCCGCTTGCCGCTGCAGTTAGGTTCATTAGCAGCAGATGGCAGCAGATGCTGTGTTCTGGTTGTGTTTGTCTGATGCATTTTGTTGAGTACCTGTGCAAGGTTAGTAGCAAACAGAGGCAGAATCAGGAGTGCGTCAAAAGAATAGTCTTTAATGGTCTGGCTGAGATCGGAAAAGGTGATTGCCAAAGCTATCTTTAATGTTGATGACAGTTGGCGTAATCCGTTTAACATTGTTTCCAGATCCAGCTGTGGGTTATAGACTATGATTGCTGTCGTATAGTCACTGCTTGTTTTTATGGCAGCTGCTAGTTTGTTATTTGCTTCTTTAAGACTGTGTACTGCTTGACCGGTAATTTGCAGTTGCTGTAGCTGCTGCAGGATATTAGAGGCATAAGTTTGATCATGGTCGATGACCAGGGCCTGCAGTTCGGAATGAATGGCAGAAACCGGGACGGGCTGCTTGTCAGCCAGCTTCAGTGGCAGGGTGACTGTAAAGGTGGTTCCAGAGCCTGCAGCACTGGTGACTTCAATAGTACCACCCATCAAATCAACAATATTTTTAGTGATAGCCATACCCAGGCCTGTGCCTTCAATACTATCAGTATTTGAGGTTTGGGAACGTTCGAAGGGAGTGAACAGGTGCGGCAGAAATTCCTGGTCCATGCCAATGCCGTTATCGCTGAAAACAAAACGAAAGTGTCCATACCCTGTTGGCGCCAGCGTTAATTGCTTGATCTCGAGTTTGAGCTTTCCTCCTCGAGGCGTAAATTTGATAGAATTGCTGAGGATATTAGTGAAGATTTGATTAAGGCGTACAGTGTCACCCAGCAGATATTCGTCACTGATATTATATGTCTCTACATGCAGTTCGTGCTGGTGTTCTTTTAACTGTGGATTGATGAGTGAGATCAGATTGTGAATAAGCTCAGCCAGATTGAGCGGCGATTCCTTAAGTGATAATTTGCCGCTTTCGATCTTAGACATATCGAGAATATCATTTATGAGCTCTAAAAGATGATTGGAAGCCAGCTCGATTTTGCTGAGGCAGCTGTTAATACGAACAGGATCGTGCAGGTATTGCTGCGCGATTGTAGTCATACCGATGATGGCGTTCATTGGAGTACGGATATCGTGGCTCATATTTGACAAAAAAGCGCTTTTGGCGGTATTGGCCTTTTCGGCAGAAAGCAGGGCAGCTTTTAATGCCTGCTGTTGTCTTTCGTAGGCCAGTTTTTGTGTATGGATATTCCGGAAAGCGATAACGCAGCCTGTGATAGTTCCTTCGGTATTTTTAATGGCCTGAGCTTCCAGACGTACCCATTCGTATTTGTCGTTGGCAAAACGCCGCAGCAACTCTATTTCGACAGAGTTTTTATTGTTTTGAGTCAATGTTGTATAAATATTTTCTAAAGCAAAAGCCTCTGATAACTGTTTGCGGAATTTCACATGAACAAAATTATTGACGAAGGTAGTCCAGGCTTCGGTATGATCTTCTAATCCTTTCAGCATATTGGCAGTGATGATTTCGGTAAGCCGCAGAATATAAAATCTATGTTCCTGCAGGTCGACATAATATACTGCATAGTACATTTCAGCCAGCGCATTGGCGATATTATGATGGCGCATTCTGTCGGCGCTGAGTAATGCAAGTTCATGTTCCTGCTGTTTTTTATCGTCGATGTTACGCAGCAGCAGCATGATTTTTTCGCCTTCGATTGTAGATATCCTGGTACTGTAATAGGTATAATAGTGAAGTTTTTTGTTTTTATCCCAAATACGCAGTTCACCTTCGGCATAGGTTTGTCTGCTGTAAAGTTTGGCATCAAAGATGCCTGACAGAAGCGCTTTATCACTGTCCAGCAGCTGTTGGTGGAATTGGGCATAGAAATCACGGTAACGGCCACGTTTTTGCAGCGAGAGTATCTCTTCCGAATAATGGATACAGTTATAACCCTGATGCTCCATATCGACGCTGATTGCCAGTGCATACATATGCGCAACTGCCATTTTGGCAGTTTTTTCACTGAGTGAATGTTCGACTTTCTGGGTCAGGTCTTCAAAGGCCAGTACCGCATAAGGATAAGCGTCAGAGTAGCCTGGTGCCGGAATGATCTTGACACTGAGCCAAAACCCCTGCTTATTTTTAAAAATATGCTCAATCCGGTTATTATCGTTGGCAAACTGGTCAATGATGTAGGTGCTGTTGGTAATTTTTAAGAGTGTCTGCTGCCATTTAGGGTCTACAAATTCGTTTACATACATAGAAAACTGTTTATCATAGCATTCTTCCATATGTACGATTTTTTTTAACTGTTCTGGCACACGCAAGCCGCGTAAAGTGTTATTACTTAGATTAACAAGGTAAACTGCATAATATTCTTCACTTAACTGAGCGATCCAGGCGGTCTGTTCGCGTTGGCTCAACTCAAATTGTTTTTGTTTTTCAATATTGCGGTAGCACCATAATACTTTCAGGTACACGGTTTGAGCATCAATAGTAGATACGAGATGAGTTTCAATCCATTCAAAGCTATCTGGCGCAACAAGACGGCGCAGTTCGCCAACGATATGCATATTTTCCTGCGGCATATTCTGACGCAGGCTCTTTGTTGAAGTCAGTTCCCAGAATTTCTGCCGGTCTTCAGGATGGATAAGCATTTTACCGTAAAGATCATTGGCCTGAGTAAAGTCGCCGGCATGAGGAAATGCCGAAGCACAAGGGCCGAGCTTCGGAGAAATATAACGGTCGTCGACAAGATCAATAACTACATATTCGTCAAAGAGAACATCGATGCCCTGCAGGAGATCTTTGGAATGGTCGTGCCTGATCTTGACTTCGCCGGCAAAAATATGAGGTGTGACAGAGATTGCTAAGGCAGGAATCTGTCTGCCCTCATCGTCCCAAAGAGTTCTTTTCACTCGGACATCTACGTTGCTTCCTAAAATAGATTTTTCAGCAAAATACTGATAATCACCCTGATGAAAATTGACGGCATCAAAGCTGAGAGTGTCAGGATGATAGAATACACCTCTCCTGAAACCTGCTTTTGCAGCAGTCTGATTGCAGTAAAGTATCTGCAGAGTTGACTGATCTACGACGAATAATGTTAGATTACTGATATCGTTGATAAGTTTGAGGACGTTTCTTTCGGAATTCATTATAAATACCTTCCGTATCCTTTATAATTGAAGGAAAACTTTTATAAACTAATTATAATATAAAAATATAATAAAGTGAAACAAATATTGTGGTGATTATTACAATTAAAACAAACTCCCTGGACATATTTGCCCAGGGAGTTTGTTTTAATTTTCAGCAGTACCTAATATTTCGTTGGCTAAGGCAGAAAGGCTTTTGTGATCCAACTCAGCAAAGAACAATTGTCGGGAAGGATGGGGTGTCATTTTTTTGGACAAAGCGGCGTTGTATTCGGCGCCGCGCTTAAAGTCTGTTTGCTGGCATTCCAGCTCGCTTTGGCAATCTGCAAAAAGTCCGGCGCCTTTTTCTGTATTGACGAGGACCAGCGTAACACCCTTATCGTCATCAAAAATCGGGAAATGCTTATTGACGCCCCAATAGTCGGCTATCGTCAGATCAGCCAGGCTGTGTTTATTGTTAAAAGCGCAGTCGGAACAGGAAGGGCGAGTACTGACATTATTCAGGAATAAACGCATATATGGACCGCGGCGTTTATGTGTTGCAAAGATATGGTTTTCAGTTTGAAAAACGATATTAAAGCGTTTCCAACCGGGAGTTTTATCGCGGAAATTGACTTTTATTACCGGTGATGACGAAAGCTCGGTGACTTCGTCCAGTCGTTTCTGGTAGACTTTGGGACTGGGAACCCCATGGCAGACTACGTCAATGGTATAAAGCCTTTCATAGTCTTTACGCAGATATCCTTTCAAGCCTCCGATCTGGCACGGCGTACCGCTGAATAAAACAGTATGGCCTGCCTGAAGCAGTTTTTCGGCGTCCTGGTAGGTAGTGCTGATATCGCTTTGTACATATTTGGAACCGCGTAATTTATTCATTGCATTGACGCTTGTGACAGCGATATGTCTAACGTGCCAGTTGTCGTCAAAGGCCGCCCCGAAGACTGTCCCCTGACGTCCCAGGATTTTTTCGGCAGCGAGGGAGAAAAAACCGCCGCTGGAGCTGACAAAGCGAACGGCTTCGTTTTTATTTTTACAGCCGATAACAGCTAAAATCTCATGAGGTTGAGGTTTGTGCAGCAGAGGACAAACGCGTTCACACAAACCGCAGTGGATACATTTGTCAGTATCGACCAGCGGATAATTGAAGCCTTCTTCGTCTGGTGCCATAGTGATGCAGGAGGTCACGCAGCGACTGGCACAGGCTCCGCAGCCGCAGCAGTCGGTTTTGTTGGTAATGGTAATCATAATTTCACCTTCTTAAACAATTTTTGAAGCTTAGGAATGCTGTGAAAAATAGTTTAAAAACAGTTGGGCGACATTGGAAAGTGGACGTCCTTTAACAATAGATAGCGTTTTATTAAGGAATAGTCTGTCATCGCGGATGATCTTGCAAATCAGATCGTTGTCAAAAATTTCACCCGGTGAAGCCGGTACGACGGCGATGCCGGCATTTTCTTTTGCCCAGGCTATTGTAGACAGTTTAGTAGAATTAATGCTCAGGATCTGCGGGAAGATCATGGAATCGGAACAAACGTTTAAAAATAAAGTCGAACAGCCGCGTGACAGGCAGATGGGCATATCTTCAATATGTGCCAAAAGCAGAGCTTTGTCGTCTGCCGGCAGCCAGGGATTGTCTTTGTGCATTACTGCAACAAGGCGCTCCTGCTTGGTATAGATAGTATCAAACCGGCTTTCCTGTGTCAGCGGAGCATTGGCAACGCCAATCTCCGTTTTCCCGGTCAGCATCTGATTGATTTGCTCCAAGATGGAAACTTCGTACAGCTCATAGTTGATCTGCGGATATTCTTTGGAAAATTTGCTGAGGTAAGTTTGAATAAAGGAAATCGACATCGAAGGCGACAGGCTGACTCGCAGAGTACCTGTATAGCCGTTGACGCAGTCCGATATTTCCCGTTGGGTATCATCTTCCAGCGAACAGAGATATTTAGCTTTGTTATAAAGAATGCAGCCGGCATTGGTCAATTCTATATTATGTACGCCGCGACGGATATTGACTAGCTGAGTGCCGAATTTTTTCTGCAGCAGCTTCAGTTGATTACTGAGGGCCGGCTGGGCAACGTGTACGCGCTTGGATGCCGCTGAAAGACTTCCTGCTTCGACGATGGCAATAAAATTGCGGTAATATTCCATGTCCATAGTCTGCTCTCCTCCTGTTACTGGCAATATAAATTTAAGTTTAAGCTGACTGTAGTTTGTTTATCGTTTAACTACATTATAGATGATAAAGCAGCTTAAACCTATCTTTTTCTGAAAAAATTTTTATAACTTTAGATAAGCATATAAATAAAACTTATAAATTATATCAATTATTTTGATGTTTAAAGATAGATATTGTCAATGAAAATGGCAAATGTTGTTAGAATGAATTTTTTATAAAAGTAATATTACATCAATTGAATTTTATGAATAGAAATAAAGAAAAGTGTAATTTTAAACTCGAAAACCAAATTTAAACATATCAAATAAATTAATATTTTCTATTGCTTTTTGGTATTTTACGTTATAAGTTTCCGGAATTATACTGAAAGTGAAGAAAGGTGTATGAGAAATTTAAATCTGGGAAAGAAGGGATGAAAATGTTAGACAGCACGAGATTAAGAAATCCGCAGTTGTTTGACAAAATCGTTACTCCGGAAGAAGCTGCGGCGCTGATTACTGATGGAATGAATGTGGGCGTCAGTGGTTTTACCCCATCCGGCTATCCTAAAAAAACAACGATAGCTTTAGCCAAAGCTATCAAAGAAGGTAAACGCTGCCGTATCAATATCTGGAGTGGCGCTTCTGTTGGTCCGGAAATTGAAGAGGAGTTGGCGGCAGTTGGCGCTATAAAAGGCAGGATGCCGTATTATGCCGCGTCCAACAAAAGCATGAAAAAGGGCATCAATGAAGGCAAGATTGAATATGTGGACCAACATTTGAGCCATTTCGGACAGCAGGTAGATTATGGGTTTTTTGGTAATGTAGATGTAGCTATCATTGAAGCTACGGCAATTACTGCAGAAGGTAATATTATTTTAGGTCCTGGTGTTGGTAATGCGCCGATTTTTGTGAAGCATGCGAAGAAAATCATTATCGAAGTCAATACTTCGATTCCTTTGAATCTGGAAGGTATGCATGATATCTATATTCCGGCGATCCCGCCAAATAGAACTGAGATTCCAATTTATCATGCGGGGGACAGGATAGGTAAACCTTATGTAGAATGCGGTATCGATCGTATCGATTGTATCGTGGAGTCTGATATTCTGGATCATGTGCGTGACTTGACTGCTCCTGATGCAGCAAGCATCAAAATTGCTGAGAATTTGGTGGAATTTTTAGAGTATGAACAAAAGATGGGACGTTTGCCGGAGAAAATGCTGCCCTTGCAGTCCGGTGTCGGCAGTATTGCCAATGCGGTTCTTTTAGGACTGGCCAAATCCAGATTTGAAAATCTGGAAATGTATTCCGAGATTTTACAGGATTCTGTATTCCGTCTGATCAAGCTGGGCAAGATCGCTAAAGCCTCCGGCTGCGCGTTCACTCCTTCGCCTTCGGTTTGGGAGATGTACAAGGAAGATCCTGATTTGTATCATAAGAGTATTGTTTTAAGACCGCTTGATATCAGTAATCACCCCGAGGTTATCAGGCGTTTGGGAGTTATTGCCATGAATACGCCGTTGGAATTTGATATCTACGGGCAGGCTAATTCAACGCATGTTATGGGCTGCACGATGATGAATGGTATTGGCGGCAGCGGTGATTATATGCGTAACGGTTTCCTTACGATTTTTTCAACGCCGTCTACAGCGAAATGCGGCTCGATTTCCAGTGTAGTACCTATGGTCACTCATGCAGACCATACTGAACATGACACGATGGTTTTTATTACTGAACAGGGTGTGGCCGACATCCGTGGTTTGAGTCCCGTCAAACGTGCTAAAGCTATCATAAATAACTGCGCACATCCTGATTTTCGGCCGCAGCTTTTGGAATATCTGAGGTTTGCACAACAAAAAAACGCCCATATGCCAATTGATTTGGCACATTGTTTCGATATGCAGAAAAAATTTTATGAAACCGGCACTATGCTGTAAACAGCGGAGCGGAATGAGAAAGGGGTCAATGACATGACTAATTATGAAGAAATCAAACAGGGGCTGGCGGATTATGAAGCAAAGGTTGCTAAAGCTAATGCCAAATTTCCTGAAAGAAAAGAGTTTAAAGAAAAACACGTGTATACTCCTTTGGATGTAGAAGGTTTTGATTACTGCTCTAAAAGCGGGTTCCCTGGACAATACCCTTTTACACGCGGCGTACAGCCGACTATGTATCTTGGGCGGTTGTGGACGATGCGCGCTTATGCAGGCTTTGCTACAGCCGAGGAAACCAATGCCCGTTATAAATATTTGCTGGAAGCAGGTCAAACCGGCCTGTCGGTAGCTATGGACCTGCCGACACAGATCGGACTTGATTCCGATGCGGAGCTTTCGCATGGTGAAGTCGGTAAAGTTGGCGTGGCTATTGATTCGCTGGCTGATATGGAAAAGCTTTTTGAAGGTATTCCTTTGGATAAAGTCAGTACTTCTATGACTATTAACGGCCCGGCTGCAGTGCTTTTGGCGATGTACGTTGCTGTTGCCGAACAGCAGGGTGTTAAGCCGGAACAATTAAAAGGCACCATTCAAAATGATATTTTAAAAGAATATATTGCCCGTGGCACATATATTTTCCCACCACGGCCTTCGATGCGGCTGATTACAGATACTTTTGAATATTGCTCTAAGAGTATTCCAAAATGGAATACGATCAGCGTAGGTGCTTACCATATTCGTGAAGCCGGTGCTTCCTGTGTACAGGAAATCGCTTTTGCATTTGCTAATGCGATGGCTTATATTGATGCGGCAATCAAGGCCGGACAGAAGGTAGATGATTTTGCTCCTGGTATTTCCTGGATCTTTACTGCCGGACTTAATATGTTTGAGGAAGTTGCTAAATTCCGTGCGGCACGCCGTTTGTGGGCGCGCATTATGAAAGAACGTTATGGTGCTACAGTACCGAAAGCACAGATGCTGCGTGTGCATGTGCATACTGCCGGCAGTGTTCTGACTGCTCAGCAGCCGCTTAATAACGTAGCCCGTATTACCTGGCAGGCGTTGTCTGCCGTTTTAGGCGGTATTCAGTCTATGGCCTGCTGTGCTTATGATGAAGCGATTGCTTTGCCAACTGAAGAGTCGGCTACTCTGGCACTGCGTACTCAACAGATGCTGGCTTATGAAAGTGGTATTACCGATACTATTGATCCGCTGGCAGGTTCCTATTATGTAGAAGCCCTGACGGATAGGATGGAAGCAGAAGCTTATGAATATATCAAGAAAATTGATGCTATGGGCGGTGCTGTAGCTGCTATCGAGCAAGGCTATATGCAGGGGGAAATGTCGGCTCATGCTTATGAAGATCAACGCGATATCGAAACTAAACGGTCTATAGTTGTCGGTGTTAATAAGTTTGTTGATAATAAACAACTGGCGGAACAGGATGTTCTGACTGCTGACCTTAGTGTTGCTGAACGCCAGATTGCCAAAGTCGAAAAGATGAAAGACGGACGTGATCAGAAAGCCGTCGATGCTGCTTTAACGGCGCTGAAGCAAGCTTGCGCCGGCGAAGAAAATTTGATGCCTTATCTGATTGACGCTGTTAAAACTTATGCCACTTTGGGAGAAATATGCGGCGTGATGAAAGAAATATTCGGAGAATATAGACAGGACGGTTCCATGTTCTGATCTGACTGACAGGTTGTGAGTGAAAGAACGGAGTTGATTGTTATGACAACGAAAGCATTGGCTGATTTTGTGGCAAGCGTACAATATGATAAATTGAGTCCTGAAACAGTTCGGATTACAAAGCAGTGTATTTTAGATTGGCTGGGAGTCTGTATTCGCGGTTCGCAGGAAAAACCAATCCAAATCATTCGTAAGTTGCTGCTGGATGGCGGGGGTAAGGCACAGTCTACAGTTTTGGCTGGACAGACGGAACAAACTACTGCTTTAAATGCTGCATTTTGTAATGGAAGCGCTTCCCATTCACTTGATTTTGATGACCTTCATAATCCATCTATTATACATCTGGCTACAGTAGTTGTACCGCCGGTATTTGCCATTGCTGAGGCGGAGCATAAAAGCGGTAAAGATATGTTGGCAGCTGTAGTAGCAGGATATGAGGTTGGCGGCCGCGTAGGCGAATCCGTTATCCCTGAGTCCTATTTATTCTGGCATACTACCGGTACAGCAGGTACCTTAGGCGCTGCCGCTTCGGCAGCGAAGGTTTTAGGTCTTGATGCGGCTGCGACGCTGCAATGTCTTGGCAGTGCTGGTACACAGGCGGCAGGGTTGTGGGAATTTTTGAAAGAGGGCGCAATGAGCAAAACTCTGCATGCCGGTAAAAGTTCATATGCCGGCGTACTTTCAGCATATCTGGCCCGTGCTGGTTTTACTGGTGCGACAAAGATATTGGAAGGAGAAAAAGGCTTTTGCCGGGCTATGGTCACAGAGCCGCATTTGGAAAAATTGACGGATGGGCTGAATGATGGTATATATAAGATTGATAATAATTCGTTCAAACCTTATGCCTGCTGTAAACATTCTCATGCCGCGCTGTATGCGATGCAGGTGCTGCGTACTGAGCATGGATTGAAGCCTGATGATGTTGAAGCGATAGAGATTTTAGTCAATGAGATCACTGATTTTCTGATCAATAATCCTCAGCCTGAAAATCCGTATGGCTGCAAGTTCAGTATCCAATATTGTGTTGCCGGGATGCTCAAATACGGCGATATGGGTGTTGATCGCTTCCTGACGGAAGTTATTGGTGATGCTGAAGTCCGTAGCTTGATGGCGAAGACCAAGGTCATGCGTGATGCTGCGATCGAGGCGGTACATGCTGCTGATGCTGCAAAACTGGCATCAAAGCTTATCGTTCGCTGTAAAGATGGGCGAGTATTGGAGTTACAGGTAGATTTTCCGAAAGGAGATCCGCCTAATCCGATGAGCTGGGATGAAAGTGTTGCAAAATTTATGTCTTTGGCTGCTCCTGTTTACGGCGAAGAAAAAACAGCCAAGCTGTGCGGGCTTATCGATAATCTGGAAGCAAGCGCAGATTTTGCAGCAGACCTGGCTGAATGTCTGGCATAAGACGGCGTTAAGGAGGAACTCCCTGTGGTTGAAGCGGAAAAGATCAAAGCAAAGGTCAGCGAAATTTATTCGCATAATAATTTCATGCAGGAGTGCGGTATTTACATCGTAGATATGTCTTGCGGCAGCGCTACAGTTGCAGTAAAAGTAGATCCTGAGCGGCATGCTAATCTTAATGGTATGGCGCATGGAGGACTGGTTGCAACGCTGGCTGATAATGCTACAGGAATTGCAGGTGCAACGATAGGTAAAAGGGTAGTGACATCAACTATTGCTACAGATTTTATCAAAGGTGCACCGGTTGGTACGACGATCAGCGCTACTTCACGGATAACACACGCTGACGACAGATTGGTAACCATCAATATCGAAGTGCGCGATCTGGACAATGATATCCTGGTGGCTAAGGCTACAGCGGCGATGATTGTAGTGGATACATTCGCTGGGATTCCTGAAAAATGGTAATAAGAGCAGGGAGTATTATTCGGTTGTTGTGTCGTTGCAGTTAAATATTGCTGTTTGGGCATTAGCAGAAGGCAATTTTGTAAGAGTGTACAGTTTGCTGTGATTTTCTAAAAAAGGCGGCTTAAGCCGTCTTTTTTGTGTTTATTTCGATACCGAAAGTAGTATTTTTGAGACCTTGTTTAAATATTGCAAAAGAAAGTTTTCTACCAAATATGGTTGCATGTGCAAAATAAAACACAACATCTAGTAATTTTTGGCTTTACATTAACAATGCGCTGTGCTATGATGATAATGTAAATTTTACGCATAAATAATAATTTTTGTTTGGCGTTAACGATAAGAAATTATGAAAGAAGGCGTCAGTTATGAAAGTAATCAAACGTGATGGCAGTACTGCCGATTTTGACAGCAGCAAGATTATAGTTGCTATCCAGAAAGCAAATCAGGTAGTCGAACCGGAAGACCGTATCGATCAGGAACGTATCGAAGCTATCGCTCATTATGTGGAAAGTAAAAACCGCATGCGTCTTTTGGTTGAAGATATACAGGATATGGTAGAGCATCAGCTTATGGACGAGGGGAAATTCAACCTGGCCAAGTCTTATATTATTTACCGCTATACTCGCGCTTTGGTGCGTAAGGCTAACACGACTGATGAATCCATTTTATCTCTGATCCGTAACAGTAATAAAGATGTTATGGAGGAAAACTCTAATAAAAATGCTGTTATGGCTTCTACTCAGCGCGATCTGATTGCCGGCGAGGTTTCCAAGGACCTGACCCGCCGTCTGATCCTGCCGGAGAAGATTTCTAAAGCCCATGATGAGGGCGCTATCCATTTTCACGATGCTGATTACTTCGTACAGCCTATTTTCAACTGTTGCCTGATCAATGTTGGCGATATGCTGGATAACGGCACTGTAATGAACGGTAAACTGATCGAAAGCCCGAAAAGTTTTCAGGTGGCTTGTACAGTAATGACTCAGATCATCGCTTCAGTAGCCAGCAGCCAGTATGGTGGGCAGTCTGTCGATATTCGTCATTTAGGCAAATATCTGCGCCGCAGCTATGAAAAATTCAAACTGACGATCAAAGCTGAGGTCGGTGACAGTGTTGCTGATGAAGTTGTAGAGCGCCTTACAAAAAGACGTTTGCAGGATGAGCTGCGCAGCGGTGTGCAGACAATTCAATACCAGATTAATACTTTGATGACAACAAACGGACAATCTCCGTTTGTCACTATCTTCCTTAATCTGCAGGCGGACGATGAATATCTGGAAGAAAATGCAATGATAGTAGAAGAGATTCTGCGGCAACGGTTGGAAGGCATTAAAAATGATAAAGGCGTTTTTGTAACGCCTGCTTTCCCGAAGCTGGTTTATGTGCTTGATGAACATAACTGCCTGAAGGGCGGCAAGTATGATTATATTACTAAGCTGGCTGTAAAATGCAGCGCTAAACGTTTATATCCTGACTATATCTCTGCTAAAAAAATGCGTGAGAATTATGAAGGAAATGTTTTCGCACCGATGGGCTGCCGTAGTTTTTTGGCTGCCTGGAAGGATGACGAAGGCAATTACAAATTCGAAGGCCGTTTCAATCAGGGTGTCGTATCTTTGAATTTGCCTCAGGTGGCTATTTTGGCACATGGCGACGAAGAAAAATTCTGGCCATTGCTGGATGAACGCTTACAGCTTTGTTATGAAGCTTTGATGTGCCGTCATAACTCATTAAAGGGTATTCGCAGTGACGTCAGTCCTGTACATTGGCAGTATGGAGCGATTGCACGCTTGGAAAAAGGCGAAGTTATTGATAAATATCTGGAAAAAGGCTATTCTACTATTTCACTCGGTTATATTGGTTTGTACGAAATGACTAAGTTAATGAAAGATGTCAGCCACACAACACCTGAAGGGGAAGAATTTGCTTTGCGCGTGATGAAATATCTGCGTGCTGCCTGTGATAAATGGAAAAAAGAAACAGGGTTAGGTTTTGCCTTATATGGTACGCCTGCTGAATCATTGTGCTATCGTTTTGCCCGTATTGACAAAGAACGGTTTGGTACTATTGCCGATGTAACGGATAAAGGCTATTATACTAATTCTTACCACGTAGATGTTCGTGAGGATATCGACGCCTTTAGTAAATTCAATTTTGAAAGCCAGTTCCAGCGTATTTCTTCGGGCGGCGCTATTTCCTATGTTGAAATTCCTAATATGCGCCATAACCTGGAAGCAATGGAAGATGTTGTTCGCTTTATTTATGACAATATTCAATATGCTGAATTTAATACTAAATCAGATTACTGCCATGTGTGCGGGTTTGATGGTGAGATTATCATCAACGATGATTTGGAATGGGAGTGCCCTAACTGCGGTAATAAAAATCAGACTTTAATGAATGTTACTCGCCGTACTTGTGGCTATTTAGGTGAAAATTTCTGGAACGTGGGTAAGACTAAAGAAATCAAATCCCGCGTCCTGCATCTGTAAGCGGGAGGCGTTATAAATGAATTACGCTACGATCAAGACCCATGATACCGCCAATGGGCCGGGAGTGCGTGTGTCGCTGTTCGTCAGCGGCTGCACTCACCAGTGCAAAGGGTGTTTTAACCCGGAAGCATGGGACTTTAATTATGGTGCTCCTTTTACAGAAACAGAGGAAGATACAATCGTCAGAGGATTGGAGCCCTGGTTTATCCGCGGGCTTTCGCTTTTGGGCGGCGAGCCTTTTGAGCCGTCTAATCAACAGGCACTTTTGCCGTTGCTGCGTAAGGTACGTAAGGCTTATCCTGAAAAAACGATCTGGTGTTATACCGGGTATGATTTTGAACAGGATCTTCTTACGGGTCGTTTATGTGATTGGCCGGTTACTGAGGAGTTGCTTTCTTATATAGACGTTTTAGTAGACGGCGAATTTAAGCTCGATTTAAAAAATCCCAATCTGCGTTTTCGAGGCAGTTCTAACCAGCGCGTTATTGATTTAAAAAAATCGCTGTATGGTGATGAACTGGTTTTATGGTCAGAAGCTTATTAAAATTAAAACCCCTTCCACATATAATAATATGGGAGGGGTTTTTTGTATGATATCGTAACTAAATAATTAAAATATATAATTTGCGTAGCTTGTCTCTTCAATTAAATAGCTTTATAATATTATCAATAGATAATAATTTTAATTTTGATGTGGAGTGAAGTGCATGTTAAATGTGTTTAAAAATAAACTTTCACAGATTCACAAGCAAAGTAAAGAAGCGAAAGAACTTTTGCGTTTTATCGGACCTGGTATTTTGGTAACGGTGGGATTTATCGATCCAGGAAACTGGGCTGCTAATTTGGCGGCCGGCGCCGATTACGGGTATTCTTTGCTGTGGGTCGTAACGTTATCAACTCTGATGTTGATTTTGCTGCAGCATAATGTAGCTCATCTGGGCATCGTCACAGGTGAATGTTTATCGGAAGCAGCGACAAGATTTTTACCTAAGCGTATTTCACGTCCAATTCTGGTTACTGCTATTATGGCGGCGCAGGCAACTGCTTTAGCTGAAATTTTGGGTGCGGCGATTGCACTTAATATGTTGTTTGGCATTCCAATTATGGCTGGTGCTGTGATTACCGCTGTCGTTTGCACACTGATGTTGTGGACAAATTCCTACAGTCGTTTGGAAACATGGATAGCGGGTTTTGTTTCTGTTATTGCCATGTCTTATTTATTTGAAATTTCAATGGTACATGTTGATTGGCCGCAGGCCGTTGTCAGCTGGACTGTGCCTAATATTCCAGCAGGCTCGATGCTGGTGGTAATGAGTATTTTAGGTGCTGTAATTATGCCGCATAATTTATTTCTGCATTCTGAAATTATTCAAAGCAGGCATTGGAACCTGGAAGATAAGGCATTGATGGAAAAACAGCTGCGTTTTGAATTTGTCGATACTTTATTTTCTATGAGTATCGGCTGGGCAATCAACAGTGCCATGATTTTGCTGGCCGCTGCAACATTTTTTGTTCATGGAGTTAGTGTCAGTGAATTACAGCAGGCTCAGGAGCTGCTGGTGCCGCTTTTAGGTGAGAATGCAGCACATATTTTTGCAATAGCACTGCTTTTTGCAGGGATTGCTTCTACAACAACGGCGGGTATGGCAGGTGTTACTATTTTTTCAGGTATGTTCGGTGAATCTTACGATATGAAGGATATTCATTCACGTGTTGGTTTGCTGCTGACATTTGTTCCTGCTGTTATCGTTTTATATTTCATCAATGATCCCTTCTGGGGATTGATCGTCAGCCAGATGCTGCTTAGTGTGCAGCTTCCGTTGACTGTATTTATGCAGATTTGGCTCACTTCTTCACCAAAAGTAATGGGGACTTATGCTAATAAGCCTTTTACTAAAGGTCTGCTTTATGCGGTAGGATTTATTGTTACAGCACTCAATTTGTATCTTTTATATGTTAGTTTGCAATAAAATAATGATGCGGTATGAATTAAAACGGTTCAGCTTAGCTGAACCGTTTTAATTATTAATCTGTCAGTTTTTATTGCCCAGCTGCTCCAGCATGGTAGCAACGCTGAACGGTTTATTTTCCAGTAAGGCATCTATGCGCATAGTAATCAACGGATGCTGGCTAAGTCTGCGTGCTGTGATAAGTGCCGCCCGCAATGCTGGTGTAAGCTGTTCGTGTCCCCATTCTTCAAGAATGATAGAAGCAGCGCCGCGCGGCCAATCGTAAATAGAGGTCAAAGCGGCTGTGACTATAGGAACTCCGGTACCAGGGTGCGTTTCCAGGTATTTCAGCGGGATCAAAAGCGCTGTTTCTGATTGTGTATAGGTATTGATGTTTTTTTCGATAAAAGTCAATACTTTCTGGGGACGTTCATCGTTTTCAAAGCCTAGAAGATAAGGAAACAAAGCACTTTCCAGAGGGTGCTGCTTAAGATAATCGAAAAGACGTTCCCATATATCAATATCCAGTTCAAAGGCAAATTCAGCAGTAGTGTAATTTACGCTGCCATCTTCTTTGAATAATTGTGCTTGCACTTCCTCATACCAGTCGCGGCTGTAAATCAGTTTTTCACAGCGGCTTACCAGTTCGTGGCTGGCGTTAGAAGGTAATGCTGCCCAGTTGCTGTCGGTGATAAGCTTTTGCAGTCCAATGGAAATGTTTATTATTCCAATCAGGTCAGCAGGAGTTTTATCATATCGTTCAGCATGGCGCAGAAGCTCGCTGATCAGAGTCTTAGAATCGATACCGCTGATATCAATATAAGTTGGATCACTGTTTCCAATATAGTAACGGTCAAGCATCATAATAAAATTATTAATGATCAAAAGACAGCCACGGTAAGTTTTATAGTCCAGCTGCTCTTTATGCAAATGGTGTAATAACTGTCCCTTACGCATTACTACCAGACAAATCGGAGCATAATCGATTTCGATTTCACAACCGTGCCGAAGCAGCCAAATTTCTTCTTCTTCTGTAGTGCATTCAAGATCATAGAGGGTGAATATACGTCCCCAGCCTCTGGTAGAGCGAACAAGTTCCCATAGCTCGTCCTGTGGTGCAATATTATTGATACGGTAGGCAAAGGTAAGGAAAAAAGTGAATTCTTCACAGCGGCAAAGATCGACTAAATCATCCCAAAGGTTTTCGGAATGTTCTTTGCGCAGCTTCTCCAGTCCAAAGACTGCTAAGATGACGATTGCATATTTAACAAGCTCACGTTTATGCGCTGTATACAGCCAGTCTTCGGCTAAAGCAAGCAGTGGTTCGGGAACTTCGTCTTCTGACAGCAGTTCTACAAGCGGATCACAAACACTGACACATAAAATTTTTATCAATGCTTCTTCAAGAACCGCTTTTGCAGTAGCAGAAGGTTCATCAGCATAAGCCAGCAGCATACTGCAGACGGCTTCAGCACCTGGCAAGTCAGGCGGCATTTCGGCAGTATATATATAGGCATCATCGCTTCCTAATGGCCGTGGTAATGACGGAGTCGGATCATCTATCAAGGCACCTCCTTGATAGATGCCATTTTCATCTAGCTGATCCATTACATAAGCAAAAATACTGTGTTCATTTTTATCCATAAAGTTCATCCCTTAATTTTTAAATTATGCCTATTATACCATATAAGGCTATTCTTGACAGAAAAAAATACCCTGCCTGAGCAGGGTATTTTGCTGTTTATTTTAGAATGTTACGGGTTCACCGTAATAAGCACAGGTCAGAACCTTCTTCATACCTTCAGCATCAATTTTTCTCGGATTAGAACCAGTGCAGGGATCCAATACTGCATTGGCGGCGATTTCATCTATATGTTGTTTGAATAATTCTTCGCTGACGCCGTTTTCTTTATAGGTTTGGGCGATACCAAGTTTTTTGTTCAATTCTTTGATTGAATCGATAAGTGCATCAGTCAGCTGTTTATCTGTATTACCGGTAAGTCCCAGCATACGCGCTATAGTTGCATATCTGTCAGCACAAACTTTGGCATTATATTGGATAACAGACGGTAGCAGGATCGCATTACAGCAGCCGTGCGGGATATCGAACATCGCACCGGTTTTATGGGCCAGGCTGTGGGCTATACCTAAAAGTGCATTCGAGAAAGCCATCCCAGCCAGGCATTGAGCAATATGCATTTTGCCTCGTGCATTTTTATCACCATAATAGCTGTCAATCAAACTGTCATAAATATCACTAATAGCTTTAAGTGCCAGCGGGTCAGAGAAATCGCTGCGTGCAGACGCGACATAAGCTTCGATTGCATGGGTCAAAGCATCCATACCTGTATGAGCAGTCAAAGTTTTCGGCATGGTCAGAGGGATATCGGTATCCAAAATAGCAATATCCGGCGTGATTTCAAAATCTGCCAGCGGATATTTTATATTAGTAGAGTAATCAGTAATGACCGAGAATGCAGTTACTTCTGTTGCCGTACCGCTTGTAGAAGGAATTGCTACGAAAATAGCCTTATTCCTGAGTTTGGGTATATTGAAAGGTTTCTTGATTTCTTCAAAGGTTGCTTCGGGGTGCTCGTAAAAGACCCACATGGCTTTCGCCGCATCTATAGGTGAACCGCCGCCGATAGCGACGATAACGTCAGGAAGGAATTTGCGCATGGCTGCGGCACCTTTAAAGACGGTCTCGATAGACGGATCTGGTTCGATGCCTTCGAAAAGCTGGGTTTCCACACCGATTTCATGCAGGATATCTTCGACCTTCTGCAAAAAACCGCCCCGTTTCATAGAACTGCCACCGGTGAGGATCATTGCCTTTTTGTAGCCTTTCAGATTTTTTAATTCGTCGATTGCACCCGAGCCATAATAAATGTCACGTGGTAAAGTAAATCGTGCCATAGCTTGACACCTCCTAAAATAATTTGCCTTGATACTTTCATTATAACATTTTAACTAAATTCTACAAGGTTAGTAGGAATATAAAAAGTTAAATAATTGTAAATTTAAGGAAACATTTAGTAAATGGAGTTGGGAACCCAAATGGCTATAAATTGAGGAAAGTTTTAAAACTTTGAATAAAGTGCCGTGATACGGGAATTTCCTTTTCCAGGCAGTTTTCAACGGTCAGTATATAAGTGTCATTGAACCAGGGAATGATTTCGCGCACTTTATTCATATTGACAATATAGCTTTTGTGAGTTCTCAAAAAACCGCAGGGACATAGTTTTTCTTCCAAAGTTTTTAAAGGCAGGTTTGATTCCAGAATACCTTTATTGGTATAGATCAGTATTTTTTTACTGGTATCTGTTTTGATAAGATAAATTTCTTCTTTGGGATTAAAGACTAAAAGTTTATTGTTGTTCCAAATAGAGAGCTTGATAGGAAAATTACAGCGGGATGGCAACTGCTGCTGAGATTGATTCTGCAAAACTTTTTGCAATTTTATAACAGTTGCCTGCAGGCGTGTCTTAGTATAGGGCTTAAGAATGTAATCGAAAGCTTCAAGTTCGAAGGCTCGTACTGCGAATTGATCGAAGCCTGTGGAAAAAATTATTTTCGGAGGGTTGGGCAAAGTTTTAAGTTTCTCGCCAACGGCCAGTCCGTCTAATACTGGCATTTCAATATCTAAAAAAACAGCGTCAGCAGTATTGTTTGAAAAATAATCAAGTACTGCCTCTCCATGTTCACATTCAGCAATGATCTCCAAATTGCTGTTAGTTTCCAGTAAGGCTCGCAGTTCTTGGCGGGACGGAAATTCATCATCTGCGATAACTATTTTTAGCATTTCAATCCTCCTCTTGCTTTGGTATTTTAAAACTGACGGTAGTACCTGTACCATATGTACTGTCTATATGAAGACCGTTGTCCGGGCCGTAAATTGCCATTAGACGTTTATGTATATTAGTCAGGCCAATGGATTTACGGCCAGGGATATCAAGAAGCAGCGAAGCCAGTTTTGCTTCAGGAATGCCAATGCCATCGTCATGCACGGATATAAAAAAATATTCTGTATCTTGGCTGACTGTTATAGTGATAGTGCCGCCATCTAATTTTGACCGTAGACCATGTTTGACAGAATTTTCAATTATTGGCTGTAAAATCAGGGCTGGAACCTTAAAAAAGGCTGTGTCATCAATTTCATAATTTATTTTTAGTTTGTCGCCGAAACGTGCTATTTCAATATTAATATAGGCATTGATGTGCTGCAGTTCCTGCCGCAGGGAAATTAATGTATTTGGATCAGCAAGGTTTTGGCGGTAATAATCAGCCAGATAATTGATAAGTTTTTTTGCTGTCTGAGGCTGTACGCTGCAATAATAGCTGATCGTATTTAGGGCATTGAATAAAAAATGCGGATTGATCTGTGCCTGTAGAGCTTTTATTTCAGCATTGGCCAGCAGTTTAGTACGTTCTTTGATCTGATTGATTTCGATATGCGTAGAAAGCATTGTTGCGATACCTTCAGCCAGCTTTGTTTCAAAGGCAGTCATTTTTTCTGCAACTATATGTCCCACACAAAGATAACCAATCGTGGCAGTATCGTTTGCCAGCGGCAAAGCCTGATAAGAAGTAAGTACAGTAAGCTTTTTATTGTTCAGGCAAAATTTTTCTGATAGCAGTGTTTCCAGGTCTCTCTGCAGGTAGTCAAGAAATGGCTGTTCTTGTTCACAGGCTGCGCAGCCAAGCAGCTGATAGTTAGAGGTAATACAGACAACGTCAAAGGATTTGACGTTTTGCAGGATGCTTTCCGTAATTTTTTGGGCGGCATTTTGATCGAAACCATTCTGCAAAATAGAAATTGAACTATTAGTAACATTCAGTGCAATTTTTGCCGCCAGCCCTTCAAGAATATCCTTCTGTTTATAACTGTCCATGATAAGACCGATAAAACAACCGGTACCTAAAGCTGTCGTGATCATTACCTGGAGAGCACAATCTTCAATTGATGGTGTAAATGTGTGGGGATAACAAAATAAGGCGAGTAAAATGATATGGCTGGAAGCGAAAATAAAACTTACGCCGATAGCGTGAGGCAGCAGTTCTTTTTTTTGTTTGAACCAGTGTGATAAAAGTCCTGCCAGTAGCCCTTCTACTAGGAAAAAGCAGCCGCTCACGAGAGCAGCTTTGGTATGGATAAACAAAACATAGTGAACAGAGATGAGCAGACTTGTACAGAAACCGATTAAAGGACCGCTGACTAGACCAGCTACGATAATAAAGATGGAACTGGTGTTGATAAGCCAGCTTTCGCCATATAAAGACCAGTAAGTATTGAGGATGCCTAGCAACGAAAAAAACGCAATAATATGTAGCTTGTTTTTTAACGAATAATTTTGTTGAAATAAGGTTGTTTGAAAAAACGCGGTTCGGCTGCAGATAAAGAAAATAATTAAAAATACTGCTAGTCCAAACCATAAATGACTCATTGTTTGGTAAAGAAAGTTCAGCATGAATTGCTCCTTATAAAGGCAAAATCATGCATCTTATTGCAGATTTTGTCATCTTGAGTTCATTTTTATCCTAAAAGTTGCATTTTATGTTATTTTAAATTTAGGAAATTGGTTGAATTTATCAGATTAAGTTCATTATATAAAAATTTAGTTATACATACAAGAAATGCATCCATTCTATTATGGAAGGGGGATAGTAGCTAATAAGCGCGAAAGGAGAAATTTATTATGGATTTGAAAACGTGTCTTTATGTTGGGTTTGCTCTTTATACGATATTTGTTATTTATGTGGGTTTTATTGGCTCTAAAAAAATAAAAGGGTTAAGTGATTTTGCGGTTGCCAGCGAAAGTATGGGACCGATATCATTAGGATTGGCTTTTGCCGCCTCTTTCTTTAGTGCTGCTACTTTTCTGGGGTATGTCGGATACGCTTACGCCTGGGGGGCTTCCGCTTTATGGATATTTTTAGCTATTTTTGGCGGGTCTACATTAGGGTTTATCGTTATTGCAAAAGGTGTGCGTGACAGTAACACTAAAATTAAAGCTTTATCATTGCCGGACTGGCTGGGAGAAATGTATAAAAGTGACTTTTTGAGGGCGTTGGTTTCTATTATCGTTATGATTCAGATGTTTTATGTGGCTGGTCAATTATCGGCAGGTGGTACGCTTTTATCAGGCCTTTTGGATATTGATTACAGTACTGCCGTTATTGCGGTAACTGTAGTTACTATTGTTTATGTCACTTTAGGTGGTTTGTTTGCGGATGTTTATACAAGTATTGGTCAGACTTGTTTGATGATGTTTGCTGGTGTGATTGTTTTCTTGTCAGGATTCTTTTTCTTCAAGGGCGGCATTACAGAAGTCAGTACGATCATTGCTGCGCGTGATCCACTGTTGACTGCGGTCATTAATCCTAAATCATTACATATGTACAGCTACGCTACTGTTTTCGGTGTTATTTTGATTGAATTTGCTTTTTCTGGACAACCGCAGCTGCTGACAAAAATTTTAGCATTAAAAGATCCTAAAGATATGAAAAAAATGATCTGGACTTGGATTGTTGCCTCATTCTGCTGTATGTTGGTAATTTTTGGCGGTTTGTATATGCTGGCACTGAATCCTGATCTGCAGCAGCCTGACTATGCGGTAGTAGAATATGTCAGAGCTTATTTTCATCCCATTATCAGCACGCTGCTTGCGGTTTCGATTGTAGCGGCATTGATGTCGACAGCCTGTGGTCTGCTTTTGGTTATGACAACCTGTATTGCTAATGATCTTTTTATTAAAACGTTGGTTAAACGTAAAATCATAAATATTCCGCAGGAAAAAGCTCAGAGGATCGCATTTATGATGACGAAGATATTGCCGGCAGTTTTTGGGATTATTTGTGTTTTGATGACACTGCATCCACCGCAATTTATGGGAGTCATGGTCTGGATTGGCATTTCTGGTGTCGCTTCAGCTACATTAGCACCGATGCTGATTGCTATTATCTGGCCTGAACGTATTAATGCTACTGCCGCTATCTGGGGAGCGATTGCAGGAGAAGCAACTTACATGGTTGTTTATCTGTTTACTAATATTGAAAAAAGCGTTATGGCAGCCGGTGCCTGGGGGTTGATCGTCAGTTTTGCGGTAATGTGGCTACTGTCTTCTAATAAAAAGAAACAGCGAATAACAGAAATGTGATCAAAAGTAAAGGATGTGATGAAAAATGTTGTGGGCAAGTCCGATGCTAACAGTTTGGGCCGTAGGTTGTGTATTGACACTTATAGTTTCATATATCCTTTTAGAAAAATGGTATTGAGGCAGGTGTAAATGATGAGGAAACCAAAAGTCGTAATTCTGGGAACTGGTGGAACTATTGCCGGTAAAGCAGGCTCTAATACAGAAATGACAGGCTATCAGGCTGGTGAAATAGGTATTCAGACCTTGATAAATGCTGTTCCGGAAATGCTTGAAGTTGCGGATGTAACTGGTGAACAGTTCTGCAATATCGGCAGTTTTGATATGATTGATGATATCTGGCTGAGATTAAGCCGTAGGGTCAGTGAACTTCTGCAACAGCCGGAAGTCGATGGTATTGTTATTACACATGGTACAGATACGCTGGAAGAAACAGCATATTTTCTAAATTTAACTGTTAAAAGTGAGAAACCGGTGGTTTTAGTTGGCGCTATGCGTCCGGCAACAGCGATGAGTGCCGATGGTCCTGTCAATCTGCTGAATGCAGTTGCTTTAGCCGGTTCGCAAGAGGCGGTTGGTAAGGGCGTATTGATTGCAATGAATGATCAAATTAATGGGGCTCGTGATGCAACTAAAACCAATACTACACATGTGGAAACATTTAAATCGTGGGAACTGGGATATTTAGGCTATTTTCAAAATGGGAAACCTATTTTCTATAAAGCAAGTCTGCGTCGGCATACGGCAGCAGCTGAGTTTGATATCAGTAAAGTAACTGCTCTGCCGCGAGTTGATATCGTCTATCTGCACGTAAACTGTGATGATATTTTAGTAAGAGCGGCAGTTTCGGCTGGGGCGCTGGGAATAGTTATTGCAGCCTTTGGTCACGGGAATCTGCATATCAATATAAAGCCTGCCCTGATCAAGATTGCTCGAAGTGGTATTCCTGTAGTACGCAGTACGAGGGTCGGTAATGGTATCGTAAGCCGGAGTGCAAACGATACTGATAACAAATTTATAGCTGCGGACAGTCTTAATCCGCAGAAAGCCAGAATACTTCTGCAATTGGCGCTGCTTAGAACGAAAAGTCCAGAGGAAATTCAAAGAATGTTTGATGAATATTAAGGAATAATAGTAAAACACCGCTTGTTTAAACAAGCGGTGTTTTCTTTGTATCAGAAGAAATAAATCTTTTGAATAAGCGCAGCGTCAGGTGCCGCCCGCTCGATGCGGACGAGCGCTTGACAGGGGGGACTACTTGATGATAAAATAAAAATAATAGGAATATTTATCAAAACAATTATATAAACAAATAAGTAAAATTCTAAATAGTTGTATAAAACAATAAATATATAAGATCAGGTGCAGTAATGCTTAATAGAGAAACAGGTGTAAAACCTGTGCTGTCCCGCAGCTGTAATGCAGAGTTAGTCTTAAAATGTCACTGGGAAACTGGGAAGGCAAGACGAGCGATGAAGCAGAGCCAGAAGAACTGCCTGATTTTGACGCTATAAAATTCCTGCGATTGATGGGATTGCGCAATTATTTGACGCCTTTCTGTATTTATATGCAGAAGAGCGTTTTATTTTGTTTCAAGGGCAAAAGCTTTTGAATAAATGTAGAAATAATATGGGAAATGGATGTGGTTAAAGGTGAGAAGATTTGTAAAGAAAAGGTCATTGATATTTACACTGATTGGTTCAAGTTTTTTGTTTAGTGGTGTTACTGCTCATGCTGAAGAAGTTACAGAAAGTTTTACACTTGACCCTATGGTCATTACTGCTACAAGGACGGAGATGAGCGTGAAGGAAAGCCCCTCGGCTGTAGAAATTGTCAGCAGCAAAAAATTGGAAGAAACACAGGCGAAAACGTTGCGTGACGCTTTAAAATCTGCGTTGGGAGTAAACGTCTTTAATGATTTTCAGGGACGCAGTAATGTCAGTATTCGCGGCAGTGAGTCAAGGCATGTTTTAATTATGGTAGACGGTAAGCGTTTGGGTGGGGAACTTTCCTATAATTCCGCTAATGCCTGGGACGTTGATCGTATTCGCATGGAGGATGTGGAACGTGTAGAAATTATCAGAGGTCCAGCCGGAGCTTTGTATGGCAGTGATGCTATGGCGGGGGTTATCAATGTAATTACAAAAACTCCGGAAAAAAATGCCGGTAGTATCAATTATGAATATGGCTGGTATGAAAATGGTAAAGGTGCTGGCTACAAGTCTAATGTTTATCTGCAGGGGGTTGAAAAAAATGTATCCTATAAGTTAAATGCTGGCTTGAATAATAATAGGCCTTATATGGATCCAGCAGGCAGCGGAGATGAAATGAATTTTTATGGAAAGGAACAACCGATATCTTTAAGTGTAGGTTATAAGTTTGATAATGGAAATCAATTATCTGCCGATTTCAGCAGGATTAAAGAGGATAATCAGAAGGGTAGTTCATCTGTAACAGTTATGAGGCCGGGTGAAGTCTGGCAAAATAAAAAATCTACTATTTATAATGATAACAAACGTACAGATTATTCACTGACCTATAAAGGTGATGATGAAAAGCAAAGCTGGATTATCAGAGCTTATCAATCGGTTTATGATAAACGTTATACAAGTCAGGATGTTACGCAAATGTTTACGGGCGGCAAACCTGGAACAATAACTGTTAAAGATCCTAAGATTGATACTGTAAAAAGGACCTTGAGTGTTATTGAAGGTCACGATTCATGGCATATGGGAGATAAACATTATTTAACGGCAGGGCTGGAGTACCGCCGGGATAACAGTGAAGGGACCAGATTAAAGAAGAAAGGTACTCCTGTAGCTGGAGGCAGTGCATATAATGCTTATGATGAAGCGGCTATTAATTATACTGCCGTATATGTTCAGGATGAATTTAAACCTGATGAAAAATGGTTGATTATTCCTTCTGTACGTTATGATTACAGTGATAAATTTGGCAGTGAAATAACAAGCCGTTTGGCAACTACTTATAATGCGGCTAAAGACATACGTGTGAAGGCTGTTATCGGTCAAGGGTATAAAACTCCTACAGTTAATGAGTTGTACCATTTTTGGGAGATGTACGCTGCTAATCCGGGTGGCTCAGGACAGTTTTTTGAGGGTAATCCAGATTTGCAACCGGAAAAATCTTTAAGTTATGAATTAGCTGTGGAGAAGGACTGGGGAGATAAAACTACAGCTCATTTAGGAATTTTCCGCAATGACGTTAAGGATTTGATAAGTTCATACTGGACAGGCAGATTTACTGATGATGATCCCAATAGCTATCCGGGACTTGGTAGAGATCAGGTTATGACTTATCGGAATGTACCAAAGGCAACATTACAGGGTGTAGAATTTTATGGTTCGCATGAATTAGGGAAAAATATTTTTATGAATTTTGGTTATACTTATTTAGAGGCTAAAGATAAGACAGGCGGAACGCGTTTAACTGATCGTGCTAAGCATCAGTTAACTTTTGGTGTATCTTATCAACCGCAAAATATTTATGCTTGGGATTGCAGTTTTGATATTGTTTCTAATCTAAATTATTATTATCACAACGCAGATAAGAGTACAATGGGGAATTCTGTATATTCTACTAAGAATTTTACTATTGCTAATATTATGGCATCAAAACACCTTACTAAAGATGCCAAGATTTATTTGGGGATCGATAACATAAGTAATCATAGGAATTTTGGCGCTTATGCTGATGGAAATTTAGGACGTTTGTATAGAGTTGGTATGGAATATAAATTTTAATACATAGTAGAAATATCTAGCGGGCTTAATGCCTGCTAGATATTTTAAATGGAGTTATGATATGAAAAAAATAATTTTAATGCTGTGCTTGTTGGCAGTTTCAGTAACTATGTATGGCTGCACTTCAAAAGAAATTCATAAAGATAGCGGGTTGATGAAAATAACGGACGATAATGGCAGGCAGGTTGCTTTTTCCAAAAAGCCTGAAAGGATCGTAGTTCTGTCACCTTCTTTTTTAGAACTTTTGGAAGTTTTAGATGGAAATGTTGTAGGACGGGCGGAATCCACAATTGTCAGGACTCCTGATTTTGCCAAAAATGCTGCTGTTGTTGGCTTTATTTTTAATATCAATACTGAAAAAGTAGTAGAATTGAAGCCTGATTTGATTGTCGCTTATAAGGGGATGCATGAAAAATACATCCAACTTTTTGAAGCAAATGGTATTCCTGTAGTAGTTTTAAATTTAAAAACTTATGAAGATGTCAAACATAGTATAAAAATTTTAGGTGAACTGACTGGCCAGAAAGAGAAAGGGCTAAAAATTGCATCAGAGCTTGACAAAAAAGTACAGAATACAGTTAAGCAGCTTCCTAAAAATACTAAAAGGGTTGCTATTTTACACAGCAGCGCACAAAATGTGACATTAGAGAAGGAAAATAGTATTGCTGGCTGTGTTGCCAAGTTATTGCAACTACATAATATTGTCCAGGACATTCAGAGTGTAACTGCTCCAACTGGTGAACAGATGTCTGATAAAGCTCCTTATAATCTGGAATTCTTAATAGAAAAAGACCCGGAAATAATTTTTATTACCTCAATGGGAGATAAAAACGATATTGAAGTGCGTTTGCAAAATGACGTTATGAGCAGTCCTGCCTGGGAATCAATAACGGCAGTAAAAAATAATGCAGTATATTATTTGCCGGATGAATTATTTCTTTTGAATCCAGGACTTAGATACTCTCAGGCTGTAGAATATATGGCATCGAAGCTGCAGGAATAAGGCTAAAAAATTATTTTGGCAAGATTTTGAATTATGGTTTATAATGACAACATAAGTAAGCTAAGGCTAACTTCATGGAACAATGTTATTTCAGCAAACGTAATATGAAAGGAATGAAAATTTATGAAAGATTTTTTGATTGTTTATTCCAGTAAAACCGGCAATACAGAGAAAGTTGCAAAGAAATTTTATGAAGTGGCAGGAGAACGCTGTGACCTTGCTGCTGTGAAGCAGGTGCCGGCAGTAGATGATTATAAGGTTATTTTTGCTGGTTATTGGGTCGATAAAGGTGAACCCGATAAGGATATGCAGGAGTTTTTGCAGACTTTGGATAATAAAAAAGTCGTACTTTTTCAAACGTTGGGAGCAGAAGCTTACTCTGAGCACGGGATCAGCTCATTAGCCAATGCCGGCAGATATTTAAGCACCGGCTGTAAAGTAGTAGGCACTTTATCTATTCGCGGTGCGATTGATCCGAAGCTGATCGAAACAATGATGAAGATGCCTGAAGGACATTCGCATGCACCTACGGAAGAAAGTAAAAAACGGTGGAAGGACGCAAGTACTCATCCTGATGAAGCAGATTTGCAAGCTGCAGGAGAGTATATACAAAAATTTATCACTTTTTATGACAGGTTTTATAAATAAAATTTGTATGGATTTTTAGAAAATACTGGGTAATTTTAAAAATGAAAAAAATAGACAAAATCACCACGCTGGGCAAAATGATGCTTAAAGACAAAATAACTAGTTCCTGGGATAAATTACTGACAGAGAAACCGCAAGGTGACTTAATGGTTTTTTATAAAAAGAGGCTGGAGCACTTTTGGCGTCTGCCGGATTTAGAAAAAATTATCGGCAAAGAGAAGGCTGCAAGCGCATATGCGGCAATGGAAGAAGTTGATGTTTTATTTGAAGATAAAGGCATCAAACCGCTGCCGTCGCCTCTGGGACAGAATGCTTTCAAGAAGCTTTTGCGTGAAGCTTCCAGCAGCAGGCCTATAGCAGCTTATATCCATATTCCTTTTTGCAAGATCAGATGCACTTATTGTAGCTTTTTTAAACAGGGTTCTTCAATAAAAGCAGAAGCAGAATATGTAACCAAGCTTTTGACAGAGCTGGAACAGATGCGTAATATGCATTATTTGAAAACTGCGGAAATCCAAGCGGTCTTTCTTGGCGGCGGGACTCCTGGAACCTTGACGAAAGAACAGCTCAGCAGTATTTTGCAGAAGGTACGCCAAGTGCTTCCTTTAAGTTCTGATTGTGAAATTACGGTTGAGAGCAGTATTTATGATATGGACGAAGAGAAACTTGCTGCTTGCATCGAAAATGGTGCAAACAGATTCAGTTTTGGGGTGCAAACTTTTGCTACGGATCTGCGCCGACAACTGGGGCGTCCTGATACCTGCGAAGAAGTTGTGCGTAAATTGAAGCTTTTTGCTGAGACGGGTACAAAGGTTATCATTGACCTGATTTATGGTTTACCGGGGCAGACAAAAGAATTGCTGCAGCGAGATTTACAGTTTTATCTGGATTGCGGTCTTAGTGGTGTCGATTTGTATAAACTGCAGATTTTTCCTGGGACGCCGCTGGGCAATCAATTTAAAGCTGATCAGAGTAATTTCCCTACAGGGAGGAAGCTGGCAGAGCTCTTTGTCAGCGGCGCAGAATTTTTAAGCAGGAATGGCTGCCGTCAGCTGAGCTGTTGCCATTGGGCAACTGATGACAGGGAAATAAGCCGTTATAATACTATGGTGAAAGAAGGCGCGCAGGTTCTGGCTTTCGGAGCCGGCTGCGGCGGATCATTAGGCAATTATGCTTATATGCAGCCGTTTGATCTGGAAAAATATGGAAGCCTGGTTGATAAGGGTATAAAGCCTTTTGTTATGTTATTTGAAAGAGATGGGTTTGCGCCTGTTTTTGCCGCAATCAAAGGTCAGTTTGACAGTGGCGTCTTTGAACCTCAAAAATTGAGAAGCTTATCAGAAATACCTTTTTCTGAATTGTTGTTTCCTTTATTGGAACGTTGGCGTAACAACGGTTTAATGGAAGCTGCTGATGGTGTTTATAAGCTGACGCCAATGGGTTTGTTCTGGCAGAATCAATTGAATCGTGCAGTGATGATAGCTGTGCAGTATTTAGTATACGGGCCGCGTGTTGCGGGAAGAAAGTCAGCTTTGACAATGATGAGTGCAATGGAAAATCGTACTTAAAAGTTATATGATTAAAGCCCCTGTTCAATAAGAACAGGGGCTTTAATCGGTTATTATTTAAGCTTTTAATTCGATTTCCAGCAGGCAGTCGCCGCTTTCGATACGGTTACCTGCTGTTACATGGATCTGGGCTACGATACCGCTGATTGGGGCGGCGATAGTTGTTTCCATTTTCATAGCTTCGGTAACTACAAGCGGGGTGCCTTTAGTTACTGCTTGTCCTTTTTCCACCAGTACTTTAACAACGGAACCTGATAAAGTAGCGCCGATCTCACCCTGATTGGCTTTATCAGCTTTTTTGCGGCTGATATTGGTAGCTTTGACATTTCTGTCTTTGATATCGATTTCCCTGGGCAGACCGTTGAATTCGAAGGATACTGTACGAATACCATCGGCATTGGCTTCGCCGATATGTACAAGCTTAATGACCAGCATCTTGCCTTGTTCGATTTCTACTTTGATTTCTTCGCCTATTTTCATGCCGAAGAAGAATGTTGGTGTATCAAGTACAGAAACATCTCCGAAATCATGTACGCGTTTGACCCAGTCAGTAAAGACTTTTGGATAGAGACAGTAAGAGCTGACGGCTTCTTCTGTAATAGGTGCTTCCAGTTCTGCAAGTTTAGCTTTTATTTCCTCAAAATTAACAGGCGGCAAAGTATCGCCGGGACGGCCTTCTAAAGGTTTACGTCCTTTGAGAACTATTTGCTGCAGTTTTTGAGGGAAGCCTTGATAAGGAACGCCGATACGGCCTTCAAAAAATTCCACTACAGAAGCAGGGAAATCGAGTACGTCACCTTTAGCATAGATATCTTCTTCGCTGAGATCGTTTTGTACCATGAAGAGAGCCATATCACCGACTATTTTAGAAGAAGGAGTTACCTTGATTAAATCACCGAACATCATTGAGACGCGGTGATACATATCTTTGACTTCTTCCCAACGTTCGATAAGACCGAGAGCGGTTGCCTGCTGTTTAAGGTTGGTGTATTGGCCGCCCGGCATCTCGTGTACATATACTTCCGGGTTTGGAAACAGTTCGGTCTGGTCAGCGGCTTTATAATATGGACGTACGGTTTCCCAATAACGGGATAGTTCGTTCATAGCATCGACGTCTACACGCGGCTGGCGCGGATGACCGCTGAGCGCATAATAGAGGCTGCTGCCGCTGGGCTGAGAAGTGCCGCAACTCATAGCGGACATCGCTGTATCAACAATATCAACACCGGCATCGACGGCACGGGCGTAAGTGTGGATAGCATTGCCGCTGCCTTCATGTGTGTGCAGATGTATCGGCAGGTCAACAGCGTCTTTGAGAGCACTGACAAGGCGGTAAGACGCCTCAGGTTTTAACAGTCCAGCCATATCTTTGATTGCAATAATATTGGCACCGGCGGCTGCCAGCTCTTTAGCCATATCCACATAATATTTCAGATCATATTTATCCCGGCGGGGGTCCAGAATATCGCCGGTATAGCACAGTGCCGCTTCGGCAACTTTATTGCATTCTCGCACAGTATCTATGGAAAGACGCATATTATCAAGTCCGTTGAGGCTGTCAAAGATGCGGAAAACATCGACACCGTTTTTGGCGGCCAGATGAATAAATTCTTTGACGACATTATCAGGATAGCTGGTATAGCCAACTGCATTGGCTCCGCGCAGCAGCATTTGCAGTAAAATATTAGGGGCTTTTATACGGAATTGCTGCAGCCGATCCCAGGGACTTTCGTCGAGAAAACGGTAAGCAACGTCAAAGGTAGCGCCGCCCCAGCATTCGAATGAGAAAAGGTTTGGAAGTTTTCCTGCTGTAGCAGCTGCTACTTTCATCATATCGTTTGTACGCAGACGAGTCGCAAACAATGACTGATGTGCGTCGCGGAAAGTGGTATCAGTGATTAGTACTTCACTTTGGGCCTGTACCCATTTTGCCAATCCTGCAGGGCCATGGGCATCAAGAACCTGTTTGCTGCCATCAGGAATCTTACCGATAAAGGGCTTGGGCATATTCAGGGGGGCAAATTCCGGTTTTGGCTGTACACCTACGTTAGAATAGCCATTGATAGAGATATCGGCAATATAATTGAGCAGTTTAGTACCGCGGTCATGTGTTTTAGGGAAAATAAACAAGTCGGTGTTATCATCAACAAATTTAGTGCTGTAGCTGCCGTCAGTGAATTGCGGATGCTGCAGTACATTTTCCAAAAAGAGAATATTGGTTTTAACGCCGCGTATACGGAACTCCTTCAGACAGCGCAGCATCTTACTGATAGCTATTTGATGTGTCAGTCCCCAGGTGGTTGCTTTAACGAGCAGGGAATCGTAGTACGGGGTGATGACGGAACCAGTAAACGCATTACCTCCGTCCAGGCGTACGCCAAAGCCGCCGCCGCTGCGATAAGCGATCAGTTTACCGGTATCTGGCATAAAATTGTTGGCCGGATCCTCCGTAGTGATACGGCATTGGATAGCATGGCCATGGGTAATGATGTCCTTTTGTTCGGGGATCGCTATTTCAGGATCATGGATGGAATAGCCTTCAGCAATTTTAATTTGTGTTTGTACAATATCGATACCGGTGATTTCTTCGGTAACTGTATGTTCAACCTGAATTCTTGGATTAACTTCAATAAAGTAGAAATTATTGTCCGGTGTTGCTAAAAATTCAACTGTGCCAGCACTGATATAATCAACATTTTTCATCAATTTAACGGCTGCTTCGCAAATACGGCTGCGCAGCTGCTGAGGCAGAGAGAAAGCAGGAGCAACTTCGACCAGTTTTTGATGCCGGCGCTGTACGGAACAGTCACGTTCGTGCAGATGTACAATGTTACCGTGGGTATCGCCGATGATCTGTACTTCGATATGTTTAGGGTTTTGCAGATATTTTTCAAGGTAGATCTCGTCACTGCCGAAGGCTTTGAGTGCTTCTGATTTGGCAAGGCTGTAAGCCTGATCCAGCTCGTCCATGGAAGCTACCATACGCATGCCGCGTCCGCCACCGCCGTTAACAGCCTTGATAATGATCGGGAAACCGTGTTTTCCCGCAAAAGCACGTACTTCTTCTACGCTGCTGACTGTGCCGGTAGAACCGGGAATCATTGGAATACCAGCCAGTTCAGCCTGCGTGCGGGCATTGATCTTATCGCCGAACATTATCAGGTGTTCAAGACACGGACCGATAAAGATGAATCCTTCTTCAGCGCAGCGTTTAGCCAGTTGGCTGTTTTCTGATAAAAAGCCATAGCCGGGATGAATGGCGTCGACATCGTGTTCTCGAGCAATACGCATGATGTCTTCAATATCAAGATAAGCGTCTATGGGGCCTTTGCCTTCACCGACCAGATAAGCTTCATCGGCACGGTTACGATGCAGAGATAAAGTGTCTTCCTTAGAGTATATTGCTACAGTACGGATGCCTAATTCATTACAAGCACGAAAAACGCGTATCGCGATCTCGCCGCGGTTAGCAACTAGAACTGTTTTAATTTTTTTCATGGTAAACCCTCCTTTGGTTGAGACCGTATCCATTGTATAAGAAAAAAGTACTTCTGGCAACATCAAAAGTTCATGTATACATAATTCTTGCACTGCACTTTGTATACATTTTTTGAAACACCGGCTAAGTTGTGGTTTTTTAGTGTAAAATTTTTCGGTATATGCATAAAATTTGCAGGACTGTTTCCTGACAGGAAAATCAGGGCAGAACAGTGGTTAGGATTTTTAGAAATTATTTCGATACTTTATTTAATGAAAAAGAAAGTATTATTGCCGACTTTCACAGATTTTTTGCTTGTTTAATTATCGAAGAACGGTTATCATTTAATATAGAATAATAATGTAAGTACAATATATGTACATATTTGGAGGTTCGGATATGCCAGAGAAAAAAGCTCCCCCTAAAAAGCCGCTTTATTACTATTATATTTTGGCTTTGGCAATAATTTTACTGATCAATACGGTTATCGTACCAACGTTTTTCAGCCCGCAGGTCAAAGAGATTTCCTATGGTAACTTTTTACAGATGGTAGACGATGGTAAGGTTGCAAAAGTAGAGATCACTAATAATAAGATAGCTGTTCTTGCGAAAGACAGTGATAACAAAGTAATTTATGTAACAGGCAGGGTAGAAGACCCTGATTTGGTTAACCGCTTAATGAAGAGCAAAGTAGAATTTTCGCAGGTTATTCCAAAGGAAAATTCACCGCTTGTTAATTTCTTTATGAACTGGGTCTTACCGATCATGATATTCTTCGCATTGGGCCAGCTTTTTATGCGTTATATGGGCAGCAAACTGGGTGGTGGCAATGCCATGAGTTTTGGCAAGAGTAATGCCAAGGTGTATGTAGAAGCACAGACTGGTAAAAGTTTTGCCGATGTAGCCGGGCAGGATGAGGCTAAAGAAGCATTGATGGAATTAGTGGATTTTTTACATAATCCTGCGAAATATCAGGCTATCGGAGCCAATATGCCAAAAGGTGCCTTGCTGGTTGGTCCTCCTGGTACAGGTAAAACTCTGCTGGCTAAAGCTGTAGCAGGTGAGGCGAAAGTGCCGTTTTTCAGTATTTCCGGCAGTGAATTTATTGAGATGTTTGTTGGTATGGGTGCGGCGCGTGTCCGTGATCTGTTCAAGCAGGCTCAGGAAAAAGCTCCTTGTATCGTATTTATTGATGAGATAGATGCTATTGGCAAGCGTCGTGACAGCGGACAATTTGGCGGCAATGATGAACGTGAGCAGACTTTGAATCAGCTGCTTTCAGAGATGGATGGCTTTGATGGCAGTAAAGGTGTTGTGATCCTAGCTGCAACTAACCGTCCGGAATCATTGGATAAAGCGCTTTTGCGTCCAGGTCGTTTTGACCGCCGTATACCTGTTGAGCTGCCTGATTTACAGGGACGTGAAGCAATTCTGAAAGTGCATGCGAAGGCAATTAAAACCTGCGATGATATTGATTATTTGACGGTAGCAAGAGCTACTGCGGGTGCTTCTGGTGCTGAATTAGCGAATATTGTCAATGAGGCTGCCCTGCGTGCTGTCAAAATGAACCGTACCTGTGTAAGCCAAAGCGATCTAGAGGAATCTGTTGAAGTAGTTATTGCCGGTTATCAGCGTAAAGGCGCTGTAATTCCGCCGGAAGAAAAGAAAATAGTTGCTTATCACGAAATTGGACATGCACTGGTAGCTGCTTTGCAGAAAAAATCAGCTCCTGTCCATAAAATTACGATTATCCCTCGTACATCTGGAGCCCTGGGTTATACTATGCAGGTTTCTGAAACTGATAATGTATTGATGAGTAAAGAAGAACTTTTCAATAAGATCGTTACTATTACTGGTGGACGTTCTGCAGAAGAAGTTATTTTCAGTTCTATTACGTCCGGTGCTTCCAATGATATTGAGCAGGCTACCAAGCTGGCGCGTGCGATGGTTACCCGCCTGGGTATGACGGAAGAATTCGATATGATGGCTACCGAAACAATGACTAATATTTATCTTGGCGGAGATCCTTCGTTGAACTGTTCTGACGAAACAGCCAGTAAAATTGATGCCAAAGTTTTGGAAATTATCAAAGAAGCTCATCAGAAAGCGCGTGAGATTCTGGAAGAAAATAAAGAAAAATTACACGAGCTGGCAGCCTTTCTGCTGGAACGTGAAACGATTACCGGCGAGGAGTTTATGCGTTTGCTGAATAGTGAAGCTGATGTTATTGAAACTTCTGCGACGGTTGTAAAAGAAGGTGAAGCTGATGCTGAGGAAGCAAGCAGTATTTGACAGAGAGACTTTTTTGACACTGCCAGATTTACCGCCTCGTTTAAAGCTATGGGGTGAAGATAGAGAGCTTGAAGATTTTCTTGTAAAGAAAGCGTTTATGATTAATCCTATTCCCAGTTCTGTGGCGCGTGCAGATGGCGAGGTGAAAATTGCCGTCGTTGGTTCAGGTCCTGCTGGTTTAGGCAGTGCTGACGAATTGACTCGGTTAGGTTTTAAAGTGACGGTTTTTGAGCGTGACGATCGTCCGGGTGGGCTTTTGATGTATGGCGTACCTAATATTAAGCTTCCTAAAAATATCGTCATGCAGAAAATAGAAGCGCTGCAGGATGCAGGAGTGGAATTTCGTCTGCAGACAGAAATAGGCAAGCAGGTAACTTTTGCCGATCTGCAAAAGGAATTTGCTGCGATTATTGTTTGTGTTGGCAGTACTTCACCGCGACGTTTGAAAATGATCCGCGATGATGCTAAAGGTGTTTACTATGCTAAAGATTTTCTGACTTATGTAACGAAGGAAATGTTGGAGCAAAACACATCTGTTCCCGCTGATACGGCAGGTAAGGATGTAGTGATTATAGGCGGAGGAGATACTGGTATCGACTGCGCTGCAGTGGCTTTTGCCCAAGGGGCCCGTAGTATCCTTCAACTGGAGCTGAGGGAATGTGAGATGACCGGAAAAACGCAGGACGGTTTCTGTGAGTTGGTCAGCAGTGATCCTACATTATCATACGGCACTATACTTCAGGATGTTTTATATGATGATAATGGCTTTGTAAAAGGGGTTCGCATCGCTAAGGTAGAATGGATAAGCTCCGCTTCGGGCAGCTTGCCTAAACCACAGTTGATCGAAGGCTCGGAGTCAGAAATCCCGGCGCAGCTTTTGCTGCTTGCTACTGGTTTTACAGGACCGGAGCCTGCTGTGTTCAGTACTTTTGCTTTTAATAAAACTCCTGTTGGCACGATCGCTAAAGGAAGCGGCTATTTTGATACTTCACGTGCCGGTGTATTTGCAGCAGGCGATGCTCGGCGTGGGCAAGGTGTTGTGGAATGGGCTTTTGCAGAAGGTCGTAATGCGGCTGTTGAATGTGCTGAATATTTGCATGCTTTAAAAAAATAATTATAAAAAAACGCCAATATCCTTTTACGGATATTGGCGTTTTTATTTTATTAATAAATGCAAGCGAATTTTTAAATAAAAATAGCAGGGTGATTAAAATACAACGTAAAAATGTTTTTATATACTTTAAAATAAAGTGGAATATATGAGGCTGGAGAATGGCTTCAGTAGCTAATCTACGAACATATGTTGCCTCAGCAACAAAAAGTTGAACATTTGTTTAATTTAATTCAAATATTATCAGCAATATTGTAACAGATTTGTTAACAATTAACTTCGGCATAAGTTAAAAAAAATCTTTACAATAAAGGTTAAGAAAGCAATAGCTTTCAAAAGCGAAGGAGAAATTTTATGTAGTCTATTTTGAGAATTGAGGTGAGTCTTATGACACCGGCAGTAAAATGTCTAATCGTTCTGGCAATAGTGGCTTTATTATTTATTACTGAACTTATTCCTTTGGCCATCACTGCTATGAGTGGCGCTATCGCCTGCGGCCTTTTGGGTTTTATCCCGGCCAAACAGGTTTTTTCGGGCCTTTCTAATTCAACAGTAGTACTTTTCGCAGGTATGTTCGTTGTTGGTGCTGCCATGTTCCATACTGGTCTGGCACAGAAAATCGGTATTTCTATCGTTAGATTCT